>JYMV01027287.1_pt1 | contig 15651 bp, 10 predicted proteins | sample 338911 | NCBI WGS metagenome assembly JYMV01 (sample SAMN03354496, study PRJNA234377) | hydrothermal vent metagenome | biome: Deep sea; feature: Hydrothermal plumes at the Eastern Lau Spreading Center, Western Pacific Ocean; material: Seawater | place: Tonga | collected 2009 | depth 2000 m m
GAAAATTGGATGCAAACACAAGTTCAAAACGAATTGATCGAAAATGCGATTGAGAGCGGAAAACTGCTCGGTATGCTCAAATATTTGCCTGATGGTCAACTCACACATGCTCCATTTTCCATGAGTCCATACTCAATTTCTGCTTCAGACCTGCAGGAAATGACTGAATTGACTTCATATTTCAGTGAGTTGATGATTCGCATCTCTCAGGATTGGGCATTTCTCGAACATCATTTGAAACCAATCTCTGAGACCGATCCTTTTTTAAAAATGCTCCTGGATTTTAGAAAACAGGAAGTTACCCAGAGCAAACAATTGCTTATTCAGCGCAATGATTTTTTCATAACCAAAGATGAACTTAGTAATGGAGGGCAAGACAGAATTGCAGCGAATGAAACTTCTCCGGATTCTTCACTTCGCCAAGTTGAACTTAATACTGTTTCTGCCAGTTTCCCGTTTTTAATAACTCAACTTGTCCGCTTGCACCAGAATTTATATGAGCAAAAACTATTAGAGCAAATAATCCCAAACAATCCACTAAATCCTGTCGTTGATGCATTCGCTAAAGCAGTGCGAGATTACGGTTCTGCAGATGCTGTGATGTTGATGGTTTCTCAACCTGCAGAGAGTAACCGTTTTGATCAACTTGGTCTTGAACAGCTTTTGTGGGAGGAACACAAAATTCAGACTGTCCGGAAATCTTTGACCGAAATTTATGAGAATGGCTGCCTGCGTGAAGGCCATCTTGTTTTGGATGGCAAAACAGTCGCTGTCACTTATTACCGTGCAGGCTACACTCCGGATGATTTTCGCACTTCGGAAGCAATTAAGGGACGCCAAATGATAGAAGCATCATCAACTGTTCAGGTTCCGGATTTGCCGATGCAACTTGCCGGGATGAAAAAAATTCAACAGGTTTTGACTCGGCCGGAAATATTATCTGCTTTTGTGTCCCCACAAATTTCGAAACTTTGCTTAAAAACGTTTGCAGGGATGCACTGCCTGGATGAAATTATTGAGACTCCTGAAGGTGAGCTTTGCGCCTCAGAATGGGCCTCCATGAATCCGGATAAATATGTCTTAAAACCTCAACGGGAAGGTGGAGGCAATAATTATTTTGGCAGGGAAATTCCAAAAAAATTGGCAAAGATGAAGCAGGAAGAACAGAATGCTTATATTTTGATGGAACATATCCAGGCAAAAACCCATTCAGCAATCCTTGTAGTTGACGGCCAAGCAGAAACTATGAATTGTGTGAGTGAGATTGGACGCTATGGGATTTGTTTTGCGGAAAATGGAGTAGTGCAGAGTAACCGGGACGTAGGCTATTTGGTGCGTACCAAAGCCGAAAACGTTAATGAGGGCGGAGTTTGTGCGGGTTTTGCGTGTTTGAATTCGCTGACAACGGCTTAAAAAAAGAAGCTTGCAGGATCGAAAACCTGGCCCGACTTTCAAATATAATATTTTATGAAGCCAATTCGATAGTTGCGAGTAAATCTATTTCATCAAGGACTTTTCCGGTACCAGTCGCAACACTGGTGAGGGGATCGTCTGCATGAAAAATCGGTAATCCGACTTCAGCACGTAGTAAATCATCGATTCCGGAAAGTAATGATCCTCCTCCAGCCAATACAATTCCACGGTCAACAATGTCCGCAGCGAGTTCCGGAGGTGTGGATTCCAGGGCATTTCGGATGGTTTTTACAATTTGTGCGCAAACGTCACTCAGAGCTTCCAGCACCTCTTCTTCACCAAGAACCAGTGTTTTGGGAATTCCGGTTACCAGGTCACGCCCTCGTACTTCATAGGATCTTGGTTCCTCTTTAATAAAAGCAGTACCGATACTGATCTTAATATCTTCTGCGGTGCGTTCACCAATCAGCAGATTATATTTTTGCTTGATGTACTCAGCGATGCTTTCATCCATTTTGTCGCCGCCAACTCGAGCAGAATCACTGTAAACAATTCCTGCCAGGGAAATCACAGCAACTTCAGTTGTACCACCGCCGATATCGACAATCATGCTGCCACTTGCTTCTGTAACAGGCAAGCCGGCACCAAGTGCGGCAGCCATCGGTTCCTCAATTAAAAAAACTTCACGTGCTCCAGCAGATTCTGCTGCTTCCTTGACTGCCCGCCGTTCAACTTGAGTAATTCCGGATGGTACTGCTATAACGATACGTGGTTTAAAACGGAAGAAAGAAAACTTGCCTTGAGTTTGACGGATGAAGTAGCGCAGCATTTCCTGAGTTATATCAAAATCAGAAATAACTCCGTCCTTCATGGGGCGGATTGCGGTAATCGAACCGGGTGTACGCCCAAGCATTTGTTTTGCTTCTTCTCCTACCGCCAGCACCTGAACCCTTCCACGGCTGTCTTTTTGTACGGCAACCACGGATGGTTCGCGAATCACTATTCCCCTTTGTTTAGTGTAAACAAGAGTATTCGCCGTTCCTAAATCAATAGCTAAATCCTGGCTAAATAAACTGGCAATTTTATTAAACATTGAATTTCCTGGTTTTTCATCATTCTGAGTCAAGGCAATACCTCGGATTTACCATCAAGATATTTGTTTGAATCACTGTTGGGTAGGAATCTGCGCAACTTTAGTCTGTATTAAACAGTTCATTATTGATTTTATTCGTCCCGGAAGGTTATACAGAAGTAATGCCAAATTTCATATACTTCATTTATTTTGAGAATATTCAGCACTTTTTTCACAATGGCTCCTGCTTAACATCTTTTTATTCTTTACCAACTATATCTGCTCGAAATGCAACGATTCCGTATCCAGTTTTAAGAAGCAAAGAACAGGAGCAATGTAGGCAAACGAAATTATCTCAAGAATAAGTCCATTAATTCTAGTCAAGCGAAGACCAGAAAACAAGAGGAAAAAGTTGAAGCTCAAAATAAAGAACTGTCAGCCGATTCTTATTTCCGGTGTTCCTCCAGCAGATATCCGCACAGCACAGAATTTCACTTCCGGAATTTTTCCAAATGGATCAAGCGCAGAGGTTGTAATCAAATTGGCAGCGGATTCGTTATAACCGAATGCCATGAAAAGATTACCCTGTTGAACACCTGGATCCTTGCGGGCATACGTTGATATTTTTCCGCGTCGCGATTCAATGGTCACGGCGTCTCCGGCCTCAACTCCCAACTTTTTCAAGTCATCCGGATGAACTTGGACCACCGGAAACCGTTCGATGGCATTCAAGACTGTCGCTCGCCGAGTCATGCTGCCTGTGTGCCAGTGTTCGAGTTGGCGTGAAGTGATAAACACAAACGGAAAATCTTCATCCGGCATTTCGTCAGCATGAGTATATTTTGCGGGGACGAAACGTGCTTTTTTGTTCTCTGTCGGAAAGCCGTTTTGGAAAATAATCGGATCACCGGGATCACCTTCTTTGGTGCATGGATAAGTCACGGTATGTTCTTTCTGTAGTCGTTCCCAAGTGATTCCGGCCATGCTGGGTGTGGCTTTTCGGACTTCCGTAAAAATCTCCTGCGGACTTTCGTAATTCCAGTCCAGACCAAGCCGTCGACCAATTTCCTGAATAATCCACCAGTCTTGACGTGAGTCTCCGGGAGGGTTGATCGCTTGCCGTCCGAGTTGTACCTGACGGTTGGAATTGGTGAAGGTTCCCGTCTTTTCCGGAAAAGCGGAAGCCGGCAGAATCACATCCGCAAATCCTGCTGTTTCTGTCAGAAAAATATCCTGAACCACTAAATGATCCAGCATGGCAAGTGCTCCACGGGCGTGGTTCAGATTCGGATCAGACATCGCCGGATTTTCACCTTGAACGTACATTCCATGAACTTCTCCGGAATGAACTGCATCAACTATTTCTACAACCGTCAATCCTGTTTTGGGATTCAGGGAAGTACCCCAAAATTCCTCAAACCATTTTTTTATTTCCGGATTTACTACAGATTTGTAATCCGGAAAGAACATCGGAATCAAGCCCATATCCGATGTGCCCTGCACATTATTTTGCCCTCGCAGTGGATGCAAGCCGGTTCCGGGACGACCGATCTGACCTGTCATCAGCGACAAAGCAATTAGACAGCGTGAGTTGTCTGTACCATGAATGTGCTGTGAAATTCCCATGCCCCACAAAATGATGGAGGCTTCCGCGGTAGCAAAAGTCCGGGCGACCTCCCGCAGGGTTTCTGCCGGAATTCCGCAAATTGGAGCCACCTTTTCCGGACTGTAATCCGCGACATTGGCTTTCAATTTTTCAAAATCCGTTGTGTGCTTGGCAATATATTTTTCATTGCATAAACCTTCTTTGATGATGACGTGCATCAGGGAATTGAGCAGCGCCACATCGGTATCAGGACGAAACTGGAGGTTGTACGTTGCATGACGTGATAATTCAGTTCGGCGTGGGTCAAGCAAGATCAGCTTTTTACCGGCTTTTACAGCGTTTTTCATAAACGTGGCGGCCACCGGATGGTTTCCGATCGGATTTGCTCCAATCAGAAAAATGACGTCAGCATCCGTCACATCCGTGAAGGGATTGGAAACTGCTCCGGAACCTATTCCCTCCAGCAAGGCATTGACCGATGAGGCGTGGCAAAGACGGGTACAGTGATCAATGTTATTAGTTCCAAATCCGGTGCGTACCAATTTCTGCAATAAATACGCTTCTTCGTTGCTGCCCTTGGCGCAGCCAAATGCAGCTAAAGCATCGGGTCCGTTTTTATCCCGAATTTTGCTAAAACCATTAGCAGCAAAATCTAGCGCTTCTTCCCAGGAGGCTTCCCGGAAGACTTTTTTCCAGTCTTTAGGTTGGAGCAGCTCCGTAGTTTTCGGTACATCTTTAAGACGAATCAAAGGTTTTTTGAGGCGATCTTGATGATGCACGTAATCAAATCCGTAACGTCCTTTGACACACATCCGCTCATGATTTGCCGGGCCTTCGCGACCGTCTACTCGTAATAGTTTCCCTTCTTTGACATGATAAGTCAGCAAACATCCAACACCGCAATACGGACAAACGGAATCGACTTTTTTGTCAGCCTCCACCAAACCGACATCGTTTGCCGGCATCAATGCACCGGTCGGACAGGCCTGAACACATTCTCCGCAGGCGACGCAAGTACTGTCACCCATTGGATCTCCGAAATCAAAAACAATTTCTACGTGTGAGCCGCGATAGGCCATTCCGATCACATCGTTAACTTGTACTTCCCGGCAGGCACGCACACAGCGGGTACACTGGATGCAGGCGTCCAGATTAACTGACATCGCAGGATGGGAGTTATCGAAAACCGGCTGGATGCGTCTGGAAAAACGGGGGTTTCCCAAACCCAATTTTTCCACCCAATCGTCAAGTTCAGAATTAGGTGTGTAAGGTGATTTCCCGGAATCCGGCATATCGGCCAGCAGGAGTTCCAGTACCATTTTTTGTGAATGGATTGCGCGTTCACTCTTGCTGTTGACTTTCATGCCCTGTTGCGGATAACGGCAGCAGGACGGTGCCAGGACGCGCTCACCCTCAATTTCCACCATGCATGAACGGCAATTTCCATCCGAGCGGTAGCCCTCTTTATAACAAAGCCGTGGGATGTCAGCGACGCCTGCTCGATCAGCGGCCTGCAAAATCGTTTCTCCCGCCAGGGCGTCGAGTGTCTGTCCGTTTAGTTCAAATGAAATTGTCTCCATTTCACACCTCTTGTGGAAAATATTTCATTACACAGCGCAACGGATTCGGTGCGGCTTGACCCAAACCGCAAATGGAGGCGTCTTCCATAGTCTGGGAGAGTTCTTCTAAAAGGGATTGATTCCAGGTTTTTTGTTCCATCAACGGAATGGCTTTTGCCGTTCCAACCCTGCAAGGAGTGCATTGTCCGCAGGATTCGTGTTTGAAAAATCGCATCGCGTTGAGCGCCAGTTCACGTGCACTATCCTGATCAGAAAACACTACTACTGCGGCAGAACCGATAAAACTGCCATGCTCCTGAAGTGTATCAAAATCCAGCGGCAAATCACCAAGCGATGCCGGAAGCATCCCTCCGGAAGCGCCTCCGGGAAAATAGCCGTAAAAGCTGTGTCCGGGCAGCATTCCACCGCAATATTCGTCAATTAACTCACGCATCGAAATTCCAGCCGGAGCCAGATGCACTCCGGGTTTTTGCACACGACCACTGACGGAAAATGCTCGTGGACCTTTGCGTCCTCTTCTTCCGTGAGAAGAAAATGATTCTGCGCCTTTTTCCACAATATCCCGCACCCAATGCAGAGTTTCCATATTGTGTTCCAGTGTAGGCCTTCCGAACAAACCCACTTCCGCAACATACGGCGGGCGCAAACGGGGTATCCCGCGTTTGCCTTCAATCGACTCAATCATCGCCGATTCTTCACCACAAATATACGCTCCGGCACCGCGACGTAAATGGATTTCAGGCAGGACATCCGGAAAAGCGGTTTGAAGTTCTTCAATTTCCCGGAGCATTATTTCACGTGAGGCCGCGTATTCGTCACGCAGATAAATGTAAATCTCGTCAATTCCCACGGCCCAGGCCGCAATCAAAGAGCCTTCCAGAAAACGGTGCGGATCAGTTTCAAGATAAAAACGGTCTTTGAAAGTTCCGGGTTCTCCTTCATCGATGTTGACCGCGAGCAAACGAGGTTCCGGAAATTTCCGCACAATTTCCCATTTGCTTCCGGCAGGAAAACCTGCTCCGCCCAAACCTCGCAGCCCTGAATTTTTCAGTTCTGTGATTACGGATTCTATATTGCGTTTTCCGGAGACACAATCCTGATAGAGCTGATAACCTCCGGATTGCTGATATTGAGCGAAATTCACGTATTCCGGAATAGTGGGTAGAATTGCGTTTTTAATAACACAGTTTTTTACTGAATCCGGAGTTGCCTGATCCACGGGATTTTTCCCCACCACAGCCACCGGTGCATGTTGACAGCGTCCCACACAGGGAACCGGTTGAATCCGGATTTGCTCACCATTTTCTGAACCCTCCGGAAATATCTGTTTTAGTGTTTCGGTGAGTTCTTTTGCTCCGGCCATTTCGCAGGTCAGCGATTCGCAAACCCGGACTGTCAAAGGCGGCGGTGGAGTATCGTTTTCTTTGATCACGTCAAAATGGTGATAAAACGTGGCTACCTCAAAGACTTCTGCATGTGCCAGTTTCATTTCATAAGCAAGTGCCACCAGATGATTTGCAGACAAATGATGAAATTCGTCCTGAATCAAATGCAGTGCTTCAATCAGTAAATCCTTACGTCGCGGCATGTTCCCCAGCAGTTTCTGCACTTCCAGCAGCGCTGCTGAATCAACCAGCCGGCCTTTTTGTTTTCCAAGTTTATTTTTGTTCATTTAAACCTAATTTTAGTTAAAATCCACAAAGCCCTGTGTCAGGTCCTCAAAAGATTCAGCCCGCCTAATCAGGCGACTTTGCCCTTGATGCACCAGCACTTCCGCTGGACGCGGTCGGAAATTATATTGTGAACTCATCGAAAATCCGTATGCACCAACATCTAAAAAAGCGAGGCGTTCACCGATTTCAGGAGAAGGAAGATTGCGTTTAATTTCTTCTCCGGATCTACTAAAAATATCACCACTTTCGCAAATATTGCCAACAACTACAACATCCTCTTCTTCACCTGAAAATCGACTGGCGTTAAGAATTTTGTGATATGATCCATACATCGTCGGACGCACCAAATGATTGAATCCGGAATCTACTCCCACAAAGCGGTACTTTGGAGTGTCCGTGATGTTTGTGACAGTTGTCAATAAAATTCCTGCAGGTCCAACCAAAAATTTACCGGGCTCAATTTTCATGGTTATATCTCGTCCGTAACTCTGCCTGAATTCAGTGAAGCGTCTTGTCATTTTTTGACTTAAATCCGTCATATCTAAAGCCTGTTGTTCCGGTCGATACGGAATTCCAAAACCACCGCCAAAATCAACGAACTCCAAATCAGGAAATTTTTCAGCCACCGCCAAAATCATTTCCATGGCTTCCAGCATTGGTTCTGCAGAATAAATTCCGGTGCCGATGTGAGAATGAACACCGTTCAATGTCAGTTTGTATTTTGTTGCCAGATCAAGTGCTGAATCGATTTGATCATGATAAATTCCAAATTTTGAATCCGGACCACCTGTGATGCAGTGTGCGTGATGCCCTGCGCCGATTCCTGGATTGATGCGTACAGAAACACTTGTCTGCGGATATCGTTGACCATATTTTTCCAGTAAAGCAAGCGAACCCAGATTAACTGAAACCCCCTTTTCCACACAGTTCTCAATTTCTGCAAGTGTGTTGTTATTTCCGGTAAATATAATTTGCTGCGGCTCAAATCCCGATTCCAGAGCCAAACGTACCTCGAATTCTGATACTGCGTCAATCGCGGACCCTTCTTCGAGGAGAATTTTCAATAGTGATGGATTAGAATTTGCTTTCATGGAATAATGGATTTCCAGCAGTTCTTCAGGAAACCCGGAAGCTAACTGACGAAACTGAGAACGCAGGACGGACTCCTCGTAAACATAGAGCGGTGATCCATATTCCTGCATCAGTGTTTCAACAGGTATGTCTCCCAGAAAAAATGTGTCGTCAGAAATATTCATAAACAGTTAATTTTTCAACTTAATTTATCCAGCTTACAAAAACCATATTATATTGAATGGAACTGAGCTCTTTACATCTTTATTCTAAACACAATAAATCAAAAATGCGAATCAAAATTGTCTTCCGGCATGTCTTCAAATCAGGAACAGAGGTGTTTGAGTGAATAAAAAACGCGTTTTCAAACTTTTGCTGCTTTGGCTGGCTACATTTTTTATGGGAGGCATAGTATCAGTGCTGATCTATGTACAAATGGCTGTAAATCAAGAAAATGTAGTTGCTTCACTTGAAATTGAGTCACCTGCAGAAGCAGAGGATAATGCCACCGTTTCTCAGGGTTCTGAAGAAGATGGCGCTGCGCCAAAACCGGGTGCGGAAGGAAGAGTAAATATTTCAAAGGTTAAAGAGTTTTCACATTTAGTGGAGACTGACACACCTTTCTGGAATGTTTTCCCAATCAACAGCGCAGGTGTTTCCGTGGAAAACTGGCACACTATTCTGGTGCAGAACCGCTTCAAAATTGATTACACAATTACGCCTCATGTACCAAGAGAATGGCACCTTGTCAGGAGCAACAATTCAATTAGAGTTCAGTTTCGTTCTGAATTGTTTGAGGTAAAAGACATTCTTGCACGTAAAAAAAGGGGGAAATATTCGATCCAGCTTATTTCAATTGAACATAACCGATTCCCACTGGCAGTTTATTTGCTGAGTCGTTTGTTGAATGACGGTTACTATGCTTATCTACACCGGACAGATGCTAAATTTGATGGAAAATTCTGGTATCGGGTACGAGTTGGATTTTTCAAAAACCTTGAAGACGCCCGCACGACAGGTAAGAAAATATTTGAGAAATATCGTGGAGACGATTATTTTTCAACGAAGTTCTGGCCGGTCCAGCCTGCACCGCAGGAACTGTCTCGTCCGGTGATTGACCTTCGTCAGCCGCTGAACAAACCCTGGGTTGTTCAACTTCCACTCTATTCCAGCCAGGATGATGCCTTGAAGGATCTGGCGGAATTAAATACTGAAACAGATTTTAGTTATATTTCACAAAAGCTGGAATCCGCTTCTTCAGGTAAACTCGAGTTTCGTATCAGGATAGGTTTTTTTGAAACAAAAAAAGAAGCAGGAAGGACAATTTACAGACTGAAAAAGAAGTTCCCTCAGTTCAAACGCATGAAAAGTGTTCACCTGTAGGAAGAGCGGTTTTCAGTTTAACAATATTCAAGTCTCCGCAGTAAAAAACAAATCGGCATATCACATTCAGAAAAATGAATTTTTGTGAAGGTTCACTTGCTTGCCAGGCTTTTTTCCCATTCGAGTGAAAGTTTTTGAGCTTCCGCAATTTGGTCACGCGTCATACGTTTTCTGATTTCATTTTTCAAAGCTTTTGCTTGATCTCTGCCGCGTGCCGCTGCCAGATTTGCCCACTTGTAAGCCAAAACAAAATTTTCCGGTACTCCTTCACCTGAGGCGTACATCACGGCGAGATTTAACTGTGCTTTAGTATCGCCCTGTTCTGCGGCTTTTTTATACCAGTAAACAGATTGAGAAAAATCTTCTGAAACTCCAGTCCCATATTTATACATCACAGCGAGATTAAGTTGTGCTTTTGTATCCCCCTGCTCGGCAGCTTTCTTGTACCAGAAAACGGCCTGTCGATAATCCTCGTCTACACCTTTCCCGAATTCATACATAACTCCAAGATTAAACTGTGCATTGGCATCTCCCTGTTCAGCAACTTTTTTGTACCAGTAAAAGGATTGAGTGAAGTCCTCAGCAATTCCTTTACCATTTTTGTAGATAATACCTAGATTTAACAGTGCCTTTGTATCACCTTGTTCCGCCGCTTTTTTATACCATGAAATGGCCTGTGCGTCGTCCTGCTTTACACCTTTTCCGTTTTCATACATCCAGCCCAGGCTGTTTTGCGCTTCCGACTGTCCCTGCACCGCAGCTTTTTTGTACCAGTGTGCCGCCTGTACGTAATCCTGCTTCACACCTTTTCCATATTCATACATAACGGCAATGTTCAACTGTGCACCTGCATCACCCTGTTCCGCAACTTTTTTGAACCAGTAAAAGGCCTGTCTGTAATCTTCCGTTAGACCTTTGCCGTTTTTGTAGAAATTACCAAGATTTAACTGCGCTTTTGTGTCACCCTGTTCCGCCGCTTTTTTGTTCCAGTAAACCGCCTCTGTATAATCCTCATCTACACCTTTTCCGTTTTCGTACAACTCTCCGAGACTGGTCTGAGCTTCTGAGTGTCCTTGCTCGGCTGCTTTTTTATACCAGAGAACAGCCTGTCTGTAATCCTCATCTGTTCCTTTTCCGTATTCATACATTATTCCCAAATTAAACTGCGCTTCTGCATTTCCCTGTTCTGCTGCTTTATTATTCCAGTAAAATACCTGTGCGTAATTCTTTGTTACGCCTTTGCCGTATTTATAGATTATTCCAAGATTCAACTGAGCAATTGTATCTCCCTGATCCGCCGCTTTTTTGTACCATGAAATAGCTTCTATGTAGTCTTGTTCTACACCTTTTCCATATTCGTACATCCAACCGAGATTAGTCTGCGCTTCTGCAAATCCTTGTTCTGCAGGTTTATTAAACCAGAATATAGCCTGTGCGTAGTTTTCCTCTACACCCCTGCCGAATTTATACATAATACCAAGCTTTAACTGCGCTTCAGCAAGTCCCTGCTCAGCCGCTTTGTTATACCATTTAACTGCCTCTTCATGATCCTCACTTACACCTTTACCATTATTATACATTATACCAAGATTAAGTTGCCCTTCTGCCTGTCCTTTCTCGGCGGCTTTTTTATACAATAAAACTGCCTTCGTATAATCCCGTGCCACTCCTTTTCCATTTTCATATAACCAGCCAAGATTTGTCTGAGCGGCGGAGTGTCCTTTTTCAGCTGCTTTTTTCAACCAGTAAACTGCTTGTGTGTAGTCGGCCCTCACCCCTTTACCGTTTTTATAGATTACCCCCAGATTTAACTGCGCGTTTGAATTTCCTTTAACCGCGGCCTTCTCAAACCAGAAAATGGCCTGTAAGTAGTCCTTATCAACTCCTTTGCCGTTTTTGTACATTATGCCTAGATTCAACTGCCCTTCTGGCTGACCCAGGTTTGCGGCTTTTTTATACCAGAAAACAGCTTTCACGACGTCCTTTTCCGCACCCTTGCCGTTTTCGTACATCCAGCCAAGATTGGTCTGCGCTGCCGCGTGATCCTTTTTGGCTGATTTTTGGTACCACTTAAAAGCCTGCGTTAAATCCCGCTTCACCCCTTCACCGTTTTCAAACATCCATCCGAGAGCATATTGTGCACTCGCGTTTCCTTTTTCTGCTGATTTTTTATACCAGTAAACAGCTTGTGCATTATCTTCTGTAACACCTTTGCCGAAGTCATACATATTGCCTATGTTGAACTGTGCACGCGGGTCACCCTGTGCTGCAAGAGTCCCCCATTCACGGATGGCAGTTGCATAGTCACCTCTCAGATGTGCTTCATAACCCTTCTGAAAATCTGCAGCAGCCGTGATAATCGGCAGCATAAGACAAAGAAGAAGCAAACTCAGATTTTGCATAAAAGGCAAAAATTTCATAAGCAGATCGGTAGCAGTTGAACTTTTTGTAGAAGAGATGGTATTAAATTGAGTTTTTTTACAGACCAATGTATACCACTATTTAATTTGTTTTGCAAGAAAGGTGATTTAAAATTGATGAGTTTGGTTTAGATTGTTTTACTGAAGAAATTTAATGCAGCGGTTAAATTTTGCAAGACCGATAAGTGGAGTTCAGAAAAAACCAAAACTATTTTAGCATGAGAAATGTGAGGATCAGATGGTGTTTAACCATTAACAATCCGGATAGGAAAGATTATAATATTTTTCACTCAACAAACATCTGAAGTGGACCCCAAGTCAAGGACAGTTTTTCTTATAAGTTAAGGTGTACTTTTGTTTATCTTTCTGTTTATTAATCATGCTGCCATTTTGACAACTTCTCTTCTCCAATAAATCTCAGCAGGCGTTTTTCCTACCAGGGATTGATGTGGTCTCTCAAAATTGTAAAACTCAAAATATTCTTTTAACCCCTATGTGGAGTTATAATCGAATCTGGTGTTTGAGGAGTTGAAAAAAGGCGGCATATCTGGTTGACTAGAATTTTCGAATATCAATCAAGCAAATAAAAAGGATATGCCTCCGTGGAAAAGAACAGCATTTTAGAGTTCAATAATAAAGAGAGTGTTTCAGATGTTCTAAACGAGTTGTTACGAGACGGAGCACAGCAATTAATACGTCAGGCAGTAGAAACAGAATTGAGCGAGTATTTGTCTCAGCATCAACGCATAGCCGATGATGGAAGGCTTGCGTTGGTACGCAACGGCTACCTGTCAAAACGAGAAATTCTGACAGGTATAGGCCCAGTCAGTGTACGTATCCCCAAGGTACGTTCAAAAGATGGGAAGGTACTGACTTTCCGTTCTGCCTTGGTTCCACCCTATGTCAGAAAAACCAGATCCCTGGAAGCAGCATTACCATGGCTGTACCTGAAAGGTGTTTCTACCGGAGAGATGGGGGAAGCATTAAAAGTCCTAGTCGGTCATGATGCTCAGGGCCTCTCAGCCAGCACTGTCTCACGCCTCAAGAGTGAATGGGCCAATGAATATCAGCATTGATGTGAATCTCCTCTCGGTGCAGATCGATGTGCCTATATCTGGGCGGATGGCATCTATTCAGGTCTTCGCTCGGAGAAAGATAAGCTTTGCGCATCATGAAATAACAAACGAAATTACTAACAATTATGGAAAGATTGCCGTTGAGGATTTGAAGATAAAAAATATGACTGCTACAGCATCTGGAACAGTTGAGGATCCAGGCAGTAATGTTGCGCAAAAAGCAGGATTAAATCGAGTTATACTTGAGAGAGGATGGGGTAACTTTTTCAGGCAGTTGGAATACAAGTCTACTTGGAAAGGTGGAGAGCTTGTAAAAGTTGATCCTCAATATACTAGTACAACGTCTACGCTATATAGATACTATATGGCATAATAATGGCATATTGTTTTCCATGATTAATTTTTTATGGAGAATAATATGGCTCATAAGACGAAATACATTGTCAAGTTAAGTAAAGATGAACGTGAAAAGCTGAATAAAATAGTAAAAACAGGTAGAGTTGCAGCGTCAAAACGACAACGCTCTCAAATATATTTATATGCTGACGAAGGCCCTAATGGCCCTTCGCTGTCAGACCTAAAAATAGCTGATAAACTAGATTTATCTGTATTAACGATAAAAAGAGCACGTCAACGATTAATTGAAAAAGGTCTTGAAGCAGCACTTGAACGTCCTCCAAGAAAAAACGGCCCTACTCCCAAAAAACTTGATGCAGAGCAGGAAGCAAAATTGGTTTCTCTTGCCTGCGTAGAGCCTCCTGAAGGTCGTTCTCGTTGGACACTTCGTTTACTGTCAGATCGTATGGTCGCCTTAGATTATGTAGACAGTATTTGCCACGAAACAGTGCGACAGGTACTTAAAAAAAAGAAATTAAACCTTGGCAACGCAAAGAATGGTGTATAGCACCACAAAATCATCCCGCCTTTGTTTGTGCCATGGAAGATATACTCAGCGTATACCAACGAGATTATTCAACAGAAAACCCTTTAGTCTGCATGGATGAAACCAGTAAACAGCTAACGAAAGAAACTAGAAATTCAATTCCTGCGAACTCGAACCATGTGGAATATTATGATACAGAGTATCAACGTAATGGAACCGCAAATTTATTTATGTTTTTTAACCCCATCGAGGGCAAGCGACGTGTTGATGTTACCGGAAGTCGTACAGCTGAAGAATGGGCACATCAAATTAAACAATTGGTCGATATCGATTACCCTGATGCAAAAAAAATAACGCTAGTGATGGATAACCTCAATACCCATGTTGGAGCTTCATTGTACAAGACGTTCAAGCCTCAAGAAGCGAGACGTATTTTGGATAAAGTCGATTTTCATTATACACCAAAACATGGGAGTTGGCTGAACATGGCTGAAATAGAATTTAGCATCCTTGGTCGTGAATGTCTTGATAGAAGAATCGAAGATAAAGTTATGTTACAAAAAGAAGTCGCCGCTTGGACAAATGATCGAAACTCAAAAAAAAGTAAAATTACATGGCGCTTCAAAAACGAAGAAGTTCGTATCAAATTAAAACGCTTGTATCCTCTTTTAGAATAGTATCAGCTATGTATAGACAGTGTACTAGTCAGCAATGTTCACAATGTGGTCATACATCTAGTGAAAATAGAAAAGTTCAAGAAAAGTTTAGTTGTGTTGAGTGTGGTCATTCTGAAAATGCAGATATAAATGCTGCTAAGAATATCTTGCAGAAGATATAGCAATAGTGCTATCTTTTGGATTACGGTAGGGTAAAAACTATCCGAACCGGCCCTTTGGGGCGAACGCCTTTGGAGATATGAGTGGTCATTAGACTGCTCAGCCGAGGAACCCTACGCACGGAGAATAATACCCGCATGTATATTGGGGAATGTGCTGAATTTACCCGTACCATTTTTCATTTCTCATAAGCCTATGATTTGATTTACGATTCGGCTAAGAGTGTTCTCCATACGTGCGGGGAAGCTTGGTCGAAAGGCACGGCGGGGTTTTTGGGACTGGGGTGTTCTCCATACGTGCGGGGAAGTTTGGGCGGCGGCTCAGGCCTAATTTTTTTGATAAATGTGTTCTCCATACGTGCGGGGAAGTTTGGAGGTTGACGATGGTGTGTTTCTACCCAATAAAGTATTCTCCATATGTGCGGGGAAGTTTGGTCAAGTACACGGCTTATTAAAGAATGTAAAATTACTGCTACCTGCATGCAATTTTTGTCGCAATAATGTCGCAATGTTTGCTTGGTTTACCCCCTTATTTTAGCTTTGTCGCAGTGTGTCGCAGTGTTTTTTAACTTAACGATTTTCTGTAAGTCACTGATATTATGGTGCACCCGGCAGGAGTCGAACCTGCGGCCTACGGAA
>JYMV01021653.1_pt1 | contig 15648 bp, 17 predicted proteins | sample 338911 | NCBI WGS metagenome assembly JYMV01 (sample SAMN03354496, study PRJNA234377) | hydrothermal vent metagenome | biome: Deep sea; feature: Hydrothermal plumes at the Eastern Lau Spreading Center, Western Pacific Ocean; material: Seawater | place: Tonga | collected 2009 | depth 2000 m m
CCTTACGTTTTGGAGCTTTTCTCTTAGCTGCCTTACGTTTTGGAGCTTTTCTCTTAGCTGCCTTACGTTTTGGAGCTTTTCTCTTAGCTGCTGCCATTTTCGATGCAAGTTTCCTAGCCATTACAATAATTTGTTTTTCCTGTGCAGCCTTTCTTTTTGCTTCTGAAATTCTTTTTCTTTGCAAGTTTTTACGCATTTCCTGCTTCTTCGTATTTAATTCGTTTAAACGAGAAATAACTTTGGACAGATTTTTTTGAGCAGCATTTTCCTGTTTAATAACAGAATTAAGTCGACTATCTAGCCTCGATACATCACTATCACTTGATTTGATAAGATCCATGAGTTGGGGTTTTGATTGTAATGTATTTTTTATTTTTGCAGATAATTTATCTTTATTAATACTGTATTCAGCTATAACTTTTTCAATTTTTTTCATAGTGAAATTTCTGTTCATTAATTGGCTTCTGAGGTCTGTAATTTGCTCAGAAGTTGTATCCAAAGTAAGTGCTAATTGCTCTTTAGCTTCACCTGTAGCTGAAGAGATTTGCTGTTCAATATTCTTTTTTTCAACTTTTAAATCAGATAAACGCTCTTCGGCAGCAGCTTTTAACCTTTGAATGCTTTCTTTTTGAGCCAAATAATGTTCCAAATCCCTCGTAACCCTTTCTAATTCTGAACGAAACGAGTCAACCCTACGCCGAATTGAATTTATGCCAGATGTAGATTTTCTATGTAGTGATTTTGCAGTGTCCAATGCATTTTTAGTTTGTTTTAGCAATTTTGAAGAACTAAGTTTCTTTTGTTTAAAGTCTAATGCTAATTTAGTAAGTGATGCCAATAGTAATTTGCTGTATTACTCATAGATTAAGTTGTAGATATAATTACTATTTGACTTGACAGTTAAGAAATTTGACACATGTTTAAGATTTCTGAAATGGGTTCTTATCTAATTTTTCAAAATATTGCTGATGATATTCCTCTGCCCTGTAGAATTCAGAATATGGTTTAATCTCTGTCACTATTTCTTTGTGAAATTTTTCTTTTGCTATATTATCGAGTCTTTTTTTCATTTCTATCGCCATTTTTTGTTGTTCTGGTGTATGAAAAAATATTACAGATCTGTATTGTATTCCACTATCCGGCCCTTGGCGGTTTAGGGTGGTTGGATCGTGATTATTCCAGAATAATTTTAACAGATCATCATATGAAATTTCTTCAGGCTCATATTCAACTTGAACAGATTCTGCATGACCAGTAGTATCGGTACATACCTCATCATATGTGGGATTTTTTGTTCTTCCACCACAATAACCTACTTGGGTTAATTTCACCCCTGGGGTCTTTCTAAATATCTCCTCAACGTGCCAAAAACAGCCTGCGCCAAATGTGGCTTTCATATTATTTTAATAACAAACTATCTGATTTATAATCTACATGGAAAAGGCAGACATCGAGTCTATACCGATTAAAGAAACATTTGACCTAAAAGATGAAAAAGATGCTTATGATGCAGCTGAGAAAATGGTACAAATTGGATTTTACAAAGAAAAAAAAGGGTTTAAAGTTTTGATGCCAAAAGAATCAGAAAAGATTGCGAAGCGAATTGGATATATAGTTACTACTACTGTGACCTCAGAACTGCGGAAGGAAAACCAGCATAGAGATATCAGGTATTGGACATATCATCATGACAAAGAACATTACGCAATTGTTCTAGTAGGCTCCACGGTTTTTGAAGAATTAGATTTTTAAATTATCCATTTTTGGAAGTTTAAGCTTGCTTGAAAGTATGCCTGCTATAATAATTCCAAACAATATTCCTCCTAATACGTCCATTGGGTAGTGTTGTAAAAGATAGACCCTACTCAATGCCATGCATGCGGGAAAAATCCATAAAAGAATCCAACCTCGTGGAAATCTATCTGATATTACATACCCAAGAACAAATGCGATAACAGATGCACGCATTACATGCCCTGATGGAAATGAACCTTGACCACCTAAAACAGTTGTATCTCCCTCAATCTTAATGGGTAGTTCACTGCCAAGATATTCAAGATCAGGTCTTTCACGTTCAACAGCATAATCTTTTAGATATGCAGACGCTACAGTGCCAACCAACACAGCAAGTAACATTATGAGACCAATACGCCTAGTTTTTCGTCGTACAAACATTATGAAACAAAAAATCATGATTGGAATTATTCCTCCAATTTCACTGAAAGCCCACATAGTGATATCTAATGATTGATTGCCTGAGATGGATTGAAAATATTGAATAGAAGATTGATCGAATTGTTTAGTGGCTTCTGAATACACTAATGTAGCTATTATTAAAAATGCTATTACTAATAAGAAAAATCCGCGGGAACGTACTTCAAAAATTAATTTTTGCAATTAACCATCTTTCATAATGATCATTTTTAATTTTGTCTATACGATGGGTAATATCTAGAAGATGATAGTTGTTTGAAAAGAAATTTAGTAATTTTTAACGTGCTTTAAGCCAAGATCTACTAAAGGATTTTAACAGGAGTCAAAAGAGAAACCATGTGGAGTTTCTAACTATAGACGATTTTGACTTTAAGGGAAAGACAGTTTTTTTACGAGTTGACATGAATTGTCCGATAGACCCTGAAACGTTAGAAATTACTGGCACAAAAAGAATTGAAGAAACAATTGAAACAATCGAATCATTAAATGATGCTAAAATTGTCATGGCATCACATCAGGGAAGAGTCGGCAACAAAGACTATACTAGTATGGAAAAACATGCCAAAGTTCTTGAAAGTCTGCTAGGCAGAAAAATCACATACGTTGACGATGTTATAGGTGCTGCCGCTCAAAATGAGATAAAAAAACTAGACAATGGACAGATTCTATTACTTGACAATCTTAGATTATGTGCTGAAGAAAATTATGAATTTTCTGGACCAGATGCTGCAAAGACGCTAATGGTTAAACGACTAGCAAAATTATTAGACTTTTGTGTTTTAGATTCATTCCCTAGCTCCCACAGAGCACACCCATCAATTGTAGGTTTTTCACACATACTTCCATCTTGTGCAGGAAGAATTGTTGAAAGAGAAGTTACCAAACTAGATGAAATTATGAGTGTATCAAAAGCCCCTCATGTAATAATTTTAGGTGGAACAAAGGTGGAAGACAGGCTTGAGGCAATTCGACTACTGATAAAAAATGGAAGAGCCGACAATGTTTTACTAACCGGATTGATTGCAAATGTGTTCTTAAGAGCACAGGGACGAATAAAATCCTCCCTTGGAATTAAAAGAGAACAAGAAATTGTTGCTAAAGCACATACATTGATAGGTGAATATCCGGATGTTTTTTCAACGCCTGTAGATGTGGCGATAGAGCAAAATGGAGAGCGAGTGGAGCTAGATATCAGAGAATTAAACAAAGATGATCAGATTTATGATCTTGGTCCAAAAACTATAGAACATTACAGTAAGATTATTTTTGGAGCAGGAACCGTATTTATCAGTGGTCCTGCGGGATTTTTTGAAAAAGAGAATTTTACCTATGGGACAAAAGCTCTTCTAGAAGCGGTTGCAAACTCTACGGCAACAACAATAGTTAGTGGGGGTCACCTTACATCTGCCTTGAAAAAATTTGGGTTAGCAGAAAAAATTAATCATATAAGTACCGCTGGGGGGGCACTAGTACGCTATCTCACTGGTAGCAAATTACCAATGATTCAATCTCTTGAAGAATCTGCTAAAAAATATGAGTCTAAAAAATAGTGCCACAACTAGTGTTTTGACAAACTTTATTCTCAGATGATGTCAAGTAACTTTCTTTTTTGCATGATGGGCACTGGATTTTTTCAATTTGTTCAAACAGTTTGAACCATTGCGTGGTAAAATTCTGAGCAATGTTACGTAAAATATCAGTGTCACATAATTCCTTAAAGAATACTTCGACATCATCTATTGTCCAAGATGTGTCAACGTTTTCATTTTTTTGTAAGATCTCAAAAATTTGATCATTGTTAAATCTAAGATCAATGTCATTAAAATTTTCAAAAATTATCTTACGAATCTGAGTTGTTACGGGTGATGGTGTGGCGTTAGCCATTTAGTAAAGGTTAGATGCTTCTTCTTTTAAGTTTCCTGCAGCCTTTACGTCATTCATTTTTTCAACAAAGTAAGAATAAATGCCAAATTTTAACGCCTTTAAAGAAAGTAAGGCACATTTGATTCGTACTGGACTTGTTTTGATTAGATGCTCTAATCCAAGCTCTGCTAAAAGATCATCTTTTTTGAAATTTTTTACTTCCTCTAGGTTTTTGCCTTTAATCATCTCAGTTAGAACTGAAGTACATGCCATACATATGGCACAACCCTTACCGTCAAATTTAACATCAGAAATTTTAGTGCCGTCAACATTGACATACAAATCAATACTGTCACCACAAAGAGGGTTACTATCGTGCCTCTGAATGTGAGGATTTTCTATCTTGCCAAAGTTTGAAGGGTTTCTAGAATATTCAATTATCATTTCAGTATAAATTGGATCTGCACTCATAATCTAAACACCTTAGCAACCTGTTCAAGTGAGTCAATCAGAGCATCTACTTCTTGCTTTGTGGTGTAAATGTAAAAGCTGGCACGGTTAGTTGCAGGAACGTCAAGTTTCTCCATCAATACTTGTGCGCAATGATGGCCTGATCTAATAGCAACGCCATTTTTATCAACTATAGTTGCAACATCATGAGGATGCACATCTTTGAAATTGAATGAGATAACACCACCTTGTTTGTTAGAATCTTTAGGACCGTAAATTACTAAACCTTTCACTTTGGACATTTTTTCTAATGCATATTTTGTTAACTCTATCTCATGGTTTCTAACATTATCCATTCCTATTTTTGTGAGATAATCAATTGCAGCTGAAAAACAAATAACATCAGCAACATTAGGCGTTCCAGCCTCAAACTTGTATGGAAGATCATTGTAAGTGGTTTCATATTTGTGAACTTCTCTTATCATATCCCCACCGCCTTGGAAAGGTCTCATCTTTTCTAGTAACTCCTTTTTTGCCCATAGGACACCAACTCCTGTTGGACCTAACATTTTGTGAGCTGAAAAAGCATAGAAATCGCATCCAAGGCTACCAATGTCTACCTTCATGTGTGGAACTGCTTGTGCGCCATCAATCAGAATTTTAGCACCAGCATTTTTGCATTTCGTTATAACTTCTTTAACATCAGTTATTGTCCCAAGAACATTTGAAACGTGGCTAACAGCGACCAGTTTTACCTTACCCGTTGCAAGATATTCATCAAGTTGTTCTAACATTAATTCGCCATTTTCATCTATGTCGATGTATTTGAGCTCCGCGCCAGTTTCCTGCGTTAGTACCTGCCATGGAACTATGTTTGAATGGTGTTCATATTCCGTTGTGACAACAATGTCACCCTTCTGCACATTATCTCTTCCCCACGCATAAGAAACTAGATTGATAGCCTCTGTTGTTCCTCTTACAAAAATTATCTCCTCGTTATTTGCAACATTTAGGAATTTTGCAACTTTGCCTCGTGTTGCCTCAAATGCCTCTGTAGATTCTTCCGCCAAAGCATGCACTGCTCTATGTATGTTGGAATTATGGTTCTTGTAATAATCAGTAATTGCATCTATAACCTGAATTGGTTTTTGAGTAGTTGCTGCATTATCCAAATATACCAAGAGCTTATCATCTCTAACTCTTCTTTCTAGTACGGGAAAATCGGGTCTGCATTTTGTGGCAAGAGAATGTATGGTACTTTGCAATTAGGGGACCTCCACGTAAATCTCGTTTTCGTTTGTTTTTATATTGAAAGTTTCCAATGGTTTTTCAGCTGGAAGATTTTCCGGATTACCGTTTTCTAAATTAAAAACAGAAAGATGTAGTGGACATGTTACTCCTTGTTCACTTAATATTCCCGTAGAGAGATCTGCTTCTTCATGAGTACATGTTCTGTCAGTTGCAAAGATCTTGCCCTGCATCTTTGCAAGCATAATTTTCTTGTCATCATAATCAAACGATAGTAACTGACCGTCGTTTAATTCGCTTGTTTTACACACTTTTACCCATCTAGTCAACGTAATTACCTATACTTGTAATGTTGCTCAACTTCTTCGTTTTCATTATAACGTACCTCTTCCACTTCAACAATTGATTTAAGATGTTCATCCATGTTAATTGTTAATTCCTTATTCATCCATTTTGATTCAATGATATTTGCGAGCCATGCCCTTACCTGATAAGACATAATACGGGACATTGGTTCTAAGAATCCTTCAACAATTATACGTTCGGCTTCAGAGTGACTTAGACAACGGGTGCCAAGATAGAAAATTTGCTCGTCATCCACCTGAGCTACTGACGCAGAGTGAGTTGCCTTTACATCGTTGGTAAAAATTTCAAGCCCCGGTATTGAATCCGACTTTGCACCCTTGCTTAATAGAATAGAGCGCCCCGACAAGAATGAATTTGAGTGTGCGGCCTGTTCATTGATTCTAATCATACCCTTGAATAATGATTTTGACGTGTCCTTTAGAATTGATTTTTCAACAACTTTTCCTTCCGTGGATTGCGCGTTATGATTGACAATTGTATTTAGATCAAATGACTGGTCATTGTTTCCAAAAATCACTTCAGCATCATTTACAGCAGAGCCTGTTCCATTAAGATGGTAATCAATTCTATATCGTGACAGCATAGAGCCAAACAAACCAAGATACCAATTTATTTTAGCGTCTTGGGCAAGATGTGTACTTCTGGTAGAAAAATTAACTACACTTTGATCCATGATCTGTAATGTTGTGAAATCTAGTTTGCTATTTTCTCCAATACGTGTGTTTAACAATTCAAGATATGCTTGCTGCTTTGACATTTTTGGAGCATAAAGTTCCTGTACAACTGAAGCTTGTGTATTTTTTTCAGCAATGACCATATTGCGAGATATTGTAGATATCCCATCTAAAGATAAGCAAGATACCAAGTGAATTGGTTTGTCAAGAGTGAGATTTTGTGGAATGTAGACAAAAATCCCTGAATTAAATGCGGCATTGTTCAGCGCAGTATACTTGTCTTCCTTAGAATTTGAATCCTCTAGTATCTTTTGAATTAATTCAGAATGGTTTTGTAATGCGTCATCTAATGAAGAAATAACAAGCCCCTTTGATTTTAGTTCGTCATCAATATTTATTGAATGTATATTAGAACCAATTTGAATAATACTAATTTCATTTTTAATTTCGTCTAATCTTTTAGATAAAAAATCTGGAACGGAAGAATCTGAATCTAAAGATAATGATACCTGTTCCGGGTTCATTCTTCTAGCATCAGTATACTTGTTGTATAATGGTGAAACTTCTGCTGGTAAATCGTGATAAACAGAGAGAGAGTTTTTTCTGTACTCCTTTAGCCAGTTAGGCTCATTTTTTTTAGAAGAAATCTCCTCTATAAGTGAAGAATCTATTGTTGATAAAGCTAGTTGTGACATTGCTAATCATTAAGACTGTTTTTAGACTATCCGACCGAATTGTCCATCTCTAATCTAATGAGTCTGTTCAGTTCTACTGCATATTCCATTGGAAGTTCTTTTGTAAACGGTTCCATGAACCCATTTACAATTAGAGATAATGCCTCTTCTTCCGAGAAACCACGACTCATTAAATAGAAAATTTGCTCGTCTCCAATCTTTCCTACAGTTGCCTCGTGAGTAACTGTGGCATCTTCCTGATCAATTTCCATGTATGGATATGTATCCGTCTTTGATGTATCATCTAATAGTAACGCATCACACCTAACAGTAGCTTTTACATTAGTTGCGCCTTTTGCCACTTTCAACAGTCCTCTGTATGTAGAACGTCCATTTGCACGGCTTACAGATTTTGATGTTATCTTTGATGTAGTATCAGGTGCCAGATGAACCATCTTTGCACCAGTGTCTTGATGTTGGTTTTTACCTGCAAACGCAATGGATAGAGTCTCACCGTATGCTTTTCTACCCATCAAATAAATTCCTGGATATTTCATAGTTAGCTTACTACCAATGTTTCCGTCAATCCATTCAACGGTAGCACCCTCATATGCATATGCGCGTTTTGTTACTAGATTGTAAACATCATTGCTCCAGTTTTGTATTGTCGTATAACGTAACTTTGCATCCTTGTGTGCAACCAACTCCACCACTGCAACGTGCAATGATTCCGAAGAATAAACCGGTGCAGTACACCCTTCAATATAATGAACTTCAGAACCTTCATCAGCGATGATCAAAGTACGTTCAAACTGACCAATATTTTCTGCATTAATTCTAAAGTATGCTTGTAATGGCATGTCAACCTTGACACCAGGAGGAATGTAGATGAATGAGCCACCGCTCCATACAGCACTGTTTAGGGCTGCAAATTTGTTATCCTCCGGTGGAATAATCTTGGCAAAGTTTAGTGCAGTATCAGTATCTAAGAATAAAACTCCCTGCTTTGCCAAGTCTTCTCTTAGACTGTGATATACAACTTCAGATTCATACTGTGCGCCGACGCCAGCAAGGAATTTTTTCTCTGCTTCTGGGATGCCCAATTTTTCAAATGTGTTTTTAACATTTTCTGGAACGTCATCCCAGTTTTTTTCTGTCTTGTCGGAAGCTTTAGCATAATAGAAAATATTTTGAAAATCAATCTTGTTTAAATCACCGCCCCACTGTGGCATTGGTTTTTTCATGAAGGCATCGTATGCTCTAAGCCTGAAATCAAGCATCCACTGTGGTTCATCCTTAAGCTTGCTAATCTCCCTGACAGTATCCTTTGACAGTCCTTTTTTGCTGAGATGGACATACATCTCAGTAGAATCCTTAAAGTCATATTTGGAATAATCCATATCAAGATTTTCAGTAGCCATAACAGCGTTGTGTAAAAGATGTTATAAAAAGCAGTGTAAATTTAGGGAACCCTAAATAGCTTCAGCTAAGAAAGGGTTTTTGCTAATACATTAAATGAGCCAAGAATTGTATGCACATCTGCTACAACATTTTTCACGTTGAATTTTTTCAACTCATCGGCAGTAAATGGACCGATTGAAACAACCATAGTTTTGTGTAACATATCAACAAGCTGGTTTTCATCATGATCTTTTGTCATGATCTCAAAGAAAGCTCTAACAGATGATGCGCTTGTAAAGATAATTCCGTCTATTTTGTCTTGCGAAAAAAGATCTCGAAATTCATTCCATTGTGATGTATCACGAAATGTACAAACATCATACAGATACAGTTCGGTTACATGGAGACCAATTTTTTCTAAAAGATCCTTCAAGAAAGATGTGGATGCACCACTTCGTGGAACAATGACTTTCTTTCCAACTGCATTTAATTTTGTAAATATTTCACCTATACCAACGGAAGAGTATCGCTGTGGCATGTATGCCACCTTGACATTTTCTTTTTCTAAGGCATCTTTTGTTTTGGGACCAACTGCAAGCACAATTGTATTTGCAATTGCCAACTGTAATTCTTCAAACTTGCCAACCTTTTTTGCAGTTTCAAAGAGAAGAGATGCTGCTTTTGAACTCATGAATACAGAATAATCAGGATCTCCATCTGCAAGTGCTGACAGGAATTCATCTACTATTTTTTCTCCCTTGCTTACTAGCTCTATAGTTGGAAGTGGAAGCACGTTTCCCCTTTCTTTAGTAATGAGATCAATGAATTCCTGTGAATCATCTCTTGAGCGTGTAATTGCTATGGTTTTTCCTTCAATCATTTTTTTCTCCATCCAATAGTTTTTGAAAGACTAACAACCTTTCCTATTATAATTATTGAGGGCGGTCTTATCTTAGATTGCTTTATTTTTTGTGCAATATTTGAAATTGTGCCTGTAATCATTTTTTGTTTTGACGTAGTACCATCCTGAATTACAGCAACAGGAGTTTTTTTGTCCATTCCTCCACTTAACAGCTGCTTAGAAATTATACCAATGCGAGAAAGGCCCATCATCACAACTATCGTGTCGGTAGATTTTGCAAGCTTTTTCCATCTAACCGCGTCCTTACTTTTTTCAAAATCTTCGTGCCCAGTTACAAATACCACGGATGAGGCAAATTTCCTATGCGTTAACGGAATTCCAGCATAAGTTGCAGAACCAATGCCAGATGTAATGCCAGGAATAATCTCAAATGATATCTTATGTTTTTTCAAATATTCTGCCTCTTCACCACCTCTACCGAAGATCATTGGATCACCGCCCTTTAGTCGGACTATGTTACGTTTTGTTTTTGCATACATTACCATCAGCTCGTTTGTATCATCTTGGTGTTTGTAGTCATCACCTATTGCTCTGCCAACGTAAATGGATTCTGCTTTTTTTGGAATCATTGAAATTATTTTCTTGCTCACTAACCTGTCATAAAGTACAACATCTGCCTTTTTGATTAGCTCCACTGCCCGTAGTGTAATAAGACTCGGATCACCAGGACCAGCACCTACAAGAAATACCTTCCCAGTCATTTTTTGTTCCATTCGTCCAAGCTTTCTCTCCAATTAGAAGCAATCTCTGTAATGCCACTTTTTTTGAGCTCTTCCCCAATCTCCTGCCCCAAATTCTTAGGCTTGTCAATGTCACCAGTTTTTTCTATTATCACTGACTTTTTTCCATCAACTGAATATGCTGCAACTGTAAGCTTTAGCACACTTGAATTAGCAATTGCTAACGCGCCTACGGGAAACCTACATCCTGATTCAACATATTCAGATAGCGCCCTTTCAGCTTCTATCTCCATTCTAGATTTTTTATCTTCAATCTTTTTTAGCATGGATATTGTTTTGTCATCGTCAGTTCTGCAAATAATTGCTAACGCTCCCTGACCTGGAGATGGAGGAAAATCTTTCGTGGATAGCACCGAATGCTTAACATCCAAGCCTAGTCTAGAAATTCCCGCTTGCGCTAGTACGATAGCATCAAATTTGCCATCTGTAACTTTGTTAATTCTAGTCTCTATGTTTCCTCTAACTGGTTTTACTACAACATCAGGTCTTATTCTAGAAACCTGAACTGCCCTTCTTAAACTGCTTGTGCCAATAACCGCGCCTGATTGAATTGTTTGAAGGTTAGAGCCATCATTTGTGATAAAAACATCGTTAACTGATTCTCGCTTTGGTATACAGGCAATTGTTAGGGATTCTGGAATGTCTGACGGGACATCCTTTAGGCTGTGTACAGCAAAGTCTACCTGCTTTTCCGCAACTGCCTTGTCTATTTCCTTTTCAAAAATTCCCTTCTGGTCTATCGTAAAGAGCGCCCTTGTATCGGTATCACCCTTTGTTGTTATTGTTTTGATTTCAAATTCCGAGCCTGGATTTTGCTTTTGCAATTCTGATATCACCCAATTTGTTTGAGCCAGAGAGAGCCTACTCCCACGCGTTCCTATCAAAAATGTCAATTTTTAACCGCCTTTAGTGATAATCCGTATGCTCCAAGTGTCTTCATAATGTCTACATCAGTATGGGCATCTGACAAAAATACAGTCTCAAATTGTGATGGTGCTATAAACACGCCATTTTTGAGAAGATTAGAAAATAATTTGTGGAATTTTTTTGCATTTGATTTTTTTGAAGACTTGTAATCAGTTACAGGTTTGCTTGAAAAGAAAATTTGGAACATTGAAGCTATTGAATTAATCTGGTGCGGAATTTTATTGTCAGTTGCCAGATCATCAATTTCATCTACCAAAAGCTCACAATTTCTCTCAAGCTTTGAGTAAAGCTTGTTTTTCATTTTGTTAATTGTCTTGATGGAATTAATTGCTGCCGTAACAGATATTGGGTTTCCTGCAAACGTGCTTGCTTGATATACATTTCCCTCTGGTGCAAGTTTGTTCATTATGTCCTTTTTGCCACCCACTGCGGCTATTGTAAATCCGTTTCCAAGTGCCTTGCCAAGAGTAGTAATGTCCGGCTTAATTTTGAAAGTCTTTTGTGCTCCACCTTCTGATACTCTAAAGCCGGTAACAACCTCGTCAAAGATAAGTGGAACATCATGCTGTTTAGTAATTTTTCTAACGTCGGAAAGAAAATTCTTTTCGGGTAGAATGAGACCCATGTTTGCAAGAATCGGCTCTATGATTAAACCAGCAACGTCCTTGTGCTTTGAAAGAACCTGCTCAAGTGTTTGTGAGTCGTTGTATGGAACCACAAGTGTGTTCTTTGAAACTTCGCTTAACCCACCCTCAGAAACTGAAAGGCCAATATGTGCAGAGCCAGAACCCGCTTGGACTAGTACAGAGCTATATGCTCCGTGATAACATCCTTCAAACTTGATAATTTTCTTCTTTTTTGTAAATCCTCTTGCCAATCTGATTGCTGTCATGGTTGCCTCCGCACCAGTGTTAACAAGACGAACCTTATCCATAGAGGGAAAGTTTTTGATGATTAATTTTGAGAGCTCCACTTCAAGTGCAGTTGGAATTGTATACAGTGTTCCCTTTTTCAGTTGCGAAGAAACCGCGGAGATTATTTCCTTCCTTGCATGTCCAAGCAATAGTGCACCATATCCGTTGCAGTAGTCAACGTAACGTTTTCCATCTTCATCCCAGATTGAGCTTCCCTGTGACTTTTTTACAAAGAATGGATAAGGTTTGAAATATCTTACAGGGCTGTTTACGCCTGACGGAATTATCTTTTTGGCCTGATCAAAGAGTTTTTTTGATTTTGATGCCATTTACAAAATTCATGTTAATTATCACTAATATCTTTCTAATGTGAACTGGTGTTTTTTTCACGCCTTGAGAGTGCTTTGTAAATGGCTGCAACTATAATTGTTCCAATGAAAGGCGTAGTCCAATAAAGCCAAAGGTCGTTTGGTGTTCCCGAGATAATTGCAGGCGCTAGTGACCTAATTGGGTTCATTGACGCTCCAGAAATTTCTCCAAAAAGCAAAACATCAATGGCAATGATTCCACCTATTGCAATACCAGTTAGCGTTGCAAGTCTTTTGAAGTGTACCACGATGTAGATTGTTCCCATTAAAAATATGGATGCAATAACTTCATAGCCAAAAACCGTACCCAAATCATGTGTAAGATCTGGAGCGTTAGTGCCAAGTTTTGCATAATCACCTATCACAAACAATACAAAAATGCTACCCAAAAATGCACCAACAGCCTGCGCTACAAAGTAAATCGGAAGCTGTTCCCCCCTCACATGCCTTGTAATGAAAAATGCAATAGTTACTGCAGGATTAAAGTGCGCCATCGAATACTTGCCAAACGCATAGACAGCAATTGCTAATGCTACAAAGTGCCCCGCAGCGATGAACCCAATTCCATAAATTCCACCAAGCATTTCATCATAGACTATCGAACCTGTTGCGCCCACTACAAGTACAAAAGTTCCGATCAGTTCGGCGATAAAAATTATTTTGTTGGATGAATCCATTGCTAATCTATACAAACAAATGAATTATGTAAGTAAATGCAATTGCAAGTCCAGCAGCTCCTGGTATTGTAATTACCCAGGAAAATATTATCTGCCTGCTAACTTTCCAGCGAACTGCACGTATTCTTCGCGCTGCACCAGCTCCCATAACACTGCCAGTAATTGCATGAGTTGTACTTGCAGGAATTCCTAATACTGCAAAAATAGCTAACATCACTCCGCCACCGGTTTGAGCTGCAAATCCTTGATATGGTTTCAGTCTGGTGATTTTAAGACCAAGTGTCTTAATGACTTTGTATCCTCCAAAGAATGTACCCAAACCCATTGCACTTGCTGCTGCAACGATTACCCAAAGCGGCATATGAATTTCAGAAATAATACCTGCTGAAAATAAGATTAGAACAATTATTCCCATGGTTTTTTGCCCATCATTTGCTCCGTGAGTGAGTGCAAGCCAGGCAGATGATATAATTGATAATCTGCCAAATGTTCTGTTTACTACGGCTGGTCTGCGTTTTGCAAATACTGCAATTATTATTCCTACTAAAGCCATACCAAAAACTATTCCGCCAATTGGAGCGATAATTATTCCTGCAAAAACTTTGGTTAGACCGCCATAAACAAGTGTTTCAAAGCCCAACCCAATAATGGCGGCTCCCATTATTCCACCGATTAAGGAATGGCTGTTGGAAATTGGTAATCCAAAATATGTGCATAATGAACTCCAAGCTATTGCGCCTGCCAAACCTCCAATAATCATATAGACTGTGATCTCGTCAGGACTCACAATTCCTTTTGCAATAGTGGTGGCTACCGCAACGCCAAAAACAAACGGTCCTATAAAATTAGCAGCCGCAGATAACGCAACTGCATGAATCGGTCTTAAAACACGCGTTCCAATTACCGTAGCAACCGAGTTAGCAGAATCATTGAACCCATTTACAAAATCAAAGATTAGTGCTATAATTATAGCCGCAATTGCTAATTCGTACATAAGCCATCAGGTGTATTTTAGAACGATATCTTCAACAACATCAGCAACATCTACACATCTATCTGATGCAGTCTCCATTGATTCATAGATATCTTTTAGTTTAATGATTTGTATTGCATCGCTACTCTCAAAGAGTTCGGACATGGCATCCTTATACAAATCATCTACTTTGTGTTCAATTGCACTTGTTTTTCTACAATGTTCTATCATTGTAGAAGGATTCTTGATGTTTTGGAGTTTAGATGTCATCAATTCCACTTCTTTCGTTGCCTTTACCAGTTCATTTGCAATATCCAATGCGTACGGAGGAGTAGTAGTTATTTTGTAACTGTGAAGTCTTGAAGCTATTCCATCCATATGGTCAATTATATCATCTATTTTTGACGCAACCCTTTGCATGTCCTCACGATCCAAAGGCGTGATGAATGTACTGTTTAATTCAGAAAAAATTTCTCGTACTAGAGAATCAGCCTCAGTTTCAAGAGCATGAATTTTTTTACGGTGTTCAACATTGCCTAGATCTGATAGCATAACTACCACTGCTTCAGAGACTTCAACTGCTTTTTTTGCCAAATTATCTAGAATTACTAAAATTTGTTTTTCGTTTGATTTTACCCAAGAGAAGAATTGTCCCATAGCCTGCGTAGAAAAGTTTTGGACTTAACCTTGATGCACATAGTCTATATTGTAACTATATAGTAATGGAATGTTATATTCATCTGATAAAAAATGAAATCAAAAGCAACAAAGTACAAACAAAGAACGATTAACGTTTGGAACGAGGTTGCACCATTTTACCACAACCGATGGGCAAAAAATGAGATCGGCCCTTTTAGCGTAACAAATGATCTGATAAAATCAGCGAGAATAAAGTCTGGATACACAGTACTGGATCTGGCATGCGGTACGGGTCTTGTTACAAAGAAAATTTTAACCAAGGTTGGAAAGGGCCAGGTTTACGGCGTTGATATCTCAAAGTCTGCACTAGACATTGCAAGAAAGTGGGTAGGAAAGAAACAAAACATGCATTTCATTCTTGGCGATGCTGAAACAATACAGTTTGATACAAAGTTTGACATAATTACGTGTCAGTATGCCCTTTTTTTCTTTCCTAATGCACAAAAGGTACTGAAAAATATGAAAAAATTTCTGAAAAAGAACGGCATCGTTGCAATGAGTGTTCATGGCAAGTTTAATGTTCCTTACTTTGATAGTA
>JYMV01040365.1_pt1 | contig 15647 bp, 13 predicted proteins | sample 338911 | NCBI WGS metagenome assembly JYMV01 (sample SAMN03354496, study PRJNA234377) | hydrothermal vent metagenome | biome: Deep sea; feature: Hydrothermal plumes at the Eastern Lau Spreading Center, Western Pacific Ocean; material: Seawater | place: Tonga | collected 2009 | depth 2000 m m
TAGTAATAGGCTTGGGCATCTTTGGTAGATCCATTGCGTGTTTAATTTCTGGAAATAAATCGATGAGGTCTATTTGTTCATCAAGAGCCGCTACAATATCCTCCTCGTCAGGTACAGACATTTTAATTTCCGGTTTGCCAAGCTCTGTTAAAAAAACACTGCTTTCTTCTCCATCCCAACTAGATGCAATGATAAACCCAGTATAATCTCCTCCGTCTGTTACTGGAATCGTCGCAAAAACTTGTGCTCCGGTTGATTCAGTCTCAAGTGTAAAATAACTTGTCTCTAGATCAACAGCATCCAGCGAGCCCATCACCATAGTTATCATATTCATTTCACCAGAAATCAGTAATAAATCAGCAACATTATCTAAATTGATATCGACTACATTCATATCAGATAGTGGGCCAGCATCAACAGGTAATACCTCAACTGCAACAGTAGCGGGGGACAAAGTCATAGAAACAACATGTCCAGATTGAAAAGGCAATAAAACATCCTTAAAGCCATCGGAATCCCAATCGGAAACGGCTAACGACATAGGAAGTGGTCCATTCATCCCAGTTATAATTACTTGCTTTGATTCTCCTAACACCAGACGGCCATTACGATTAAAATATGGTTGAATTTTCATAACATTGCCTTCAGGACTAAAACATAGGATTTCATCGTAGCCATCACGGTTCCAATCCAATGCAGCTCCATAAACAAAACCGATACCCGTTTTCAAAGCACTTGGTTCCAAACGCTCAATCATTGTCAAATTTCCTTCTTCATCTAGATCAATTATAGAAAGTCCCCGTAACGGGCTACCAAGGGATAATAAGATTTCCTGATCGTCGTCATTATCCAAATTAAATACATCAAAATTGTTGCAACGCACAAAACCCTTTTCATCTCCAAGGTTTAAAAACCCTGCCGGAGTTTCTCCAAAACCATCATCGTACCACTTATAATAGAAAATTATGGGCTGGAGTATAGTTCCATCGCCATTTGCTGATAAGTTGGCAACCGCAATTAATTCAGGGACACCATCTCCAACTAGGTCAGCAAGCCTTACACCAACAAAACTGCCCAGTAATCCATCCGGCAACTCTAGTTCCCAGGTTAGATTTTGGAAACCATCAATATCAATCTCATAATATCTTATCATAGAAACACTGTGACCATTAATTCTATCGAACTCAACTGCGACAAATTCATATTGACCATCTTCATCTAAATCAAAGGTGCCCTCCATATGTAAAATCTTTAGGTCGCGAGAGAACCCGAAGCTATATAATAATAGAACCAGGAAAATTTTATGCCTGGTTATCATGGTGTGTTATCGGGTTGTTCCGATGAACCTTCTTCTTCGGTGTTGGTTTCTTCTTCTTGTGTTACAGCTGCACTGTCAGGCTGTACTATATTACTGGTGTCATTGACCGTTGTATTTGGTACAGAAGAATTAAGCGTATCAGCGGGCTGGGTTATTGTTAATGAATCCGGCGATGAAGTGACTGTATCAGAAATGGTAGGCTTATCATTAATAGCGCCACTTGCTGTATCAGCAGAAACCGAATCTACCATTGTTGTATCGCTTGAGACTGTATCAGTAATTGCACTGGTTGTTTCTGTAATAACAGATTTCTCGAACCCAGCACCCTTAAAAAGCTTTTTTGCCTCTAAAAATTGTTTGTTGAATCGTATTCTATCTTTCAAATCAAAAATACCTGCTAATGAGGTCGCTGAAACTGAACCATAGAGGCCAAATTCAGACCGAACTACTATGTCTCCTAGCGTATCCAAATCGATTGCAACACTAATATCTTTTACAAGAATCTCATCTGGGAACGAAAACGCGCTTGTATACGAATTTGATCCTAACGGCACAGTCACAGAAATATTTGCATATGATTGAATAATTGAATCCAAGCCCAAATCAAACTCAAGATTGCTACCAATTGAATCCATTGAAAGAGTAGATGGGAAACCGTTAAATACATATTCCGGATATTGATACCAGTCTGAATTCCAATCCTCAGGGCTATAAGATTGTGGAATCGAATCATTTGTTGGTGACTTTGTTAACTCCAGTGTATTGTTTTTTAGATCATGTACAATATTTATTGTTGTTATAATACTATCAGGGTCTTCATTACGATTAAAAGTGAGCTTTGATGTTACTGGTCTATCTACAAGAAATAGATTGGATTTAATGCTGGTGGTAAGAACTGATGGCCCATCATCTTTAAAGATATCATATCCTACATCTAAGTTGAATAAATGTTCTCCATCAAAATGATAACGATTAATTGTCGTATCTCTAGTTACAACTGTAATTGTAACTATTTCTTCTTCCAAAGTAACAAATTCGTCAAGTTCAAATAGTACCTCAGGCACTACTGTATCCTTAACAAATAATTTGAATGCAAACAATGAATCAGATAGTACAGGTATTATCTTGTGTTGTTTACCAAATGGGGTTGATACACTAAATAGTTTTTCGCCTAATCGTATTTGTGAAAGGTAAGCGAAAATATTATCTCCTGTTTGCTCGCTGGTGGGTATCCAATTAATGATTCCTGTTCTTGGTTGAAAAACCGTACCAACAGGAGGCTTTACTAACCATTGAAAACTATAAAAACCGCCAGCTGAATCAACTGTGGCGGGAATTAGTAAAGAATCCCCAACGAATGCAGAATCAATATTGGTAATATTGCTTATAAGGGAATCAATAGTTGCCTGGTCTATTTTTGTCTCACTAGATAATTCTTCATCTAGTTTTTTATAAAGACCAGCTTCGACACGGGCCAGTACAACTTTATTAATTTCCTGTGCGGATGTGGCGTCGGCAACAGCAAATAATCCCTGGCCAGAATAGTCGCTGGGTGATAAAGATAATTCACCATCAGTAAAACTTAGCATAAGCACTTGATCGTTTTCGAATGGCAATAGAACACCCTGATCATCATTATAACTAATATCATAAACCCAAATGTCAGGGGCATACAAGTTTTGCATACCATCCAATACGAGTAGGTCTGAAGCTATTTCCTTGCCATCAGTGCTTGAAAATATTGCTGTTTTCATTATGTCGCCCTCTGGGCTGAAAACAGCAATCATCTGGCCGTCTTTTGTATTAAACGACGCAGTGAATAACCGACCATAGCCATTTTTGAGAATGTCCGGTTGAAGAACCATAGGCGCTTCAATCACCAGGGATCCAAGTTGCTCTGATAAGTTAAAAATAACTGCCTTTCTAGAAGGACTACCAAAAGAGATAGAAAAAGTTGTCTTATCATCAATTTCAGAAATATTTATATTCGATGGACGTAAAAGATCCCTTTCTCCGGGAAAATAAAAACGCTTTAATGGTTCCGATGTAAATCGTGATCCAGTCCATTTAAAAACAACAAGCCAAGGAACTTTTTTATCCGTTTTGATCGATGGTGCAGAGATTATTGCAATTAATTCTGGGTTTGGATCATCATTAATATTGGCAAGAACCGCATCCACTACGGCCGCAGATCGATCCCCATCGGGATGGTAATACCATATTTCCCTATGGTCGCCATTATCTTCAATTTCTACGTATTGCAGGCCTCCACCCTTCAATAATAATAACTCACTGCGATCATTTCCATTCAGATCATATGTGCCCGCTAGTTTTATTGACCTGGCAGAGAGAGATACCGATAACAATAGGACCAATAACAGTATTGGTCCTCGAAAATTAGTTAAGAATACCATCCGAGGTTTTTTGCGAAAACAATTGTACATTGATTTCTATACTGGAATATACAATAATATCACGGGAACGGTCTATTATCTAATTGGTATATATCTAATTTGTATGGTGTTCTAAATTCTCTGCAATGGTAATTTTAATTCCCTTTTATAATCTGGCAACATTTCGCTACCGAATTGCTACAGTAAACGATAAATTTCCAAAGTTATATTGGATTCGCATAGAATCCGAAGCGCTCCATGAACCGATGTAAGTTGATCATACTTATCCTGCCAATTGTAATATTCGCGCAAAGCGATCTGTATCCGGTGGAAGATTACTTTGGCGGTGGAATAGGTTACAGCCCAATGTATATGATGCTAGACTCAATTCCCGGTGCATCAAAACTCAAGCAAGTAGGCGTTAATCCAGATAATTTCAATTCCCCTTTTGTTGTCCACGGCGGCGAAGGATTCAAATTGCTGGTCGATGGAGATTAGGCGGTTATGCGGGCCTTGGTACATCCCGAATTAGCAATGCGCTTAGCGTTAAGCTTGCGGTTGAAACGAATAATTTACCGGGAATTCAATTCGCAGACACTACTATAGGCGAGGATCAATATCTCCATGATAAGACAGAAGATTATACTGGAATCTTTGTCCCGACTGTAGAAGCAAAATTCACATTTATGATTGGTGCGGCAACGCTGGAATATGTTGTACCAATTTTTCGTGATTTAGAAGTAGCCAGTGGTGCGATGTTCGGGATAGGCAGAGCGGTTTTATCTATCGACCAAAATACAGGTATACCTCGTTGGGATGGAAGCTTCAGCAATAATTACGGTCAAATTATCAATGATACTCTGATATATGCGATTGATACTACAGGAACCACATCCCAGGCTGCAATCGATGCATTACAGGGGTCATACCTACCGCCACAAACATCCAGCGTAGGCATGACCAATCTAAGCGGTGCTTTTTTCAATTTTCAACCGTATATAGCAGTAAAATGGCAAGTCACAGATCGGGTGGGACTTCGTCTCAGCATTGGCTACAATAAGGGAGTTGTCCGGGCCGGACAATGGAAACTCAACGATCGTTTTCAGATCAGCGATTCACCCGAATCGGCGTTGTCAGGATTAACCTTTAGGACAATGCTCTACTTTGGTCTTTAATGTTCAAGTAATAACACTCACTTATAGAGTTTAACAAATGAATAAAGCCTACCCATCCGAAGTAAAGTTTTCATTTCTTACAACAGTAATAATTATTTTTATTATTCTTACTTACTATACCTGCAGTTCGTGTTCTTTATTCTGGATCCAAAGACACTTACCGTATCATTGAAAACAAGTTTCGGGTTTTTAATCAAATAATTCAGTATGTAAATGAATATTATTACGAAGATATTGATATGGATAAAATATGGAATGGTGCTTTTCATGGATTTATGGAGAAATTGGATCCGCACTCTGTTTATATCCCTCCCAAAAAACAGGAGGAAATTGATGAAATATTTCGAGGGAAATTCCAAGGTATTGGTATAGAATTTGATGTATTGGAAGGGTATATCACAGTTATTGCACCAGTTGCAGATAGTCCTTCAGAACGTGTTGGTCTTCAGCCCGGAGATCGCATAATTGAAATTGACGGAGAAGATGCATACGGTATAACTAAAGATGAAGTTATGAAAACACTCCGTGGACCTAAAGGTACAAGTGTGGACCTTAAAATTGCTAGGATTGGCACCAAACCTTTTGAAGTGACCATCATTCGAGATGTTATTCCTATTTATAGTGTCCGTGCAGCGCTAATGCTAGATGATCAGACGGGCTACATCTGGTTAACGAGATTTACAGCAACATCATCAAAAGAAGTTAGAAATGCGCTGAAAAAACTGGACGACAGCGGTATGAAACGTATGATCCTGGATCTGAGAAACAATAGTGGCGGATTTCTTGAACAAGCAGCAGAAATAGCTAATATGTTTATCACCACTAGGGACACGCTTGTCTACACAATTGGAAAACATAATAATACAAACGAAGTTTTTCTGGCCAAACCATCCAAGGGCAGGGCCGATTTCCCGCTAATTATATTATTAAATCGTGGTTCTGCAAGCGCCAGCGAAATTGTAGCTGGTGCTGTACAGGATCTTGATCGCGGTTTAATTGTTGGTGAAACAAGCTTTGGAAAGGGGCTTGTGCAGCGACAATTTGGACTAAGAGACGGATCTGCTGTTCGTGTTACGATTGCTCGTTATTACACACCTAGTGGCCGTTTAATCCAGCGTCCTTTTGAAGATGGTAATACCAGACAATATTATGCAGAACTATATAAACAAAACCGTGAAACTATAATTGACTCCCTAAAAGAACTGCGACCGAAATTCAAGACCCGTAACGGACGAACAGTTTATGGCGGAGGCGGTATTACACCTGATGAGTATATACCCTGGGAATTGAAACTACAGAAAAGTACCCAAAAACTAATTGGAAATCCAAAAAGGCCATTATTCAATTGGGGAACGATGTTTGTTTCTCAGAATACTGACTCAAGAAAACTACGAAGATTTTAGGGATTCCTGGACAATTGCTGATGACCAATTCGATAAATTTTTACAGCATTTGAATGAATTGGAAATAGAGCCTGATTCTACAGAATGGGTAACAGATGAAGAATATATAAAAAATATTATCAAATCTGAAATTGCAGGTGCTAAGTGGGGAAAAGACGCACAATGGGGAGTTAGATTAATGACAGACAACCAAATCATCGAATCATTAAACTATTTTCATAAAGCAGAAGAATTTCTAACAGTAAATTGATCGGCATATTATAAACAATAAAAAAAGAGCAAATAACGAAAAACATTAATAACTTTTGTTTATTATCTCTTAAAAATACATTTAACCCATAAACTAAAGTTTTGTGAAAAGAAAATGAAAAATAAATCATTTTTAATATTACTGTTCTTCTCCTCAATTCTATTTAGTCAGCAAATGGACAAGGACAGCATATATCTCAATGTAGAAAAAATGCCAACTATTAAAGGTGGTTTCGCTGCAGTAGGGAAAAAAATAAAATATCCAAATATTGCTAGAGAAATGGGCATGCAGGGCGTGGTCTATATAGGGTTTATAGTAAACCCGGAAGGGAAAGTTGAGGATCCTAAAATATTAAAGTCTGTAGCAAAAATATTAGATGAAGAGGCTTTGCGCGTGGTAGAAAAAGAAATAGAATTTGAGCCGGGCTACCATGAGGGCAAAGCAGTTCCGGTTAGGTTTGTGTTACCAATTAAGTTCAAATTATAAATTATTAGTTAAAAAATGGATCATAGAATTCAGTTCATTTTCATTTGCGCGCAGATCTTTATACTAAGTTTTCTATTCGCCGCAGAGAACGAATACCAGTTTGAAATAATCACTACTCGTAACGGTCTGTCTGATAATGATATCCGCGCGGTCACTGATGACAGGTATGGTTTTGTTTGGTTAGCCACTGATGAAGGTTTTAACCGCTATGATGGTTATGAGGTAAAAAACTACAATTCAAATCCATTTGATACTACTGCATTATCTGGTAATCGTATTTGGGATATTTTCAAGGATCAGGATGGAGATGTATGGGCACTTACAGATAAAGGCGTTGATTTATACCACTACGGAAAAGATTCGTTCCAGCGATTTCCAACAGCTAGCCGTCCAACTTTTCTAACCCAGGACAAAGAAGGGCTATTTTGGATTGCTACCAAAAATAGTGGTGTTTATACCATCGAAAAAAATACTGGTAAAATCGTTAATTATAAGTTTAATCCAAGTGATCCATATTCTATTTCGTCAAACAGTTTTGACGAAAATCAATGTAACCCAATCGTGGTAGATACATCCGGCAACCTATGGATTGGCACAACAAATGGTCTCAATTATTACCGCAAGGATAAAGATTTTTTCACTCGTTTTATGAGTTTGGAGCATTATCAGAATTCAATCTCTGGCAATCATATCAACACCTTGCTCATTAAAGATAATAATATCTATGTAGGGACATCCCAAGGCCTGGACAAAATAAATATTGGTAATCTTTTTGCCACTCGTCTTGCCGGCACTTCTTGGATATCTATGTTGGGTACCTATACAGTTAAACAACTTCTTGATTTTGGGCCCAATCCAACTATGAACGGATTTTGGATGGCTACCACTGCTGGTATAGTGTATTATAATGCAACTTTTGATTTATTTGATGATCTGATGTGGGATTATATCTTCGGTCAGAACATTAATAAAATGTATGTAGATCCCAGTGGAAATTTGTGGGTTGATGTACTAGCATTCCCAGGTTTAACACTTTTTAATACAAAAGTTTTCTTTGCACAAATGGGGCTAGTATTAGATAATAATTTTAAATTATTACAACCAGACAAAAACGGCGTTTTATCTGAAACTACAGAGCCCTCTTCGTTTACCAACGTGAAAGTAAATGATCTTTACTTTGATGAAATGAACAATATGTGGGTAGCAACTAGAGTCGGGCTTAATCAAAGAATTAAAACCACTCGGAATTTTATAACTGAAAATAATCTAACTGGCAGCAATGTGATTGCAGTGAAAATAGCACCTGACAATTCTATTTGGGCCGCCCATGAAAATGGCATTGATCAATTATCTCAAGATGGTCAGGTAATTGAACGATTTACTGCTGATCTGACTAATGCTAATTCTCTATTAAACAAAGAGACCGGTCCTTTAGCAATTTTACATGACGGGCAGGTGTGGGCTGCAAGTCAGTCTTTAGGAGCAACATTGATAAATCCAATTACAAAAACATATCAACGATTTTATGAATTTATTGATGAAACATCCGGATCAATACTTCGAGGAAAAGTCAATTCAATTTTCCAACAATACGTTGAAAATCCAAATGGGCCCAACTATGAAAACGTATGGTTTGCAACCACAGCTGGGATAATTAAATGCACTATGCCCGAGCATGCTGAAAATGCACCGAAATTCTCTATTTATAAATATGAAGATAATGTTCAAAATGATTATCTATCCAGGCCATCAGCAATCCTCCGGGATCTAGAGACTGGTGAGCTGTGGGTTGGCACAGAATCAAACGGCCTTTTCAGGATAAAGATGGAAATTTCAAGTCGCTATATTATCGACCGTCAGATAAAATATGAAAAAATTGAACTTGTGAAACACTATATTATCGATAAAAATGATCCGAAAAGTTTTTCATCAAATTCGGTGAATACAATTGTTAGCGATGTAAATAATAATATCTGGATTGGAACATCGGGAGAAGGATTATTTCGTTATAATCGTGAAAATGACAATTTTGATCGCTGGTCAATTGATAATGGTTTACCCAGCGCGACAGTAGTATCCATTCTGTCTGATAAGTCTGGTGGTTTATGGATTGGTACCAGAAGAGGAATCGCACGCTTGCACGCCGACGGGAGTGTAAGGGTGTTTGATAGTAGTGATGGCTTACCCGCTGATATCTTTAATACTGGCGCTGTGGATATTAACGATAATGGAATATTATACTTTGGAAGCGTCCAGGGCCTCACCCGAGTAAATCCTTCAGAAATAACAATCAATGAGATAATGCCAAAATTAGCTATCAATTTAGTCGAGACTATCGATTACGAAGGTAACCGCAATTTCATCGATTTCACAAATAACCAGATTTCGATTGATCATCAAGTTCAAACATTAAATATCAACTTTGTTGGTCTTTCTTATAACAAGTCTGCAAAAAATCAATACCAATATACACTAGATAATTACTTAAATAACTGGGTGGATAATGGAACCAATCGAACAGTGACCTTCCAACGCCTTGAACCAGATGATTATACTTTTCAGTTCAGGGCAAGCAACAATGATGGTATTTGGAATAACAATCCTTATTCAATAGAAATCCGCGTTAAACCACCAATTTGGCAGACATGGTACGCATATACATTTTATTTCTTTGCTTTTGTCGGGCTTAGTGCATCTGGGTTTTATGGAGCAGATCGAATAAGACGTAAAACATTAGATAATAAACGCAAAGACCAGGATCTTGCAGAGGCAAGGGAATTTCAGTTGAGGATGATCGCGAAGACAATACCAGATTATGAAGGGATGAATATTAAGGCATTTATGCGTACCTCTACCGAAGTTGGTGGTGATTACTATGACTTTTTCGAACTAGAGGACGGAAGTTTTTATGCAGTCTGTGGAGATGCTACAGGACATGGTTCTCAATCAGGTATGATGGTCTCAATAACCAAGGCTGGTCTTGCAAGTATAGAGTCTAACTCGCCCGATGATATTCTTAACCGGCTCAATAAAGTAGTACGCCGAGTTGACACGGGCCGACTACGTATGAGCTTAAGTGTGTGTATTTTTAAAAATGATAAACTTTATATAAGCGCAGCTGCAATGCCGCCAGCTTATCTGTACTCTGCAGAAACAAAATCTGTAGAAGAAATTGAGATCCGAAATCTCCCCTTAGGCGGATTGGAAAATGAACAATTTGAGCTAGTGGAGAAATCATTTAATAAGGGAGATGTATTGGTGCTGCTTTCAGATGGACTACCTGAGGCTCCGGATTTAGAAGGAAATTTGTTAGATTATCAACCAGTAATGAATTGTATTGAAAAAATAGCGCATTTAGGGGCATCGCAAGTTAAAAAAGCACTAATTGACCTTGCTGATGATTGGCTCGGTGGTTCTCAAAATCCTGATGATATTACCTTTGTAGTTTTTGAAAAACAGTCGAATGAAGATCCGAAAGCGCAGAAAAAATTAGAGGAGAAGGATTTTAAAAAAGTCGCGCAAGCTTAAATATTTTAAGGAGGAATGTATCTATGAGTAATCCAACAGTAGAACTCACACTGCCCGTGATGCAAGACATGGAACTTGCAGCAACCAAAACTGCAGAAGTCATCGCAAAACGTATGGATTTGGATGGAGAGAAAACAGACGAGATCAGTATGGCCCTGATTGAAGCCTGCATTAATGCATTTGAACATTCCAAATCCAAAGATAATATTTTCATTCAATATAATAAAAGTAGGCGATAAAGGCATTGGCTTTGATGCTGAAGTTGTAGCCATACCTAAAATCGTAGAAAAATTAAATTCTGATAATAAGCGTGGTTGGGGTCTTCAACTGATGAAAGAACTTATGGACACAGTGGAGTTTCAATCCAGCGAGGATGGCACAACTGTAACAATGACAAAAAATAGATAATTATGAAAAGGATGGGAATTAGGTCATGAGTGATTTTAACATTAAAGTTCGTGAAGAAGGAGATATCATTATTCTGGAAACGAGTGGGTACTTAAATAATTTCGGTGGAGACCGAGTAGCTTCTATATGTAAACAAAGTATATCTGAAGGTAAAAGAAAATTATTAATTAATATGGAGAACACTAAAATGGTCAATAGCATCGGAGTCTCCATTCTTATAGAAGTTATAGAGGACCTACAAGGCGTTAATGGAACATTGGGTTATTATAATGTTGCACCAATCATCGAGAAAACATTCAATATTATGGGTATAACTAATTATTCAAAAATTTATACTAGTGAAAAAGCGGCTATCGAAGCATTGACATAAAAATATTAATTGATTCCCAGTTCTTCCTTATAAAGCTTATGCAAACAAATGAAATAGCAATTAAATTCCCCGTCTGCTATTTTATTACAGTTAAAGATATATTTAATCCTTTAAGATAAATAGATACAAACGGAGGTTCAAAATAATGGTAGAATATTTTGTAAACGGCGGACCATTCATGTGGCCAATATTAATACTGCTAATTGCAGGGCTCGCCATTTCCGGAGAGCGGTTTTATTCATTGATGATGTCATCCACAAATACGAAGGAATTATTCGATAATGTTATTCAATCTTTAGATAATGATGGTATTGATAATACCATTGAGCTTTGCAATAATACCCCAGGTCCGGTAGCTGCAATTTTTCACGCAGGTCTTTCAAGATTTCATCGTGGTCTTCGCGAAGTAGAGAAAGCGGTCCAGGATGCCGGTGGATTGGAAATGTCTTTCCTTGAAAAAAATATGATTTGGATGAATGCGGTCATAACTATTGCTCCAATGCTTGGCTTTACGGGGACAGTGGCTGGCATGGTAAAAGCATTCGATGCTATTGCTGCAGCCAATGATATTTCGCCAGCTGTTGTAGCCGGTGGTATATCACAAGCACTGCTCACAACCGCATTTGGTTTAATTGTCGCAATGATTATCCAGATATTTCAAAACTTTTTCGTTTCCATGATTGATAAACTGATACTGGATATGGAAGAAAATTCCGTAAAGTTCATGGATCAGCTGCACTTGGAATATGAGAAGTTGGCTCAAAGCTAGAATATCCTTAATTCATTAAGATCTTCCTTTGATTTAAATGGCAAAAAGAAGATTCAAAGGAGGGGAAATTCCAACTGCCTCTATGGCAGATATCGCCTTTTTATTGCTAATATTCTTTCTTGTCACGACAACAATCGATATGGACAAGGGCCTCGGTATTGTTTTACCAGCGGAAGGTGAAGAACTTGAGATCAAAAAAATAAATATTCTTAATTGTCTTATAAATTCTCAAGGCAATATTCTACTCGGCGGTGAACCGATTGCAATTAAAGATATTAACCGTGAGGTCCGCCGCAGGCTTGCCGAAAATGACAAATTAATAATATCAGTAAAGGCTCATGAAAAAACAAAGTATGGAGATTACGTGGCGGTGATTGATCAATTAAAACGTGCCAACGCAACACGAATATCAATTGCTGATACAGATTAATGAAACTTAGTAGAAAAGTAAAAATCAGCAGTGACATTCCCACGGCCTCCATGCCCGATATTATTTTCATGTTGCTTATATTTTTCATGGTTACAACTGTACTGCGTGAATACTCTGGCTTAGACGTGGAATTACCGAAAGCTAAACGCATACAAAAGCTAAAATCAAAAAGGCATACAGCTCATATTTGGGTATCAAAACAAGGTCAAATTTCGATTGAGGATAAATTGGTTCGCTCTGATAATATACGCCATATAATGTACACCAAGCGGGCAGCCGATCCTCAGCTAACTGTATCCATCAAAGCAGATAAAGCAGCACGAATGGGTTTAATTTCTGATATCCACACCGAACTGCGGAAAGCTGATGCTCTTATGCTTAATTATTCGTCAAAAACGGCTATAGACTAATAAATAATGTTATCTGGACAAGCAACTTTAGCTATAAAATACAAATACCCGATCACAATAAGGTTAGCTACCCTAAGCAGTATGTTGCTTCTAATTTTTACATTTTTAATCTATCCAAGATATTTGGGCCTCATTGATTTGGAAGACATTGAATTACAAGAAATTATTATCGAAAATATACCACAAACTCAACAATTTGAACGACCGCCGCCGCCTGCACGCCCATCCGTACCTGTAGAATCTGAAGATGAGGACATTGCAGATGATTTAACTATTGAAGAAACAGGTCTAGATAATTTCGAAGCCTGGGATGCGCCACCGCCGCCGCCGGAAGGGCCAAGAGTAAAATTCATACCTTATGATGATCCACCGCAACCTCTTTCAAGAATCAGACCGGTATACCCTGAAATAGCCCAGGAAGCCGGCATTGAGGGGACGGTTGTTGTACAGGTATTCGTTGATAAAAAAGGACGTGTTAAGGATACGGTAATATTAAAAGGAATCCCTAATACTGGGTTGGATGAAGCAGCTATTTCAGCAATTCGAAAAACACGTTTTAGACCCGCGAAACAACGTGAAAGGCCGGTTGGCGTTTGGATATCGATTCCAGTTAATTTTAGATTAAAATAAAAAAACCCTCATCACAGGATATTTTTAATAATCATCTAAAAATATATCCTAATTGAACTCACCAAAGAATTTATTCCAAAACTATATTAATGAGTCATAATATCTGTCCACAACCCGCTCCTTTAAAGGTATATCAGTAATTTGAATGTGTTCTGGGCATACGTTTGTACAACACTATGTGATATTACACATCCCTGAACCAAAATCATTTTTTATAGCAGGGAGTCTATCTTCTTTATCCAAGGGATTTTCGCCTTACTTTTGCTAGAATTATATCTCTTAAATATTCCAGAATACTACTATTGAGACGATTGTTCCAGTAATCGCCCCACCATAGCAAAGGATGGAGATAAGAGTGCTCACGGACTTCAGCCCGACATCTACAAGGGTGAAGCGGAAGCGGTGAGCCCAGTGGAAGAGCGGCAGGGTAATTACGATGAAAAGGATTAGCTCTACAGAGTCATTCTGGGACACAGCGGTATGGATTCTTTCGAAATTTAGAGGATCATCGCCCGCCAATCCAAATGGTACTAGGATACCCGTGATGACGATTAGAATAGGAAGCACCATTGCTGCTACCATGCCACCAGCTGAAAACAGTGACCACCAGATCGGTTCGTTGGACTTCGCCATCTCTACACTCCCAATACAAGCCATGCAATAATAACGGAAATTACTACCCACCCGGTGTAGAACGCCCCCGCCACCAGTCCTTGGGGAATCCGATCCTCTCCTCTGTAGAGCACGAGGATTTTTGGCGTCAGGTTAAACCAGGTAATAGTGTGGTAGAGCACGAAAGCGAGCGTGATGAGATGCAGCGCCACGCTACTGGGTGACTTCAAAGCGGCCATGAAATTTCCATAGGCATTAGCTCCTTGTGTCAGTTTGTAAACCAAGACCAGTAGAAAAATACAATACCCCGCAACGAAGACACTGGTTAGTTCCCTAATCATGAATAAAATGTACGGTTTGCGTTTAAGCCACCATGTGTTGGGTATGGGTCTGTGGTAGGTACTCATTTCTTTTTCCCCCACGGGATCAAAACATCCTTGAACCAATCAACAGTGCTAGATACTTTTGCCCGCTGGATTGCCGCGGCTGGATCCACATCCTTAGGGCAGACGGCGCTGCACTCACCTACAAAGGTGCATTCCCAGATTCCCCAGATTCCCTCATGACTGGCGATGAGTTCCTGCCGAGAATCTCTTCCTTGGTCCCGGGAGTCCATGTTGTACCGCTGGCCAAGGGCAATGGCGGCGGGTCCAATAAAGGTGGAATCGAGAGCATAGACGGGACAAGCAGCATAACATAGCATGCAGTTAATGCACATGGAGTACTGCTTGAAGTGAGCCAGTTCAGCGGGGGACTGAAGGTATTCACCTTCATCCAGTGGTTTTTCCTCGCCTTTCTTCCGGATGATATATGGCTGTATCTCTGTCAGTTTTGTCATAAAGTCATCCATTTCGAAGATGAGATCCCGCTCTACGGGAAAGCCCGTTAATGGTTCTATACGAATTTTATCTGGGTAGTAATCTTTGAGGAATGCGGCGCAGGACAACTTCGGAACGTTGTTTATCATCATGCCGCAACTGCCGCAGACCCCCATCTGGCACGACCAACGGTAGGAAAGCGTTCCATCAATCTCATCCTTAATGTGATTGATGGCATCCAGCACCACCCAGTCTTCACGGAACGGGACCTTGTATGTCTGAAAGGTGGGCTCGCTCTCTTTCTCCGGTCGGTAACGGAAGATTTCCAATTTCATGGTTTCTACCATTTCTTATACCCTATTCTTCCTTTCCATAAACCCTCTCTCCAGGCGGCCATTTAGTAATCACCACATCTTTATAATCGATGGTGGGTTCAGTATCATTTTGGTATGCCAAAGAATGCTTTAAGAATTTTTTATCATCCCTACCCGGGAAGTCTGTTCTCTGGTGAGAACCCCTGCTTTCCGTTCTTTCCAGGGCACTGTAGGTGATGGCTTCTGCAACATCCAGCATAAATTCTAGTTCCAGCGCTGAGGTCAGTTCCGTGTTAAAATTGAGACTTCTGTCCTCCATCATAATATTAGAAA
>JYMV01024309.1_pt1 | contig 15646 bp, 10 predicted proteins | sample 338911 | NCBI WGS metagenome assembly JYMV01 (sample SAMN03354496, study PRJNA234377) | hydrothermal vent metagenome | biome: Deep sea; feature: Hydrothermal plumes at the Eastern Lau Spreading Center, Western Pacific Ocean; material: Seawater | place: Tonga | collected 2009 | depth 2000 m m
CTAATTAAAGTCACTCAAATCTGCATCAAAAACGAAGTTCCATTAATTGCTAGGGGCGGTGGGGCCTCCTACACCGGAGGCTATTTACCGGTAACAAAGAATACCGTGATGATCGATACTCAACGATTAACAAATATTGAAATACATGAAGAAGACATGTATGTGACAGTTGAGCCAGGTGTAACTTGGCTGGAACTCTATGAAGCGCTTAAACCCTTGGGGTTGAGAACTCCTTTTTGGGGTCCATTTTCAGGTCGAGTTGCTACAGTGGGTGGTTCAATGTCCTACCATGCAGTCAGTCACGCAACCAATAATTCTCTGTCTGCAGATTCACTTACAGGTATGCAGATCGTCATCGGCAATGGTGATGTGATTGAAACTGGCTCCAAAGGAAACTCACAGGAAACATCCCCATTTTTCAGATACTACGGACCAGATTTAGGCGGCTTATTCCTGGGAGATTCCGGTGCTTTAGGCGTCAAAACCAGAATTTCTCTTAAATTAGCAAGATTCCCCCAAGGGTTTGCAGCATGTTCTTTTGGTTTTCCCGATTTCAAACATCTGTTTTTAGCGATGAGTGAAATCTCTAAAATCGGAGTGATCTCAGACAACCATGGTCTTGATCCTCGAAAACAGAAATCCGCTATCATGGAAATGGAAAACACCAATCCGTTGGTAGCAGCAAGATCCGTTTTTTTATCTTCCAAGAATCCAGTGGACGGGTTACTCCAAATAATGAAAATGGGCTTTGCTGGGAGAGGTTTCCTAAAGAAATCGGCCTTTTCTGGCCACTTTGCCAGCGAAGGCATCAACGATAAAGAAGCAAAGATTAAATTGGCTGCAGCCAGATCAATCGCGCGAAAATATGGGAAAGAAGTTGCCAACTCCATACCAGTCTATTTTCATGCAAATCCATTCATGCCATTGACTCCCATACTGGGCCCGAATGGCGAACTATGGAAACCTACCCACAGTATCTTACCCTTCTCAAAAGTACTTAAACATGACGATGACTTTGAATCCCTTATGATTGAATACAAAGACAAAATGGAGCGACATGAGGTAACCATGACCCGAATGTTTTCTTTCATCGACAGTAATGCCTTTCTCTACGAACCGACTTTTTTGTGGAAAGATAAACAAAGCATCTATCACAAAAAAGTCTACCCCTTAGACCTGGACAGCATTCCAGTTCATGAACACAATCCCGAAGGACTCAAATTGGTTCATGAAATCAAAAAAAGGATAGATGCAATGTGTCTTACAAATGGTGCTATTCATTTACAAATTGGCAAAGATTATCCTTATTTGCAGACAAGAACTACAGAAACCAAGGCTTTACTCTGCTCGTTGAAAAAACAGTTTGATCCAAAAAATCTAATCAATCCAGGCTCGTTGGGATTTGATCCAGTCAATGGGAATTAAATACAATTAAGGTATAACCATATGAGCAATGAAAAAAATTACGATCTTGTAATCAAGAATGTCCAAGTTGTTAGACCAAATGCTAATGGTATCGAGTCAGTCGATATAGGTATTAAAAATGGGGCATTCAAGATGATAGCTCCCAATATAGATGCAACAGAATCTGTGGAGGTTTATGACGGTGAAAATAAGCTCGCTTTCCCAGGGCTAGTGGATGCTCACATGCATACAGGAATTTACAACCCACTGTATCAGGATGCTCCGATCGAAAGCAGAGCAGCGGCCATGGGGGGCGTGACTACGAGTCTCAATTACATCAGAACCGGGGGCTATTACCTCAATAAAGGCGGCCCTTACCAAGCTTTTTTGCCAGATGTATTAGCACAGTCAGAAGGGAATTTTTATGTTGATTATGCCTACCATGTGGCACCCATGGACAAAACACACATTGAAGAAATTCCATTATTGATTGATGAATTTGGCATCACATCTTTCAAAATATTCATGTTCTACGGTGGGCATGGCTTGCACGGTGCTTCTTCCAATCAACATGAATTTTTAATGATTGGTGAGGACGAAAAATACGATATCGCTCATTTTGAATTCGTCATGAGAGGTGTTCAAAAGGCAATGACTAAATACCCTGAGAAACAGGAAGACATCAGTTTGAGCTTGCACTGCGAAACAGCTGAAATCATGGCGGCTTATACCAAATTGGTACAAAATGAGAACACACTGGAAGGCCTCCATGCATACAGTGCCTCAAGACCTCCTCATTCAGAGGGTTTAGCTATTTTTATTGCCGCTTATCTGGCTAATGAGACGAACTTGCCAAATGTCAATCTGCTCCATCTGAGCTCAAAAAAAGCTGTGGACGCAGCGTTGCAAATGCAGCAAGTATTTCCTCATATCAACTTCCGCAGGGAGGTTACAATTGGTCATTTGATGCTTGATGTTGATGCTGCAACGGGCAATCTGGCAAAGGTAAATCCCCCCATTAGACCGAGGGAGGATGTGGAATACCTATGGGAAAGCCTGCTTGCAAATAATATAGATTGGGTGGTCAGTGATCATGCGTGCTGCAAACATGAAGACAAAGTCGATGTGGAAAATCCAGGAGATATCTGGCTGGCAAAATCGGGCTTCGGTGGAACTGAATATTTAATGTCGGCTCTGGTTAGCGAAGGCTCCAAAAGAGGCTTGAGTTTCAATAAAATGGCGGAGTTGACCAGTTACAATCCTGCCAGACGTTATGGACTTCACAGCAAAGGTGACATAGAAACTGGACTCGATGCAGATTTGGTCTTGGTCGACCCCAATGAAACCTGGACCATCAAATCATCAGAATCTGAGTCAGGACAAGGCTACACCCCATTTGAAGGCACAGAACTCCGAGCCAGAGCGACAACGACATTTCTACGAGGCAATCGTATTTTTGATGATCATCAGGTGTTGGGTGAACCTACTGGTAAATACCTTAAACGACCTTACTAATCGGTTGTCATAAAAAAAGCCCTGACAAAGCAGGGCTTTTTTATTTCGTTTTTAAACTTGATCAGAATTGATAAACCACCTCAACGCCCATTCTTCTCTGATCAGCAGGATGAGCAAAAACACCGCCAAATTCTGGTGCTGGGATCACTTCCGCCAAATATCTTTCATCCGTCAGATTTTTTGCAAAAGCGGTAACGGTCAGGTTATCAGACTGCACGCCAACTCTAAGATTGACAGTATGATATGCATCCCGGTCAGTTTTATCGAAAGCCATTGGTGCTCCAAACAACGTATTTCTGGAGTTATCCGTTTGCATCACATGGAACCAAGTTGGTCCTACGACGGCAAAATCAATCTGAGCAAAAAATTGTCTACCGCCAGCCATTGGGTAATCCAAGGAAATACCTGCGTTATAAGTATACTCAGCGTGATAGGGTACAGCGTTGCCTACACTATCAACACGAACACTGTTGACCAGAATCTCACTGTCGATTTTACTCACTGAAGCATAGAGACTGATGTTGTCGTTGACAATGGCGGACAGACCAAGTTCCTGTCCTGTCATTTCTGATTTATCAATGTTTTCAATAACCCTTCAAAGAATTGCAAATTTTTGGCACTCGTGTGGTATACCGCACCTTCAACACTGACTCGGTTGTTAAGCAATCTTGATTTGAATCCCAATTCAAATGAATTGTTGGTTTCTTTCTTGTAATTATCCTCTATAGCAACCGGTGTATTGCCAGCGAGGGAATTGATGAAAGTGTCAACCGTTGCCCGTGATCCTGAGTTATTGAAGCCGCCACTCTTGAATCCAACACCCCAACTGCCATAAATAGTGGTGGATTGGGTTGCATCCAGTGACAAACTGATTTTAGGCTGAAAATGCTCAAAGTTCTCGCTTTGATTGGGAATGGAGCTTGATTGACACAAGCCCACGTTAAGAGGCCCACCGGTGTAGGGGGGTCCATCGCAATCAATGTAAGTCGAGTTTACCCCTGTAGGAACCAAACTATGCACCTTTCGGTGCTCGTTATCGTAACGACCGGCCAATGATAATTCTACATCGTCGGTGACATCGTAGCTGATGGATCCAAAGAAAGCAGTCACCTTGGTATCAAAGTCATCCCATACCATTTGCTCAGTAGGGTTCTTGCCTGATGCAGGTACATACATTTTTTCAACAATGCCATATCCCAAATCGTTCCCCTGGTTCACGCCAACTTCACGGTCAACATCCAGGAAATACAATCCAGCAGCCCAGCGCAAAGCTTGATCACTGGAGGAAGCCAAGCGAACTTCGAAACTAAAATCACTTTGGTTTCTGACCTGATATTGGGTGCCATCACACCGTGTTGGGGTGTAGGCTCCCAAAAATGTTGCCGCTGGGACCGGGGCAAAGATGCCTTGTGGTGAAGGCAAGGCAAAGCCTGCGTTAAAGACTTCGGCCACAGAAGCAATGCATGAAGGGTCAGCGAACAGGAATTGGAAAGCGCCACTGGTCCCGTCTGCACCAAAACTGTTTTCAATATCACTGTAGAGCCCCCAAACCGTGAGATTGGCCCAGCCCAAATCTCTTTCCATTCGGACGGATAATTCCAATGATTCTTGGTCATTGAAATGGGGTATATTGCTCACCCAAGACCATGGATGGTCATTGACATCCTCATAAAGATCAGGGTTGCCAAGGTAAGCAGCGAATCCTGGGAGTTCAAATATGGGATTAAAGACGATGGAAGTGGTATCCACTTGGCCATACCTAAATTTGGCATCTATGGACGTCTCAGCGTCGACATCCCATGTCAAGCGGGCATAAATATCTTGGGATTCGTATTGATCAACACAATCGTCACAATTGAGAAAAGTATTGGTGTGCCAACCATCGCTGGTATTGAAGTTTGCAGTAATGCTCAGCGCCATGGTGTCATCCAGAGGTATGTCGGCTCGGCCTGTCACGGCATAAGTCGAATCATCGGCAATGCTCACTTTAACTATATGACTTCGCACATCAGAGGGTTTGGCGGTGGTAATAATGATTGCCCCTGCTGAAGCGTTGCGCCCATAGAGTGCCCCCTGCGGGCCTTTTACAATTTCAATTTGTTGTAAATCAAGATATTCACGGTTCAGTGCAGCCGGATTGGTCATAACGATGCCGTCAATGATTAAACCAAAACTTGTTTCTGCATCCCGAGCACCATTGATCCCTCTGATACTCACCTGTGTGTCACCAACTTCAGCCGTGTCGACAATGGTAACCCCTGGCGTCAAAGCAATAAAATCTTTTGCTCTCTGAACCCCAGATCTTTCAATCTGATTTGCTGTTAGTACAGTAACTGCTCCTGGAACATCTTTAAGAGATTCCTCTCTTTGTCGAGCAGTAACGGTAATTTCTTCAATTACTGACTGGGCCTGAACAAGTTGCTGGGGCACCATGACCAGAACTGCAGTTAGCATTCCGGTTATCCATTTCATCTGTTTCAACATTTTTTCCACCTCATTTTTGAAAACCAGACATACATCATCACCAAATTGTTAATATACTTCAACTAATTCAACCTCAAACAATAATTAGATTTGAGCTTTTATCAAACAATAATCCTAGCCTCGTATGACCATCATTTTTTTAGTAACGTTTATTGGATTGATGGGATTTGGGATTATTCTGCCCTTATTCCCATTCTATGCAGAACGTATGGGCGCAAGCCCGGAAATTATCACACTCACTATGGCTGCTTTCTCTCTGGGCCAGTTTGTTGCTGCCCCACTCTGGGGTCGCTTGAGTGATTCGATCGGAAGGAAGCCAGTCCTCATCCTTACTTTGCTTGGCTCAGCTTTGTCTTATGTGGTTCTGGCTTATGCACCTAACTTAACTGTTGTGATTCTAAGCCGAATACTCTCCGGCCTGATGGCAGGGAATGTCTCAATTGCATTTGCCTATGTAACCGACATCACTGATGACAGCAATCGTGCAGCAGGATTGGGAAAAGTGAGTGCTGCGTTGGGGCTGGGGTTTATGACTGGGCCTGCAATCGGTGGATTGCTTGCTGGTAATAACGTGGAAAACGCAAATTACTTGTTGACAGCATGGGCTGCTGCAGGGATAAATTTTTTAGCCATGGTCGCTGCAATTGTATTCCTGAAAGAAAGTTTGGATGCTAAGAAAAGGAAGCCATTTGAGGGTTTTTCAAAGATTGTTGAACTGGCAACATTTACCCCTGCAAAATCAATACTACCTCTGGTTTCCTGTGGCCTGATTTTCTACACGGCGATGTCTCTCATGGAATCCATTTTCCCCTTGTGGGCCAATAAAATTTTTAGCTATGGCCCCAGTCACATTGGTGGCGTTTTTTTTATGCTTGGTTCACTTGGAGTGATTATCCAAGGAGGTCTCATTGGCCGGTTGACCAATTTCTTTGGTGAGAAGAAACTTGTTCAGTTGGCTGCTTTATCGCTTATGGCCGGTTTGATATTAATTGGGAGCGCGACTTATGCATTTTCCCTGTGGATTGGTTTATTTTTCTTTGGCTGCGGAACGGCCATGTTTAATCCAAGTTTATCGAGTCTGATTTCCAAGTCTGCCAACCCGACAGCAAGAGGCTTGTATTTGGGTCACTATCAAGCAGCCTGCTCCATGGGGAGAATTGTTGGGCCCTCCTTCTCCGGTGTCCTCTACAGCAACTTTCACCCACCCACTCCTTTTTATGCCGGAGCCATTATAGCGATACTGGTTCTGATTTTAATTGCCAATTTCAGCTTGAGAAAGATGCCTAAGATAATAGAATGAATCGGAATAGCAAAAAACCGTGGAATCTGAAATGAAAACAGTAGTGATTACAGGAAGCACACGGGGAATTGGATTGGGTCTTGCTCGGGAATTTTTGCAACGGGGCCATCAAGTGATTGTCTCCGGCACCAGCGAGCAATCCGTAGCCAACGCCCTGAAGCAACTGAAGGGACTGGGCGACATGATAGGCCAGCCTTGCCGGGTTGAAAATTATGAAGCGGTTCAGAATTTGTGGAACAAGGGATTTGAGCGCTTTGGTAAAATTGACATCTGGATCAACAATGCAGGTATCTCTACTTCAAAAACGATTCTGGATGAGCTTGCATTGGATGAAATCCACAATACCGTTGACACCAATCTTATTGGCAGCATTTTGTGCACCAAAATAGCCGCCAAAGAGATGCTGAAACAAGGGTTTGGTCAAATATACATGTTTGAGGGTTTTGGCAGCAACGGACAATTGCAAAAGGGCATAACTGTGTATGGGTCAACAAAACGTGCCTTACGTTATTTTACCGCTGCTGCTGCCAATGAATATAAGGACACGCCAATTCTGATTGGTTCCTTGAGTCCAGGTATAGTCACCACGGACTTGCTAATTCGTGCGTCCAAAGACAACGGCAAAAGCTGGGAACGATCTAAGAAAATTCTCAATATTCTAGCGGATCGAGTAGAAACAGTAACCCCCTGGTTGGTGGAGCAAACACTGAATAACAAAAAAAATGGTGCCAAAATTGCTTGGCTTACGAAAAGAAAAGTCTGGGGTCGTTTCTTGGGATCGCTGTTTAACAAACGGCGAGTCGTCGATGAATGGGAAGCTGAACTCAAACAGTAAAAAAGAACAACCATATGACTATTGACGCCACAGCAAAAGGGAAAGATTTTATCCGCCAGAGCATCCTCTCGGATTTGTCAGAGGGCAAAAATGAATCAAGGGTTTTTACCCGTTTTCCACCAGAACCCAATGGTTACCTGCACATTGGGCATGCACAGTCCATCTGTCTCAATTATGGGATTGCCAGTGAATTTCAAGGGCGGTGTTACCTGAGATTTGACGATACCAACCCAACCAAAGAAAGTGAAGATTATGTTGATGCAATCAAACAAGATGTACTCTGGCTGGGATTTAACTGGCAGGAACATTTAACCCACGCCTCCGATTATTTTGAAGATTTTTACACTTGTGCGATGCAGTTGATCGAAGATGGAAATGCCTACATAGACAGCCAAACAGCGGATGAAATCAAGAGCAGTCGAGGAACATTAAATGCACCAGGGGCAGAGAGCCCTTATCGCAATCGTTCGGTTGCCGAAAACCAGGGATTGTTTGAACGAATGCGGAGTGGAGAATTTGAAGAAGGCGAAAATGTATTAAGAGCCAAAATTGACATGAGTGCGGCAAATATCAACCTGCGTGACCCAGTTCTCTATCGGATACTTCACGCTGAACACCAAAGAACAGCGGGTCAGTGGTGTATTTATCCGTTGTATGATTTTGCGCACACCGTGTCCGATGCCATTGAGGGCATTACCCATTCGCTGTGCACTCTTGAATTTGAAGATCATCGCCCCCTGTATGAATGGATTTTGGACCACTTAACCCTGCCACACCGACCCAGACAAATTGAATTTTCCAGACTGAATCTGGAGCACACCATAACCAGCAAGAGAAAGCTCTCTGAGCTTGTGGAAAAAGGTCTGGTGGAAGGATGGAATGACCCCAGAATGCCGACGATATCAGGGATGCGGAGAAGAGGTTATCCGGCATCTGCCATTCGAGATTTCTGTAAAAGAGTGGGGGTAACAAAGAAGGAAAAATCCATTCAGATCGCCCAACTGGAGAATTCCGTCCGACAAGAATTGGACAACAACTCGCCAAGAGCCATGGCAGTGATCAAGCCACTGAAAGTGGTCATAGATAATTATCCTGAAGATCAAATTGAATCCCTTGCAGCCAACAATCATCCAAAAAACCAAGCCATGGGAACGCGAACACTCCCTTTTTCAAAAGAGATTTACATCGAGGAAAATGACTTTATGGAAGACCCCCCTGCAAAATTCTTTAGATTGAAACCCGGTGGAGAAGTTCGCTTAAGATTTGGATACATCATCAAATGTGAAGAAGTGATCAAGGACAACAATGGCGATATTCTGGAGATCCACTGCAGCTACGACCCAGATACCAAAAGTGGGAGCGGAACTTCCAAAAGAAAAGTCAAAGGTACCATTCATTGGGTTTCGGCAAAACAATGTGTCTCTGCAACACTGCATCTTTATTCAACCCTTTTGTCAGCAGCCAACCCAAAATCAATTTCTGATCTCAATGAAGAGTCATTAACTGTGGTTAAAAATGCCGCTCTGGAAGAGAACCTTGCGCATGCGTCACCGGGCGATCGATTTCAATTTGAACGAACCGGCTATTTTGTGGTCGACGAAAACTCACTTCAGGGTGAGGAGTTAATTTTTAACCGGATCGTGACCCTGAGAGACAGCTGGGCAAAAATGCAGCAAACGTAGGTTTTGCAATAGGCAATCTTGTCAAAGTTCTTTTGCTTTCACCAAAATATTCAGCCAATTCTTGTAAAGGATTTTGCCTGGATGACGCCATTCAACTTTGACTAATTCTGACAAGCGAGCCTCCGGAAAGTTGGATTGTTCCTTTGTCAACAGCACTTTTTTCTGAAAATTCTCCAAGACAGGGATTGCAGCCTTGGAAAAATAATTTTCTGGAAGTGGCGGGTAATCCGGCCTGAGACCGCTTAAAAAATTTGTGATCTCTCTTTGGTATTCTTTCAGCAAACTGATTGCATCGTATTCCGGATGACCTTGATACAGAACCAATTTGGTATCTGTGGTGCTGGCAAGAAAAAAGCCCGCTTGACTATTGTACGCAAGTACCTCCAAATCCGTATCTTGGATCTTCTTCAGCGGTAAATCATAGAAATGTGAATGTAGCCCCATAAAACTGTCATCGAGCCCAGCGATCAAAGGATTTGGGCTATTGGCAACTGTATGTGGAAATACACCCCAAGATTTCTGGCCTCTAAGTTCCCTGTCAATATTGAAATAATATTTCAGCAACGCATGCGTCGCCAAACAGGAACAGAGTATGGAATTTGTATTTTCCATCGCCCAATCCATCACTTCGACCAAAGGTGCCCAGAATGGTTCTTCGGTCATATCCGGTTTCGAAGGATTGGCTCCTGAAATAATCAGGCCATCCAATTTCGATGCATAAATTGTGCTGATGTCGTTGTAGTTTTTTGCTATGTAGTCCTGAAATTCCTCGCCTCTTTTCCACTTCCTAGCATGCGGATGAACTGTCTCTCGGTAGCCTGAAGTGCAGCATCTGGCATCAAGTTTAACAAACCGATACGCAATTCTTGGTGGAACTCTTTTGCCAATGATGATGCATCAGCAATTATCAAGTCTTCTGTTTTGAGTTTACTGAGTGAAGGAAGCTTTGGATGAGCTACGATTGGCATAATGTAAGATGCTTAAACCCATTAAATAAGTGTAGCCAAAGCATCCAACATGTCATTGGGTGCTTCAGAGACAATTGCGTGACCACAATTTGGAATCAGGATGGTACGAGAATTTGGTATTGTTTCAGCCAATGCCTTGGCATCTTTAATTGGTGTCATAAAATCGTCTTCACCGAGTATGAGTAAGGTTGGCATCTGAATATTCTTGCTTCTCTCAATACCTTCCGTGTATTTCTCACAGGCCAGCAGATCATTGTAAATGACCCCTGGACCGCTGCGCTCGAGCAACCGAATAAGCTTCCCAAGCATCCATATCCCAGGCACTTGAGACCCTCCCAAATGTGCCGACGTGCTATGGGACCAGTAATTGATCATTTCTTTGGCAAGATGATTGTCTTTTTCTGCATTATCCAGCAACAAATCGCCAACCGGCATGGGCATCGATGTCCCGACCATCGCCAAGGAGGTCACCCGATCTGGATAACGAGCAGCAACATCAAAAGCAACCAGAGAACCCATACTGTGACCGACCATAATGGTTGATTCTTGTCCGGCTGCATCAAGTGCTTGTACCACCCAATCAGCCATATCTTCAATCGTGGGTTTCAACTCGCCTCCGGAGCGGCCGTGAGCGGGTAAATCAACGGCTAAAATGTTCAGGCCATATCGTGCAAAGTGGCGACTAGCCAATGTCCACACCGTATGATCCATTCCTGTACCATGAACAAATGACATGGTTGGATTGCCGTCTACGTGCTCCTTACTGCCGGTAGCAATATAGGTTTTATTGTTGTCAACTTCCAGGTACATAATGTTTTCGGTTAAGAAACCTTGGCAGCAGCTTTAAAGCCTTTCTCTAGATCTTCAATGAGATCTTCAACAGACTCAATGCCAATGGAAAGTCTGATCAAGCCCTCTGATATGCCCGCTTCCTCCAAATCTTTGACTGACATCCGTTGATGGGTGGTGCTTGCTGGGTGGATAACTAAAGATTTTGCATCCCCTATGTTCGCTAAATTGGAGAATAAATCCAATCGATCTATAAAGACTTGACCGATCTCTCTGCCGCCTTTAATACCAAAACTGAAAACTGCGGTCGAGCCTTTTGGTAAAAGTTCTTTTGCTAACTCATGGTTAGGATGATTTTTAAGATCAGGATGACTGACCCACTCAACCATGTCATGTTGATCCAGATACTCAACCACCTGTCGGGTATTGCTAATGTGTTTATCCATCCTCACCGATAATGTCTCAAAACCGTTAAGCACCAAAAAGGCAGAATGTGGAGCAAGACAAGCGCCAAAATCACGCGATGCTTCATTTCTGACTCTGGAAATAAAAGCTGCTGGTCCAAACTCTTCGGTAAAGGATAAGTTATGAAAGCCTGCATATTTTTCTGTCATTTGTGGAAACTTATCTGTTGATTCCCAATCAAAAATACCGCCATCGACAATCAAACCGGCCATAGAGGTTCCATGACCGCTCAAAAACTTTGTGGCTGAATGCACCACAATATCAGCACCCAGTGCAAAGGGTTTCATCAGATAAGGAGTGGTGGTGGTTGAATCAATAACCAATGGGATTTGGTTATCATGTGCAATTTTAGATATTTCAGGAATATTCAGCACCTCTGTTCTTGGATTGGCAACAGTTTCTCCGAAAATTAGTCTGGTCTCAGGTTTAATGGCTTTCTTAAAGCCTTCGATATCATTTGGATCCACAAAAGTGGTGGTGATTCCAAACCGTGGCAGAGTATATTCCATCAGATTATGAGTGCCTCCATAAAGAGCATACGAAGAGACAATGTGTCCGCCTTGATCGACTAGAGTTGCTATGGTGTTAAACACAGCAGCTTGTCCGCTAGAGGTGGCGACGGCACCTACCCCGCCTTCTAATGCTGAAATTCGTTCTTCCAAAACTGCATTGGTGGGATTGGATATCCGTGAATAAACATGCCCGCCTCTCTCAATATTAAATATTGCGGCACCCGCATCTGAGTCTCTAAAAACATAGGAGGCTGTTTGATAAATTGGAACAGCTCTCGCTCCGGTCTCCTTATCAGGTCTCTGACCGGCATGATTTGAAAGCGTGTCAAAATCAAATGTTTTTATTTTTGCCATAAATTTAACCTCTTGCTTGTGACAATTGATTTTCCAAATTGACCATCCAAGCCTTTTCTTTTTCAGATATTGTAGCGTATTTCTTAATAATCATAAGCCAAAAAAGGGTGACATAGTGAGTCAGCTGACGCCATTCGTCAAGCTTCACTAAATCAATTGATTGGCGTTCCCCGCTATAGGCATCCAAAAACAGTTCGCTTTGGGATTCAGTCAAGGCATGATTTTCAAGAACGGTAGCCAAATCGAAATAAGGGTGATTTAAACTGGCATATTCCCAGTCCAGAATAAGCAGCCTCTCGCCCTGGACTAAGTTGGCAGCAATCAGATCGTTGTGACACACGACCCAATCGTCCTCATTAGCGGTAAGGCTGTCAAACAAATCAATACCCCGCTTTAGAAGGCTCCCGTCTGCATCATTCTTGAGTTCTTTTTCATAGTGCCTTATCTGATTCACAAACCGTGTTTTAAAATCAGGCAGGTGCAAACGATGAATCGACCCGAGTATTTTGCCCAGCTCAACGAGCTTACCTCTGGTGCCAAGATCCGTTGGAGTGAGTGCATCGCCTTCGAGAAAACGACAAATCAAAATTCCTTCGCCAGGATCAGAGTACAGTGGCTCAGGAGAAAAGCCGTGGGGTTGGATGCAATGCAGTAGATCAAATTCACCCGCCCGGTCCAGACCGAGGTAACCTGCAAGAGGCTTATCAACCCTCAGGACCGATGGAATGCCTTGGTAATCACACAAATGAACCGAGCTGATGGAATCGTCTTTCACCGTCTTGCTGACCAGCACTGCAGTCGGTATGGTGGCAATCTTACTGGCTAAATCAGTCATTGACGACAACACGGGATTGTTTCCAAGCACGGTATCCGATCACAATCATGAACAGATAAACAAAGAACAAAAACGCGGTGAAATAGAGCTCCCTGGAGATAAATAGATAAATGGAAATGGAGTCAATCACAAACCAGTAGATCCAATTCTCCAGAACCTTGTTGGCAACCATGTAGGTGGTCACAATGGCGCCCCAAGTCGTTAATGCATCAAGAAAAGGTAATGCAGCGGCGGTGTATTTTTCCAACAGCAAACCTGAAGCATAGGCTAGGACAAAAATCAGTGTTACTGCGCTTACGTGCTTAACCGGCTCCCAAGTTGAGACAGAGAGCCCCTGTTCAGTACTGTTCTTGTTTAGCCACTGATGCCAACCGTAAATCCCCATGCAGACGTAAAAAATTTGCAGCAGTGCTTCCATGTACAAACCGGCTGAGTACATAACATATGTGTACAAGCAGGAACTGAGGATCCACGCTGACCAACAGACGATGTTTTGTTTTATGGCCAAAGCCAGATACAGAACCGCAAAGACAACGGCTGTAATTTCCGGCAGCTGCAGCAACAGTGAATTAAAATTCATAACGGACTAAAATCCCCCAATGCCTTGGATCACCCTGTCGCTGATACAGCTGATCCGGGAAATTAGGCGGCTCATTGCCAAAATAAAATCCGCGAACGGAGTAATACCGGTCAAATACGTTTCTGATCCAGACTTCATAAATCCAATCGTTGTGCCGGTACCCCAGAGCAAGATTGACCAAGGTGTAGGGCTTTGATTTTTGTGTGTGGCTGTCGGAATAGTAAAAGCTGCTTTGCCCCGACAGATCCATCGACAGATAGAGCTGCTCACGGGCTTGCCATTTAACCCCGAGTGCATAACTTTTGGCCGGGGCGTGTGCCTGACGGCGTCCTTCCAGTTCGGGTCTGGATTGGTAATTCCTGACCCAGTGCGGCGAACAGGTCAACCGCATCGGTCAACTTGGCTCTGAGATTCAATTCAGCACCGTAATTTCTCCCGGAAGCTGCATTCTGGGTCAGATACTGAAAGGTGGTTGGGTTGTTGGGATCCAGTTGTTTTGAAATCAGCACCTGTTGGTTGTCTCTGTCCGACCAAAATAAAACTGCCTCAAACAAAAGATTGGCATTGGAGTTAAACACACTGGTGCCGATTTCATAATTCCACAGGTATTCGGGATCGTAGACGAGATCATTCAAGCTCCCACCCTCTTGAACCCCCAACCCCAGGTTAAACCCACCCGCTTTATAGCCTCTGGCGATGCTGGCGTAAACGTTGGAAAACTCATTCAATGCAGTCCGTAAAGAAACTCGGCCCCCCAACATCCGGTCCGATGGAGAAAACAGCTCACCGAGGGTGTCAAAATAGTCTGCATCCCATTGCTCCCAGCGAACCCCCACGCTGATTGTGGTTTGAGCGGTGATGGCACGATCAATGTTGCCAAAGAATGCCAGGTTCTCAGAGGCATAATTGCTGACAATGCTGTCGTCCTGCAGGTAAGCTTCCCAGTTGTCATATGGGTCGTCATAAACACCCAGGTCGTTGCGGTCGTTGCGCTCTTGTAAATCCAGATAATAAACACCGGCAACCCACTCCATGGGTTTTCCATTGGCAACATCCATTGGCTCCGAGATCAACCTAAACTCCTGGTTCAACGATCGTCGCGATCGCAGGGTTTCGGAAAAAAAATCATAAACGTAGGGCAGCCAGGACTGGTCATTGCCCCAATCCGCATCATAACTGAACACCACATCCGAATGGGTTAACCCAGTCAGGCTGTACAGTTCGAATTTGTCATGCAATCGAAACCTCATCTTCAGCCCAAGGGCATCGCTGTTCTGGGAGTCCCGGCCTGGTTTGTCAGCAAGGGTAGTAAGGCTGTTGTCCAGTGTCCAGGCATCGTAACCGTTGTCTAAATTGGTGTTCATCAACAAAAAATCAACCGCCACCGCCGGATTCGGCTGCCAGTTCAGCTTGATCCTACCGGTAAATTCCTTTTTTCCAGAAGTATCGTCGGTGGCGAGCCAGCTGTTGTCCCTGAAGCCGTTGGCCTCATCCTGTCTGAGGGCAATCCTGTATTTCAGTGTTCGTTCTTGATTCAAAGGCCCGCCCATGGCAACGCCAAGACTTTTGATGTCATCGGATCCGTATGTCAATTCGGCAATGCCTTCAAATGCATCGGTTGGGTTTTTGCTTTGAATGTAGACCAATCCTGCCAGTGCATTGGCTCCCATTCTCAGCCCCTGTGGGCCTCGATGGACTTCAACCTGTTCCAGGTCAAAGGCGGTTGCAATGCCGCCCTGGCCTGAAAAATCAATGTCGTCGATGATAAATCCAACCGAGGAATTCGGCGCACCCTCGTAACCGGATCGTTCACCAATACCTCGTATTTGAAAATACCGGGGTCTGGAACTGCCCCCGGCCCAGTTTAAATTTGGGATCAACAGGGTCAGTTGCTCAAAATGTTTGACCGGTTGTCCTGCAAGC
>JYMV01028570.1_pt1 | contig 15646 bp, 12 predicted proteins | sample 338911 | NCBI WGS metagenome assembly JYMV01 (sample SAMN03354496, study PRJNA234377) | hydrothermal vent metagenome | biome: Deep sea; feature: Hydrothermal plumes at the Eastern Lau Spreading Center, Western Pacific Ocean; material: Seawater | place: Tonga | collected 2009 | depth 2000 m m
GACGCTAATTCTGTATATCTTCTTGGCTATTTTGACCTTTATTCTGTTTGAGAGTAAGCAAGCCTATCAAGAGAATCGTACCGCCCATTTTCTCGGCACGGCTCATCAGGTCCGAATAGACGACATATCTCAAGGGACCCTGCATTCGGCGATAGACACCGACCGAGTCATTGCCATCCTCAAACATAAGGGTTCGGTTCAGCGCCTCCCCGGTAATCAAAATCATCTCCGGTGCGGCGAAGATCACATCACTAAAGGGTTCCAGAAAAATATCCTGTTCAATTAAATTTTCGTTGCTGCGGCGATCCTCGGTCACAAGAATTCCCCCAGAACGGCTGGTTCTTCGAAGCCGCCGATAATGGTCTCGCGTGTTGGACCAATCTCTGCCGTCATAGTGGTCCAGTGAGATACCTCGCCATTTCACATCCGGGGGAAGACTCTCCAAATCAGCGCCCACTCGGACCCGCATGACCACGGTTGAATTCACTAGGATCTGCCCGATGTCACCCAGGCTTACCTTGTCCGAAAATCCGCTCATGTTTAGTTCCAGGGCCCTATCCACCCGGAACAAACCAAATGAGACTCGGGGAATAACCAGGAAGATGGGCACTGCAATCAAGGCGATCAGCATCGTGATGACCAGAGCCACATTGGCATATCCCGTCAGTGAAAAATAGGCGGTACGATTCTCTTGATAGGCTTGCTTACTCTCAAACAGAATAAAGGTCAAAATAGCCAAGAAGATATACAGAATTAGCGTCACCAGAAAGGTAATGGAAATGGTATAGGCAGACGCGAACAATAGGTATCCGAAGGAAATACAGTAAAGAATCAAATAATCTCTTTCAGCTTCAAGGGTGAATACCTTGACCAGACTGACCAGAAGCAACAGGTGGACGGTCGCCGACACAAAATCCGTAAGGATAATTCCGTCTGTAAGAAAGAAGGCGACGAAAACCACAACCAGAACCAGTTGTATCCAACCTTCGAGGGTGATCCTTCCAATCTTCCAACTCGCTACCAATGCCAAAACGTACAGGACGGTTATCAGTGGACCAATGGCGTCACTGGCGAAAAGGGAACTGAACCCCGCGAACAGTAACAGGTAGCTGGAAGCTCTAAAAGCCCTCTCAAAACTCATAATTGAAGATAATCTACTTGTGGGAGACCTTCCTGTTCCATCGCATTGCCGGCCGCAAACAAGATGCAGGGGTGAGGGGCTTCATTGACGTCGAGCCGCACCTGGTCAGCAGGCTGCACCTGGGCCAGATACTCCATAAAACTATCGTATTTCTCGGCGCGCCCATCGACCGCAATATCGAATTCTCCCGAATTAAACTTGAATTTGTGACCCTTGAGCCGATAGTAGTGGCCCAGTGATGCAACACAGGAAACCGCTTTTTCGAATTGCTCGAGATCTGAACCAGAAGGATCCGGAAGATAGGTGGAAAAAAGCACGTTCAAGGGAACTTCCTGTTCCAGGGAGAAATCCTTGACCATCAGCCTCGCCAGCTTCGCGGTGGATTTCCAGTGAACGAAGCGAGCACTGTCGCCAGCTTCATAGGGTCGGATGTTGTAGAGTTCATTGCTGCTCCCCTTGCGATTCTTCTCTTCCACGCCATGAATGTCAGGGTGCAGGGTGAAAAGTGGACCCAGATCCTGGAGTTCGGGATAAACGATGATATTTCCCTCGGCAGCCAGTTTTCGTCCACGCCAAAAAAAACCAAATGGAAAAGTGGTCTTGACTTCAAAACCTTCTACCGGATAGACCCCCCTTCGACCAAAATGACACTGCAATCTCAATCGTAACCTTTCACCGGCTCGGACATAAGGAAAACGCTTCGCCTGCACGAAAAAGTCGGTGTCTTGAGACTCCTCTTTCCCTTCGTTCTCTCCCTTGAGTTGAAGAGCAAATGAGGGAAAGATTTTTTTGAGATTACGCAAAGTGATGAGGAAAATGGCTCTCTGCTGCGCATGGATTCCTTTGGGAACCCTCAGACTGATCTTCAGCCCAAAAAGAACCAAATTCGCCACGATGCCCGAGACGATCAGGGAGGCCAGCAGAATGGCAAGGATCAAGATAAGCAGGTTGTTCCCGGTGTTGAAAGTTACAAAGGAGATGATGAAGACTACAAAAATGAAAGTTACACCTCGTTTCGTAAAGCGAAAGAAGCGCAAATTCATCAGGAAATCCAGCTTGATACGGGCCAGCAGCTTGGGAACCAGGGTCACACATACGATAAAGGCAAAGACCAGTGAAATAATGGCCATAAAACCTGCAGCATAGAATTGCCCATTGTGCCGGGCCATCGAACTGAACAGCGCCAGAGCAAACGCCGTCACCAGGAAGAAGAGCGGCCAGAAGAATTCTTTGATCCCTTTGATGTTCACCCAGGTGGGCATTGAACTATAGTGGAACTTCCACTTCCTCAATCAATTCCTGAAGGATGGCTTGAGATTCCTCGGTCTTCTGCAACGGCGAAGAATGCTTGGTGCTGACGATGACGCGGTGAGAGAAAACAGCTATCGCCAATTGTTTCACGTCATCGGGTATGCAGTAATAGCGCCCCTGTATAAAGGCTCGAGACTGGGCTGCTCGATACAGGGACATTGCCCCCCGAGGGCTGACTCCCAGGGCCAGGTCTTCGCTGTTTCGAGTGGCGGTGACCAGCGCCATAAGATATTCTAGGAGAAGATCGTCCATCTCCACCTTGTCAACCAACCTTTGCGCTTCCAGCAGTTCAGCGGCAGACATTACCGGGGTGAGATGGTCCGCCGTATGGTAGCTTATGTTCGATCGAAGAATCTGCTTCTCGTCACCCTGACTGGGGTAGCCCATCTCGATACGCATAAGAAAACGATCCAGCTGAGATTCCGGCAAAGGGTAGGTGCCATGATGCTCGATGGGATTCTGGGTCGCGATGACAACAAAAGGCTGCGGAAGATCGTAGGTCTGGTTCTCCGCTGTCACCTTTCCTTCACTCATGGCCTCCAGCAGAGCACTTTGGGTCTTCGGTGTGGTTCGATTGATCTCGTCGGCCAAAACCACGTTGGCGAACAAAGGGCCCTTGCGAAATTCGAATTGATGCTCTAACTGATTGTAGATGGAAGCTCCAGTCAGATCGGAGGGCAGCAGGTCGCTGGTGAATTGTATCCTCTGAAAGGTACAGTCGAAAGATCGGGCAAGTGCGTGAGCCAGAGTGGTCTTACCCACCCCAGGAACATCCTCAATAAGCAAGTGCCCCCGAGCCAGCAATGCCACACTCACCAACTCAACCACGTCAGACTTGCCCTTGATGACCTGCTCAACCGAAGCCTGGAGTGCTTTGATCTTGCTCTCTAATTCGGGTATGGGAACAGCAGCTTCCATGTTCACTATGATACTGTCTCCGCCAATCCCAGATCAATTGGGAGCGCTGCCGAAATTTGGCGAGCAACGATGAGCGGCCTTCCGGAATCGGCGCACTGAGGCGCCTCCCACACTCCGGACTCTTCATTCTGAATTCTGGATTCTGGATTCTGGATTTTATGCCGACTTCATGTGATTCTCGAACTGGATTCGTTCCTGCGGTGTGGTCATGATGACTAGGATTTCCCCTTCCTTTAATCGGTGGTTGCGAGGCGGATTATAAAGGTAGTCGGTCCCATGTTTTATGGCAAGAACAAGGGTGCGTGGATAGTGTTCCAGACGGAGAGAAGATAGCGTCTTTCCCAGTACAGAGCCGCCGACCGCCACCTCTTCAATGCGAAGGTTTCTCTTATCGCGCAACATGACATCCAGAAACGACACCACCGCCGGACGAACCATGACCGACGCCATCCTCAAGCCCCCGATGGAGGCCGTTGTCACCACGCTGTCGGCTCCAACTTTTTCCATCTTCTCTATGTTTTTCGCGCTGCTGCATCGACTCACAACCTTGATCTTTGGATTCAATTGCTTGGCAGTTAGAGAAATCACCAGGTTCTGATTATCGTCATCGGTCACCGCAAACAACCCTTCAGCCCTCTGAATACCGGCTCTGAGTTGAATGCTATTGTCCGTCGCATCCCCTTCCAAAAACACCTGGCCAGGATACTTTTCCAGCAAGGCTTCAAGCCTTTTCGGGTTCAAAGCAACGACCACAAAGGGTCGGTCGGTGGCGCGAAGTTCCTCCATGATGTATTTAGCTACAGGGTCGGCTCCACAAACAATGAAATGCCCGTGATATTTCTTGATGATTTTTTCCATCTTCTTTCTCCGAAAGACTTCGTTGAGCTCGCCCTCGACCACAGACGCCGTGATGTTAGAAAGTAAATAGGTCAGAACCCCGATTCCCGACAAAGCGAGGAAAATCGTAAACAACCTACCTCCAGGATTATTGGAGAGATCGATGACTTCAGTAAAACCAATGGTGGAGATCGTTATGATCGTCATATACAGGCAATCCAGCACGGAATACTGTCGTCCCCCAATCAGCCAGTAGCCGGTCGTGCCGCTGGAAAGAACGATGACCAGAGAAAGGATCGCCATCAGGATCTTTCGATGGATTTCTGAAAAAAACCAATTGTCCTTTATCATTCCAAACTTAATGTTGCGGTTTGATGAGGAATTCCACTACCAGCCACGCGGTTGTGAATGCGGTGGCGACGAACCACCAAAAGTTGATTCTAGGACTGCGCTTGTGTCCCGGTTCCGTCCATTGAAGCTCAGCTTTTTGATAATAACGACGATAGTTGTCGCGAATGCCCAACCCCACCGAGTAGGCCACTGTCGAGAACACCGTCAACACCACGGTTAAAAACAAAACCAGGCTCACATAGAATGTCCAGGACATCGATGAGACGTATTGTAGCCCGAATGATGCATAAGTTCTCTACTAAAACGCCGCCGCCTTGTCACGAAAACTTATGACTACCTAGGGATTTCTACTGTGGGGTTTGGACCGAGAGGTTGGTCGGTTCCACCGAATGAGGATTCAGAGTTGCCACGAAAGGAAGCTCACCGTAACCGCCCCGGAAATCCAGGCCGTAGCCAATCAGAAATTCATCGCTGACCTGAAATCCAACGTATTTGATGGGGATCTCGACGAGTCTCAGTTCAGAACGGTTCAGCAGGGTACACACTTCCAGGGAGGCGGGATTGCGGTCGACCAGGACCTGGACCAGGTAGTTCAGGCTGAGCCCCGTATCAACGATATCCTCAACCAACAGAACATGCCTCCCAGTGATGTCTTGTTGCAGATCCTCGACAATTTCCACCTCTCCGGTGAAGGGTTTCTGGTAACGGCTGATGCGCATGAAGTCGGGAGAAACCGGAGAAGTCAATTCTCTGACCAGGTCACGCGTAAAGGCGTAGGCCCCCTGGAGAATTCCCACCACCGCGAGGTCCTTCCCACTGTAGTCCTGATTGATTTCGTCCGCCAGTTCCCCTACACGTCTGGAGATCATCTGCTCGTCAAATACAACCCGGTTGACGGCATCCGGAAAGTCGTTCGGTAGGTTTTCGCCGGAGGAACTCATTGGAGAACTCCGAACTTGAACAGCAGTTTACGGTAGTCTCTGCCGTAAAGAACCTTGATTTTTATCTCGGGATACAATTCCCGCATTCTGCGAATCTTCTGATTCTTCTTGGTGACAAGCCTCTGCTTCATGGTGGTGAGTTCCACAAACAATTCGAACTGGGGAAGGTAAAAATCAGGCGTGATACTTTTCACCACACGACCCTGCTCATCCCAGCTCAATGGAAAACAAACCGATTCGTAGCGCCACTCCACGCTATAAAAATTAAAAAAACGAGCCAATTCCTGCTCGCTTTCGTGCGCAAAACGAGAAACGGCCCACAATTTTCTACTCATGTAACTCTTTTACTTGTACCAGAAACCCCTGACCTGGAGAGCCGCTGGCCTTCGACCAGCGGCGTTTCAGGTTTCACGTTTCCGGAATGTGGGAGGCAACGACAAGAGGAATCTAGGATCCAGCATGAAGGGTCCGGAGTGTGGGAGGCGCCTCAGTGCGCCGATTCCGGAGTACGAAAGCACGAACGCACGATGGCACGAAAGCACAAGGTGCACGAAGTGCCCCTACTTGACGATGTAGGGAGGAATGGCGGAGAGAAACTGCAGGGTGTTGTTTCCAAAGCAAGCCTGACCCACCACAGCCCGCGTGGATTCCACCACAATATGGCCTCCGATCAAATCCGCCGTCTCGGGAATGAGTTCTTCGATTAACTGGGAGGTCCGTTCATTTTCGGACAGACTCAGCGATTTCTCGCCCACCAACATTCCCTCTCGATCGAAAACCCGAACCGTGATCTGAGCGCTGCTCGGATTGGGATTGTACAGGGCGATCCCCGTGAAAATATCGGTGGACGCATCCTCTGGATTGGTGGCACCGTTGGCCACCTGGCTGAAGATGGCCTTTTCAAAGAGGGTGTTCTGCAGAGGCAGACCGGCAGCAAAATCCACTTCGCCGGGAATTCCCGTATCCGGATCTCCCGGATCCCCGAAGATCACGTCGCCAATCACACCGGGACCATCTGTGTCGATCCGGATCGAACCGGTCGTCAAACTCGAAGAAATGGGAGAGCCCGTTCCGAATAAAACACCCACGGGTTGTTGCAGGGTGCTATTCGAAGCCAAAGTGAAGGGAAACACAGTCTGAAGCGGAGAGCCGTCATCGAGAAAGGCCGTGATCGTCACCACACGAGGATCATCGGAAGTATTGACCACTTTCAAGCTGGTGAACACCCGGTTTCCCATCACACCTCCGCTGGCCATCTGGGCCGAGTACAGCACGTTCCCCTCGTTCCCGAAGGATGCGTTGAATCCCAAAAGAGTATCCTGCACTTCGATCAGCGCAAATCCCACCGCACCCGGTCCTTCGACGTCCACTCGGACATAGCCGTCGGCAATGGGTGAGGAGATGTTGAAAAGATTGCCCAAACTCTGGGAGAGGCGTCCCCAGCGGGGAAGCGTCTGGGAAACCGGCTGGGCAATGGGTTGGCCGATCGGGCCAAACAGGGTCAAGGCGACGGTAATCGCTTCATCATTGGGGTTGGCAATGACGAGCGAAGTAGTGGCGTCCTGGGGACCTGCAAGACCGAAGGTCGGGAAGGTGCTGGCTCCATGGTACAACCGGGTGAAAAACAGGACATCGGAGGTTTCCGAAAAAGCCAGGGCGCCATCCAACCTGGTAACCGGCCCGGCAACGCCGTTGCCAAATTGGAAGAAGCCTCCCAGCTGGGACGTATTCGAGACCATCCGCAGCCATCCATCTTGAGCGACATCGATGTCGAGGCCAAAGAACCCTCGGCCCAACTCGGCTAATTGGTGCTGAGGTTCAACCGACCGGGAGATCAGATCGGGAGTCCCATCGACCGACAGGAGCAACCCGTCGCTGGCTCGAGTTTCAATCAAGATTTCCGCCCTTCCCGGGGAGAAATTGGTAATGGCATAGCCCGAAAAATTTTCTGCATCTCCACTGAAGAAAGGAAAAAACAATTCATTGCTGGAAGCCTGAAAAAGAATGAACTGACCGGTCAAGTCCAACGAGGTTCCCGAAAAGACCTCGTAGATCGGTTCTGTCTCAATTGAAACCAGAGACTCCTGCGAGGAAAGATCAACCGGGTTCCCTGCGCTCAAAAGACCGGGGCTAATCCCCGCGATTGCCTGCAAATCACCATCCGGAGTGAGGTCCAGGGTTTGATAGCTGAAGAGGATGTCCCCACTTTCAAACAGGGTCACCGAGAATCGGTTGCCGGGTCTACCTCCCTGCTGTGAGAACTCCGGGACATCTTCCCAGGTGAAGGTAACTTGCCCACTATCGGAGGAAGCTGAGACTTCTCCGGCTTCTTCTGGATTCAAATCGGTGAAAAGGGGTGCAATCCGGGCCGGGCCGGACAGGAAACGGTCCTCGTCGCGGTCGGCGCTGCTTCCGTCGGCACTTCCCAAAGTGAGATTCCCATCGCTGCTGACAAAAACCTCCGTGTAGTTGGTCCCGAAGAAGGGGAAGGTGAGCCCTTCGGGAAACACAAAAAGGACTGAGTCATCATCACTCAATGCATCCAATTGCCTCAGGGGTTCATTGGCGGTCAAGTCGATCTCCACCAGGGTCTGACCCGCCCCAACGGCAAGCAGCGTTCTCTCCGTGGGGTTGTCGGTGTCACTGCCCGACTCATTGATTCCGTTGTAATAGTCCTTGGGAAAATTCGTGAACCGGTTGTCAAAGGGTCCCACGCCACTTTCGGCCACGAACAGAGGATTCAAGGGTTCGATGAAAACCGCATAGAATCCCGGCGTCAGGCCGGGTATCTCGTAACTTCCATCAGTCCCCAAAAAAGAAGAAACCACGGAAACCACTTCCTCCTGGGACTCCTGGCCTGCGCCGTCGACCTGTACCGCCACCACGTTGGCCCCCTGAAAGACATCCCCCGTCCGCCGCATGATGTTCCCCTGAATGGTCCCCGTGCTGCTCTGGAAATTCTGTGAAGGGTACAGCCATGAGACCCAGGACATATCATCTCGAATGGGTGCGACCGGCCCATTGGGAAGGGCAAAAGGAAACATCAAAGGCACCAGTAGGTCGTCGGTCGCATTCGAGTTAAAGGCGAGCGGAAGGTTGATCTGGGTGTGATCCAGACCAATTAAATGACCGATTTCGTGGGCCATCACCCGAGGAAACAAGCCAGTTTCGCTGGCCAGGGTTCCATTCAGGACCATCCATCCCGACAAGAATTCCAGCGTCTCCACATCGGCAAAAGGCACAGTGGCGAAACCCAGAACACTTTCCTTGGCATCCATTCCAAATTGGTCGTCAATGATGCTCCCGTCGCTATCGAAGATCACGGAATTCTCAGGCCGGGGCTGCCCCGTGAAAACGAAGGATTCGTAGTTTTCCACCCCAATGTCCATGTCCAGAAAGCCGCTATCCAGAAAACTCATGGTGGAGGTGGAGACATCCTCCCATTTCTGGAAGCTCTGGCGAACCAGTGCCGCTCCCTGGTCACGACTCAGATTTTCACCCAGAGGTCCATTGTCAATGACGTATCGAACCGGGAAGGTATCGGGATTGCTGACATTCCACTTCAGAGCCTGGTTGTTCAAAACCGCTCTGGGTCCCCCTGCAAACAGCAGAGAGAACATCACCAGACAAACGAAGCCGGTGATGCCCAGAGAAACCCAACTCACACCCCATCGGTCTTTCACTGAGGGGATTGCCCCTTCGACTTGTGGTAAAGATCGATTCGTTCGACCAGTGAGGTGAAAATCTCAATCGGGATGGGGCGTACCTCCTGAAGAGACTGCAGTTCCACCGCGCTGATCCCCACCCCCTGAGCTGAGACCAGACCCATTTGATAGGTGAGATTTCGATTCTGCAAACCGTTGAGCAGGCCCATGGTGCCGTCGCCGGCTTCTGCCAGGTGAAACACTCCCTGGAATAGACCCACCGGGCTGGTCAGACCCAACCGGCTGTCGGCATGAAGAAAGAGTACGACCTCCTCTCCCCTTTGGTAGGATGGGATACCGGGCATGCCCTTGACGCCGGCCTGCCCGGATCGTACCTGACGAAAAACCACCTGCTCTCCGCTTTGGGCTCCTTTCATGCCCTGGCGAACCTCAAAAACATATTCCACCACCACAAAGGAAGTCGATGCTCCTGGTTTTTCCTGTGCCGAAAGACACCGGCCGAGAAAGACCCGATCAGCAAGACGCACCATCTCAGGCAGATTCAACAGGCGAACACTGGTTCCGGTTGCCATCCCGCCAGTCGCCAACAGGGCCATCAAGGCCAATAATCCAAAACGCTTCATGCCATTCATAACGCTATTATAGCCTCCATTGTATTGTTTCAAGATGATAGGAGGGAGGTTGAGTTGCAAGACGAGATGACCAGTATTTCACCCGGGCCGGGTCTGGAAGAGCGCCACTGAGGATCCTAAATGGGACCCTTTTCGGTCGAGTCGCCGGCAGATTGCGGACCTAACATCTGAATAAGATGATCCGAGAGGGCTTCTCCCACCACCCGATTCCCTTCTTCGTTCAAGTGTACGAAATCCATAAAAAGCCTCTCTCCGCCCCCCTGCCGAAGGGCCTCCGTCAAGGCCAGATAGGGCAACTGCTTCTCCTCAGCCCTGGATACGGCTTTCTCCAGCAGCCGGGAGGCAAATTGTTTTTGATCCCCGCCGTTTTGAAAAATGTAGCTGGACGGCAGAATCATGACCAGGAAAGGAATCTGTTGTTCTTTCAACAGTTGATGCATGGCATCGAGAGCTCCGAAGAGTCTTTGCCAACCCGCCTCGATCCTTTCTTGATCCAAGACAAACCGGTCAAATCCCAAGGTGTAGTAAACCGTTGATCCGGGAACACTGTGAAAGGGTTCCGTCGGATAGATCCGGTACAGCAAATTCAACAGTCGACGGACAAAAATGGTATAGGTATAGGTCTTCTCGAAAAGATGACTGCCTCGAGAGTAAGTTCCCAGCAAATTCCCATCCCAGCCGACCAGATAACGGCCACCCACGATGGAATCCGGAAACCCCTCACCGCTTTGTCTCCTCCAGCTGAGCAATGCTTCATCGGGGACATCGTTGCAAAGCTCAATCTCGACAATCACCATGCCAGGCTCGACCTGCAGTCCCTCCTCTCGCAGATAAACGTAGTAGCTTGAGGGACTGTATCCCTGTCCTCCCGCATTGACGAGGCGATAGCGTCTGGAGAAATCCAGACCATTGAGGCGACGTTGAGCGACCTTGCTGTAATGGTCCGTTGCTTCAATCGCCAGCCCGAAGCCTACCGAGTCCCCCAACGAGAGGATTCGAAATTCTCCAGGGGGAGGCACCTGGGAAAATGCTTCTTCATCCCGAAATCCGTATTGATTGGTGGAAAAGGATATCCCCAGGAGCTCTCCCCGATAGTTACTCTTCAACCGAGTGGGCATGAATGAGGTTTCTTCAACGTCATACCGGCCCTCCTGATCTCCTAGATAAGACCGCCGAATCAGCAGTTCCGTGACCAGAAAGAGGAATGAAAAAAGAAAGGCGAAAAGAACCAGACTCAAGGAATAGAGTTTAACCTTTCTCAAAATTGCTTTCGGCCTGTAACCCTTCGGGAATCGGACCCTGGAGGTCGGGAAACGGTGTCAGTCCCTGTTTTCGGCGGAATGTACCAGAGAGCCCAAAGGCGGTCAAGTCAGCCGGGATCCGGTCCGCCCGAAGATCAGTTCTTAGTCATCTCCCGGGTCCCGGTTCACAATGGCATCCATGGTGGTCCTCCAGGGTCGTCACTGAGACCTCCACCCAGGCCCTTGAGTCCCTGTCTTCTCGCCCGGATTATGCATAGAGAATCGGGGTTGAAAGTTATACTTGAAAGCGACGTGATCGAGAAAATTTCAGAGAGGGTGAATCAGCTGAAAATCACACCGCTCATCTCATTCATGGCCTTCTTTTCCCTGATCTTTCTGATTCATATTGTTTGGGAAATCCAAACCGACCTGCCGCCGATATGGGATGCAGCTCATCACCAGTTAAAAGGCTGGGAATACTGGCAAGCCCTGCAGGCAGGAAGGTTATGGGAAAGGTTTTCCCAGATCAGCACCCATTATCCGCCTTTGTACTATCTCCTGGAAGCCCTGGTTTTGTCTATTTTTTCTCAAAACCAATTCCTGCCGCTGCTGTCCAATCTTTTGGGTATGTTTCTTCTATCCTTCTGCAGCTTTGGAATTGCGGCTTTTTTCATGAAAAAAGAAGTGGCGGTCTGGGCCGGACTGCTCACCTTGCTCTTTCCCTTTGTAGCCTGGACGAGCCGCCTCTCACTTCTTGATGGACTCATGGCTGGATGGGTGGCCGCCGCTGGATATTGCCTGCTGAAAAGCAGGTGGTTCGAAGGCAAGGGGTGGAGCCTGGCGTTCGGACTGGCCTGTGCAGCGGGAACACTGACCAAATGGACCTTTCCGGTCTATCTGCTCCTGCCTGTGTGCTTCGCTCTCAGTCGGTCTAAAAACAGGAAACGAGCCCTGGTCAACCTGATGGATGCTGCCATCGTAGCCATTCCGATCATTTTTCTCTGGTTTCTCCCCAACTTGAAAGGCCTTCTCGACCGCTATCCCACAACCGTACAAACGTCACTCATCCCGTGGCAACCCTATCCGCGTCACGGCGAACCAGGATTGACAACCATCTGGGGCTGGATTTACTACCCCCGAGCCATTGCCAGTTACTTTCTTTTCCTGCCGCTCACCCTCGCTTCGGTATGGAGTGCCCTGTACTCCCTGAAGAATCGACGGGATGTTCCCGATGTGGTGCGATTTCTCTGGTGGTGGCTTCTGGGCGGGTTTGTACTTCTTATTTTCTTAACCCCCAAGGACCCGCGCTTTGCCCTCCCCTTGGTTCCTCCACTGGCAGCGCTTCTTATTTACCCGTGGAGAAAGCACAAGAAATGGGTTGCCGTGATCCTGCTGTTCGCCTTTATCCAGTTCCTCAGCGTCTCTTTTGTATCTCCTATACATCCCACCAAGGTCGCTCTCTTTGAAACGGAGGATAGTGATTACCAGACGATTCAACAGGAATGGGTCCTCTACCAGTCACACTATTTTGAGGTGGCCGGACCTCCACGTCGGGAAAACTGGAGATTCGGGGAGATGGTGGAGATCATGAACGCCTCCCAAAGGGTCGGTTTTGTTCCGTCACTTTCCCATTTTCACCCGGAGGCATTAAAACTCCATGCATTGAGGTCGGGTATTTCACTCCAGGTAAGACGGCTTGGCGATTATGCTGACTCGGTCGATGCCATCACCTCTCTGGATCTAGTGGTGGGAAAAACCGGATTTCAGGGACTGAGCTACATCACCGGGTTCAACGATGAAGTGTACCGCCGACTGAAAGAGGAAGGTTGGCATGAGGTGCAATCCTGGGACCTCCCGGATCAAAGCCAGGCCCAGTTGTGGGCAAATCCTTCGCCCGCTCGCACCGATCCATGATCCTTAATCCAGGCTGCCAACCCGGTCACCTCCCCAGTGGGTATCTTTGTTGTTCGGGAATGGGACCATCGTACTCCTTGATCACCCGAAAAACATTAAACCACTCCCACCGGTCACCACTGGTGATGCTAACGGGAAGAACTCCGAACCAACTGCTATAGAAACCGGCATGAGAAGAAAAATCAAGAATACGAAGCGGATAGTCCAGGCGAGGGATATGTTGATCCAGCAGTTCGGAATATTCAGGACCATCGTAAAGAGTGACCCATGGAGTGGCTAGATAGGGCTTGATGATCACATCTCCTACCTTGGGCCCCACATCCGTCGCGGTGAGGAGTCTCGCCTCATTTCGCTCAAAATAGTATCGAAAGCCCCATTCTCCCGAGTACCATAAGGTCCTTCCCGGTTGGGCATATTGACGTGTGATCTCTTCGGAACTCCCGCGATACGCCCCAGCAAACCGGTAGTCACCGTAGCCAATGAGCATCGAGTAGATGGCGGTCACAACGACACTTGCCCAGATCAGGTTTCTGAGAAAGTAGATCTCGTGAATACGCCTCTCCAATGCCCTCATCCACAGCAGCAGCAGAGGGGGCAGTGCCAACAACGTATAGCGCACCGACCCGATGTAGTAGGCAACAAGGCAGGTGAAACAAATACCCAGAAACCAGAGAAGAAAGAGTAACTCACGCTTGCGCAATCTCACGACTTCCAACTGTTGGGTTGAGTTCGGCTCTTCGGGCAGTGGGGAGCGGAGCTCTCCAAAGGAGGGTGTCAACTGACCAAATCCCGAAAGCTGCAGTTCATTCCACCCCCAGGCCAGGAACCCGAACGTCAGGCAACAGAGGTGCCACAGGGTCAACAGACCCGAGGACAAGAACAGCGCGAACAAGAAGACCTGGATCCACGTCCAACCCGTAAACAGGGCGTAAAAAGGCACAAAACTGAGAAGAAATATCAACAGCATGACTCGGACGCTGATCCGACTGGCAAAGCCGTACCACAGGGCCAGGGGAAACAAAAATACTCCACCCACATTCAGGATGAAGCTGAGACTCTTGGCTCCCATCAGCTCCCAGCTGAAGGCTTCTTGCTTGCTCATGAGAAGGAAGGTATTGATGAGAACAAAGCGGTCATAATGAAAATAAGCACGCAGATGCCAGATCACCCACAACAGGATGGGAAGGGACAAAAGACCGACCATCGGCCAAAACCGTCTGCCGGCCGGCAGAGGCCCTCCCTTGATGCCTCCATTGATGACCAGGTAGGCCGCCATCAGGATGATCAACCCTGCAGTCAGCATGGAGACGAAAGCGGCCGCCAGGAGACTCAATCCACACAACAGCCAGTCAAGCCTGGCAGCCTGACCTTCACAGATTCTCAGAAATCGGGATAAGCAGAAGACCCAGAAGGCAAGGAGGGGGACATCCGACATCAGCGTGTGACTCGACACAAAAAAAGCTGGTGAAACCCCCAGCAGGCATGCAGCTGGAAGTGGAAAGCGCAGGTGGCCCTTGGCGAGATCGTAAAAGCCGACCGCACCCAGAAGAGGGAAGACCAGAAAGGCCAGATGATAGACCCATTCACTGTCGCTTCCCGTGACCACCTTCAGAAAGGCGATGTAGTAGGAGACCAAGGGCAGATGACCGTGACTGGCTGCATCAGGAGCTACCAGACCCTCAAAGACAATGAGATAGTCGAAGGGAAACAACGGTTTGTTCAGAATGTTGTCGGCGATCTCGAGATAGATCCGATCGTCAAGATGGAAGGCCTGCTGGATAAACGGCAAAGAACCGCACAGCACGATCAGGATGAGAACGAGTCGAGGAAAGCGTTCAGACCCCGATTCTGGAAGTGGCAAACGCAGCGTTATTACCTCCTAAATCTCCGAAGCGGCGACGGCGCCGACCTGACAAGTCGCCCAAGCAGGGCGAGTGCTTTCTTCGCTTCGCTCAGATGAAGGCGGCGGCGATACAGTAGAGAATTTATGCATCATACGGGCTAGGACCGGGTAAAGAGATTAATCATTCCACAGGATGGGCATGGGTAGGCCTTCCAGAACCCATAGGACCGCAGGATCTTGACCAGGATGGACTCGGGATGTCCGGTGCCACAGGAGAAACAGACGTTGACGTCTTCCTGCATGGATTTCAGATTGCTCGTAACGGTCCGCTTCGCTACCTTCCGGGCTTTCTCCCGACACAACACCACCGCCCATCCATAATGACTGAGTTGAGAGTGGAAGTGACGATCCACAAACCGCACCAGATGGTTCGCATAGCGGAGGAAGGACTGCAACATTCCGGGAGGAATGCTCCCCAGGACCCTGGCGCGACGCGGATAGTGAGGAAGTTTTTCCGGCGAGGGTGGATTCAGGTAGACCAGTCCACTGTGGAGTACCTTGTAATGAAGCGCTCGCAGTTCGGTTCCACTTTCGAGTGTCTCCACAAAGGTCTGTAAACTGAACTGATTGACATGCCCTCCTCCCCGAAACACCAATCGGTAGAGTCTATCGTCACAGGAAAACCCATCCGGTACCGCCGCCCAAAGATGCCCTCCCGTCTTGAGAATTCGGTTGATTTCCTGCAACACCCCTTCCAGTTCGGTGAAGTGCTCCAAGGTGTGGTTGCAGATCACAACGTCCATCGAGTGATCTTGAAGTGGAAGTTTCTCAGCCACAGCAATCATTGATCCC
>JYMV01022188.1_pt1 | contig 15641 bp, 16 predicted proteins | sample 338911 | NCBI WGS metagenome assembly JYMV01 (sample SAMN03354496, study PRJNA234377) | hydrothermal vent metagenome | biome: Deep sea; feature: Hydrothermal plumes at the Eastern Lau Spreading Center, Western Pacific Ocean; material: Seawater | place: Tonga | collected 2009 | depth 2000 m m
CGACTCCCTCACTTCAAAGGGCGCATGGTATACATTAGAAACGCCAGACGGATACACCAAAAAGTTCCAGCCTTCTAAATGGTCCGAGATCATTAAAACAGATAATGAATTTAAAGAGCAGGTCATACGTATCATGGATGAAGAAGTTATTCATCGTTTTGATCGTCGCGAAGGAACTGCCGAAGATTTTTATGAACCTTATGAAGAAAAGGAAGATTCAAATGAATAAGATTATGATTGCTATTATAGCATTGTTGAGTAGCGCCTGTGTGGTGCATGCTCATCCCCACGCGGCTCCAAAACCTGTGCCGCCACCGGCTGCACGTCCTCATGGTCACGTACATACTCCGAGTCCCAATGTTCACAATGTTAATGTACGCGCCTGGGTATGGGTCAAGGGACACCAAACTCCCCACCGCGGATGGATACATGGATATTGGGAGTTGCGCACAGTGCCGCGATATCTGATTAATCGGAATCCCCATACCTATGTACGACATGTACAAGGACGTGGAAGGCCGCGGCCACCTGCACGCAGATATCGTTAAAAAACTGCTTGACAATTAGAGCCCCGCATGCTATATTATATATAACAGGCGGGGCTTTTGCATGAAGAGAGTACTAATATTCGATGCGTTGAACGCGTATCTTAGGGCCTATATTGTAGACCCATCCATTTCCTCTAACGGGGATCCAATTGGCGGACTAAAAGGATTCATCAAGATCCTGCAGCGACATGTCCGAGAGACTAAACCAGATCAGATCGTGGTCGTATGGGATGGTCCCAATGGCTCTAGAAAGCGCAAGAGCATGGACAAAAATTATAAGGAAGGTAGGAAGCCGATCAGATTAAATCGAGCGTACCATAACCTCACTGATGATGAAGAGTTGCACAACAAGATGTGGCAACAAAGCCGCGTCATTGAATACTTTAATAACATGCCCATCATTCAATTCATGTTGCCGGAAATTGAAGCCGATGATGTGATCGCATACATTACACAGATGGAATATTACAAGGGATGGCAAAAGATTATTATCTCCAATGACCGCGATTTCATGCAGGTATGCAATGATGAGACGGTTTTGCTACGCCCCACCAAAAACGAATTACTTAATAAGAAACGGATCATTGAACAGACAGGCGTTCACCCAACCAATATGGCGCTCGCCCGGGCCATTATAGGAGATACTTCCGATAATCTTCCCGGCATCAAGGGCGCCGGGTTTGCCACAGTGGGAAAAAGATTAAACTTTCTAAGCGATAGTAAATCCTATACCATTGATGAGGTAGTAGAATTTTGTGAAAATACTAAAAGCACACTCAAGTTTTTTACTAACATCGCAGAGAACAAGAAGCTCATTGAACACAATTATCGCTTGATGCAATTATATGCACCGCAGATGTCCTTTCAATCTAAAACACACGTCAAAGAATCGATAGAAAATTTTGAGTGCGAATTCAATAAAACAGAAATTATTGGGATGATGCGGGATGATGGTTTTGGTGAATTAAATTGGGAAGATTTGAGAACATCGTTAAACAAAATTGCCAGGGAATGTCTTGACAAACCAAGCCAAATTTAGTCGATTTTTAATTGACTTTAGGCGCCCCCATGTTATATGTATAGTACAGAGTTAAGAGGGATTTATGCTATCTAAAAATGCACACTTTGGAAGGTATGGAAAAACCTTCCAAGAGGGCCTAGTGCAGTTGATTTTTGAAGACAGGCCTTTCGCCGATCAGATCACCGAAGTACTAGATATAGAATTTTTAGAGTTAGAGTACCTTAGAGTTTTTGTTAGTAAAATAACAGCCTATCGCGACAAATATAATACCCATCCTTCTGTAGAAGCATTGATTACTATTCTGCGCACAGAGTTAGAGAATGAGGATGAGGTAACACAAAACCAAGTCAGAGAATATTTCGCTCGTATCCACGCGCGCGAACTAACAGACACAGAATATATTAAAGATGTCTCGTTGGAGTTTTGCCGCAAGCAGAATCTCAAAGAAGCCATGATGAAGTCGGTAGGACTCCTTCAAAATTGTTCTTTCGATGAGATCTCTACAGTTATTAATAATGCACTCAAGCTCGGATCAGACAACAACTTTGGATATGATTATGTTGCGGATTTTGAAATAAGATTTCAACCGAAACATCGCCAACCGGTATCCACAGGATGGACAGAGATTGATGGTGTTTGTGGTGGGGGCCTAGGCAAAGGGGAACTCGGAGTAGTAATTGCTCCTACGGGCGCCGGGAAGTCAATGGCCTTGGTACATTTGGGCACCGAGGCCCTTAAAGAAGAGAAGACAGTCATTCACTATACTCTTGAGCTACAAGATACTGTCATTGCTAATCGTTATGATAGTTGTTTGACGGGCTATCCCCTCACTGATATTATTACTTTTAAGCAAGAAGTATACGAGGCGATTAAAGATATGGAAGGCTCTCTTATTATTAAAGAATATCCTACCAAATCTGCTACTACTAATACGATCCGCTCTCATTTGTCTCGCTTAATCAAGCGGGGTATTAAACCCGGCTTAGTAATTGTAGACTATGCAGATCTTTTAAAGCCGACTGTAGTAAGAAAAGAGAAGAGAAACGAACTCGAATCTATTTATGAGGAACTTCGTGCCTTAGCTACCGAGTTTAAATTCCCCATTTGGACAGCCTCCCAAACGAATCGCTCTGGTTTAAATGCAGAAGTGATTACAATGGAACAGATCTCCGAAGCATTTAGCAAGTGTTTCGTGGCAGATTTTATTTTTTCTGTGTCGCGCACTATCGAAGATAAACAAAACAATCAAGGAAAGATTTTTATTGCTAAGAACAGAAATGGTCCCGATGGAATTATTTATCCCATCTTTATGGACACTTCTTACGTAAAGATTAAAATTCTTCCCAAACCACCGATGCCTACGGGCCTTAATTCAATTGCAACCACACCAGTAGCGCTCGGCACCAAACAACAACAAGAATTATTGCGAGAGAAATACTCCAAACTAAAAAGGAAATAAGCAGCATGAGAACATTAGACAACATTCGTAGATTCAGATTATCCGATACATTCCTGGAGCCTTACAAAACTAAAGACGTTCCGTGGGGGCCGTTGGGGTATGTTACCTTTAAGCGCACGTACTCACGGCGCCTTAGTGAATTTGATTCTGATGCTACAGGCTCCGAGGAGTGGTGGCAGACATGCAAGCGCGTCATCGAAGGAATGTTTGATATGCAGAAGGCGCATGTGTTTCATCTGGGCCTCGAATGGAACGATGCAAAGGCTCAACGTACAGCCAAAGAAGCTTATGTTCGTTTGTTTAATCTCAAGTGGACTCCCCCCGGCCGCGGCCTCTGGATGATGGGCACCAAGTTTGTAGAAGAAAGAACAGCAGCGGGATTATTTAATTGTGCGTTTCGTTCTACCAAAGATCTGGCTAGCAAAGGGGGTTATCTGTTTGCGTGGATGATGGATGCTTTAATGTTGGGGATTGGTGTTGGGTTTGATACCGAAGGAGCCGGCTCTCTTATTATTAAAGAGCCCCAGTATACCAACGACACCCTCGCCATTGATGATTCTCGGGAAGGATGGGTGGACTCGGTTCACCTTCTCCTGGATGGATTTTTCTTTGGAGGGAAGGTACCGAAGTTTGATTATTCGGTTATTCGTGCAGAGGGCGCCCCCATATATGGATTTGGTGGCACATCGAGTGGTGCGGGGCCCCTTAAGGAGTTACATAAGAATTTAAGTGCCTTGTACGGCCCTCGGCTTGGAGAGACTATCACGTCTGTGGATATTGTAGATACTGAAAATCTTATTGGTCGCTGTGTTGTGGCCGGTAATGTACGCCGCTCCGCTGCGTTAGCTATGGGTCGTTATGATGATAAACATTATCTCGAAATGAAAAACGATGATGAAAAGCTTTACCACCACCGCTGGGGTTCTAATAACTCCTTCAATGCGGTGGTAGGGATGGATTATGAATGGCATGCTCAGCAGAGCCAAAAGAAGGGAGAGCCCGGTTACATTTGGTTAGAAAATGCCCGCACCCGCGGCCGATTTAAAGATGGAATCCGACTGGACGATGTTAATGTTGCGGGCTTTAACCCCTGTGTCGAACAACAGCTAGAAGATGCTGAGCTTTGTTGTTTAGTAGAAACTTTTCCCGCCAAACATGAAAATCTAGAAGATTATTTGAGAACATTAAAGATCGCCTACCTCTATGGCAAGACGATCACCCTTTCTAATACCCATTGGCCTGAAACAAACGCCAAGATGCTTAAGAACAGACGCATTGGATTGTCACAATCGGGCGTCGTTCAAGCCTTCACTAAGCACGGGCGCCGGCGCATGTATGAATGGTGCGACACAGCTTACGAAGCCATTAGTGCGCTGGATGAAGAATATTCTAACTGGTTATGTATTCCTAAGTCGGTGCGTACTACATCTATTAAGCCCTCCGGGACAGTATCTCTTCTTAATGGATCAACTCCGGGCATTCATTTTCCCGAAGCCGAATATTATATTCGACGCATTCGTTTCTCTCAAGATTCTACAATTCTTGACACTCTTAAGAAGTCAGGATATAATGTAGAAAAGGATAAGTACTCCCCCCGCACTATGGTTGTAGAGTTTCCAGTATACGAGCCCCACTTTACTAAAGGGAAACAAGACGTAGGAATGTGGGAACAATTAGAAATTGCCGCGCAGTACCAACACTATTGGGCTGATAATTCTGTTTCTGTTACAGTTACTTTCAAAGAAGAAGAAGCGTCTCAAATTAAAGATGCTCTCGAAATGTATGAGACACGCTTGAAAGCTGTCTCTTTCCTCAAGTACGAAGAAACAGGGTATGAACAAGCCCCTTATGAGGCTATTACTCAAGAGACTTATGAAAAAATGACAAGTGCCATCACTCCGATTAGTCGTATTCATGACGAGCAGGGTGGAAACGGCACTAAATTCTGTACAAATGACACATGCACAATTTAGGAGGTGATATTTGTTTAACCCAGTGAATCGATATGTTTCTATTCGGCTCCCTACTCCCCCACAGCACATGACTGAAAGTGGAATCATGTTACCGGCGGATTTTAAGCCCAAAGAAGAGCGTTATGTGACGGCGGAGATTATTAGTTGGGCTAATGATGTTCGCTTCAAGGAAAATTTAAAAGTAGGCACGCAAATCGTGGTAGATAAAACAATGGTCGAGGAAATTAATATTAAAAACCAGACGATTAATATAGTGTTAGATAATTATATTATAGGAATTGTCGGGAAGTAATAGAGAGGTCATAATGGCATGCCAATCGATAAAAACTTTTATAATGAATCATCTGCAGCCAATTTAGGCTGGGATCCAACATGGTTTGGCGAGAAATTTTATGACGACAAGTTGATTAGAGCAGTTAAAAAATGGCAACGCGCGCATACTCTTCTTTCTGATGGCTTAGTAGGACCCATGACCTTCCGTCGCATTTGGACCGAACGTCAAGTAGATATTGATGAATATAAGCCGACCACCCCTACTTATTCTAATTATATCGTTTTTAATGGCAGCTTTATTCCTATTGAGTGGGATAAAGTAGTGCTGTGGTCGGAGAACGGTGGTCTTAAAGCCAATCCCGGGACGCACTATGATTATAGCGGCCGCCCACCACGGTCAATTCGTTATTTTATAAACCATTGGGACGTGTGCCTCAGTTCCACCGCTTGCCAAAAAGTTTTAAACAATCGAGGTATTTCTGTGCATTTTCTGATCGATAATGATGGAACCATTTATCAAACAATCGACATGCAGCATGGGTGTTGGCATGCGGGTAGCGAACGTGCCAATCGAGCCTCGGTCGGGGTTGAAATTTCAAATGCACACTATCCTAAATACCAAGACTGGTATGTAAGAAACGGCTATGGAGAAAGGCCTATTTTAGAAGGGGTGCGCTGTCAAAGCACAGAACTGGAGCCTTTTCTGGGATTTTACCCGGTACAGATTCGCGCTCTCAAACAATTATGGAAAGCTATTCATAAGGGATTAGACATTTCATATGTTGCTCCCCTAAATCAATTCGGCAACACTGATAACAACTATGCCCAGCACGTAAAGTATGGAGATTTTAAAGGCTTCGTCAGTCACTATCATGTTTCTAAAACTAAGAACGACTGCGCAGGTCTAGATATTAAAGCCCTTCTAGAAGAAGTAGAAGAAGAGGAGGATAGTGGATACAGTAGCGCCAGCGAAGTCTGCGCAGATGATTCATGAATATGCAGAGATAGTAATCGGGAGTACTTTAACGGCAGTTTTATATGCCTTCCATAACAAGCTCCCTATTTTTTTTACGGTCTCGCAACCTCCTTTTCGGTTTGATTATCTGAACCTTGACTTAGATATGTCTTGCATTCAGTTGGACAATGATGTCCGCCATCTAACCACTCACGCAGAAAACATTAACGTCGGAGCTGCCAAAATGTTAGTGTGGGAGAGGTTATTGTTTCTTACTGCGTTGGCTGGTCGCGCACCTGTAAGCACCCTCTGCAAGAGCCTACGCTACAATGGAGAAACCTTGGTGTGCTCCAACGAATACTCAAAAATAGCCGAGATCAAATTTGAAAAGGCGTTCTACTTTGGAGACCCACAGTGTACAGGGCTCGTCAAGGAAAAAAGAGTTGCCAACCCCCGGTACACATGTTATGATTGGATAGCGTTCAATCGTGGAGGCAAGCATAAAATTGATTTCATTGAAACGCCCGATGATTTTGTCAAACACATCTGGTTTTTCCCTACAGATCGCGTTGACGGGAATTCTCCTGTCAAGGATGCTTGTGTAGTTTCTCACCTCACAGAAGCAGAGCTTTTAGAGTTTGACTATTCTCAAACGATGGCGCGCTTTAAAATGCTGGCTGAGATGGAGAACCGAGGCATGAAAGGACTCTTTAATGGCTACTCACCCACTGGGAGGCCTAAATATTACAAATTTAGAACAACTAGCATTGGCCGCGAGAGAAGCCCGCAATTGGCGCGCCCACAGCCATCCATCGAGACGGTTGAAGTGCCGGAGATTAATGAAGAAGATTTACTCCAGACTTTACCATCAGCTTGTGTGGGATACAATAGATTTTTAGATAGTTTATGAGTGCCGGCAGACACATACATTTAGCAGGGATTATACCGCTTGCTAACCTACAGACAGATTTTGATTTATCCACGCCTGCCTGCTTGACCCCGGTTGATCCCGGCTTCACTGCGATTCAAAAGGCTGTATTCGAGTGTGCTGTCGCCGGCTGTCAGACCATCTGGATTGTAGCCAACGATGACCTTGCGCCCATCGTCAAAAAAATAGTAGGAGAATGGGTGTACGACCCGGTGTATTTTTATCGTCAGCACAGCGTTTTTCCGAGTGAACATCGCAAAGAGATCCCTATATATTATGTGCCTATTCATCCTAAAGATCGTGACCGTCGAGACTCATATGGCTGGTCAGCGCTGTATGGAGTCTATTCAGCCTGGAGAGTAGCTAATATAATATCTAAGTGGGTCGTGCCCCATAAGTATTTTGTGACATTTCCGATGAATGCCTATAATGTATATTCTCTAAGAATTTTGCGCCCCAAAATTTCAGATTTTGAAAATAACTTTTTTTTAACCCACGAGGGGAAGAGTGTAAAAGATAATGTTCCTCTTCCTTTCACAATGTTCGGTGACGATTATATTCACTGTCGGCGTCATGTCAACAAGACCACAACGCGCGAATATATCAATCCCGGCCCTGATGAAAAATATCCCCAAAAAAAATTGCCACTTTTAGAAAGATGGTCCGCGCGCCAGTTTGATTTTGACACTATCTTTGGGAAAGTCAATGAAAAAGATGCCCACCGGGTAGAGCTTGATTGGTACTATGATATCTCTAAATGGCGACAATATCAAGCATTTATGGGTTCGGAAAACTTTATTCAAAAACCTTCAAATAGCTTGACAAAGGCGCATAAATATGTTAAATTACCATATAGAGAGGGAGAAATAGATGACGATTAAATTCGCAGGGCTGCATGCCCACAGTGTGGCAGGATCCATTTTTGATGCAATCGGGTACCCCGATGCGCATATGGACTTTGCTTATGAGAACGGGAGCGATGCGTTAGCGCTCACGGACCATGGAAACATGAACGGACTAGCGGGACAGGTTCTGCATGCCAAGAAGATGCACGAAGAGGGCAAAGACTTTAAACCCATCTTTGGTGTGGAGGCGTACTTTATTCCGTCCATCGAAGAGTGGCGAACAGAATATGAGGCCGCCATGGCCGACAAGAAGCGCGCCCGAAGTGCCAAACAAGCTGCTGCTTCAGGAGCAACCGTAGAGGATGAAATAGACAGTAAGAAAGTTCAAGGCCTCTTGCGCCGCCGCCGCCACCTTATTCTATTGGCACAAAACCAAACCGGGCTTAATAACCTTTTCAAGTTGGTTTCAGAGAGCTACAAGAGCCAGAACTTCTATCGTTATCCTCGCATGGATTACGCACTGTTAGAGAAATATGGCGAAGGAGTCATCGCTGCGTCAGCATGTCTCGGTGGTGTCTATGCCGGAAACTATTGGGACAACGGTACCTATGATGACGAGGGTAACCGCACTGGTGTAGACCGAGAAGCGGCCCTCGATGCCATGCGCGACACAACGCGCCGAATGCAAGCGATCTTTGGAGATCGCTGGTATGGCGAGCTACAGTGGAACAACATTAAAGAGCAACACGAACTTAACCAGCTCATCATTCAGATTTCCAAAGAGTTTAATGTGAAGCTGATTTCCACAGCCGATAGCCATTACCCCAGCCCCACGGCATGGAAGGATAGAGAGTTGTACAAACGCCTAGGCTGGCTTGGAAAAGGAACCCCATCCTGGGGTGAGGGAGCAGAATTCCCCCTGGGCGTAGAGGAAATTGGCTACGAACTGTATCCTAAAAATGGTGATCAAATGTGGGAGAGCTATCAGAATTACTGTGAGAGCGCAGGCTTTGAGTATGATGACGAACTGGTAATGAACAGTATTACGGAAACGTACCATATCGCACACCAACGCATCGAAAGCTTCTTTCCAGACACAACGGTACGCCTTCCTGATTTTGTGGTACCCGCAGGCACCACAGCCACGCAAGCATTAGTTAACTATGCACTCGAAGGCCTCCGTCAAAAAGGACTTAACGAAAACCCAGAATACTTGGCGAGATTAAAGCGAGAACTAGATGTAATTGATGACCGAGGATTTTCCAAGTATTTCTTGACCATGAAGGCTATTGCTGACGAGGCAACCAAAGGAATGCTCGCTGGCCCGGGCAGAGGGTCTGCGGCTGGTTCTCTTGTGGCTTACACACTAGGCATCACTCAAGTCGACCCGATCAAGTACGGTTTGCTGTTTTCGCGCTTTCTGCGCTCCGACGCAACCGACTATCCAGATATCGATTACGATGTGTCCGATAGCATGGAACTCAAAGAGAAATTGGTGGAGATGTGGGGAGAAGATTGCGTAGCTCCCATTTCAAACTGGAATACTTTGCAGTTGAGATCTCTCATTAAAGACATCTCGAAGCTTTACGGCATCCCTTTCACCGAGGTTAATAACGTAACGAGCGTTATGATCCGAGAGGCCACACCCGAAGCTAAAAGGAAACATGGTATTAAGGCTGGGGTCTACGCACCCACTTGGGAAGAGGTGATGGAGTATTCTGTTACTCTCCAGAGGTTTTTGCAGACTTACCCCGAAGTTAAAGCGCGCGTCGAGGGTCTTGTAGGCCAAGTCCGCTCATGTAGTCGGCATGCCGGCGGCGTTGTGATCGCAGAAGATCTAGATCGTCACATGCCTCTTATTAATTCGGGAGGAGTACGCCAGTCACCATGGAGCGAAGGGCAGAATGTACGCCACTTGGAACCGATGGGCTTCATTAAGTTTGATCTATTGGGACTCTCCACCTTAAAAATGATGGAAGGATGCATTGAGCATATCTTGCGCCGACATCATGGGGTTGCAGAGCCTACGTTTGAAGATGTGCTGGCGTTTTATAATGAGTACATCCACCCAGATATTTTGGATTTTGATGATCAGGAAGTTTATGAAAATATCTTTCATAAGGGCAAATGGGCCGGCATCTTTCAGTTTACTGAACAGGGTGCCCAAGGCTTTTGCGCTAGAGCAAAGCCGACAAGCCTTATCGACATCTCAGCGGTAACCTCAATCTTCCGTCCTGGCCCCTTATCGGCTGGCGTCGATGCTGATTATGTAGAAGCAAAGAACCATCCGCAATATGTATCGTATCTATCGGAAGAAGCGAGAGAGATTACAGAAGAAACATTTGGCTTCCTCATCTTCCAAGAGCAAATCGCCCTGCTGGCACATAAGCTTGGTGCTTTGACTCTTGACGAGGGCAATATGCTCCGCAAAGTTCTCACCAAGAAGGGCACAGGTAAAGGCGGCATCAAGACCAAGCTTCACGTTAAGTTTGTTGACGGATGCGCAGCCAACGGGATCGCTCGTGATGCGGCCGAATCACTTTGGGATAAGTTTGAATATTTCTCCGGCTATGGCTTTAACAAGTCACATGCCGTCAGCTATAGCATTATCTCTTATCAGTGTGCGTGGTTGTGGAATTATTATCCTTCTGAATGGATGGCCGCCTTCTTGGACAAAGAGCCGGAGACTAGAAAAGAAAAGGCAATCAACATTGCAAAGAAGTACGGCTTTCAAATCGAGCCCTTGGATATCAACAAGTCAGGCACAGTATGGGAGATTAGCACAGACGGCAAGACCCTCATTCAGCCACTGACTTCCATTAAGGGACTCGGCATGTCCGCAATCGAACAGATTCTTAACCATCGACCCTTTAAGAATGCAGAAGATTTATTATTTCGCGAAGGGATCTCTTACAGCAAGTTTAACAAGAAGGCGTTGGACGCTCTTTGTCGCGGTGGCGCCCTCGATGGCATTATAGATGATCGCTTTACAGGACGCAAACACTTTTGGTCAGCGTGTGTGGTCGACCGACCCAAGACCTTGAAGAAATTGGTCGAGAACATGGAGAAATATAAGCCCGAAGGAGATTTTACTGAAGAAGAGATCATTCAATTTAAGACAGATCTCACCGGAATCTTTCCTATCAATCTTGTTATCAACACAGAGACGATTGAGAAGCTACAAGACAAGCTCGTTCCTCCGATTTCTGAATTTGATCCGGACATTCAGTTGTGCTGGTTTATTCCCAGAAAGGTTGTTGCTCGCAAAACTAAGAATGGAAAACTCTATTGGATTATAGAAGTGATTGATAGCAATAATGAACTGACGCGCATTCGCTGTTGGGGGGTTCGACCGGATAGGGATACGATTTTTGTTAATCGTCCCTATATGTCTCGTTTGGAATATGATCCAGATTGGGGCTTTTCAACTCGATCTATTCGACACAATTTTCGGTTATTGGCGTAAAAATGGGAATTTATTACGGAGCACACGAAGAAAAGCTTGTACAGGAGTATTTAGATACTCATAACGCCCAACTCTTTGAAGAAGAAATTTACCCTCTTTTGCAGGCCGTAGCTTATGGAGTGTGCGGAGGGAAACAATTTAACCCCGTTTCTTTTTATCGAAGCCGAACGATCATTGATGGCTGTGTGTCTCATTTGTGGGAATGTTTAAGGTATAAATATGACAAGAACAAAGGAAGGACATTTTCTTATTTAAGCGCATGCGCTTTTCATTATTTTTGCGGCGTAGCGAGAACTTATAAGAAAAGCACCAAGACATTGTTTTTCGTCGGACAAGAAATGGAGCAACACTGGATCAATATGCATCGCTCATTGTACATGGGCAGTGTCGACGAAGTAGAACACATAGAGAGAGAATCGGTTTACTATAATAACTTAATCCCAGCTTTGGAAGCAGCCGCGGCCGAAATGGGCGCCGGCAGATCTTCAAAAGATGCCACAGAAGGAGTGGTACAGGTAATGAGAGATGTTAAGCACTTGGATGAAACGGCACTCTATAAAAAAGCCTTATATAAGGTGATTAGACAGCATGGACAAGTTACAACTAAGCAAATTGCATGGACACTAAAGGCATATTTGCGTCCTCTTTATCGTAAAGTTCAGAAAGAGAATAATTACTAATATGAACGTTATCACCAATTTCAGTCCTCTTCTTAAAGACAAAGAGCTTATTGATGATTTGCCTATTGTCATTCGCGTTAAAAAGTTTGATGAAGCAGCCGCAAAAGAATTTTCAGAGAAAATGAGCAAAGCCAATAACACGGGACAACCTGTAGTGCCGATCACTATTGATAGCTACGGCGGACAAGTTTATAGTTTGATGTCTATGGTTGCTGATATCCGGGCGTCACGCATTACTGTGGCTACGATTGTTCAAGGCAAAGCTATGTCCTGTGGCGCGCTACTCTTTAGCTTTGGTGCGGAAGGGCACCGCTATATGGACCCGGACGCCACCTTAATGATCCATGATGTGTCCTCGATGGCCATTGGAAAAGTAGAAGAGATTAAAGCAGACGCCGAAGAAACCGAGAGACTCAATCAAAAAGTTTATAAGATGATGGCTAAAAACTGTGGCCATCATGAAGAATATTTTTTGGATATCATTCACGAAAAAGGACATGCAGACTGGTTTTTAGAAGCTGATGAGTGTTTAAAATACAATCTGGCTAATCATCTACACATTCCTACCTTAAAGATCGAAGCTCGTGTTAGGTTTGATTTTAAATAAAAGAGGATAAAATGTGTCTACAGTTCGGCTTCGATGGCAAAAGGTAGTAAATGAGTTACGCTATTTATATGGAGAGCTTGATTTGGTACAACAGATAACTAAAACGAGCGCCCCTGAATTCCAACAATATTATGAAGAGTATTGCCGCCGCAATGATATTGACTTGGCGGCCGTGACGGCATCTTATTATGAAAGGCTCGGACTCACTAACCCGAGTGCGCCAGCCATGGAGGTTGCTAATGAAACAAGCCTGTGCCAGAGCGATGAGGTTTTAGAGAATGATAAAGAGTTTGCTAATATGATGGAGGAAGTCCAAGATTTTGAACGAGAGAACGAAGTCCATAAAGCATTTGTTCGGGTATTTAAAAAATTGGCTATGCACTTCCACCCAGACCGCTTATCAAAAGATTCAACGCAAGAAGAAAGAGACCAAAAAATGCAAACCTTTAAGAAAGCCCTGAAGGCATTAGAGGAACGCCGCTATTTTGTTCTCTTAGATCTGGCTGATCAGTATGGTGTAGAAACTCCTACTAACTATAAACAGCAAGTAGGATGGATGCGCAAAGAAGCCGCTGTTGTTAACCAGAGCATTATAGGCGAGAAGCAGACTTATAATTATATGTTTGGAGAATGCGAGACTCAAGATGAAAAAGATGATTTAATGCGAAGATATTTATATCAACTTTTTGGGTTTATAGAATAAAATCGCTTGACAAATGACGAATTATTTGTTATATTAATAGAGTACCATAAGGAGGTAAGTGTGGCAAACTCACACCAAGAAAAAAAGAAGTATGTCAAGGAATATATTCGTTCGTTGGCAGCAATTGAAGAGGCGATGGAGCCTTATAAGGATCAGCGGCGAGATTTACGGTCTGAATACCAAGAGAATAGTTGGCTGAATACCGATGAGATTCGAGCAGCAGTAAAAGCATACCGTCTGTATAAAGGAAAGTTTAACATCGATGAAGTGGTGGAGAACTTTGAAATGATCAGCGGAGCCAATAGCACACCATGATTATACGATATTCAAAGGTACGGGAAGGGGTTGCGACCCCAACTCGTGCAAACCCTTCGGATGCAGGACTCGATGTATACTTTTGCCCCGATATGGACACCGCCAACTGGCGCATGCAGCCGGGAGATAGTAAAATCTTCCCGACTGGTTTGAAGTTTGAAGTGCCGCATGGCTATATGCTTGAGGTAAAAAACCGGTCAGGAATGGCCACGAAGAGAAGCTTAGTTGTAGGCGCCTGCGTAATTGATTCAGGCTACGAAGGCGAGGTATTTATTAACCTTCACAATATCGGCTCAACCTCACAATTTATTGTGAAGGGTACAAAAATTGCACAACTGGTGCTGACCCCTGTGGTTCATTTTCGACCCCAAGAGACAGACACAGAAGCGCTCTATAACGAGTATCCTATGACTATTAGCGATAGAGGTGATGGGGCATTAGGGAGCACAGGATGAATAAAGCAACACAACTTGTAATGTTTTCAAGTAAAGTTGGTGAATGGTCAACTCCTTACGATTTCTTTAAGAAACTTGATTGGAGATTCGGGCCATTTGATTTAGATCCTTGCGCCACTTCCGATAACACCAAATGTAAAACCTTCTTTACCGAAGAAAAAAATGGCCTGACACAAAGTTGGCAAGGACACACTGTTTTTGTCAACCCACCTTATGGCCGCGGCATTGACGCATGGATTAAGAAAGGTTATGAAGAAGCACAAAATCCAGATACTAAAGTGGTGATGTTGATCCCGGCCCGCACAGACACAAAATATTGGCATGATTATGTAATGAAGGCAGAAATGGTTTTCTTTATCAAAGGGCGATTAAAGTTTGGAGACAGCACTAATAGTGCTCCCTTTCCATCTGCGGTAGTAGTATTTGCGCGCCGCCCCCAATGGGGATGGCCCACCACACCCTCGATGGGAGCGTTAACACGATGATAGAAGAGAAAGAAGCGACTGAAAGAGCTAAAGAAATTGTGAGGGTTTTGCAAACAATTTATGATCCGGAACTTCCCATAAGTATTTATGAGTTAGGCCTTATATACGAAATTAACCTCCAAGACAATAAGATCGTAGAAATTGTAATGACTTTAACGTCGCCTAATTGTCCGGTGGCTGAAAGTCTACCAGTAGAAGTTAAAGCTAAAGTAGAAGAATTGGTCAGTATTGATAAAGCCATTATTAATATTGTATTCGAGCCGAAATGGGGCATGCACCTCTTAAGTGACGCAGCCATGTTAGAATTGAATTTATAAAATGAACAGAAAAGAGCGCAGAAAAGCCAAGAAAGTAGAAAAGAAATTAACGTCAGAGGAACGGAATCTTTCCCAAAAAATTTTCCTCTTTGACCGACTCCCGAGCCAGTGTAATACTTGTGAAGAAGCATTTGACAAAAGTAATAAGGACATGGTAACATCATGGAAAGTAGTGGTGAGGGAAGAACAAAATCAAGTAAGGCTCTTTTGCCCTAACTGTTTAAAAAAAACACAAAAGGTTATAGAGAAATATGGTTGAACGATTATCAACGGAAGCACTTCATAAAATTATAGAAGGCCGCTTCGAAGACACGGCTACGTGTATTGTTAAATTTTATGCCAATAATTGTCACTACTGCCATAGTTTAAAAGACTACTATGAAGACCTTGCTAATCAATATAGCGATGGAGAAAATTTACATTTTTTTGCTTTCAATGTTGAAGACGATCTTTCTATTGAAGGCCGACTAGGGTTCCATGGGGTCCCTAGCATTATAATGATAAAAAATGGAGACAAGCGGCTGAGTATTCAGCACCTGCAGGATCCTGATCCTCCTAACAAAATGACATGGTTTTATTCTAAAGACATTAAAAGTTTTATTGAGGGTGGA
>JYMV01003887.1_pt1 | contig 15640 bp, 15 predicted proteins | sample 338911 | NCBI WGS metagenome assembly JYMV01 (sample SAMN03354496, study PRJNA234377) | hydrothermal vent metagenome | biome: Deep sea; feature: Hydrothermal plumes at the Eastern Lau Spreading Center, Western Pacific Ocean; material: Seawater | place: Tonga | collected 2009 | depth 2000 m m
AAGTAAGCCTGAATATCTTACTGTTAAGTGTGGTTGTATTTAACTATAGTTAAGTAGTCAGTAGGCTACATTCATCATCATTCTTAAATACATAGTAATTTTTGATCCAAGGATTACAATTTAGATATAAGTGCGTTACAATGAACCCTGTAGAGGGTTATTAGCCTATATTCGACACTTAATTATTACCATCAAAAATAAACAATGAGAAAGTCAATTAGAAAATCTATATTTTTCGGGTTAATCATTCTGGGGGTTTCATTTCAAACTTTAGCGGATAGCACTAAAACATATTTTCCAACTGGTGAGGTTGAGCAAGTTAGAGAGCGAATTGATGGGAAGTTATCAAAAAGAATCAATTATGATAAAACTGGTAGAATTACAAAAATTCTAGAATATGCCAATGACAAGCAAGCAAAATTAACCGTTTATTACGATTCTGGCTCGATTAAGGGGGTTGGAGAGGTTACAAATGGCAAGGTGTCTAAGTCAACCTTTTATTATGAGAACGGCAAAATAAAAAGAATTGTAGAGGCTGTTAACGGTAAGAAGTTAAAAGCAACAAACTATCATAAGAATGGAGAAATCAAAAGCATTAAAAACTACTAAATTTAGTTGTCTTTAATGCAACCTTCCTTATTTTTAAGATTTCCATCCTTAGAATAACGCGCTACTTTGATCTATACAGGTATTAATCTGAGTAATAAAACATTCTTTTGATGAGTGGATAATCAGTAAAATTACCTTCAATCAAATCAATCAAGTTAACAAACATGAAGCCAAACTTTCATCCAAAAAATATCGTACAAACAATTGAAGATCTTACTCAAAAAGGACTGGAGGTTGTTGCACTAGCTGAAAAAGGTAAAGATTGGAATAGTGTGGTTGCTAGTTTTGATGATTTTGAATGTGAGCTGGGTAGGCTGACTAGTGTTAACTCACATCTAAATGCAGTAATGTTTAATGATGAGTTTAACGAGCAGTATGAAAAAACACTGCCAATTATTACTAATTTTTATTCTGAAATTTCAAGCAACAAGGCGCTATACACAGCCTTTAAAAATCTTAAAAATACCGAGCTCAATAAGGAGCAGCAACACATTCTGAAAGAGTCAATTGATGGCTTTGAGTTGTCTGGTGTTGGTTTAGAGGGTGAAGACTCTAAACGTTTTAAGGCGATTAAAGAGCGCCTAAGCTTGCTTAGCAATCAGTTTTCTAAAAACTCACTCAAGTCTACCAATGAGTGGACAAAAGTTGTTGTATTAGAAGATTTAGCTGGTTATGGTGAAGCTGAGCTTGCAAAAATTAAAACAGATGAGGGTTACGAACTTAACCTTCAAATGCCTGTTTATATGGATGTAATGACTTACCTTGATAATCGTGACCTGAGAGAAGAGGTTTATCGTGCCTACGTTTCTCGTGCATCTGAACTCGGTATTACATCAACTGATTATGATAACAAAGCTATTATGGATGAGATCCTTGCGTTGAGATATGAGATGGCCAACATACTTGGCTTTGATAACTATGCACAACTATCAATCGAGGCGAAGATGGTTGAGAGCGCTGATCAGGTGTTGGAATTCTTAATGAATTTAGTTCAGAAGTCAAAACCTCAGGCGCAATCTGAATTAGATGAATTGACCAAATTCTCCGGTATAGATTTAAAACCTTGGGATTTGGGTTTTTATAGTGAACAATTAAAAGAGCAAAAATTTGGCTTTAAGAAATCTGAACTTACGCCATATTTTCCTGAAAGCAAAGTATTAGAAGGGTTGTTTTCAACCATTGAAAATTTATACAAAGTTAGCCTGAAAGAAATTAACGAGCCAAGCTATCACAAGGATGCTCATGTCTTACAAATAAGCAAAGGTGATGAGTTGATAGGCAAGATTTATCTTGACTTATATGCAAGAAAAGACAAGCGAGGTGGAGCCTGGATGGCTGATTATCAGCCATTACTAAATCAAGAGAAGCCGGTTGCTTTTGTTGTTTGCAATCTAAACTCGCCAACTGATGGCAAGCCAGCCTTGTTTGAGTTTGATGAAATTGTGACTATTTTTCATGAGTTCGGCCACGCACTTCATCACGTATTAACCAAAGTTGAATATGCTTGTGCAGCAGGTATATCTGGCGTTCCGTGGGATGGTGTTGAATTGCCAAGTCAGTACATGGAATTCTTTTGTTATGAGCGCGATGTGGTGATGTCAATGTCTGAGCATTATCAAACCAAAAAATTGTTACCAGATGACTTATACGACAAATTGATTGAATCTAAAAACTTCCAATCGGCCATGGGTATGTTGCGTCAATGTGAATTTTCAATTTGGGATTTAAAGACACATTCAAGTTCTGAAGATACTTATAAGGTTTTGAATGAGGTTCGTGAAGATACTGCACTTATGCCTAGCATTGCAGAAAGTCGCTTTTTAAATACGTTTGGGCATATTTTTTCAGGTGGCTATGCGGCAGGATACTTTAGTTACAAATGGGCAGAAGTGTTGGCGGCAGATGCTTATTATTATGTTCAATCATCCGGTGGAATTGGCTCTCAAGCATCTTTAGATTTTTTACATCATATTTTAGAAAGTGGCGGTAGTCGAGATTTTATGGATAGTTATGAGATGTTTAGAGGTAAGAAGCCAGGCATTGAGGCTTTGTTAAAGGCAAACGGCATTGCAAATTAGGTACAATGCCTGTTATTATTTTTGAAGGAAGATTAGATTATGATTAAATTTATTTTAAGTGTTGTTGTTATCTTGGCACTCATTGGTGGCGCGGTTCAATTTGTTTCTACAGAAGAGAGTTGGGCGTTACTTGTTAATAAAGAAGCTGCACTCTCTAGTGTACAAAATGGCGCAATGGCTATTTATGAATTTATTAAAGATTTAGTTGCTAATGCAGATCAAATCAAAGGTGTAGATCTAGTTGTCGAAAAATAAATCTACCAAGTGTTAATCATTGATAAGATGCCTGGCAAATGCCAGGCATTTTTTTTAGATTTTAGAAAGTAAGATGCTACCGTTAGTACCACCAAAACCAAATGAATTAGAAATTGCATAATTCATATTTAAATCTCTAGCTTCATTGGCGCAATAATCTAAATCACATTTTTCATCTTGATTGAAAATATTAATGGTTGGTGGAGCAACTTGATCCCTTAGAGCTAGTGCTGTAAAGATAGCCTCAATGCCGCCTGCTGCACCTAATAAATGGCCAGTCATAGATTTGGTCGAACTCATCACCAACTTGTAAGCATGATCGCCTAGGGCTAATTTAGCTGCATCAGTCTCAGCTTGGTCACCTGCAGGTGTTGAAGTTCCATGCGCATTAATGTAGTCAATTTGATCCGCGTTAACACCAGCATTCCTCATGGCATTTTTCATGCAACGTGCTGCGCCTTCACCACCTTTAGAGGGTAGGGTCATGTGATAAGCGTCACCACTCATACCGTAACCAAGTACTTCGGCATAAATTTTAGCGCCTCGTGCTTTGGCATGCTCATATTCTTCCAATACAACAACGCCAGCGCCATCACCAAGCACAAAGCCGTCTCGATCTTTATCCCAAGGGCGAGAGGCTGTGGTCGGATCATCGTTTCGTGTAGATAGTGCACGAGCCGCGGCAAATCCACCTAGGCCACAATTAGTAGTAGACATTTCAGCGCCACCAGCAATCATGACATCGGCATCGCCATATTCGATTAAACGAGATGCATCACCAATATTGTGCGTTCCTGTTGTGCAAGCAGTAACAATTGCAAAGTTAGGGCCTTTAAGGCCATATTTGATGGATAAATTGCCCGAAATCATATTAATGATAGAAGAGGGTACAAAGAAAGGTGAAATGCGTTTAGCACCTTTCTCTCTAAACAGATCAGCCGTCCTTTCGATTGTACCCAAGCCACCAATACCAGCACCAATGGCAACGCCAATGCGCTCAGCATTTTCTTCAGTAACTTCAATGCCACAATCTTCAAAAGCTTGGATACCTGCGGCCATGCCATAATGAATAAATGTATCCATTTTTTTGGCATCTTTTGGCTTTAAAAAATCAGTAATTTCAAAGTTTTTAATGGAGCCACCAAAGGTGACCGACTGACCATCTGTCTCAAGATTTGTTAGTGAGTTAATGCCAGATTTTCCAGCCAAGATATTCTTCCAAGACTCATCAATGGTATTCCCCACAGGTGAAACAATACCCATTCCAGTAATAACAACTCTTCTTTTACTCATAACTCACCACACTTAAAAAAATAAAAAAGGCGCTTAATTCGGTGAAGAAAGCGCCTTATTGTTTAGCCAACTAAACGTAAAGATTACAAATTGTTGTTGATGTAATCAATCGCAAGTTGAACAGTTGTAATAGTTTCTGCTTGATCATCAGGAATTTCACAGTCAAACTCTTCTTCAAGAGACATGACTAATTCAACAGTATCTAGAGAGTCAGCACCTAGGTCATCAATGAACGAAGCGTTGTTATCGATATCACCACTTACGTCTAATTGTTCAGCTACAACCTTTTTAACTCTTTCCTCAATGCTCATTTGATACTTCCTGTTTGGTTTAATAAAGTTATTATTTTATCGGTTATTGGCTACAAAGCAAGACTAAATTAGAAATAAATAGAATTAATTTTGATAGCGAGTTGGGTCATCAATACCGGCTTTATTAAAACCTAGTTTGCGATATTCACAGGCGTCACAAACACCACAAGCCTCACCTTTGTCATTGGCTTGATAACAGCTTGTTGTATTTTTGTAATCTACACCTAGACTTAATCCTAATTGAATAATTTGAGCTTTATTGAGCTTGATTAATGGCGTGTGAATACTAATTTTTTGACCTTCAACGCTTTGCTTGGTGGCTAGATTTGCCATTACCTCAAAAGCATCAATGTATTCTTGTCGACAATCGGGATAGCCGGAATAATCAAGCGCATTAACACCGATGAAAATATTTTGACAATCCAACACTTCTGCCCATGCAAGTGCATAAGATAAAAATATAGTATTTCTAGCTGGCACATAGGTAACTGGGATTTCGTCGCTTTCAACAAAATTTGGTACGTCAATATTATCGTCCGTTAAAGCTGATCCACCAATATCTGAGAGTGATATTTTCATCACGCGGTGCTCAGCAGCTTCAAACTGAGAGGCTGCCATGGTGGCTGACTTTAACTCCGACTTTTGTTTTTGTCCATAGTCAAAACTTAATGCATAACATTCATAACCTTGAGATTGTGAAATGGCTAGTACTGTGGTCGAGTCTAGGCCACCAGATAGTAAAACAACGGCCTTTTTAATAGATTTAGACATTGGCTAAATTACCCTTCTCTTCTAGCCATTTTTTACGATCAGGGGCACGTTTTTTACTTAATAGCATATCCATTGTTTGCTCAACTTGTAGTGGGTCGTCAAGTGTTAATTGAATAAGGCGTCTTGTGTCTGGCAGCATGGTGGTTTCACGCAGTTGGGAGGGGTTCATTTCACCCAGCCCTTTGAAGCGCTGAACTTGAATTTTAACACGCTTATTGTCTGATTCTATCTTGCGAATAATGGCATCACGCTCACCATCATCCAGTGCATAGTGAACCTGTTTGCCAGCATCGATACGATATAGTGGCGGCATGGCAACGTATATATGGCCATCTTTTACAAGTCTCGGAAAGTGTTTAACGAACAAGGTGCAAATAAGCGTTGCGATATGAGCGCCGTCGGAGTCCGCGTCAGCAAGTATGCAAATTTTTCCATAGCGTAGGCCTGATAAATCTTCACTTTTTGGTTCAAGACCAATAGCAACACTAATATCATGAATTTCATTACTGGCCAGAACTTGGTCTGAATCAACCTCCCAGGTATTTAGAATTTTTCCTCTAAGGGGTAAGATTGCTTGATATTCTTTGTCACGAGCTTGTTTTGCAGAGCCTCCAGCAGAGTCACCCTCTACTAAAAAAACTTCTGTTTGCGATAAGTCTGTACTGGTGCAATCAGATAATTTTCCGGGCAGGGCGGGGCCGCTAACAATCTTTTTACGAATAATTTTTTTGTTGGTTTTAAGTCGCGTTTGTGCGTTTGCAATGGCAAGTTGGGCAATTTGCTCTGCAATATCAGTGTGTTGATTAAGCCACAAACTAAAGGCATCTTTAACCGTATTAGCAACAAAAGCTGCGCACTCTCTAGAAGATAGTCTTTCTTTGGTTTGTCCAGAAAACTGCGGGTCTAGAATTTTGATAGACAGAACATAGGCAATTCTTTGCCAAACATCGTCTGGTGTTAGCTTGATATTCTTAGGAGTTAAGCCTCTAAATTCACAAAATTCTTTAAGTGCGTCAGTCAAACCTGATCGTAAGCCGTTAACATGCGTTCCACCACCAATAGTGGGAATGAGGTTAACATAGCTTTCTCCAACAACATTGGTGTTATATTGCGTCCAGGCTAGTGAGCAATTAAGCTGTTGTTCAGGCGATTCAAAATTAACGATAAAAGGAGCTTCTGGTAAACAATCCAGCCCATCAAGTGCCATTGATAGATAGTCTTTTAAACCTTCTTGATAGAGCCATTTGTCGGTTGTATCATCAATTTCATTATAGAAATTAACCTCTAGGCCAGGACATAAAACTGCTTTTGAGCGTAAATTATGACGTAACTTGCTAGCTGAAAATTTAACAGTATCAAAAAATTGAGCATCTGGGGTAAATTTAACTTTGGTACCAGTATTGCGCTTTCCAACTGTACCAACCTCTATTAATTCAGTTTTTTTAAATCCATCTGAAAAGCTAATGTGATGTTCTTTTGAATCGCGTTTAATCCATATTTCAACCAAGGTTGAAAGGGCGTTAACCACAGAAATACCTACACCGTGTAGTCCACCTGAAAATTGATAAGAATCGTTTGAAAATTTACCACCTGCATGAAGCTTGGTTAAGATAACTTCAACACCAGATTGCCCTTCACCTTTATGAATATCAACTGGCATACCTCGACCGTTATCTTCTACAGATAGTGAGCCGTCTTTATATAAAACAACGCTAACTTTATTAGCGTGGCCGGCAACTGCTTCATCAACGCTGTTATCAATAACCTCTTGAGCCAAGTGGTTTGGTCGCTCAGTTTCAGTGTACATCCCTGGACGCTTTCTAACAGGCTCTAGTCCAGTTAATACTTCAATCGATGAAGAATCGTAATCACTCATTTTTACACCTGCCCAAGAATAGTTTTGCCAAGTATCATACCAAAAAAAATCCCCATCAAATGGGGATTTTTTTTGTAAACTAGCCCAAGATTAAAGGATTGATTCTCCTAAGCTTAGTTTGATTTTTTGCATGGCTTTGATCTCTAGTTGACGAATTCTTTCAGCTGAAACATTATATTTATCTGCCAAGGTATGTAGGGTTGTTTTTTCTTCTTGCAAATACCTTGACTGCAAAATATCCAAACTTCTATCATCCAAAGAAGAGAGTGCTTTGTACAATTGTTGTTGTTGGTTTTTATTAGAATCGTCAGTTAGTAATAACTGCTCAGGCGTTTGCACGTTCTCATTGGTCAAATATTGCTCAGGTGCATTTGAATCTTCATCATTAGAGTTTTCAAAAGTAACATCATTAAACTGCAAGCGTGACTCCATCTCTAATACGTCTTTACGCCTAACGCCTAAATCATTAGCAATTTGATCGGCTTGATCACTATTGAGCGAATTGTATATGTGTGATTTAGCTTTTTTCAATTTAAAGAAGAGTTTGCGTTGAGCCTTGGTTGTTGCAACTTTAACAATTTTCCAATTTTTGAAAATAAACTCATGAATTTCTGCACGGATCCAATACACAGCAAATGAGGCAAGACGAACATTCTTATTTGGATTGAAGCGTTTAACAGCCTTCATTAAGCCAATCGTACCTTCTTGAATTAGATCTTCTTGCTCAAGCCCATAACCTTTGTAGCCATGGGCAATAAAGGCAACAAACCTCATATGTGATAAGACAAGTTCTCTAGCAGCGCTCAAGTCATGATTTTCATATAGTTTAACGGCTAAATTATGCTCTTCTTCAGGCGTTAAAATTGGGGGGTATTTTTGAACGCCTAGCGCACTAAATGCACTTTTACTAGGCAGGTTTACTAACTCTGGACTCATTTAATAAGAGGTATTAAGTAATATTATCAAGGATTAATATTATAGGTTAAATCAATGAGTTAAGCAAGGATTGATACTTTTCTGTTTGCTGGGATAGTAAGAAGCGTTGAGAATGAATGATTGTTGATAAATCGGTTAATGCTAAGTTGAAGTCATCATTAATAACCAGGTAGTCAAATTCATCATAATGACGCATTTCGCTAACCGCATCTTGCATACGACGATCAATGATGCTTTTATCATCCTGGCCACGATCTGTTAGGCGCTCACGTAGTGCAGCCTCAGAAGGAGGGAGGATGAAAATACCAATGGCATCATTAAAGCTTTTTTTAACTTGTCGAGCACCTTGCCAATCAATTTCTAGAATAACATCTGTACCAGACTCTAATAAATCCCTAACAGTTTGTTTAGCGCTACCGTAGTGGTTGTCAAAAACTTGAGCCGATTCAATAAAGCCATCTTCTTTTTTTATTTGATCAAACTCTTGCTTAGAAACAAAAAAATAATTTTTACCATGCGCTTCTCCCGGCCTTGCTGCGCGAGTTGTGTGTGATACAGAGACGCATAAATCCTCAGTTTGAGCAATTAAAGCCTTAACTAAAGAGGTTTTCCCACAGCCAGAAGGTGCAGCAACGATAAACAAATTAGCCATTATTTTGTGGGTGTGTAACCTTTGATATCATCAGCACCTTCTTCAGAAAAAAAGAATTTATCCATTTGCTCTTTAAGGTGTTTTTGAGCGTTAGGATCCATCATGCTTAGATTGTTTTCATTGATAATCATGGTTTGGTGATCTAACCATTGCTGCCAACCTTGTTTTGAAACATTGGCCAAAATTCTTTTTCCTAGCTCGCCAGGATAAGGTGCGCGATCTAATGCTTCAAGATCTTCATTTAGTTTTACACAGTGTACAGTATTCATAATTTTCTCATGTTGATGCTTAATAGTTTAAGACTTAAAAAATAAATGAACACTGATAAACAGATGGTGATAGCCAGCATACCCATCCTAGAAAATGCATCAGCATTTAAATAGGCATTAGGTGTTTGATCAAAGTTCAAAATAAAGAGTGCCATTATAAAGCTTGCAAACAAAACTTTAAAAAACATTTTAATTAAATCAGTAGAAAAATGAAAAATAGATTGCTTGTTTAGGTAAAAATATAAAACATAAGCATTGATCACAGCAGATATGGAGGTGGCTGCTGCAAGGCCGACGTGATCAAAGTAGTAGCCAAAAATAATGTTTAGAATAACATTTGAAAGCATGGCGATAACACCTGCCTTGACTGGTGTTTTGATGTCGCCTCTTGCCAAAAAGACAGGCGCAAGAATCTTGACAGTTATAAAAGCCATAAGGCCTGACCCATAAGCTACAAGACTCAAGGAAGATTGATGCGCTGCAAATGCGCTAAAAGCATCATACTGAAACAAGGTGACAATCAATGGTTCGGCTAATAACACCAGACCAATACAAGCAGGTAATCCAAGTAATATGCCTAATTTCAACGCATAATCGACAGTACGGGTAAATTGTTGAGAGTCTTTATTGGCATAATGCTTGCTGAGCTTCGCTAAAGCAACTGTAGCAAGTGCAATGCCAATAAGTGCCAGCGGCAGCTCCAGTAATCGATCAGAATAATACAACCAAGAAACACTACCACTAACCAGAACAGAGGCGATCATAGTATCAATCAACAAGTTAATTTGCGAAACTGAAACGCCAAATAGGGCGGGTAGCATACGTTTTTTAAGGGTTTTTACTGCAACATGATCGCCAGTTGTTAGCTTAGGTAATTTTCGAATTTTAAGTAAAAAAGGGATTTGAAACAATAGTTGCAAAATGCCACCTATGAGAACACCCCAGGCCAAGGCCATAATAGGCTCATCTAGATACTGAGATAAATAAACACTTGATAAAATCATGCTAATATTAAGCAGTACTGGAGTGAATGCCGGCACTGCAAACTTATCATAAGTATTTAGAATGCTGCCGGAAAATGCAGTTAGGGAAATTAGCAACAAGTAAGGGAAGGTGATGCGCAGCATGTCTGATGCTAAATTGAATTTAGTTAAGTCTTCATTGAAATAAAAACCCCAGGCAAACATAAAGATAATTGCCGGTGCTGCAACAACAGCAATTAAGGTGATAATAATCAGTACTTTTAAAAATTTAGTACCAATATGGTTAATGATTTTTTGAACTTCTGCTTCGGTTTCATTTGCTTTAGCTTCTGCAAGAATAGGTATAAATGCCTGGGAAAATGCCCCCTCTCCAAACAGTCTTCTAAGAAAATTAGGAATACGAAAGGCCACTAAAAAAGCATCTGTTAAGCCGTTTGCACCAAAATATTTAGCAATGAAAAAATCACGCACTAAGCCAAGAATACGAGATAAAAAAGTCATGGCAGTAACAATGCTGCTTGACTTTAGAAAGGATTTATCCATGAATGATTGAGTTATTACTCCTCAACAGGTCCACGCATAATTCCCACTTTAGAGCTACGAATACAATTAACAAATTGCATTACCTCTAAGGAGTCTGCTTCAGAAGATTCTAATTCACTTAGCATTTGATCAAGTAGGCGACCAGTTGATTCTCGGTATACTACTTTAAAGGCGCGTTTAATTGAGGCAATAGAACTAGATGAGTAGCCACGCCTACGCATGCCTTCTGCATTAATGCTGCGTACTCGAGTTGGGATTCCAGAAGCTACCATATAGGCAGGAATGTCCTTATTTACCTGACAACCCATACCAATATAAGTGTGTATGCCAATCATGCAAAACTGCTTAACTAGGGTAAATCCGCCTAGTATTGCCCAGTCGTGAACTTTTACATGGCCTGCTAAAGAGGCATTGTTTGACATAATAATATGATTTCCAATTTCACAATCATGGGCAATATGTACATAAGCCATCAACATGTTATTAGAGCCTACTCGGGTAATTGATTTCTCTTTTTCTGTTCCACGGTTAATGGTACAAAACTCACGAATTAGATTGTCATCACCAATGACTAAATTAGACTCTTGACCTTCTTCATAGGTGATATCTTGAGGATCGCCACCAATCGAAGCAAATGAATAAATATGGTTGTTTTTACCAATTTTGGTTGGACCTTGAATGACCGCATGAGATTCAATAATGGTGCCTGCACCAATTTCTACATTGGCACCAATAACAGCATAGGCACAAATCTTTGCTTTTTTATGAACTTTGGCACTCGGATCTATAATTGCAGTTGGATCAATTGACATGGTGTTATATTCTCCTCAAGAATTAAATACTTAGTTTATCTCTAACTAGTCAGCGGCTTTTTGCGTACACATAAGCTCAGCAGACGTTACGATATTTCCATCAACAGACGCCTTGCATTTAAACTTCCAAATACCGCGTTTAACCGTCATAACTTCAACTTCTATTAGTAGCTGGTCGCCTGGCTCTACTATGCGTTTAAAGCGCACCTTATCGATACCTACCAGCATATAAATTTGACCATCAATTGGCTTGCCAACTTCAGATTTAAACGCCAGAATTCCAGTGGCTTGAGCCATGGCTTCAACAATCATAACACCGGGCATGATTGGCTGATCAGGAAAATGTCCTGTAAATTGAGGCTCGTTAAAAGTAACATTTTTTAAGGCGACAATTGATTTACCAATTTCAAGCTCAAGAACACGATCAATCAGTAGAAATGGATAGCGATGGGGTAGGTAGTTTTTAACATCTTGAATGTTCATTTCCATGATTAGTGTCCTTTTAAATGATTAAGTTTAATGTTTAAATGTTTTGTGATTTTATCAAGTTTTGTTAGCCAAATACTGACAATCTGCCATTTTTTGTGAGGCATTAATGGCATGATTCCAGTGTACTTTCCTGACGTAATAATGTTTTTATCAACGACACTTTTAGCGTTAACAATAACATCGTCACAAATACTAATGTGACCAATAATACCGACCATACCACCAATCATACAGCGTTTACCAATAATTGCACTACCAGCTACAGCAGTGGAGGCAGCAATGGCTGTATCTTCTCCGACGGTGACATTATGGGCAATTTGAATAAGATTGTCTAATCTGACGCCACGGTGAATATGAGTGTCTTCGAGCGTACCTCTATCGATCGTAGTATTGGCACCGATATTAACATCATCAGCAATCACAACATTACCTAAGTGAGCAATTGTGTGCCAGTGTTTATTGATATCTCTAGCATTGCCAAATCCTTCAGATCCGATCACAGCCCCAGGCGCAATAACAACGTTATTGCCAATGGAGGTGCCTTGAAGAATAGATGTATTCGGGCCAATAGTACAATTTCGGCCAATAGTTGTACCGTCTTCGATCACAACACTTGCTGCAATAATGGTATTACTACCTATGGTTACATTTTGACCAATGGTGCAATTATCTGCAACATGCACCTGGCTAATATCAGTACTAGGATGAATGCCGCTATTGTGTGAAATTTTGGGCTTAAATAAATGAGATATTTTTGAAAACGCCAAATAAACATCTGTAACAACTAGCGCATTTACTTTGCAAGAGTCTTTTAATGATCGGTTGATGATTACCGCGCCAGCTAAAGTGTTTAGTAATTGTTCTGAGTATTTTCGACTAACAACATAGCTGAGTTGTTGTGCTTGTGCACAATCTATACTAGCAAGGCTATCAATTTTATAGCTAGAATCACCAATCAATTCGGCATCGATTAGTTTTGCAATTTCCCCCAGAGTTGGCATTACGTAGTGATTATTCTCATAAATCTAGAAGCTTGTACCTAGGGTAAATTCAACAGTTTTAGTGTTATCACCTGATTTTTTAACCAGTGGCTTGGCAGCATAAATACCCAATGGGCCGATAGGTGTTAACCATGAAAAGGCCACGCCAGTAGAAACACGTAAATCATCGAATGAAATATCATTAAGTTTTTCATAAATACCGCCAGCATCAATAAATGCACTCATGCGCATATTTTTATTGTTATTGATAAAGCTCATTGGGGATATAACTGAAATGCCTGATAAGATAGATAACTCACCACCTTTTGAAATTTCTGAATTTTCATATTTAACACCAAGCGTATTAAAATCAAACCCTCTGACAGATGATGAGCCACCACCTAGATAGCGCTTAAAGAATGGCAATTCTTTACCACCATAGCCTTGTGCTAATCCAATACTTCCATTAACCTTTAAAGCAAGTCCATCACCAAAAGGAGTGTAATCTCTATGCTGTAGATTTAGATTGTAGTAGCGAAAGTCAGCCACAGGCAGGGCTACATCAAAGTTTACACTCGAGCTATATCCATCTGTAGGATGGTTGTAATCGTTTAGCGTGTTATTACTCCAGTTTAAATTTAATTTAACCTCTGTTTTTCCTATTTGAGTCTCGGGTGTTGCGCCAGGGCATTGACTTTCTAGAGCTTTTAAATTATCTGAACATTCAATAGTATTACTTGAAAATTTTAATTTTGAGCCAATTCTAGTACTCTCAGTGATAGGAATTCCATAACCTAGGCTTGCACCAAAGGTGTTAATTTTGTATTCACCCACGCCTTCTAAATTCTCAATTTTTTTACTAAAAAATCCATAACTTATGCTATGCATATCTTCATTAAAATAAGGGTCGGAAAACTCAAAATTGACTTCTTGAACAGCTTCTGAATTGGATAATTTAGCAATTAAGAAGGTGCCAGTTCCTAAAAAGTTTCTTTCATTAACGCCTACTTCGAATGATGTGCCAGTTCCATTGGAGTGGGCTATTCCCATGGTAATAGACCCAGTTTTGGTTTCTTCTACGCTAAAATTAAGGTTAATTTTGTCACTAAAACCTTTTAGTTTTGATACTTCCATTTTTACGTCAGAGAAAAACCCTAAGCGCTTGATTTTTTTAATAGATTCATCTAGTTCAGTATTGGAATATAGCCCACCTTCATTAATGCCAATTTCACGACGAATCACTTCGTCTTGGGTTCGAGTATTTCCAACGATAGTAATGCGATTAATGTAGACTTTTTTATTAAGTGCTACATCAATATTTAAATCAATTACGTGAGCCTTGGCATCTTCAGAAGTGATAGGATTAATTTTGGCAAATGCATAGCCTTGATCAGCAAATACATCTGTAATTTTTTGGATGCTTTCAATAACTTTTATACGCTCAAATATATCGTCTTTTTTAAAGGTTAGCAGCTCTCTAAGCTCTTCAATTGACTGATTGAGTAAATTACCAGTAAATTTGATACTACCAACTTTGTACTGTTCACCTTCATTAATTTGAATATCAATAGCAATATTTTGCTTATCCTCTGATAGTTCGGTAGTCACTTTATTAATCTTAAAATCAAGGTAGCCTGAATTAATATAAAGTGATTTCATCGCCTCAATACCAGCATCTAACGCAACTTTTGAATAATGATCTTTTTCAGTAAAATAATTCATGATAAAGAAATCAGCCTCACCAATTTCAAATAAATCTAATAAATCATCTTCATCGTGAACCTTGCCACCAGTGACCACCATGCTGGAGATTTTAGCCACATCACCCTCACTAATATCAAGTTCAATGCTCACTCTATTTTGAGTGTCAACTTCTATTTTTTTACTAATATTAATGCCGTAGTAGCCCTTTGATATGTAAGAGGCTTTAAGTTGAGAGATTAGTTTGTCTAACTGTCTTTTGTTGAAAATCTTTCCCTGGGAAAGATTCATACTTTTAAGAATCTGATTTAACGCATCTTCATTGATAACTTTGTCAGAATAGTTGACTACATCTAAAAACTTAATATGAGGATTTTCCATTAATTTAATCTTTAAAACTTGGTTAACTTGCGAGACTTCAATGTCTTTAAAGAAGCTAGTTTTATACAAATCACGAATAATTTTCCCAGAGATTTGCGAATTGTAATCATCACCAGTTTCAACCGGTAAATAACTTAAAACAGTTCCTCGTGAAATAGAATCTAGACCTAGTATTTCAATGCTTCTAATAGGGTCTGCAAGAGCAGTTGATGCGCTAAAAATACTGGCAGAAATTAATAATTGTAGAGTTGTTTTTTTCATAAAATTTAAGTAAATTACAATAAACGTATCAAGTCATTATACAGAGCAACAAATGTTAATGACAAAATAACAAATAAGCCAAATTTGGCAAAAATTTGCTGAGTAGAATCACTAACAGCGGACCCTTTGATCATTTCTATCAAGTAAAAGAATAAATGACCTCCATCAAGTAAGGGGATCGGTAATAAGTTTATTAACCCTAGTCCAATACTAATCAAAGCTAAAAATGATAAAAATGGCACCAAGCCAACCTCAGCACTTTTACCAGCATAGTTAGCAATACTGACTGGACCACTAATTTGATCAATTGACGCCTCGCCAATAATCATTTTCTTGATCATTTTTAAATTTAGTAGGGTTAATTGATAAACTTTTGAACTGGCAGAATATAGTGCATCAATCGGATCTTTTTGAATGGTTACTTGCCACTCTTTAAGGTA
>JYMV01021005.1_pt1 | contig 15639 bp, 16 predicted proteins | sample 338911 | NCBI WGS metagenome assembly JYMV01 (sample SAMN03354496, study PRJNA234377) | hydrothermal vent metagenome | biome: Deep sea; feature: Hydrothermal plumes at the Eastern Lau Spreading Center, Western Pacific Ocean; material: Seawater | place: Tonga | collected 2009 | depth 2000 m m
CCGGATGTTCCCTGCAGAATGAGGCTTCAGAGTGGAGACCAGCTTGATGAAATTGTATTTGAGATTTGCGATCAATATACAATTCAGGGCGACCTATTTTCACTGGCTGTGTTAAATGACACTGAGGTTCCAACGCCGTTGGAAGATGCTATTGCCAACATGAAAGTTCTTGATGCTGTTATCCACAGTTCCGATTGTGGGAGCTGGACCATGTTGTAACTCGTATTTTCGACAGGACGATGAAATCAAAAATACTTGAGAAAATGCTTTATATTTTACTGATTTATCTCATTGCCGGTGCAGTGCTCTTTTTCTTCCAGAGAAAACTGCTCTATTTTCCTACCAGTAAAATAACCCATGGTTATGATACTCTGACGCTGGAAAATAAAAATGAGACTCTTGAAGTAATCGTGCTTAATGCAGGAAGAAATCAGGCACTGCTTTATTTCGGCGGAAACGCTGAAGCTGTAGTTTACAACGCAGAAGATTTTTTAACAGCATTTCCCCTGTACACTGTCTATCTGCTCAATTACCGCGGTTACGGCGGAAGTTCCGGTCAGCCGACTGAGGCGGGCATTTATGCGGATGCACTTGCTCTTTATGACAAAGTGCAGGAAAAGCAGAAAAATATTTCTGTAATAGGCAGAAGTCTTGGTAGCGGTGTGGCAACTTATCTGGCTTCAAAAAGGCCGATTCAAAAAATGGCGCTGATTTCACCTTATGGCAGTATAACAAGTGTAGCGCAAAACAAATTCCCAATATATCCGATGTTTTTGCTGCTGAAAGATAAATATGATTCAATCGGCAGAGTCAAAGAGATCAGCGCAAAAACAATTGTGCTGATTGCAGAAAATGATGAGGTTATTCCAAAAAAACATTCATTGCGTCTGATCAGTGAGTTCCCTTCTGAGCAGATAACTGTCAAAACAATTCCGGATGCAGGACATAATGACATTTCAAATAAAACAGAATACAATCAACATTTAAAAGATTTTTTCAATAATTAGGTCAACGTCAAGTACTCACTGCCAGTATTTTCAACAAGACTCAAGTAACTCAAGCAATGTTCTTTGTCTTTATTTTCTTTTGAACTCTAAAACTCATGGTATAAACAATGAAAAAGCAAATCGATTTTTATTTTGATATAGTCAGTCCCTATTCTTACATTGCCTCAAGGCTGATAGAGGACACAGCGAAACGCGGCAATGCAGATTTGCTGTGGAAACCGATTTTACTGGGCGGAATTTTCAAAGCCGTCGGAACCGACAGTGCGCCGGGGTTAACACCCGTAAAAAAACCATATCTGCTCAAGGATCTGCAGCGGCTTTCCAGTCACTACGGATTTCCACTGCAGATGCCTCCGGATTTTCCGGTACGCACTGTGCTGGCAATGCGTGCTTTAACCAGTTTGCCGACTGAGCAAATTCCCCAAGCAGCTCACAGTTTGTTCAACGCTTACTGGATAGATAATCAGGATATTGCTGATCCGGAAGTGGTTGCTGCACTGGTTGGACAAGATGCCGTCGAACAAGCTGGAGTGCATGAAATAAAAGATGCTCTTTTCCGGACTACTGCAGAAGCCGTAAAACTGGGTGCGTTTGGCGCTCCTACTTTTTTTGTGGGGGAGGAAATGTTTTTCGGGCATGATCGACTAAATCTGCTGGAGGAACATTTACGGGGAGAACTCTGATGGTTTCAAAAAAAGTCTGAAATACATAAATTGTCATTTCGACTATAAGGAGAAATCTAAATGATATTAACGTAGTAGCTTATGCAAGATTTCTCGCTTTGCTCGAAATGACACGGTTTATAGTCTTAATTACAGGTTCATCAATCTTTATTACGGAATTGTTTTCAGTCAGCAGAAAAAATTCCGGCACCCCTGTAGAAGCTTAAACCCATCGACCGACATTCGTTTTCCAGCGGAAAAAAGAGAAGGCAGATTTATGACTTCTTTAAATGAGCATTTAGAAAATCATGAAATCATCCTGCTCGACGGAGCCGTTTCCACTGAAATCCAACGGAGAGGAGTTGCGATGGATTCGGATGTCTGGAGCGGGCTTGCCCACAGGACTCATCCGGAAGTCGTGCGTCAAGTCCACGAAGATTATATCAGGGCAGGGGCGCAGGTCATTACCGCCAATACTTACTCCACCGCAAGACATGTACTGGAAAGTATTGATTTAGGCAGTGAAGTCAAGGTCATCAACGCGGAGGCCGTGCAGTTGACAAAGGCAGCCCGCGATAATGTTGCCAAGGATGAAACCTGGATTGCCGGTTCAATGTCAAGTATGGCGCCGTTCAACAGTCCACAGGAAGTCGCTGTCGGTGAAAAGGTAGCTGACAACTATCAGGAGTTAGCCGAAATTCTGGCGGAAGCCGGAGTGGATTTAATAATCGCTGAGATGATGAGGGATGCAGTGAATGCAAAACTGGTCATCAAAGCGGCATTGTCCACAGGCTTACCGGTCTGGATCGGTTACAGCGCAATGTGTTCGGCTGATGGAAAAAGCGTGTTGAGCTGGCGCTGGAAAAATGTCAAGAGTTCGTCTCAGCCCGATAATTTTGAAGAATTGGTTGAGGCCATAACTCCGCTCGGAGGAGATGCGGCAGGGGTCATGCACAGCCAGGTGAGGGATACTGGACCGGCACTCGAGATTTTATCACGGCATTGGAGCGGACCCAAACTGGCTTATGCCGAAACCGGAGAGCTTGAAAAGCCGAACTGGAATTATAAGGAAATCTGCGCACCCGAAAACTATGCAGCAGAAATTGAAGACTGGATCAACAGCTACGGCGTGCAGATTGTCGGTGGCTGTTGCGGTACCGGCCCCGAACATATCCGGATGCTCAAGAAGAGTCTCCCAAAACATCTGCCAAAAAAATTAAAGCGAAATTATAATCCGCCATAGCATTTCCTCACAAAATGCAGTAGGAATTTTTTACTCCAGCTTCCACAAATCGATATTGTCCACTTCTTTTAATTCTTCGAGCAATTTAGTTTTAAAACTTTCTTCCAGGTCAACAACCTGCGCAAACCGAACTCTCTGTTCCTTCATTGCCTTTCGCTCTGCCTTCCTTTCAGCTTTTTGTTTCGCCCGTTCCTGCACCCTTTGAGCTTCAGTCATATTCCGCATATCTTTTCCCTTCTTTCTATCTCCAGGTTTCGGCTGCTGAAACAAAAACATTTTATCAATGATGGTAATTTTACCTTTTTCAAGTTCAAATTCACCAATTTCACTTATTCTTTCAGGACGAGGCTTACCGCCAAGTTTAAACCCGGGCTTTGCCTTCCTGTTCATTTCAGTGATTTTGTATTTTCCCGGCTTGAGCTGGGTGTTATATGAAAAAAGCATTTTTGGATTTGGTTCAATTGTATGATGTATGACTTCTTTGCTCTTTGAATCCTCAATTGAGACATCCAGAGTGAAGACAAAAAGATCCAATGTTTGGCGGGTTTCCACAGGAATGATCAGGATAGTTTGATTGCTGGCATCCGGTTCAGGAAATGTTAAGGAACAACCTGTGAGAAAGAGTGCAGTTACAATTATGAGATTTTTAAAATTATTACGAATAATTCTAAAAGTGTTTAATTCTAATTTAGCATACATATTTCCTCCTTGTTTAAGGCTGGATTATTGGTAAAGAAATCAACTGAACCCGCATCTTTAATTTTTCAGGACTAGATGCCGAAACATTTTCTCCGGTTATGGTTTTGTAAACAGACTGCCCGGCACGTTACTCTAACCGGGCTCTTATTAACAAAATGTCCTTATTCTTAACTAATTCGACAATTACGAGTTTTAGTGTGTCATCCCGAACGGACGTGAGGGGCCTTATACAAAATCAACACTTTATCAGATCTCTCCTATCGGTCGAGATGACATGCCGAAGTCAATAATATCAGTATTTTACGAAATTACTGATTCACTGACTAAGCAACTGCAATTGGATCATTCCGGCGGAGGACCCATGAATCTGTCGCCGGATTCAAAATTTGGCGAAGAATCGAGATTTGCAATTTTATATTTTCCATTAGAAGTATTTAGAACAACTGCTTTGCTGTCATTGTTTGGGATAGTATACAGCTGGAACATTCCTGTCGGCGGAGGTCCCTTCTTTCTTTTTTGATCAGCTGCACCAAAAATAAAAACAAGTACAACTCCAAATAAAACACCGATTATCACTGATTTTAAATCAATCATAGCATCTCCTTTCTTTCAGGTTATGGATTGGATATTCAGCACAATTAGAAACGTACTCCCATTAAATAGAGATGTCAATAAAAAATTTAACCGGAATAATACTCTTGTCTGTGTTCTCGGGGTTCCCTGTGCTAAAATATTTTTTTACATAGTAGCTGGATTGATAATCAATTAGATTGCATATACAAGTTCATATAAAGCTGACATCATCAACCAATTGTCATTCCCGCGCACGTGGGAACCCAGAGGTGAGGCTACAGAGCCTGTTCTCAAACAGAACGTTGAGTTGTATCCTGCATCAGGTTGTGGAAAAGATTTGCAGTAGAACTCCTGGATTCTGGGTCTGCGCTTCACTTCGCCCGGAATGACATTAGAGGAGAATCGAAAATGGAGACTGTTATCCTGTGAAGACAAACCGCAGGAAAAGGAAGTCAAGCAACCGTAGTGAGGAGTTTTTGTGAGGTTTCAGGTGAATCCTTTGCAGATGACATCCTGAATTGAAATATTATTTGTTGATAAAATTGAAAAATATTATTTTTCAGCAAGCCCTAACCAAAGGAGAATAGAATGAGCGCTTATGTTATAGTCGATATTACTGTCACTGATCCGGAACGTTATGAGGATTACAAAAAACTCGCACCGCCGGCAATAGCAGCATATGGGGGAAAATACGTGGTTCGCGGGGGAAAATCTGAAAAACTCGAAGGCAACTGGGAACCGAACCGCATCGTAATTCTCGAGTTTGAAAGCACAGAAAAAGCGAAAGAGTTTATCAATTCACCTGAGTACCGAGAGGCCCGCGCGTTGAGGCACGAAACGGCCTCCTCAAATATGATTGTGGTGGAAGGTTTGTAAGTGGCCGCAGCCTAGCCTTGTCTCAATTTGAAGCGTTGTATTTTTCCTGTTTCAGTTTTCGGGAGTGAGTCAACAAATTCAAGAGCGCGCGGATATTTGTAGGGCGCAATTGAATTTTTGACGAAATTCTGCAATTCCTTTACGAGTGTTGCATTTCCGGCAGAACTTTGCTGCAGCACAACGAAAGCCTTGACGAGGCTGCCGCAAGATAACGACAGCCCGTCGGTCCTCTTACGGCAAGTTTTCCGGTTGTTCCCGGCGGGACTTCATTTCCGGAATCATCAACCACCTTCGCTTGATAACCTTCCAGCGGTTTTCCGGTTGATCCCGGACGAATATCATCTGAACGTGAAGACATGAAAATATGAAGCAACTAGTTGAGCCGATTCCGTCCAGAATTTCAAGACCCGTTTTTTCTTTCCAGGAATCCCATGTCGGTTTGGGTAAAGTTTCACCTGCAGAAACACAGGTTCTGACTGAAGACAAATCACCGTCTTGCAGTTTTGCAAGCAAAAAGCGATAGGCAGTTGGTGAAGTGAAAACAATACTTGCCTGATGTTTTTTGATTGCAGGAAGGAGCAAATCCGGAGTTGCCTATTCCAGTAAAATTGTCGAAGCACGGGCGTACATCGGAAAAAGCAGTTGTCCTCCCAAACCAAATGTGAACGCCAGCGGAGGACTGCCGATAAAGCGGTCTTCCGGAGTTGGAGCCAGTACCGGCTCTGAGTAGGCACGGCAGATGGTGAGCATATCCCGCTGAAAATGCATTGTGCCTTTCGGCTGTCCTGTCGTTCCGGAAGTGAAGGCAATCAGACAGGTGTCATCTGCTTTGCTGGTATAGTTTTCAAAAGATTCCGGTTTTGAGGACATCATTTGTTCGAGCTCTGACTCGCCAAAAAGAAGAACCTGTTCCAGCATCGAATCCGACTTTGCACTCTGCAGTTCATCTGCAAGACGCACATCACAAAGTGCAATTTTGATTTGAGCTTTTTCAATCATTACAGCAAGTTCTTTTGCCCGGAACAAGGGCATAGTCGAAACGGCAATTCCTCCCGCCTTTATCACGCCAAACCAGCAGGCAGCCATCATATAGGTGTTCGGTGCACGCAGCAAAACACGGTTTCCCGGCAACAGTCCGCAGTCATCCAGCAGCACATGTGCAATCTGATTGGCATCTTTCTGCAGGCGTGCATAGCTGTTTTCCTGATCCGGCGTTACAATCACAGTCTGCTCGCCAAAGCCCTCTGCTACTGCATCATCAAGAAAAATTTTTGTACAGTTAAGTTTTTCAGGATAGTCCAGATCTACTAAATTCCTGAAATCCGGCCACTGTTCAATTGGTGGTAAATTGTCTTTGGCAAACGTATCCAACTATCTTTATGTCAAAACTTTTTCTATAGAAATTTTGTGAATGAAGCTGCGAATCTACTTGATTCCCAATCTGTAATAAATACAGTTTCAGGGCTGAAAAATCAACCGTGATTGTTGATTAACCGGAATCTCATCGCTGTTGATAATTTGTCTGCGCGATTTTCCGGCAAGGTAGAGATGAGTTTGATCCTGGTAATGCTGATCAAAAAAATATCCTGACTGTCCGGTTGGACTTATTCCAGTTGAATTTTCAGCATCTCCAAAATCAATAACGCGGCGTGTCGAGGATCCAGAACTGACTTTCAGCTCCTTTGGTCCATATTTGTGCTTAATCTGGTTGACCACATCTTTACTGCCCCATTCCCAGGCGCTGACATCTGAACCAAAATCCATTTCCAGACTCAGGCGGCTTCCATACTGAGTTTTCTACGATGCAGATATTGATTAAGTTTCATATGTGTAAGCATATCAATGTCACGGAACATAAAGTGGAGATCAACCTGTCCGCCGCTTTGAATAACTTCGAGTACTGTAGCCGCCAGATTCTGGCGTAAACTGGCATAAGGTAAATGAAAAAGAAAAACATCTCCTTTGTTTATGCCCTGCGGGGGCAGTTCGTTCAGCTGAACTTTAATTCCCCCTGCACTCATATCTTTTATTATTCCAGACAGTTTGTGGTGCTGAAGCTTTCCCAGTTCAAACTGCTGCTCCAGTTCAAACTGCTTTGCTGTCACCAGCTGAAAATCCATCTCCAGATCCATTGTTAATCGTTCGGAGGCCCGTATTTGCATTTTCCGAATTTCATTGGTGTGCTTCAGAATAACTGCGTTGATATCAGTCACCAGCTGTCCAATGATATTAAACTTGAACTCATAATCCGCATCATTGCCGCGGCGAATCTTGCAGTATAACACCTTAAACTGCTTGATATTGGCTGGACGCCGTTTTACAGTCGGCGGTTTTATCAGCAGCTGAGTCTCATCCGAATCGAGGATGGAACTCATGAAGACTATATTTTTCCCCCTGTGGTGAATCTGGAACTCCAGATGCGTACCGGCTTCAAGCATTTGTGTACAGGGAAAGCCAACTTCCGCATTCTTGAAAGTAAACTGCAAACTTTTACGCAGCATAAAAATTTTCGGCAAATCCGATTTTGAAAATCTCGGAGAATTTTTAAAGTCCTCAACTGTTTGTTCAAATTTTTCTGTTGACATGATGGCCGGCAAAAGTTTCTCCGGATCACGTGTATTGCACAATTCAATTAAATAATCCCGTTCCTCATTATCTACTTGTCTAGCTTCAAACTCCGAGTCCACAGCTAGCTGAGCCTGATCTTCCGCAATCTGTTCCAGCCCTTCCCGTATTTTCTTATTGTGGAGATAACGTACCAGAAAAATACCTCCAACTACTGAGCAGACAAAAAATGAAGCTAATAAATAAAAACTTAAAGGAATTTCTGAAAGGGGTGGCATGGTCTGCAGCATATTTGTCGTCTGCAGATCCTTAAGTCCAAAATTTGCTTTATTTGGACCCCTGCTAATTCCGCTAAGTAGCAACCACGTAGTAAAAATAGCGGCTAATCTTCCAAATTTTTGGAAATGTTCTCTTAATTCAAACATGAATTTTCTGACCAAAACAAGGACTGTTTACTGAATTTAATGAAGTTTTTACCTGATTCAGTAACGCATCTGTTATGCCATTCAACCTAATGAGTCGTAACTTCCAAGTACTTTGTAGCGAAAATTTGAAAAACTGAGTACGTCAAGACAGGCTTCTGTGTCCGTAGAATTGTAAAAATCTACGTAAAAAACATACGCCCAGGGAGTGTCTTTAGCAGGCCTTGACTCCAACCGGCAAAGGTTAATCTGAAAAAGGTTGAACACGCTTAAGAGTTGATACAGCAAACCGGAGCGGTCATCCTGAAATTCAACAAAGAGTGACGTTTTTTTGCAGGAATAATCAAGCTTCTCATTTGTCTTACGCGAGCGGACAACCAGGAAGCGGGTGGTATTATTCTGATAATCCTGGATTCCAGAGGCGTATTTCCATTGAGGGTAATCTTCCGCAAATGAAACCGGAACAATTGCAGCGGCAGAAACGCTTCCGGAATCAACTGCTTCCAGAAACTGAATTCCGGAATCAACGTTACTTCTGGTTAATTTACTTTGCGCCTTTGCCAGGTTTCCGGAAATATATCCGCTGCTTTGTTCGAGTGCCTGAGGGTGTGCAAAACAAAACTCAACCTTTTCCAGTTCCGCATTTGCCAACAAAGCATACTCGATCAGCAAATTGATTTCCCCCAGAATCAACAAATCATTGCTGACCAGCGAATCCTGAACTTGCGCCACCGTACCCGCAACAGAATTTTCAACCGGAACTACCGCCACAGATTCCGGATCTTCAGTCACTTTGAAAAGTGCCTCAACAAAAGTACCGGTGTAGGTAATACTGACTCCGCCGGTGCGGATTTTTTGGGTTGCTTCATCGCTGAAGGTGCCCTGCGGCCCCAAAGTGAAGATTTGGGAACAATCCTTTAAAGACATGAAACCAGCAAGATTAAGAGGCAAGCAAACCGTCGGCTCAATGTGTGAAAACCGGCTGAATGTAGATTTTGTAGCTTAAGCAGCGATTGTTTTTCCGGAACGGATACACTGGGTACAAACACGTGTTTTTTTACGGTTTCCGCCTGCCTGGCGGATTCGCACGGTTTGCAAATTAGGCATCCAGCGTCGTTTTGTTTTGTTGTTGGCGTGACTGACCCGATTTCCGTTTCCGGGAATTTTTCCGCACACTTGACATTTTGCTGACATAACGATTTTCTTATATTTTTTTGTTCAAACTGAATCTTTGCCCCTAATACTACGTCTTTTACTGAAAATATGCAATTCTTTAATTTTCAGATTTTTCGGGCAATAATAATGATTCCTGCTCCGGATGGGCAATGTTGGTTGCGACTTTCACACTCTGCACAGACTTGCTGGACACTTTGTTGCCCCTGGCCTGAATGCCTTTAATTGACAAATCATCGAAAATATAAATATCACTTGATTTTCGAATTCTGGGTGTCGGCACAAAGGATATTTCAAGTCTAATTCCTTCACCCTGACTCAAATGCAAAATTTTTGCTCCTTTTTTTGCAGGAAACAGATTGTATTCACGGTCGAGGATAAACTTTTCCACCCGGAAGCGTTTTGCGTAGCATACACGTGTTGCACCTTCCCAGTAAACCACGTTATGCACTGTCTCTGAATTCAATTTTTCCACACTGATGGCATTTTTTCCAATGAATTGCTTTTCCGGAACACGGATTACCTGATAGGAACCGTCCTTGCGTATTACCACCATTTTGTCATAGGCAGAGCAAAAAAACGAAGCATTAGCGGATTTAACATTAAGTCCCAGAAATCCTTCTTTACGATCCCAGCCTACTTTTTGTTTTTCCGCCACATCCTGAACGCGAATTTCATCAAATCTTTTGATTTTGGTACGACGTGGATAATTCAGTCCATATTTTTCCTTGATTTTATCCAGATATGCAATCGTGTAACGGGTAATATCCTTCAACGATTTATTCAGTGAACTGATGGTAACTTTCAGTTTGTCCAGTTCTTTCTGGCTTTCTTTCAGATCATAACGTGAAATTCTTTTTATCTGCAGGGTCAACAATTTTTCAATATCATCCTGCATAACTGGAAAAGGCAGGACAGACTCGATGTGAAGTACAGCTTTTTTAACAACTTCAAGAGCCTCTTCGTAAGAGTCACATGCTTCCAGTTTCTGGTAAATTTTTTCGCCAATAAAATACATTTCCATCCTGCGGAGATGCCATTTTTTCCTGGCTTGTTCCAGCGACAGAAGCAGTTCCTGCTTGAGCAAATCTTTCAACCGCAAAGTATTGTGGCGCAGGACTTCACTTACAGTGAGCTGAACCGGCTGATTCGACTGAATGAGTAGCATATTTACTGAAATGGAAACTTCACATTGCGTGAAGGCATAAAGCAATTTCAGCAATTTTTCCGGATCCATGCCTCTTGTTGCTTTCAATTCAATTTCAACTTTTTCGGCGGTAAAGTCGTCAATTGAGGATAATTTAAATTTACCCTTGTTGACTGCATCCTGAACGGACTGAATCAATGATTCAGTTGTCACTCCATACGGCAGCTGTCTTACGGTTAAGATTTTTTCATCCGTAATTTCGATGCGGGCACGAACCCGTACCTTACCGTTTCCATCTTCATATTGTCCTGCATCCAGCAAACCGCCGTTGAGAAAATCCGGTAAGAGCTTGAAGGGTTTATTTTTCAAAAAAGAAATTTGAGCATCAATAACTTCATTGAAATTATGCGGTAAAATTCGAGTGGACATTCCCACCGCAATTCCTTCTGCGCCAAACAGCAGAGATACCGGTAGTTTGGAGGGCAGAGCAATCGGCTCCTTATTTCTTCCATCGTAACTGTCGGTATATTCTGTCAATTCAGAATTAAAGAGAGCTTCTTTGGCAAGTGGAGTCAGGCGTGCTTCTATGTACCTTGGAGCAGAGGCAGGATCACCGGTCAGTAAATTTCCAAAATTGCCCTGTTTTTCAATAAAATATTCCTTGTTAGCCATCACAACCAGTGCTGATCCGATGGATGCGTCTCCATGTGGATGCAGCTTCATCGTATCGCCTACAATATTTGCAACCTTACTGAATTTTCCATCATCCATCTCTTTCATTGTGTGCATAATTCGACGCTGCACCGGTTTTAGGCCATCTACTATATCCGGAATTGCGCGATCCTTAATCACATAGGATGCATATTCCAGAAAATTTTGATCCATCAAAGGTTTAAGAAAACGCATTTTTTTACTTTCTACTCAAATTATTTCAGGTGCTGACGGACTACCGACAGAACAAACCTTGCTTTGTTCGATTACAAAACTATTTTAAAAACGGAGGTAATTCCTTCTTTTTTCCGTATTTCCTCAACAACTTTATCCGGCAAGTCATCATCAACACGGATCAAAGACAACGCCTCGCCGCCGCGTGTATTTCTCGCCAGTTGAAACTGGTCGATATTGATACCATTCTTTCCTAAACAGGTTCCCAAAATTCCAACCATGCCTGGACGATCATGGTTGGTAGTCGCCAAAATTGTACCTTCCGCTTCAAATTCACAAACAAAACTATTGATCAATGTAATCCGCGGGTGGGGTCCGCTGAAAACTACTCCGCCAATGGCAAACTCCTGTCCTTCTCCGGCAAGAGTGCATTTGAGTGCACTCTCATAATCAGTAAATCCGGGATCCTCTAATTCTTCGATATGGAGACCAACATTTTCCGCCTGCTGATCTGCATTGACATAACTCACAAAATTTTTATGGCTTTGCAGCAAGCCTTTCAGAAAACAAAGTCTGAGCAGTGTTCCGTCATGTTTTGCCAGTTTCCCACGGCACATTATTTCTAAATGTGTAGGAGTAAATCCAATATATTGTGAAGAAAAAACACCAAGTTTTTCTGCAAGCGAGGTATAAGACGCAACTGGACCACTTCCCAAAACCTGTACGCTCGGCATATTTACCGGATATTCCACTACTTCACCACGAAGAGCGCGCGGTGTCTGGTTTGCAATCGATTCAGCAACTCTTATTTGTGCCTCAGCTGTGGAGGCCCCGACATGAGGAGACATTACCACCTGAGGCAAATCCCTAAATGGATTTTCCTGTGGTGGTTCCTCTTCCCAAGTATCAATTCCGGCTGCAGCAACTTTGCCGGATTTTAGTTCTGCAAGCAATGGTTTTTCCTGTATAACTCCTCCACGCGCTGAGTTCAAAATCACTACTCCGGTCTTCATACGGCTGAATTCCTTTGCGCCTATCATGCCAGTTGTTTCCTCGGTTTTAGGTACATGCAGCGTGATTACATCTGCTGAAGAAATAAGCTCGTCCCAACTGCATTTTCTTGCATGATGACGCTCAAACACCTCGTCAGCAATATAAGGATCGTATGCCAAAACTTCCATTTCAAAGGCTTTTGCATAACGCGCAACACGATGTCCAACATTTCCAAGACCTATAATTCCAATTGTTTTTCCAAGCAGTTCTGTACCGGTGAAAGTATGACGGTCCCATTTTAGTTCACTCATGTGAATGTGAGCAGGAATGATTTTTCTCATTGCGGAGAGCAGCAAACCAATCGTAAGTTCTGCGGCAGAATTAGTGTTTTTTCCGGGAGTATTGATTACCAGAATTCCTTTTTCTGTTGCATAATTAACATCGATATTTCCAATACCGACTGCAGCTCGCGCAATGACTTTCAGCTTTGGTGCTTTGTCAATCAATTCTTTGGAAACCGGTGTTTCCGAGCGAGTCAGAATACAATGGAAAGGTGCTATTATTTTGAGAATTTCGGGGAGAGGAAGGTCCGGGGCATGATGTATTTCTATATCTTTTTCTTTGCGCAGCATTTCCAGGCCAATTTCGTGAATTTGGCCTGTAACAAGAATTTTGTACATTAAAAGGATTTTCTCTGGTTCCGTTTCTTAACAATTACCATCCTATATCATTCCACATTTTTGCGTAGTACGCAAAGCTTCTGGAATGCTGCCCTGGAATTTTAGCAGCTAAATTCAATAAACGGCGAAAAAGGAAGTTAAAAAATAACGAATGAATCTGGAGGAAGACTGGGGAAAACGGGAGAAACTGCCCTCCCGTTTAACTGGACCTAATTTATAAACCCCTGCGGATCATCAATTCCTGAGGGTTCAGGCGGTGCAAACAGCGTGTGCGAATTGCTATTTGTCGAAAAGGGTAAAGATTTTTATTAGTAGTTTTCATCTGCTTCTCCCGTATTTAAATAGTTAATATCAATGATAAAAATAGTTCTGAAAACTATTTTTTCAAACTCTTGCACACATCTTGAAAGATGTATTAATAACATCGGTAGAAAAATTATTTTCTTGAATTGTTTTTTATCAAAATAGCTGGAGCAATTGAAAATGGCCAGAGGAGGCTTCCGAGAGGGCGCGGGAAGAAAAAAAGAATATAACGAACCTGTCAAAAAAATTTTATTAGGGCTTCCTGAGTCTGTTTTGAAGCAGCTGGACAGCTTTGCCTCTGCCAAGAACCTTTCTCGGCCAAAAGCTGTGGCAATTTTAGTAGAGCAAGCCATGGCGCAAAATGGCCAATTAGCGGTTTAGCAACTTTCTTGACTCACCCAAATCACTTTTCATCTGTCTCCGCCGGGAATTCCGAGTCCAGTTCTTTAAGTTTTCGCGTTGCTTCATGGTAGCGCTTTTTTGACCTCCGTCTCTCCCACAATCCCAAAAGAATCATTGTACTGAACAACATTCCAATTAAAACAAGTCCCATTTTATTCCACACTTAATCAAATTCAGCCTGAGTCATTTGTCAGCAATAAGCGATAATTCAGCATTTCAGTGTAATACGGAACGTAATCACTTTAAGTCGAGCTGAAAAACATCAGCATGACAGAAATTCCATAATAGACCGCAATCCCTCCAAGTACCCAGTTCACCCATCTCGGTGGTTTACCCTGTGCCTTTTTGCGATGCCTCCTCCAGAAATAGATTGCACAAACAATCAGGAAGGCAAGAAGAATCCCCTTTGGTCCCATGTTATCGCCTGTTCACTTTAATTCGTCTTTTCGATAAAGCACGGGATTTAAACTTTCATCATTATACATTTTCATTTGCCGATAAACTTTGAGCCGTTTTTCTCCACTGCTCAAATCAGCAAGTAATTTGGAGAGGCATTGTTCAAGATCTTCCCGTTGCTCCTGTAAAACGGAAAGTTTTCCTGCGCATTTATTTCGATGCTCTGCAGTAATTTCCTTACGCTGAACTTCTTCGTCCATATGATAAATTTTAAGAGCATTGATCGAAAGACGGTCAATCATGCTGCCCGGAGTTTCGCTGTTCATTTCCGTGTCTGCATCATTTTTCACATTTTCTACGCGCAAAATATTCAGCAGAAACTGATCCATTTGCTCAATTAAATCGTTACGGCGCTGATTCAAAACATCGATCGCACGTTTGACAGACGCAATTATTGAATCTGAAACATCCGGATCTCGCGCCATATCTTCCTGGTGCCATAACTCAAAATTGACCTGATGCTGTATTGAAACCAACGCGTGAAAATCCGTCGGTTCAGAAAAATCGGACTGAGGTAAAACATTGTGCCACAGTTCAACCTCTTTAAGTTGCTGTTTTAACAACTTCTCTGTTCCAAACAAGAAAACCATTATTTTTCCATTAACTGAATGTATTTATCATCTTTTCCAATTCAGTCTGAACTGCTTCAACAGTTACCCCAAGAAGACACTCCAATTTACATTTTGGGTATGTGCATTTATTTTTGCAACCGGGATCAAACTCCAGAGTACGGTGTTTAGTTGTTTGAGGAGGTGTCCAATTTGCTGCCCACGGTCGACCAAATATCGTCAGCGTTGGAGTACCTCCTGCAACCGCAAAATGTCTTGGGCCGTTGTCGTTGCCAAGATGCAAATTAACCCTGTTCAAAATCGCCAGAGTTTCTGTAAGGGTTGGAAAATCATAGTCAGGAAGTGCCTGATTTTTCATCGCTTTACGTACCGCATCGATAAAATACACCTCTCCCGGCCCAAAAAGGAACAATATTTTTGCATTGTATTTTTGCACCAGCCAGTCGGCAATCCAGGCAAACCGTTCTGCAGGCCAGACCTTATATGGCCGGCGGGAAACCGGTGACAATGAAACTACAAAATCGCTATCTGTTATGCCAAGTTGATCAAAAAGACGTGCTGCGTAATTTTTATCTTTTTCGTCTGCAAAAAAATCCAGTCCGAAATCTGTTGCGGATATTCCGAGAGGACGGAGCAATTGAGCTTTATCCTGTGCAGCGTAAGTTACCTCTGTAGAGATATTAACAGGATGGGTATAAGCCCAGCTTCTTCCGCGAAAACCAAAACCAATCCGAATCGGCGCTCCTGAAAAACGCGACATCAAGGCACTCCGCGGATTTCCAAAAAAATCTATTACGCAGTCAAATTGTTGTACCCGGAGATTCCGGAAAAAAGAAATTGTATCACTAAATGATTCAGACTTTTGGTACAGAAGAATTTCGTCCAAATAAGGATTATTCCGCAAAACCTGATCCGCTGGAGCTTCTGTCATAAAAGTCAGTTTGGCTTCCGGAAAAGATTCGTGCAACAGTAGATCGGAAGAGC
>JYMV01053747.1_pt1 | contig 15637 bp, 15 predicted proteins | sample 338911 | NCBI WGS metagenome assembly JYMV01 (sample SAMN03354496, study PRJNA234377) | hydrothermal vent metagenome | biome: Deep sea; feature: Hydrothermal plumes at the Eastern Lau Spreading Center, Western Pacific Ocean; material: Seawater | place: Tonga | collected 2009 | depth 2000 m m
TTTTTGGACCCGGAACCCCAATCCCCGGAGCCGCGCGTGAAGTGCTGGCGGCCATTTCAAATAAAATCTGAAATCATTTAAATCCGAAAAAAATAATGGTTCGAAACAGCGTTTCCGCACAGGAGCAGATTCTTCAAGGCAACCGCCGCGCCATCGCTAAAGCCATTACTTTGCTGGAAAGCACTCGTCCGGAATCGTTTGAACAGGGACAGGAATTGCTCGAATCGCTTTTGCCTCATGCAGGACAGGCTTTGCGCATCGGAATCACCGGAGTTCCGGGTGTCGGAAAAAGCACTTTCATTGAAGCATTTGGACTGTTTTTAATTGAGCAGGGACATCGTGTTGCCGTGCTTGCTGTCGATCCGAGCAGCCAGCTTACCGGCGGAAGCATCATGGGTGACAAAACACGCATGAATGAACTTGCACAACATCCGGATGCGTTTATTCGGCCTTCACCTTCTTCCGGAATTATGGGAGGAGTTGCCAGAAAAACCCGCGAAACGATGTTGGTTTGCGAAGCGGCAGGTTACGATGTTGTTATTGTGGAAACCGTCGGCGTCGGACAATCTGAAACTATGGTGGCCTCGATGGTGGATTTGTTTTTGCTCCTGATGCTGCCCAATGCCGGAGACGAATTGCAGGGTATTAAAAAGGGAGTGCTGGAACTGGCTGATTTGGTAGTGGTCAACAAGTCTGATGGAAAACAGGAATCTCTGGCTAAAACAGCTCAGGCGGAATACCGTAAAGCGCTGCATTTGCTGCCATCTACAAAAACTACCTGGACTCCGCAGATTTTGCGCTGCAGTGCCTTGGAAAAACAGGGAATGGACAAAATTTGGGAAGCTGTTAAAAGTTTCCGGAATGCACTCCAGAGTTCCGGAGAGTGGGAAGAGCAGCGTCAGACTCAAACAGGAAAATGGATGTGGTCACTTGTGGAAGAAGGTTTGTTGACAAATTTCTGCAATCATCCAGAAATTCAAAAACAAATTCCGGAACTGGAACAAGCCGTGGAATCCGGAAAAATGCTGCCCACCACCGCTGCCAGGAAACTGCTTGATTCCTGGCAAACTTAGTGAAAGTTGAGTGGGGCCAACCACATGCGTCCCATGTTGCTTTCGTTATGCCTCACCTTCCCCGCGTTGACCAACAAAGAAACCAATGCCATAATCTGGAGTAGTAAATGTGACGGTTGTGCCTTTGTTGAAGTAAAACAGATCGCCGACCTTGCCTGTCTTTTTTTGACCAGTTTCATCTTCAATAATCAACGTTCCATCAACTATCAATTTCATCTCATGGTAGGTGTAAGTATAGGTCAGCGATTCCCCTTTTTCCAAACGAAACAAGCCGCTGGTGATCGGTTTTTCGGTATCTTCCGAAATAACAATATCAACCAGGAATGCCGGAACGTCCCCGGTGTCCATCGGCGGAATTTCCTGATTCTTGATTTGCTCGTAATATTTCATTGGCATGGCAGTCTCCTTTTTTGATACTAAATTTGTGGGTTAAGATGGAAATACACTCTATACATGAGTCTAATAATTTGCAATGAATATTACAAATTAATCCTGAACATGCACATTTACATGTTCAATTACCAAGCTCACCAGCAGCAAAAAACAAAGCAAGAAACGAAATGAGCTTTTTGCTGTCAGGGTGTATGAGATTGTTATGCGGTTACAAACATTGCTTCATGAATTTTCCACTGTCACTAAGTATTAATAGTTAATACGATTTTTCCAATATGTTTTTTCAGCAAAAACAACTCTTGAGCTTTAACAATATCTTCCAAAGGAAAAGTATGAGCCACAATCGGCTTAATATTCCCACTTTCAATATGGTCTATGAGATTAGTAAAAACATTTGACTCTAAAACTGTGCAACCAAAAAAACTTAAGTCCTTCAAGTAAAGCGTTCTAAGATCAAGCTCGACAAAAGCACCAGCAATTGCACCAGAAACTGCGTAACGCCCTCCAGGCCTTAGAATTTCAAGAAGCGCTGGCCAGCTTTTTCCACCAACAAGATCAATTACTACATCGACACTGTTTGAACCTAATGCCTCAACCACGCTCTGATCACGATTAAGCGTCTTTGTGGCGCCAAGCGTAATCAGGTCTTGCGATTTTGAGTCGCTGGTAACAGCAATAACATCCGCACCTCTGGCCTTTATTAGTTGAACTGCCGCAGAGCCGACTCCACCCGATGCTCCCGTTACCAGCACCAAATCGCCTGATAAGACTTTGGATTTAGTTAGCATATTTTCCGCAGTGGAATAGGAGCAAGGGAATGAGGCAAGCTCAACATCGCTCAATGTACTCTTTACTTGATAAGCATGCCGTGAAGCGACTGCAACAAATTCAGCGAACCCCCCATCGCACTCAGATCCCAAAAAACAGGGCTTAGACAAAGCCTTACCTTTTACTTCTCTTAAGCAAGGCTCAACCAGGACTCTCTCACCAATTCTATTTTTACTGACATTTTCGCCAACCGCCACAATATGTCCGCATACATCAATACCCTGAACACAGGGAAATTCAATGGCTTTGCCAGCCCAACTTGCATCCTTACTCGTCACATCGCCTTTTGAATACCATGCAGTTCGTGTATTGATATCTGTGTTGTTTACTGCGGCAGCCCCAACTCGAATGAGAACATCATTAGCTGTTGGTTTAGGCACTGGAATATCACTGCGGACATCCAGCTTGTCTAGTTCACCATGGCCAGTTAGCCAGACCCCTTTCATAGTTTTTGGTAACTCATTCATACAGAAACTTTTCTATTTAATTTAGATTCATAGCCTGGAAATTATTTTGCACAAGTTACTTGCGTTACAATGATTTACATAGTTATTAGCTAATTTTCCGGAATCGGTCTGTCAGCAATTTCCCAAAGCCCAAAATGATTGCGTAATACAGAATAAATTGAGGTGGTCCCCAGTCTAAAGTAAGCGGAAACGATGCCCAGTCACCCCAGCGATGCAGGTTTTGCAGAACTGCAAACCAACCCTCTACAACAAGCTCAGTCAGCGAAAAAACACCGTTTTCCAAAATTCCGAATGGAGGATTACCCAAAGACAATGCGCTCACCACCAAAGTCAGCAGGCAGCAAGGCAAAACAAATAGACCAAGAAGCGGCACCATGATCAGATTTAGCCAGAATGTTTCCAGTGAAATACGTCCAAAAATACTGGCCACCACAGGCCAGGTGCCGAGCATGACTGCGCTTGTAATGGCAAAACTGATCAAGCCGTATTTAAATATCCGTTTCCAAAATACATCATTTTCGTGAGGATGTGGATAAAGAGGCAGGAACCATAATATGACTTCGTAAATAACTGCTGTATTAAGGAAAATAAAAAAGAATGCTGTGGCAAAAAGGGCATACAAAGGGTGATGAACTTGACCGAGTAATCGACCGGCAACCAGTAAGCTCAGCATACAAACCGCACGGAATGCCGGAGTGGGCATGCCAATTAACAACAGATAGAGCCAAATACCTGTCAGAGAAATCAGGTGGGTTATACCATAAAAACGGGGATGTTCCAAAAATCGGTTTGACAGGCGACCGAGCCAGCGAACAAGTCCTAGTATAATTCCGTAGATTAAGCCGATATGCAGTCCGCTGATAGCCAGGAGGTGTGCCATTCCGGTTTCCTGAAAAATCTTTGCGGTGGAACGTGAATCGTATGAACGCTTGGCTAAAGTCAGCGGTAAATAAAGTGCAAGAGCCTGATTGGAAAGATGATATTCGGCCCTGTCTGTCAATTGCCTTACCCAACTGTTTCGTTTACGGGAGAGCTTTGTTTGCGGAGAAATTGCGTTACGATACCGAAATTCTGAAAAAGCTAAATTAAGACGATTTTTTTTTATGCTGACATGATCCAACCTGCCAATTACCTGCAGCTTACGTCCACGATAAAAACTTGAAATTCTGCGGCTGGTTTCCGGAAAGCTCAAGATTGCTTCCGGTAACCATTGTTTTTGTTCACCTTTGATGACATCAACTGAATTCAGTTGCAGACGGATGGTGTCATTTTCAACTATGCGCTCCTGAATCCTTCCATTCAGCATAATTGCTTCTTCTGCAGAAATCTCTTCCTGCAGCCATTTCAGGCTGTTTGGAAGTACAACAAACCATTGGTGCAGCAAGGTACCTGCGATCAAAAGAAGCAAAAAGAGTGGAAGATATAATTTATGACGCAGACACCATAAAAAACCAAGGCCAAGACCCAGAATAATCCATTCCGGGTGAAGCAAATTAAGTGTGTCCTGGTAACGGAAGGAAATCCAAATCAGCGCAGCCAGTAAAAAAGTCAATTCGATCAAACCGGTTTTGTGCCATTTGAACTGCATTCTGCAAAATGCGCTTTATAGTGTGCTATTTTCAGCCCTGATGCTCAATCAATGTAGTAATGAAATTGCACAGGTTCCCCTTCCCGTTCAACCTTTAGTGAAATTTCCCTTTCAGATTGAAGCACTTCCAGTAACCTGAGCGCCTTGCCTACTGTGTCCACCAGAAAGCCGTTAATTTCTAAAATGATATCGTTTGGTTTCAATCCCAATTTTTCGTAAATACTTTGTTCTTTGATGTACTGAAACATGAAATAAGGTTTTTCATCTTTCATTGTAGGAACAATTCTGGCGTCATTCAGCAGCTGCCCAAAATTTTCGAGTTGTTCATCTACCCAGACCCGCTGAAAATGAAAAGTATTTTCATCTTCAGCCGGAATTGACGGTAAAGCAGAATTTTTAGTAACAGCTTTTTCTTTTGGTGGAACCACAAGGGCAGTAGTTTTTTGCGTCGTTTTAGTTTTAGTTTGAACATTCTTTGGTTGAACTGCTGCAGACACTTCTTCTTCTACTGCAACTGGACTTACCATCCAAAGGGCCTGTTTTGTCTCCTTGTGAAGAATCAAAACCCAGCGATCCCTGATATCAAGTACTTTTACACTCTCAGAACCACATTCTTTTTCACGCAGAATTGTCTTTGCATCAAAACATTCACCAATTCCATATATGACATATTTGTGCAGACTGTCTTTCTTGCTAATGAATGCAAAGGAGCTTTTAGCCCCATAGATCATTGTTCCTGCAAGTGCTATAGCCAATCGGGTATGTTCGACTGCTTCTTCATCTGTAGTTTCCGGAGCTATTATTTCTGGTTCCGGAAGCAGTGGTGGTAATTCTATTTCCGTTTTTTGGGCATTAAAAATATTGCGCTCCAAAATTACTTCAAAAGATTTTATGGATTTACCCGAATCTATGGGTAGCTTCTCCGTTTGAATCTGGTAAGATTCTGGAGGTGAAACGGATATCGACAAGACCTCCTTCTGTAGCCACGTACTCAGAAGTGAGCCTCCCATGTACGAGGCAACTCCGGCAAGAAAAACGTTGAATGATAAAAATATGGTGGTTGAGGAAATTCTCATAACAGGCAGTAAAATCGGGAAGGCCGGATGGTGAATAATAGGATCATCTGTTGCCTGCAGATGTTCCTTTCTGCTCAATAAAATCTACGGCAAATTGGGCCGCCAGCAAATATCCTTTAACTCCAAGCCCAACCAATGACCCAACTGCGATGTCTGAAAAAAAAGAGTGATGCCGAAATTCCTCCCGCTGATGAACGTTGGAAAGGTGGATTTCCAGAAATGGTATTTCTATACCCAGCACGGCATCCCGCAGCCCAATACTGGTGTGGGTCAGTGCTCCCGGATTCAAAAGCAAAAAATCTGCATTCTTGTGCTGATGAAGCCAGTCAATAAGTTCTCCTTCTGAATTTGACTGGAAGGTTTCACATTCGATTTTGTGTTCATGAAGTACGGCTGAAACTTGTTTTTCAATTCCACTTAAATTCATTGAACCGTATATTTCTGGTTCACGAGTTCCCAGTAAATTAAGGTTTGGACCATTTAGCAGAAGTACGGTAGGCATAGTTTGGAAATCAGCTGAATTAATTGAATGTGCTGGATAATTATTTTCTATTTGAGCAGTCCGGAACTAATATTTATCTGCTAAAGCTAAAGCCTGTGCTGAAAAAACGCAAGTGAATTGGCAAACAAGTTTCCGGTGTTTTCTATCTATCAAGCAAGTTCCGGACGAATTGGGTCATGAATTCCAAAGTTTGTGTTTCCTGATCCCGATGCGGAGAATGACCACAGTTGTCCAGAAAGCGTGTTTCTACTATACTTCCGGATTGACGGACAATCGCCTCGACCTGGGCAGAGGTTCCGTATTCGTCGTCGTTACCCTGGATGACTAATTGCGGAACCATAATTTTCGGTAAACACGATTCGATGTTCCATTCTGCAAAATCGGGATGAAGCCAGACTTCCAACCAGCCTTTGAAAGCACAGTCAATATTACTTCCATGATGTTTTTTGAGAAGTTCCCGGAGATTCCCGGAGCGAAACAGCTCACCCACTTTATTAATGGAACGAATCGTGAGCTGTTCACAAAAAACGTGTGGTGCCTCTGTAACTATTCCAAGTAAAGATTCGGTAGAGTTTTCTCCTGCATAAATTAAAGCAATCGAAGCTCCATCTGAGTGACCCACTAAAATGCATTTGTTGATTTTACATTGCTCTATAATTTCCGGAAGTACTTCCAATCCCTCCGGATGCATAAAATTTAAGGAACGAGGAAGTTCACACGCATCCGAATTACCGTAACCAAGCCTGCTGTATACCATGGCACCGCATCCGGTTTGTTGGGCCAGTTTTTCAGGAAAGTTCCGCCACATTGAAACACAGCCTAGCCCTTCATGAAGAAATAACAGCGTCGGGGCTTCTTCCGGAGGTGGACCATACCAGATTGATTCCAGTTTTTTGCCGTTTGATAAGAGATTCAAAATTTTTGAAAATTGTTGGAGATGCAGCTCAGGCTGGTTGGAGGACACGTTGTCCGGGAAGAAAAAAAGCAATGGCTGCTACACTGCTTGCCAGTAAAACCAGTAGTCCGTAAAGCCAGAGAAAACTTCCGGTGAGATCAAAAATCCATCCCGACAAATAAATTCCTGAGGCAGTAAATCCAAAACCCAGCAAAAATTTCATACCGAAAAACAGACCATGCCTGTGACTTGGAGCATAGCGGACAAGCAAAGTATTTTCCACAGGTAGTGCTCCGGTGCTCAAAAAGACAACAATCATCATAATCAAAACCAGCGGTATTTCGGTGAGTTGACTGGCCAGAGCAACAAGCGGAACTGTGATTAAAAACAAAGTAAAATAAAGTTGACGCTCTGAGAAACGATCCGCCATGCGTCCGCAAACCAGAGCCACCATCGATCCTGTACCCAACAAGGAACCTGATGTAAGGAGAACCCTGAGATCAAAATCTTTGGGAAGTGAAAACTGTATAATCTGATGAAACAAACCGGTGAAAAACAAGGCTACTGCCATTAAACCAAAAGTCATCCAGATGCTATTTGGTGAGTTGGATCCGGATACTACTTTCTGCATAGGCGTTTCTTCATCTTTCAGGATAGTCCTCAACGAAATGCTGAAGAGAAACCCCACAACCAAACAGACAATTCCGGGTACGAAAAACGCTGCCCGCCAACTCCATAACCCGGTCAATGTTCCTGCAACCAGAGGAGCCAAAAAAAAACCAATACTGCCAAACAGTCCATTAAATCCCAGAGCAGTTCCGGTTTTGGATGTTCTGGAAACTAGCCAGGACATACCTACAGGATGATAGATTGATGCAAATATTCCGATACCGGCCAGACCCACGGCAAGCATCAAAGGTGTTTGGGCAAATCCGGTTAGAATTGTCATAGCTCCGGTGCCGTAAAAATATATTTCCAGCAGGGTGGTTTTGCTCCATCTATCACCAAGCCAACCTGCCGGTAACGCACCTGCTCCAAAAAGGAAGGCGCCCGGAACCGCCAATGTAGCCAACTCCTTGAAGCTTAACTCCAATTCCACTTCCAGGGCAAGAAGTACCGTTGGAAAAAGCAAGGTGAGTAAGTGGCAAAGCGTATGCCCTGCAGAAGCAAAACCGATTGTTGTTGTTTCAGAAATTTTCATCAAAATTAATTTTTCAGTGAAGCTGTTTCTGTTTATTTTTGTACCTTGTTTTTATTTTTCACTTTTCGTCATCTTCTACATCCACTTTTTAATTTATTCAGATGATATTCTTTATTCAGCGAGATGTGAATAATGGCAAAAAGAGTTGCAACCGGAGAGGCAACGGCGTATCCGTACCGGTTGATCAGGTACAAATCAAAAAAAAGAGCACCCGTTTCAAGAAGTTTGACCAGGTCAAAAATCAAACGGTGACGCAGCACAAGCCACAGTGACATTGCATGAGCTACAACAGTTAAAACTGCAGTTCCGGCCCAGATGTATAAAGCAAGGTCCAACGTTGCCAATCCGAGCATCAAGGTCAATGATGCAGTGAGTGCACGTTCAATTGATTCTTTTGTCATGAGCATCTTAACAGGATGAACTTTTACTAATTGAATTTTGTTAATAAAGATCACTTTATTTTAGTTGACCTGCAGGCAAAGAGTCAAACATCTATTGATGTTACCGATATGAAAAAGTCTCAGTCACACATTAAAATACGACAAAGAATACTTGACAATGCAAGATTGTTGATCGATGATGAGCTAAATCATGTAAATGGAGGGTTTATGAAAAGATTTTGTCAAATTGTACTTAGCATAGTCATCTTGGGATTTTCTGCCTCTGCAGTATTTGCTTGTCACAGTAATGACATGGGAGCTCCCTTTAAAGGGCACCATAACTATGGTGCTTCTTCCGGATTTCTTCAGTACACAGAAAATATTACCATCAGCACATCAACCATGACCAGTTGCGATTTTTACACTGCGTTTCTGGAAAAAGAGTACGACAAAATTGCAGAGCAGGCGGCTCAAGGTCATGGAATGCATTTGAATGTAGTAGCAGATTATGCAGGCTGTCCGGCATCTCTTACAGGAGAATTCGGATCTGCCATGAAGAACAATTTTGAGTATCTTTTCAGCGAAAACAGCTTACACCGATCTCACTGGCTACAGCAAGAAGTGACTGAAATGATTGAAGACACACCGGAACTCCGGCAAAACTGCAACAGCATATAAATGAGGAGGAACGATGATGAAATTAATACAAAAAATGCTAACCGTCCTGCTTGTTTTTGCCGGCTGGTTGACAGTTGCACAAGCCTGTCACGAAGAAAAAAATGACTGGCTGTCCGGACACAAGGATAAATTTAGTACTAATGCTATCACTCTTTCCACCGAAGATACGATGGCATTCACTTCTACAAGCACATCGTGTGATGCCTATACCTTTTTCCTGCATAAAAAATATGATCAAGTTGTAGAAAATGCAGCACAAGGTACGGGAGAGTATTTGAATGTGGTGGCGACAAATCAAGGTTGTCCTGTGCAGTTTCATCAGGAATTTGGCTCGGCACTAAAAGCTGATTTTGCTGTGGTTTTTCAAGGCACTTCCAGGGAAAAACCTCAGTTTTTGATTCGGCGATTTCAACAGGTTATCGAAAGTAATCCGCAGTTAAAACTAGCCTGTACTGGTGTTTAATTTCAAGGAAGTCAAAAATTATCAAAGTGCGCTTTTAATTATTTCCAGGATTGGTATACACATAGCTGTAAAATAGAGGTTCCTCAATTTTGCTCTCTTTACTGCATCTTCTGTTCAGATCATTACTCAATCAGGTCACCAGTAATAATTCAGCGCAACACCAAATTCTTCACCAGCAAATCTTCGCCATTTCATCCGGACATCCCAGAGTCGTGACAAAGTCCACTGCCCTTCTACCCGCCAGTCTGACTTAGTGACTAAAGCACCTGCAAACGTTTGTGGAAAATTCGCTTCTGCTGAAACACGCCATTTACTACCGTCAGAAATGATGCTGCCAAAAACCGGAGCTACACCCATAGTGTATTGTTTCTTGGCTGAAACACCAGCTTGAGCGAAAGTGTCGAGCAGTCCAAACAAAAGGACGTTGTTTTGCCAGAGCATTGATTTTCCCCAGCCGACATTAAAGCGTAAAACCTGGCAGTAATTACAACTCAGATCAAGTCGCTCAAAAGCAAAACGAGTCTCCCATGAAATTCCGGAAGTCTGCGGGAGATCCGGAAGGTTGACATCAAAAGAGCGTAAATTAAACAACTCCAACATATTCAGTTCTAAATCGTCTTTTTGTAAACGAAAACGGACGCTTAGTGTTTCAAGATGAGTGTTGGGCAAATGTCCGTCCGGACGACCCAGCAAATCGTGGTAGGAACTGCGTATGCCCAGCTCCAATGAATTCCCACTTTGCGGATTGTAAAAACTTCCCAGGCGAATTTGAACCGGAGGGGTTCCATCGGTTGGCGGACTAAGTCCTAAATCTTCGCCATGAGGCTGCTCGAAAATTGGTAAGCGGCTCCGCAGACGCATTAAGTCAAACTTTTGTGACCGGAGGACTTCGTCTTTATTTTCTGCCAAACGATAACCGTAATATTCCAGGGCGGCGTCAATTATGCGTGCCTGAGCAGTTTCAGGAAGTTCCTGAAATACAGGTTTCTTTAACACTTCCGGTTCTGTAATCAGTCTTGCCACCCAACTCCTTTCCCAATCAGACAATTGCTTCATCCGGCTCTCAAGCCGCCGTTGCCGGGAAGGAATTAAGCGTATGCGTTTAACCAGAGGGTCTCCACGATTTTTCATTTTTTTGAGTCGAAGAAATGCATCCAGTGTAATCCTCCAAGGAACCCATGACGAATTGAAGCGAGTTTCATCCCAGGCATGGTTTAGTAAATCTGTGAGTCGGAAAACGCAATTGTCCGTCAAAAAGTAGTAGGAAAACTTCACCTTGCCGACAAGCATTTCCCATGCATGAAAAATAACACGACGCTGCTGTTCCTTACTCAGATTCAATTCATATTCCCACAAGTCACGCAGCTCTGTTTCTCCGTATTCATGGTGAAAATTATAAAACTGCTGATCTGCATATTTTCCCTGATACCCTCCGCTGAGCCCCTTGAACAGATATGAGATGCTGCTGTCTTCCGGATCTACGGAAGCACCGTAACTGAAAGTTGGTGCCAGTAAATTGCGACCCTTGTAATCTTCCAAGTAGTTGAGTCTCAACAGGGCGTGTCCGTACATAGATGCAGGATTGCCCATAAATGCTGACACAAAAATAAGACTAATTGAATCGATCTTCTTCAAATCAACCCATTGTTCGAAACGACTGCAACGGACATTTGGCAGGGAGTTTTCAGAAAAATTGAGTTTAGTTTTCAGCCAGTTGAACCTGGCGATGAACCTGCATTGTGCATGATTATTCGGAATACTTTCTACTGGAGAAAGCAGCGCTTCCAGTGTCTTCCTTAGTTCTGCAGCCGGATTTACATTGCCATCCGGATCAAGAAAGAAAGAGGGGGTTTTGAATTTCACTGCGCCATAAACCAACCATTGGAGAGTGGGACGGATAATGAAGCAGGCGTAGCCAGTAAGGATGCTTTGAGAGGATCAGAATTTCAGCTTACGCCCATGAGAGATCTTTCGAACTGGGTTTTTTCCGAATGCAAATGAGTTCGACAAGACCAACAGAGAAATGAACAAACAACGGACAATTAGGCCGGATTGCCGCATATATTTTTTCACATCAGCTTTCTTTACCAAAACGTTGAAACTGAATCGAATTCCAGTTTTCCCGCTCCAACGAAGCACGATAGACAAAACCCATTTCCGTTAAAGAGTTTCTTAATTCTTCTTCTTGTTTTCCAAATAATCCGCTGCAAATCAAAGTTCCACCCGGACTTGTCAGCCTAATTAGATCCAGACGTATATCCAACAATTCAGACAGAAGCATATTACTGATTACAAGAGGTGCTGGTTTTTTCAGAAAGGAAGGTTGTCCGACGTGGCCAATGATCCTTCCTGACAGACCATTCAGTTCGCAGTTACGTTCAACTTCCGCTACTGCTTCAGCTTCAATATCCAAACCTGTAACTTTCTTGATCCCCAGACGGCAGGCTGCAATAGCAAGGATTCCGGAACCAGTTCCAAGATCAAGCATGCTTTCCGGCAAAGTATCCGTTTCCAAAAGAAATTGCTCCAGCATTTCCAATGCCAGAGCCGTCGAAAGATGATGCCCGGTTCCAAAACCTTGACCTGGGTCAATCCACACCGGATGTCTTCCGGAAAGTTCTATTCCGGTTTTCCATGATGGAAGAATGATCAGTGATTGTCCAACCTTTACAGGATGAAAATGTTCACGCCAGTTTGCCTGCCAATTTTCAACTGGATGGCTACCTTCTTCGTGAATTCTAATTTCAAGCTTTCCATTCATTTCCCTTTGAAAACATTCAAATAATTTTTGTGCACCACCGTCTGGTTTTTTTGGGTAGAAAATCTTGAGTCTAGACTCCAGTGAAGATTCTTGCAAAGTTTCAGTACCAAGCGCACCTTTTTCAAAACAAAACCAATTCCAAAGTTCTACCAACTCTGCAGGAATGGTACAACAAAAGCTGAAATAGGTTTCGTTAAGAGCTAAATTATTTTGCATCACTGAGTATTTTTTTTCTCGCCCGCTACATAAACCTTGAAACCGTCCTCGAGGAGTCCGCGGAGACGCAGATCATTTTTTGTTTTGGCATTTTCACATAATTTACATTTACAATCGATGTGGTGAGTTTTTTGAAATTTCTTGAGTTTTAAGCGGGATAAATCCTTTCCACTAGTCTGCATTTCTTTCAACATTTTTTCGATTTGACGCATGGCCAGAGAGAGGATTTGTTCCTGTTGACTTGGAGATCGCAGTTTTAACATACTTTATTTAAATTAGATGGAGCTTCTGGCTCGTTTAACTATTTCAACTTGACAAGAGTTACGACATTTCCGACAATTATGAACAGGAAAATAGTTGCCACTCTCATTTTGTCAAAAATTAGTGTCAACTTCTACTTTTTCATTTTCTAACTAGGTAATAAAATATGTCTGGAAAGCTGTCAAAATTTGGGGGAATTATTATCCTCCTTGCTGTAGGCACCATTTATTTGAGTACATATATTGTAGATAAGACTCAATATGCAATTGAAATTTTATTAGGTGATCCAGTTGACATTGTCATGGAGCCGGGACTCAATTTCAAGTTACCATTTGTCACTCGAATCATTTTCATGGAAAACCGACTGCAGGATTATGATGCAGATCCTGGTGCGGTATTCACCAAAGATAAAAAAGAAATGAAGGTTGATACCTATTCCAAGTGGCGGGTTACTGAACCTCTTAAATTTTATGAAACCGTACGTACAACTAGCGGAGCCCATGCTCGGCTGGATGATATTATCTATTCACAAACCCGTGAAGTCCTTGGACAGCATACGCTTGTGGAAATTGTATCCGGAAATCGTAAAGAAATTCGTGAAGCGATAACTTTGCGTGCCCGGAAAAATGCTGAGAATTATGGAATCGAAATTCTGGATGTCCGGATTAAACGTGCCGACCTGCCTGAACAAAATAGTCAAGCAGTTTTTGGAAGAATGAACGCAGAACGAAGACGACAAGCAAAACTATACCGCTCTCAAGGTGAAGAGGAATCCTTGAAAATTCGTTCTGATGCTGACAGAGAGCGTGTTGAAATCATTGCGGAAGCAAAGAAAATAAACGAAGAAACTCGTGGTGTAGCTGATGCTAAGGCCACCAAAATTTATGCTGATGCATATCAGAAAGACACCGATTTCTTTAAATTCCTGCGTTCACATGATGTTTATCGAGACAGTCTGCAAGAAGGTACTACACTGCTGATGGATGCAAATAGTAAATTTTTCAAGTACCTTAAAGATTAGGTTTTTTTTCAGTACTGTTTTAGCTAAACCTGAAAAATTAATTTTTCCCGCCATTTCCGGCTAAGACCGGACTTCTGTTCTTTACAGTCGATTTTCTTAAAGAAACTTCGGCTGCATTCCTCCTGAGAAATCATAATGTCTCCGCCTGATAAAAGTTATTTGCAAGTTCTTTCTGAACTGGAGCAATGGGGAAGTTACGAAACAAGTGCTCAACCACGTGACATCAGTAAATTGGAAGGCATCCGGCTTTTACTTAAAGATTTGGGGCATCCGGAAAGAGCATTTAAGATTATCCACATTGCAGGAACCAACGGCAAAGGCCTGACTGCAACAATGATCAGCCGATTATTATGTATTCAGGGATTTGCCACAGGTTGCTACACATCTCCACATTTGATTGATATTAGAGAGAGGATCGCTCTGAATGATCAATATGTTTCAAAAAATATCTTTGTACAAAGTGCATCCCTCGTTTTGAAAATTGCACGCAGTTACAAAGGAACACCATACCTTTCATATTTTGATGTTTTAACAGCAATTGCTTTTCATGTATTCATGGCAGAAAACATGGAGTGGGTTGTCCTGGAAACCGGATTGGGTGGACGAGCAGATTCTACCAATGTGACTGACAAAAAAATATGCGTTATGACGAGAATTGGTTTGGATCATATGGAAGTTCTTGGCAGAAGTTTGAAGGAAATTGCGGCTGAAAAAACTGGAATCGCCCGCACAGGAATTCCAGTAATAATTGCACCGCAAGCGACTGGATTAAAACCTTGGCTGCAAAAACACTTCAACAGCGAAAACGTTCCTGTTTATTTTGTAGAAGATTTTTTCCCTGAGCAGTTTCTAGAAGCTGACATTACTGCCGATTTTATTCCAATTCCATGGGTGGAATGTTTTCAGACAAGTTTATGTACAATGCAGGTATTGTTTAACGAAGACAGAATAAAGAAACAAATCTGGTTTGAAGCCGTCAAAAAAGTAAAATTAGCTGGTCGTCTCGATTTACGGCAGAATGTTACTTGGAGCAAACATTCTCTCGATTTCAAAACCATGCTGCTGGACGGAGCCCATAATCGCGATGCCCTGATGGCACTTTCAGAATACATCTCAAAGAAAAATCTTATACCATTTACACTGATTTTGGGAATGGCCTCTGACAAATTGGATGATACACTGCGGTCTCCTCTAGTGGAATTGTGCTCGCAAGCTGAGAAATTGATTATTACGCCGATTCCGTCACCAAGAACAGCAAGTCCGGAAATGATGGATTGGCGCATTCTCCTGAAATAAAGTATGTCAATTCTGCAGAAGAGGCACTGGAAGTTTCTTTAGATTATCGGGAACAACCGGTTGTCGTTGCAGGCTCGATTTATTTGGTGGGACTTGTTTTGAAGATCCTTGAAAACCGGCGTGGTTCTTAAAAGGATTAAGCCATTTGAATATAATTTATTGATATTATAGTATATTATTTAATATGAGTAACAAAATAGTAACAATTTTGCCACAAAGAAGGATAATCAAGAACTAGTTTAGTAACTGGATTGGGGGGGATATTCACCACTTATATCAAGTATCGCTGATATGTGCTAAATGTAGTTTCTTATAGACACCTATACGGACACCTGATTATTTGCCGCGCGCGCGTAGTGCGCGAACACACAACCTGTGCACGCTTACATTGTTTTTTTGACTAAAACCAACCCCATCATCTCCAGTGAGTAACCCCCACTAATTCTTCACAGTCAGACACCCTCCAAGTAACCCCCACTAATTCTTCACAAGTCAGACTCCCCTCCACAAACTTCCCATATTCTTGTAAAACACCCGC
>JYMV01017714.1_pt1 | contig 15635 bp, 15 predicted proteins | sample 338911 | NCBI WGS metagenome assembly JYMV01 (sample SAMN03354496, study PRJNA234377) | hydrothermal vent metagenome | biome: Deep sea; feature: Hydrothermal plumes at the Eastern Lau Spreading Center, Western Pacific Ocean; material: Seawater | place: Tonga | collected 2009 | depth 2000 m m
CAGCGAATCGATTCGACCTGCCCCCCCTTGGCTCTGATCTCTGATTCAATGCGCTGCTTGTCGAAAATCCCGGCAACGATTCGAATTCCTTCAGCGGCTACCTCGACGATTCGGACAGGAAAAACCGCAAGCTTGAAGCAGTGGAGATCATGCTGCTCGAATCTCGCTGGAAGAAATATGATGCGACTCATGATCTGAAGAATCGGAAGCCGCCGCCGAAGAAGGATGAAGATGAGGAGAGCGAAGAGGACGAGGAACTCCCCTTCTAGGACTTCTCGGAAGATCCGAACAGCAACGCCTGCCGCAGTTTGAGTCCGATCTGCCGCAACAGGTCACCCCTGGTTCCATTTTCTCTGGCCGGGGCGCCTGCTCCAGGAGCCGCCGTCACAACTCCACCACAACCCTGATGGAAATACTCACGACTCCCGGCTTTCAAGCGATTCCAGACCCTTGTGCCGACCTCGACTTCCTCATCGCATCGATCACACCCTGCCCTGTGAAGATGATGCTGGCCTCGCGCGCGCATCACATGACACCGCTCCCCGTTTCCGCCAATTTCGAGAAAGATATTTCGCCAACGTGATCCGTGAGGCCGAACTTCGTCACCTGCGATCACATGAGCAAGTTCGTGCAAGACGGTGTTGCGAAACTGGGGGAAATTTTCTTCAACGGTGAATATTGGTTCACTGATTCCCACGACTCGGGTCTTCACACATACGTTACCTGCACTTCGGGTGAGCCTCCGACTGATCCGGATCTCCACCCCCTCCAGGGCAGATCGATACCGGGGGAATCCCCCTCGAATCTCCTCGAGGATGCTATCTGCCTGCTCCAGTAGCCAACTGTCCTTGGTGATCACCACTCAGGACCGATCCTCGCGCAGTTGATCGAGGTCACGTCGAAGTTGTTGATTCTCGCGTTTCAGTCGCTGATTTTCGGCCAAAAGATCAGCGCCTTCGTGACGTGAATCGTGACCTGCTCCCTGACCCGATGTCTCCGAATCGGCAAAGTAATTGCCCGCCAGCATCGCTGTCTTGGCAGTGGCCCGATGCTGGACTTCCGAACTGTCGGTCCATTTCACCTCGTAGAGGCGTTCGTTCTTCGATCCGAGCCAGCCTTTGGCAAATGGAGTCCAGCGAATCGATTCGACCTGCCCCCCCTTGGCTCTGATCTCTGATTCAATGCGCTGCTTGTCGAAAATCCCGGCAACGATTCGAATTCCTGACTGCCGCAACAACCCATAACCCAATGTCGTCCTGGTTCACGACCAGATCAGGATCCATCTCGTTCCCTTTCGTTATCAATGGCTCTGTAGACCGCCTGGGTTCCCAGCCGCCCGCCTCCGGCCTGTAGAACTTCATCGTACAGCCGACGCGCCAACTTCAACCCCTCGAGTTCGATTCCCATCTGTTCACATTCGGCCAAAGCGATCCCGATGTCTTTGACGAAATGCTCGACGAAAAATCCAGGTTGAAAATCTCCCTGAAGAATACGGGGTGCCAGATTTGAGAGGGACCATGACCCGGCAGCACCCTCCGAAACACTTTCCAGTACCTTCTGCGCATCGAGACCTGATCGCCTGGCATAGAGCAGCCCTTCACACATTCCGATCATGGTGCTGGCGATGATGATCTGATTGACCATCTTCGCGTGTTGGCCTGCACCGGGCCCTCCCTGGAGAATTGCCTGCTTTCCCAGCACACCGAAGATGGGCTGCGCTCTGGCGAATGCATCCGTATCTCCTCCTACCATGATGCTCAGGGTTCCATCCCTGGCTCCCACATCACCGCCAGAGACGGGCGCATCGAGCGAGGCGATGCCCTGTCGACTGGCAACTTCAGCAATCTTGCACGCCAGCGCCGGCTGGCTCGTGGTCATGTCGATGACACAGCTGCATCTTCGGTCTCCAGATGGCTTCGACAGAATGCCAGTTTCACCCAGATACACCGACTCGACATCCTCGGGGTAACCCACCATCGAGATCACGATGTCGTGGTGCACGGCCAGTTGTGCAGGAGACTCGAACCACCTCGCTCCCGAATCCAGCAATGCCTGCGCTTTCGATTCGGTGCGTGTATACAGACCGACTTCGTACTTCTCGGCGAGCAGGTTCTTCACCATCGAGGAGCCCATCACGCCGCAACCAATCCAACCAACAGTGGGTGGCATCGTCTCTCCTTCGCAATCTCCCATCGATCACCGGATGCGCTAGCATGCTGCTTTCTGAATGGTACCCGAGACATTTCTTCCCAGGTACCGACTGAAGATTACTTGAAATCCAGGGCCGACAATGGCACCCTCGTGATTCTGTTACCTGAGGGTGAATAGTGAATTTCCGGATCTCGGATGGATGAGGCCGACTCTCGATGGGCGCAAGGATCAACTTCCTCAGGGAATACATCTCCAATCCAGGATCGATAGGAGCTGTGGCTCCCAGCGGTCGAATGCTGGCTTCCAGGATGCTCGACGGCATCTCTCTGGAGAGAGCCACCACGGTGGTCGAACTGGGTCCGGGCACAGGTGCCTTCACCGCCGAGATCCTGCTGCGCATCTCCTCGGAAGCGAAGTTCCTGGTGATCGAGAAGAACCCGGTATTTCTCGTAGGATTGCGCCACCAGTTTGAAAACCTGGAGATCATCGAGGGCGATGCTGACAACCTGGTTCAATTGCTGCACCACCGAGGTATCAATGCTGTCGATATCGTCGTCTCCGGGCTGCCCTGGGCTGCTTTTGCCGGAACGGTTCAGGAGCGCATCCTGTCCGAGGTTCATGACGTCCTGGCTCCGAAGGGTCGATTCGTGACCTTTGCATACGGTGGCGTGCACCTGTTGCCCAAGGCCCGAGCCTTTCGAAACCGTCTCGAGGCCTGCTTCAGCCAGGTCGAACGCGCTCCGCTCGCCTGGCGCAACCTTCCCCCGGCCTTTGCTTACCACTGCAAGAGATGATCTCCGGTGAGTGAAGTTGAAAAGATCACAACTCTCTCGCTCGGCCTCGTCGGCGTGATCTTGTTCGTGTGGTGGCTGGTCAGGCACCAGAAAAAGACAGAAAAATTGCGCTCTGCTAGAATTGGTATCGAGGTAGAGCGTCTCGGACTGTCGTTTCAGGGCGGCTCTGACCCTTCTGCAGGCGAGTTGCTGGCACCACACCCTCTGGGAAAATGGGGATCTGCCAAGGGCGCCCGAAGCGTGGCTCGTGGGTCATTTCGAGGCCACCCACTGGTCGCCTTCGAATTCAGTTATGTCGTCAGCACCGGCAAATCTTCACACACCGTGCGCCAGACCGTGGTGATCCTCCAAAACAGCAAGCGCCTTCCCGATCTGGAACTGTGTGCAGAGGGTGTGCTCGATCGTTTCAAGGAGTACTTCGGTGCTCAGGACTTCGACTTCAGCGCGCATCCGGCCTTCAGCAAGAAGTACCGTCTCAGGGGAACCGATGAAGATTCCATCCGTGATCTGTTTCGCCCGGAGGTGAGGGAGTACTTCGAGAACAACGACATGATCCACGTCGACATCAAGGAGCAGCAGATCCTGATCTACAAGCCCGGGAAGTACGCCAAGGAGCAGGGCCAGTTCGAGGAGTTTCTGCAGCGAGCCGTGGAAATCCTGGAACTCCTCAGCAGATAGTCGTCATTCCTTGGCCGCATCCAACCTGGCATCGAGTTGTGCCATGGTGAAGCGTCGACAGGCGATCCAGGGTAGTTCTCCCGCTGTCCAGTGACCGTATGTAATGGCGATGATGGTGCCATCCTGCTGCTGCAACACGGCGGGGTAGGCGCAATCTCCTCTGACATGATTATCCATCAACCGGACCCGATACTGGCCCTCTGTCCCATCCACGATGTCTTGCCACTGACCAACCCAACCGACCCAATCCCCCTTGGTTTCACTCTCTCGCGTCGTATCCCGAAACGAGATGAAGAGACGCCCATCGCTGGTGTGTGTGGCCGTGTGACGATCGCCTGTCAGAGCAGCAGGAAGTTCTCTCGGGTCGGACCAACTGCGACCTTCATCTTCACTGAAGATGACAAACGAGTTTCTGGTGCGGCTGTTCTCTCGCATCAACAAGGCGATGGTGTTGCCGTCGGGGGATCGGATGAACCCAGGCTCACAGAGGTGGACATCCGGGCGATGAGCAATCGAGATCGGTTCTGACCAGTTCAATCCTCCATCGACGGAAAGGGTCTGAAATACATCGAAGCGGGCGGTCCCGCGCTTGGATCTGAAAAAACGACCATCGTCATGGAACCAGGCCGCGTACCGACCATCGGAGAGTCTCGCTACCGACCCCATGACGACGATGCCCCCCCCACTGTCCCGCTGGCTTCAGCGGGCTCCAGGATGTGCCATCATCATCACTGACGGCGAGCCGCGCTGGATACAGACCGGACCAGACGATCAACCTCTTGTTTCCATCTCCATCGACGACACGATGAATCGTCGGAACCTCCTTTGAAGATGCCCAGTTTTCAGGTGTCGGTAGCCGACCACTCCATGTCTTGCCACCATCGGTGCTCTTCTTGTAGACGATCGCTCCACGGCCGTGCCCCTTCGGGTACACACACAAGATGGTGCGATCATCCTCGAGCAATACCGCGCTCGGATGGCCGAGATATTGACCCTTCTCTCGATCGATGGTGATCACTGCATCGACATCATCTGTGAGGTCGACGATCGGGATGGAGTAGCCAGGCGGCAGTGGCTTGTCGGTCGTGGACGGTAATTTCGGGACATCCTGGGCCGGGATCAGTGCGACAGCCCAGAACCCGGTGACGATCAGAAGAACCAGCCGAGAAGTCTTCATGCGGATCCCTTCTCACTGGCCAGCATCGATCTGGATGCACCGTAGACCACTGCGATGGCAAGCCCCACGACGATGGCCAGACGTCCTGATTCCGTGGTGCCGGCGCCACTGGAAGCGAGCGCGAACCCGTGGCTGAGAGCGCCGCCGACCAGAATGCCCGCAACCGCCATCGCTGCATCGGCGTTTCCTTCACCGGTCATCACCAGTTGACGCACGGGACAGCCGCCAGCGAGGCAGCCGCAGAGCCCGACCAGGGCCAGTGCCAGCGCCGACCACAGGTGGTCCGTGTGCGCCGCAGGTTGGCCCTCAATTCCAGGAACTGCCTTGCCGGTCGTCAGAACCACGAGCCCAAATCCGATCAGCATCGCCAGCGAAGCCAGCAGCATTCGACGATCTTTCAGAAAAACCTGTCTCCCTGCAGTCACGGCGCAGAAACGGGTTGCCGAGAGGAGTACTCCAGCCGCCAGAGCGATGCCCAGCGAGTACACCCAGGGCGCATGAGGCGGGGGAGCACTCCCATCTGGCCCCGGTCCCGCCAGTTGTCCCTGGAACCAGAGCACCCCCGCCAGCAGCATCAACCCCGGAAACAGCAAGCCCACCGGGGCAGGTGCTGCTTGCGTTTTTCCAACATTGTAGCCACGCTTCTCGAAGAACAGTCCCACTCCGACACCGGCGATGAATCCGGGCAGGGCGATCCAGGCGGTCAGATCGAGACCACCGAGTCGCTGCAGCATCCGAAATGGGCAGCCGAGAAAGACCAGTGATCCGATTCCCATCCAGATGCCAAAGAAAAACCTGGTCGCTGCATGGCTTCCCGATCTCGCCTGCCACTTGCCCCGGACGAGCATCCACAACATGGCTCCGAAGAGCACGCCGAAGATCTCCGGGCGAAGGTAGGGAAGAGACGCAGGCTCGTCGAAGAGATGCAAGGCACCTGCAGAATCGCGCAGAAAACAGGCACCGCAGATTCCCATGTTTCCGGGATTTCCCAGGTAGATCAGAGTGCCACAACCCGCTCCCACCAGCAGCATGGCGAGGATTCCATACCGGGTCCCCTTGCCCTCGGGATCGCACTTCGGATCTGCTCTGAGCATCGGGACCTCCTCTTCCTCCGCAGAGAATACGCCTTGGTGGCAGCGAGACAACATGCAAGGAATCAACGGCCGAAGATCACCTCGGTCACCAGCAACAGGGAGACTTCACTGCCATCGAAGGACTTTTGAGGCCAGAACACACTAGGAGCGATCTCTCCGAAGAGCCAGTCGCTGTAGAGCCTTCGGCGAAACCCGACTCCCACTCCAACGCCGGTACGCGCCGGCGCATCTCCGAGGTCTGCGGTCATGTGCCCGCTCAGGCGAATCACACTGCGTGAATCGAAGGGAACGAAAAAACTGGTGGTCAGCAGCGCCTTGAAATCCTGCTCTTCGAACCAGACGCCTTCGATTCCGAATCTGAGCAATTTCTCCTCGATGGCTCTTTCGAAACGCATCTGGGTGCGCTCGCCGTATCCTTCCTCACCTCGATACTCGAGACTCTGGATCAGCCTGAGGCTCCACAGATTTTCCAGTTCGTGATCCTCTTGCCATCGTAGTTTGACCCGGGCCTGTGGACTCTTCGACAGTTTCACTCCACCGTCGAGGGACAATCTTCCACGCGTATTGGAGAAGAGTGCTGCCCGCAATCCCGAGACGTCCTCGGCTGCAGTCAATGAATCGGTGTCATCAGCGGGATCGCCGAGTAGATCGTCGAGATCTGTCAGCACATCGTCTCGAAACGACTCCAGAAAGAAGCCGAGTCGTTGTCGGGTCCGTGGAAGTACCGCATGTCCACGAACCTTGACGCCAATGGTCGACTCTCCCTCTTCTTCGATTCTCCACTCGGAACGAACCCTGTAACGAGTCTTGCCAGCCTCTGTTTCCAGCCGGGGATCGCCAAAAAAGTCATCGATCCGATCACTGAACTCAAGAACTCGATCGCCGATCTCCTGATGCATGACGGAAAGCCTTCTCGGCAATTCGATGTCCTCATCGAGTGCATTTATTATCGTCTGGACGGGATCATCTTGTTCCACTTCGGGATCCTGGAGTCTCAGCGGTGCGATTGTTACCGGGTCCGCTGCGACCAGCAGGCCATGAGATGAGAGCAATAGCAGCAACAGAACTCGCAGATGTGACGTTGAGATGGAACTCCCCCTCCAGATCCTGGCTTCGGCCGTGACGATGGCAACACGCGATGGCCATCGAATCCAGTGCGGAAGTCGAATCATCCAGGGCCCTGTTGCGTGTATCCTGGAGCAGTGGGAGGCACTCCATGTCATCGAATTCTATTCGTATCTTGACTCGCCTGCAGTGGGTCACCGTGGTCCTGGTGAGCAGCTGGGCACTGCCGGCTCTCGCGCTGTGCCAGATTTCCGAACCACCGACCGGAACACCAGAAGCGGCTCCTGCAGAGGCACCCGAGCCCGGGAGGCAGGAATCAGAATCACATGAAGGTGGATTTCTGTTGCTGGCACCCCTGGGAAGCACCGACGTGCAGATCATCGACAGAACAGGTGCGCCGATCCATGTCTGGCGCGGAGAAAGGCGGCCCGGGCACTCGGTCTACCTCCTCGATGACGGTTCTTTGCTCAGAACCGGTGCCATCGGACGACGAGGCGCGTTTGGATTTCAGGGCGGAGGTGCCGGTGGCGTCATCGAGAGAGTGACCTGGGATGGCGAGGTCACCTGGAAACTGGACTGGGCCAGTGATGCTCACCTTCAACACCATGACATCGAACCGCTCCCCGATGGCAATTTTCTGCTGGTCTGCTGGGAGCGAAAAGGGAAACAAGAGTGCCTTGCGGCGGGTCGTCATCCCGCCCTGCTTCCCGCCGACGAGTTGTGGGTCGATGCTGTCGTCGAGATCAAGCCGACCGGAGAGTCTGGCGGAGAGGTGGTCTGGCGCTGGAGTCCGTGGGATCACTTGATCCAGGATATCGATGCAGAACTTCCAAATTACGGAAGGGCATCGGATCACCCGGAGAAGATCGACGTCAATTATGTTGCATTTCAGAGCCGGGAACTGGGGCAGCCGGACTGGATGCACACCAACTCTGTCGACTACAACCCCGAACTCGACCAGATCATTCTGAGCGTTCACGGTTTCGACGAAGTTTGGGTCATCGATCACTCCACTTCAGGCACCGATAACCCAGGAATCCTGTGGCGCTGGGGAAACCCGCAAACATATGGCAGAGGCAGTGACTCGCACCGAGAACTCTTCAAGCAACACGATGCGCAATGGATCTCACCGGACCTACCAGGTCAAGGCAACATCATGATCTTCAACAACGGCCAGGGTCGTCGAGGCAACTACTCGACTGTGCTGGAACTGGCCCCTCCGATCTCCTCGGATGGGAAGTACCTGCGCCAGACGGACGGCGCTTTCTCGCCTCCAGAGCCGATCTGGAAGTATGAGGATCCGGGAAATTTCTTCTCCTCTAACATCTCAGGCGCCGAACGATTGCCTGGCGGCAACACGCTGATCTGCAGCGGGTCCACGGGTCGAATCTTCGAGGTGACCCGCAGCGGAAACATCGTCTGGGAGCACATCAACAAGAGCGGTTTTGGCGAGCAAGGCGCAGGAGTTCGTGGCGCCGGTGCCCGCGGCGGGGCGATATTCCGCGCTCCCTGGATCTCCCCTGATCATCTCAGATTGCGCCCGATCGAACCAGCCAAGAAGAAGTCAGCGCGCGGCACCGCACTTTGACGGATCTCGGGTGGTAGTCACCTGGCTGACAGCTACTTCTCGAGATGGAGCACCATGATGTGCTCGCTGGTAGCATGCTCACCATCGACGATGGCGCGCGCTACGATTCCGCAACTGACGAATCCCAGCGATTGGTACAAACCGATCGCCTCCTTGGATCCTGAAGTAACACCCACATCGATAGATTCACAGTTCCACGATCGCGCTCGATCGACAACTGCCTCCATCAACTGACGACCCACTCCATGGCCCCGCTCGGAGGCCCTCAGATAAGCACCCCACACATCGCAGCGGTGGCTCAACTTTCTCTGGGGCTGCACGAAGGCGCCCACCATTCCCACGATGTTCTCGCCATGGACTGCACAGAAAATGACCTGCCTATCCTCTGAAATGATTTTCTGTAGATACTCCAGGTCGAGGCGATCGTCATCGGGAGAAGAGGAAAATGCGAGAGGATGTTGCTGCAGTGCCTCCAGGCGCAGGGCAAGCAACTGCTGGATGTCCCGTGCCCTCGCTTCACGAATTTCGGGCAATCGAGACACCTCTATCTCAAAGACATGGTGGCTGGAACAAGCAATCGAGAGTATCCAGCGTCGGGTCCGCTCCGCAGGAGGGAAATGGGGCCGGGGGTGGGCTTCCTCCGCTGAAGAGATACAACAGCAGGTAGATCGGATCGGAGATGTCATTGGAGCCATCATCGTTGGAATCGAGTACATCGGGACAGGAGCAGACTGCCGTACAACCGAACAGAACCCCCAATTGCATGACCACATCTCCGATGTCGACGATTCCATCCCAGTTCGCATCTGCCCGGATGAACTGCGGAGGTGGCACACCCTCCTGCTTGTAGATGATCACAACATCGGCGAGTTCGTCGATGAGAACCAGATCGAGATCGAGGTCGTTGTCGATATCCATCATGACGGCACAACTGGCGGCAATGGGTGCGAGTATCTCCAGAAAAAACGTGAAGTTACCATCACCATCATTGAGGTAGATGTACCAATCGCCAAGGTAGCTGGAGATGACCCAGTCGAGATCGCCATCTCCATCGAGATCACCCACATCCGTGGATAGAGGATAATTATCTGTCGGATATGCAATGGCTGGAGTGATGGTGCCATCTCCGTTGCCAAAGTTGGTGGTGCAATTGTCCTGGCTGGCATTGACGCTGGTCACATCGAGATGACCATCGCCATTGAGATCGCCCAGTGCCAGCATCCAGGTGCCACTCACCGCCGGTTCAGATCCGGATTCGGTGAAGGTTCCGTCACCATTGTTCAGGTTCACGACGATCTCACCGCTGTTGAGCATGCCGATCACCAGATCGAGCAGACCATCCCCGTTCATGTCTCCCGTTGCCAGGGAACGCTCTCCAGCACCGCCCCCCTCGAAAAATGTCGGCGCTCCAAATACTCCGGTGCCATTGTTGAGCAAGATCGACAGGTTTCCGCTGCCGTAGTTGGTATTGACCACATCCATGTCGCCATCGCCATCGACATCGAGCACGGCGACTCCTCTGGGAGCGAATCCAACATTGATCTGCTGCTGAGGAGCGAAGGTGCCATCGCCATTACCCAGCAGCACCGAAACGGTATCGGTGGCGATGTTGCAGACCACCAGATCGACAAATCCATCTCGGTTGAAGTCTGCTGGCTCATTGGGACTCGCCTGCAGATTCACAGAACTCGGGGGATTGACCATCGGGCCAAATTCTCCGCTGTCATTGCCTTGATTGAGGTAGCAACGCACATCAGCGGTGTCTTCGTTGATGACCGTGATGTCGAGGTTGCCATCATTGTTGAGGTCAGAACCGACTCCCCCGTAACTGCGCGTCGATACATTGGGATTGGAACGGGTCGACCAGTTGGCTGTTTGATCCAGTTGCAATGTTGTAGAAGCAGATGCTGTCCAGAACAGAAAGCTGTACCCCCCCTGCTGGATCGACGCTCCGCTGATGGCAGCGATCTGCTCGGAAACGATCACCATCACCTGCTCACCTGCAGAGAAGGGATTGTCGGGAGTGAGTCGAATCGAGGATCCGCCACCGACCACCTCCAGTGTCCCCTCTGCCGGACCACTCCAGCGTCCAAAGGCCCAGAACGACCCGTTGCTGACGCTGGCTGGATCGATCGGTTCAAGGAAATCGATCCAGATCGAGGTTGCGATCGGCGCAGACAGTTCGTTGCTACTGGGATAAACATTGGCTACTACAAGATCCCCCGGCTGAGCCTCAACAACGACTGTTCCCGAAAACAGTACAGCCAACGAAAACAAAACCATCGCCAGGTAGGATCCTGCTCGAAACTTGAACATCTTCACTCCTTGATTTGTTGAAACTGAAGAGCCCCTCCATCATACAGCAGCGCACCCAGGAATCTAAGGGAGGGATATCCCACCTGAGAGATACCACCGAGGAATCGACAGGTTTGCGGGTTTTCGAGCAGGTTTCTCCATCAAGGCTGGTCGAGGTGCCCCACATCGCTATCACCCATCTCGACTCCTCCAGCGGGGAAATACTCGCTCCATCGGCCCTCGACCAGGGAAGCCGTTTCCGGGTCGCAGAAAAGCTCATCGGGGTAGCCCGCCTTCATCCTCGCATCGATGACCACGGGCGGATGATGAGCGAGGTGGTTCCTGACCACCTCACTTGCGCTCGAGTGGATATCTGCAGCGGGCTCGAAGCGAGTGAAGGTGGTCCACAAGAACCTCGCATCGGATCGAGTGGCAGCCACTGCATCATCGACCAGAACCACCAGCGGCCACTCCTCAAGAGCCGATCCCTCGAGCAACCCCTGTGCCGCTTGAGGTTGATCTGCATGGGGTGGCCCCTCGATCACCAGGCAACCGGGGCAATACACCTTGGCTTGAGGGAACCCTGCGGGAAGTTGGCCCTCAAACTCCCGGGGAAGTTCCCGGATGGGATCGCCGAGACCGAGCAGAAATCCCTTCGATCCCTCATTCACGCTGGGCCCGGAGTAGTCGAGGGTATCCATGCTGGTGCATGCGATGATATGCAGATCGCTGCGGAAATCTGCTCGCGCCAGGATGTACTCGAGCGTTGCAGGGAAGTCGTGAAGGTCGACAGCTCCATCTGTGAGCAACAGAAACTTCGTCAGTGACAGTTGACCCTCTCCGAGAATCCTGAATGCAGACACCATCGCTTCACGAGGGTACCGATCTGTCACCGTGGCCGCTGCCAGCGAATGGTACCCGGTCTCCCCGTAGGACCAGAGTTTCCGGACCGTTGGCATCACGAGCGGGAACAGCGGCGAGAGAAGTTCTTGAAGAAAGTCTCCGAGGAAGAAATCTTCCTGGCGCGGTTTGCCCACCACTGTCGCAGGATAGATCGCACCACGACGGTGGGTGATCCCGTCGACCTTCATCACGGGGTAATCATGCTGCAGGGAGTAGTAGCCGTAGTGGTCACCGAATGGGCCTTCTGGCCATCTCGCACCCGGGATCGCACTGCCGTGGATGGCAAACTCGCACTCGGCGACAAAGGGGTGAGCGACTCCCTCTGCTTGCGCCATCCGCAGCGGAGCTCCCTGCAACAGCGATGCGAGTAATAGCTCCCCGACATTTTCAGGAAGTGGAGCCACTGCGCTTGCGATCAGAGCAGGAGGGCCGCCGAGCAGACAGGTGACAGGGAAGGGACGCTGCAGTCGTTCCGCCTCCATCAGGTGATAACCAGACCCCTTATGTATCTGGAAGTGAAGCCCCAGATGTTCGGAATCGTGGCGCTGCAGCCTGTAGATGCCGAGATTGTGGCGTCCATCGACGGGGTGCTCGGTATAGACCAGTGGCAAGGTGATGAAGGGACCCCCATCTTCTGGCCAGCAGGTGATGATGGGCAAGGCATCCAGATCGAGTTGAGGATCCTGCACCTCCAGGACCGCACCGGCACGCCTCTTTCTCATGCCAACCTTGAGCAAGGTCCCGGCGACATCTCGCGCTCCCCACATCTTGGGGAGACTCGGAGGAACCATCGTCTCGGCGAGGTGTACGAGCCTGCTGAGGAACTTTTGACCGTGGTCACCAAAGCCGATCTGAACCCGTCGCTGGGTTCCGAACAGATTGGTCACGATGGGAAAACTGGAACCTATCGGATTGTGAAAGAGGAGTGCAGGTCCGCCGCCTGCGATGACTCGGCGATGGATCTCCGCAACCTCGAGTCGCGGATCGACGCGGGCATCCACCTCGACCAGATCTCCCGATCGGCGCAGCGCTTCGAGAAAACTGCCCAGATTGCGATGCATCGGGTCCTCCTGGCCAGAGAGTTGGCCTGACCACGATGCTGCGATGTCACCGGTCCCCTGTCCAGTGCTTCAGATCGCATCCCTGGCGCTGAAGGGGATTCCCACGATGCTCTTGAGTTCGACCTGATCACCCTCTACCAGTTCGATGCTGACCTCGCATCGATCGAGCAGATCCCCCTGACATCGCTCCTTCAGTGCCGCACAGATCGCCTCGGGAACCACATCGCTATCGCTCCCGACTCGCATCTCGATGCGAGTGATCTGGATCAGTCCCCCGAGCAGGGCCTGGATGCGGGCAGTTTCGAGGATGCGGGCGAGCAACGGCACCGATCTGGGTCCTTCCAGGCCTGACTGGGTCCTCTGTCTCCGGCGGGTCACCGGTTCATGATCTCTCTTCGGACCATGCCAGCGATGTATGAAGGGCTTTTCCAGATTGCCCGGATGCTGCCGGGTATCACACCAGATCTGGACAGGCCGTGGAGGCACACGATGCGGTTCCAGTCGCGGATGTGGTCGCTGGAATCGATGGTTATCCGGCCCCCAGGGCCAGCGCGATCCAGGTCCTGACGCCGATCGGCATCGCCTCGTCATCGACCTGGAAACGAGGGTGGTGACAGAAGTGAACGATCCCCTTCGATTCATCCCGGTTGCCGAGAAACAAAAACGCTGCAGGAACCTGCTGGCCGTAATATGCGAAATCCTCGCCACCGAGACACGGCCCTCCCTCATCGGAAAGCGGCACCTCGACAGAGACGGAACGACGCGCCTCCTGACAGGTGGTCGGGTCATTGAAGGTCACCGGGTAACCGAGCGTGATCTCCATCTCCACGGTACATCCATGCGCTCTGGCCACCCCCTCGGCAATCTCGGACAGCCTCTCGCGAGCTGTTTCTCCAACCTCTTGCTTGAAGGAACGGATGGTCCCCCTCAACTCGATGCTCCCGGGGATGACATTATCTGCACTACCTCCATGAAATTGCGTGAAGGTGACCACACAGGATTCGATGGGATCGATGTTTCGCGACACGATCTGCTGTGCCGAGTTGATGATTTGACTGCCACAGACGATGGGGTCGATACAGGCATAGGGAGCAGCAGCATGTCCTCCCATGCCATTGACGACGATGCGAAAGGTATCTGGTTGAGCCATCGTTGGCCCCTCCACGATACCGATCTTGCCGGTGTCGAATTCGGGCCAGACATGCATGCCAAAGATCGTGTCCACTCCTTCGAGACAGCCATCGGCGATCATCGCAGGCGCTCCACCAGGCAGTGCTTCCTCATTGGGTTGGAAGATGAAACGAACGGAACAAGGTAGGCGATCACGGATGCCGGAGAGTGCCTTCGCTGCCCCGACGAGCATCGACGTGTGAGCATCGTGCCCGCACATATGGGCGGCTCCGGGAATCGTGCTGCGATGGGGAAGTTCTGACTCCTCGTCCATCGGCAGAGCATCCATATCAGCGCGAAATGCAACACAACGGCTTGCTCCTGGAACCACGATGTCACCGACAACTCCGGTCTTACCGATTTTCTCTCTCGTCTCGATGCCGGCTTCTCGCAGATTTTCTGCTACCAGTGCAGCGGTCCGGACGGTATCGAATCCGATCTCCGGGTGCGAGTGAATGTCGCGCTGGAGGCTGATCACCTGCTCCATCACGCTGTCTGTGAGTTGCTGAACATCCAGATCTCGAATCGTAGCCATCTGCCCTCCTGTTCCCGGTCGACCCTCGATTCTGGACCATAGATGGCTTCCGGGGAAGGCGGTCAAGTTGCCGACATCGAAGTGGTCGGCTACCCTCGGCCTGTGTCTGGTGGCGGTGGAGAGTCGATATCGACTCGACCCAGGAGGATCCGATGGTCGAAAAGTTGACGAGTCAGAGTGTCGATTACCCGCGTTGGTATCAAGAAGTGGTGCAGCGAGCGGACCTCGCCGAGAACGCACCCGTGCGTGGTTCGATGATCATCAAGCCTTACGGCTACGGAATCTGGGAGCTGATGCAGTCGGTTCTCGACGGAATGTTCAAGGAAACCGGCCATCAAAACGCGTACTTTCCGCTGCTGATTCCCGAGAGTTTTCTCAAGAAAGAAGCTGAGCATGTCGAGGGTTTCTCCCCCGAGCTGGCGGTGGTCACTCATGCAGGAGGAAAGCCGCTGGAAGAACCCTATGTGATCCGACCCACATCGGAGACGATCATCTGGGACGCCTTTCGCAACTGGATCCAGTCCTACCGAGATCTACCGCTGCTGATCAATCAATGGGCAAATGTGGTGCGCTGGGAGATGCGCCCTCGACTGTTCTTGCGCACCACCGAATTCTTGTGGCAAGAGGGTCACACCGCCCACGCTTCAGCGGAAGAAGCCCATGAGGAGACGATCCGGATGCTCGGTGTCTACGCCAGGTTCGCCGAGGAATACATGGCGATGCCGGTGATTCAAGGCATGAAGACAGATCGGGAGAAGTTTGCAGGTGCCGTCAAGACCTATTCCATCGAGGCGATGATGGGAGACGGCAAGGCGCTCCAGGCAGGAACCAGTCACGACCTCGGACAGAACTTTGCCAGGGCATTTGATGTCAAGTACCAGACTGCAGAGGGGAAAGAGGAGTATGTCTGGGCCACCTCATGGGGAGTGTCGACCAGACTCGTCGGCGCACTGGTGATGGCCCATGGCGATGATCAGGGCCTGGTTTTGCCGCCGCGACTCGCTCCCATCCAGACCGTTATCGTGCCCATCTACAAAGGTAGCGAACAGAAGTCCAGCGTGATCGAGGCCTGTTCCGTCATGGAAAAGGCACTCAAGGCAGCAGGGGCCAGAACCCACCTCGAC
>JYMV01001187.1_pt1 | contig 15632 bp, 8 predicted proteins | sample 338911 | NCBI WGS metagenome assembly JYMV01 (sample SAMN03354496, study PRJNA234377) | hydrothermal vent metagenome | biome: Deep sea; feature: Hydrothermal plumes at the Eastern Lau Spreading Center, Western Pacific Ocean; material: Seawater | place: Tonga | collected 2009 | depth 2000 m m
AAACTTCTATTTCAAGCAAATTTGCACGGAGCTCAATTGCCCGAAACACTCTGGGTTTCCTGTTTTGTACGGGAGGCATCATAGAAAGAACCTGTCTGGCAGCCATTTTGAATTGATAACCAATGGTTAAATATTAATCAGTTTAACCATGCTTCAACCAGTAGTTAAATTTAACCATAAGTTGAACAACGCATTGCGTGCTTTGGTTAAATGTTAATCATAGGTTAACATGTTTAACCATGGTTAAAATTTAACTACAAGTTGAACAACCGGGCCCTGGTGACTCCCTTTGGTACCTTCTGGCTACCTCTTTGATACCTTCTGATAACCACCTTCTGGTACTTTCAGCTTGCCCCTTTGGTACCTTCTGCCTAATCCTTTGGCACCTTCTGATTAACCCTTTGTTTACTTCTTGAAACACCGTTAGTACCATTTGGTACATTCTGTTAACATCTTTGGTACCTTCTGAGTACCCCTTTGCTTCCTTCTGATTAACCCTTTGGTACATTCTGATTATACAATTGGTACCTTCTGTTTACCCCTTTGGTACCTTCTTATTACTCCTTTAATGCTTTCTGGCTACCTGTTTGGTACCTCTGGTTCCGCCTTTGGTACATTCTGGTTGTCCCATTGGTACTTTCTCGCTACCTTTTGTTTCCTTCGCAATACCCCTTTTTGTTACCTTCTGGTTACCCTCTTTGGTACCTTCTGATGACCTCTTTGGTACCTTCTGCCTACTCCTTTGATACATTCTGATTACAATTTGGTACCTTCTGATTACCCTTTGGTACCTTCTGGTATCCCCTTTGTTACCTTCTGATTACACTTTGGTACCTTCTGATTTCCCCTTTGGTACCTTCTGGTGAACTCTTTGTTGCCTTTTGTTTACACCTTTGTTTCCTTCTGTCGACCTCTTTGGTACCTTCTGATTACCATTTGGTACCTTCTGGTATCCCCTTTGGTACTTTATGATGACCCCCTTGGTACCTTCTGATTACCCTTTAATGCTTTCTGGTATCCCCTTTGGTACCTTCTGATTACTCTTTACTATCTTCTTGTTGCCCCTTTGGTAACTTCTGATTACTCCTTTGGTACCCTCTTCGTACCCTTTTGGTATCTTCTGGTTGTCCCTTTGGGACCCTCTAGTTACTCATTTGGTACCCTCTTCCTTTTCCTTTGGTACCTTCTGATTACCGTGTGATACCTTCTGGTTTCCCTTTGGTGCCTGGTACCTTCTGTTTGCCCTTTGGTACATTCTAGTTACCCCTTTGGTATCTAAACTTTTCTTACAATTTAATTACTGAACTTATTTGTAACGTCGTCTTCCATTCGAGTTGGTGTGTTTGTTTGTTTGTGTGCTTGTTTATTTGTGTGTTTGTGTCTATGTGTGTTGCTTTGTTTGTGTTTTCCAATAATAACTATTCATAAAGGCTCACTCTGGATATCGGTTGGGTATTGCAGAGACTTAACCACTGGGAATAAATTATCATATTCGATTTGTGTTTAAAAAAAAGTAGGCCATACGGTTAATAGCCAATGCTTCCTTGAACGAGTTGAAAATGTAAACATTAAGCATTATATAAATCATTCGTCACCTTGACAATGGTATGGTTATTATTTTGATACTGCAAATTTCTTAACAAATTTTATTTGCAAAATTTTGTCAATGCTTAAATACAATAAATATATTATAAATAGCCTTATCATTACAAAATATATCAATAAAACATATCAACATCAAAATAAAATGTCTACTTTTGACAGCCAGGTTTTAAAAAGGGAGATAATTTAAGCACAAATCGAACATACCCGTTACACATTCTCCCCGAAAGAGTTAAAATCTTCGGTCACGCGCATCATTTGCATTACTGTTGTGCACAACATAATTATCTCAGGTCAAATATTTTGCTATTTTCTCATAAATTTTGCTTTTGAGCTGATTTGTAATGTTATTCAGTTGATTTTAGTTAAATTAAGTGGCATATTAAGTTAAAATACGTAATCCAAAATTTTCACGATATTCGCCTTACATATTACTTTAAATTGATTTGTTTGATAAAAAGTGACAATTGTATATTTTGATTTTAATAATCTCACAGAATAAACCCTTAGCATTCATTATCGGTATCGCAAGATAAAATTTCTGTACATACTGTTTAATTATATACACGTATACATTGTTTAATACCAGCAGTACATTCTTAATAGATAGCGAAGCTTTCTAATATATATCTAAATTGGAAAAGGAAGAGCTATCCAAGTCGGTTTGGTTTTAAAATATAATCCGTGTCGTCAAGATGTGATGTGACAGGCTGGTAACGTATGAACGGGATACGGATTCCAAGTGATTAAATATATCCAAGTTAGATGAATGTATATGAAATTAATATAAATAGTTTACATTTGAAATACAACCTTGTTGCTTAAATGCTATCAATAATGGGAAAACCTTAGCACACATTTTGTCAAGCAATTCACAATGAATACTTTAGAAGACTTTTTGCTAAAAGCAATAGCATATGGTTGATCCAGTCTATCCTCCTTCTTCAGCATGATACCGTTGGGTTTTCCGTCTGGTGTAAAGCAGTGAAGATTGTTTGAAATATACGCAGTAACGTACAAGTTCGCATTAGCATCAGCTGCTACACATACCGGTCCTCTAAAATCACGGGAACTGAAGGAGAATAAAATTGTTCCATTCTGTTTTATTCCATATAATGTGTCATTGTGTGCATCACAACAATATAATGTCTTTTCCTTTCCACAGTAAAGTGAAAACATGATACCTTTTCCAACTTTGATTGTTTTAAGAAGTTGACCTTCCCTGTTGATAATGTATATTACACCTCTATTCCCCAGTACTATATCATTGTCTATTAAGGTTATACCATAACAGTTTACTGGTACCGTTATTTTCTGTTCTGCTTTCATTATACTGGTATTTATAATTTGTATAAAGTTCATGACAGGTAATGTAACAATGGCTTCCTCTTTGTCAGGTACTATCACTATTTCCATTGGTCTCCCTTCTAAACTAATATTGTTTAGTTGTTTACCATCATCAGATAACACCATTACATCGGTGCTCATATTATTGCATATCAATAAATGATCATCTCTGGTTACTCCTATGCCAGTTACACAAACATCATGTTTATATTTAAAAGGTATTTTTGAATCGAACTCAAATTTGGCTGGTTTAATGGCACGATACTTGCTTTGTGCTTGTAGAGCTTTTAGCGGTTGATATTTCATATCAGACAGGTTCGTTTCTATGGTAACAGATCCAATGGTTTTAATCACGGACAACAAATTCGATTCTTTAAGCACAAGTTGGGAAAAAGTCAATGATGAAATGAGTTTCTCCAAATCTTCTGATTTTCGGGATAAATCTGTTTCCAGTGTTTTTATAAAACGAAAGATTTGTTTTTCAGACCCGTGTTTGGCTACGAAATCGAATTTATCTGAAAAATCTTGAATATCTGACATGTACTTTTCGACAGCTTCCATTTCCCCCTCTTTTTTCGCTACCATTTTTGAATTAGTCGCATTAACTTCTAGCATGAGTTTTTCTTCGATATCGTCAATGCGTTTCAAAATTCGAGATCTAAATATTTCTACGCCTTGCTTTACATTTTCTATACTTAACTTCCACGTGACCTTGCTTTTTAGCTTTTGTTCTCTAAGCTGACTAGCAGTATCGATCAAATATTCCACTTCAGATGAGACATCTTCAAACATGGTGGCACTTTTGATTCCTTTTGCAGCGACATCTAACGGCTTTATTTTCCCGCATGTACGATGTTCGTCTGCAATGCATGATTTACAGCAGATCTCGTCATGATCGGAACAGTAAAAATCAAGAACCATATCTTGGTGATCAGAACAGAGCTTATTCAGTTCAAAAGATATATCAGCTGATACTTGGACATCAATGACGTGATGCGACATAAAAGCTTTGAATGTTCCGTGGACGCTGAAACAGTCAGGACATAGAGACTCTTCACAATCACTGCAATATTTGACGGCTACTGTAGATTTGGTTGCTCTGGAGCAACGCTCACATAGCTGTGATGAAGCCATATCTTTTCTGAAATCAAATGTAATGAATATAGATCACAATAGTGCACAGTGAATTCAGTATTCGTTGCATAATAGCTTTCCTGGTTTTCCTAGGCATACTACAGTTTATTGAACCACACAGCGCACATTTCCCATTAAAATATTTTAGTAAAATATTAAACCAGTAATCGAGGAATATTAAACTTTCTGTCAGTCCATGACAATTAAATGAGTGAATATTGTGTGATGTCAATTTTGAGCAGGTTTTGCAGGATGGCAAGGCGGAAACAGTATGAACGTTATGATAAGATGATGATGACCGGGTAACTCCTACTTCGCCCTAAGCTAACACACATAACTGGATTAGCAAAGAGCTGTCTCAATAAAACAACAGTTCCCGATTTCAACTAGGACATATTATACCGACTCTACGCCAGTCAACTTTTTGCATGACAAACGGAGAAACATCAAAAACAAATACGACATGATTAGCACACCGCTAACCATTAAACTTCTGTGGCGATCATAACGAGCACGCCGTTAACTATTACACATCTGGAGCGGTCATGATTAGCATGTCGTTAACTATTACACATCGTGGGCAGTCCTGATTAGCTTGCCGTTAGCCATTACACCACCGAGGCGGTCATAACGAGCACGCTGCTGCACGCTACACCTCTCATGCGGTTATGACGAGCATACCGTTAACCATTCGACCACTGAGGCGGCCATAACTAACATGCTGCTAACTATTACACCTCTGACGCGGTCATAACGAGCACGCGAGTGACAGTTACACCTCTGAATTAGCCTTGGCGAGAACGTTGCTAACCATTACATTAAACATGTTAAAATATTTTATCCAGTCAGAAGCAGACATGATTATCGGTGACAGCCATAATGATACACAGTTTTTGCTGTATGTGAGTCTTTTTTCAATGATACCACGGCGAGAATGTTGGTGATATGTTGGTGATATGTTGAATATATGTTAACCAATGTTAACCTATGTTGACCTATGCTGGCCTATGTTGAATGTATGTTTACCTATGTTGCTCGATCTTTAGTTTTACTTAGTGTTTGTGTTTGTGTTTATTTAGTGTTTTGTACTTTTATCCATTTTTATCTGTTGTCATTGTATTGTCTGTTCTTCGATTTACAAATTCTGATTACGAGTTTAATATTTATAAGTTTTTCGTATTATGTACGTATACTTACAGAGAATGTAATGCCCTTGGCAACTAACACACATGTACTGACTAGTGGGCTTATAATACCCTCGGGGACTAGCCGTCAGATTCTGACTACAGGAAAAGTAAACCCATTGGGGACTAAATAGGGCAATGAATACATGGTTAGTACCATCCTCCTGAACCTACACTGAGGTTCTGGTTATAGAAATAGCAATACCCTGGGGACTATCATTTAAGGTCTGAAAGCAGGACTGGTAAAAATCCCGAGGACTATAATCGTAGTTCTGACTACAGGGTTGGTAATATCAACGGGGACTAACAACGGGGTTCTGACTACATGGATTGTACACTAGAGGCTGGCTCGGTGGGCTGATCCTGTGTCGCTCACATTTCATTCTGTTTTGAGGAAAGTTAATACAGACCTTCCATGTGTGCTTCCCTCCAAGTTTCGGTTCATTTGGCTAAGCAGTTTCAGAGAAGACTTTTTTAGAAATCGACCAATCTGGGAGAAGAATTGCCTGCGGCGGCCGTGTTTGTTAACGGGTAGAGACGAAATGAGCAATCAGTATAGCCGACCTCCCATAAATGCTTTTGTCTACGTTTCGGCTCATTTGGCCAAGCGGTTTCAGAAGAGAAGATTTTTAGAAATCGACCAATCAGAAAATAAATTGCCTATGGCGGCCATGTTTGCAAACAAATTTGGACGAAATGAGCAATCTTGATAGAAGGCCTTCCAATGATGCTTCCTACCAAATTTCGACTCAGTTGGCGAAGCGATTTCAGAGGAGAATTTTTTTTTAAGAAATCAACCAATGAGTAACAATAATGGCCTATAGCGACCATGTTTGTTAACGGATCGGAACAAACTGAGCACCCTATATAGAAGACCTTCCAATGATGCTTCCTACCAAATTTCGATTCATTTGGCCTAGTGGACTTAGATGAGAAGATTTTAAGAAATCAGCCAATCAGAATAAAGAATTGCGTGTGGCGGCCATATTTGTTGATGGATCGAGACAAAATGTGCAATCTTTAGTGAGGACATTCCAAGTTTCATTTCATTTGGCAGAGGGGTTTCAGAGGAGAAGATTAAAATGTGAAAAGTTAACGGACAACAGACTATATACTACGAACGACGGACGCAAAGTGATGGCAAAAGCTTATACTGCCTTTGGCAAGATGAGCTGAAAATACGAGTAGTTACACCAAGGTTCTGACTACAGACCTCCTAAAACACTCGGATGCTAACACTCAGATTCGTTTCTAACTACAGGAATAGTAAGACCATTGGGGACTAAATAAGTTACTGACTGAATACATTGCTGGTACAATCTTTATGGATTTACACTCAGGTTCTGACTGTAGAGCTAGAAAAAACCCGGGAACTAACACAAATGTCCTGATTACAGGGATGTAGTAAAACTATTACGAACTAAATGAGGTACTGAATACATAGCTGATACATCTCTCATTGACTAACAATAAGGTTCTGTCGACAGGGCTGGTAAAAAAACCCGGGACTAACATCGAAGTTCTCTGAATACATGGCTGATAGAAAACCCGGGGACTAACACCGAGATTCTGAATACAGGGCTAGTAAAAGCATTGGGGACTAAATGAGGTAATGAATACCTGGCTGGTGCAACATTCATAGACTTACACTCGGGTTCTGACTTCAGGGCTAGTAAAACCATCACTGAGGTTCTGATTACAGAGCTGGTGAAAATCCAGGGAACTAACACTGATGTTCTGAATACAGGGCTAGTAAAAACCCCGGGACTAACAACGAGGTACTGACCACAGAGCTATTAAATACCCCTGGGGCTAACGCAGAGGTTCTATAACTCTCGGGGACAAACACTGATGTTCTGATCACAAGGGTAGTAAAAACTCCGGGGACTAACACCGAGGCACAACGCTCGTGGACTAACAATCAGATTCTGACTACAAAGCTTATAAACCACCGAGGACTAACACTGAGGTTCTGCCTACAGGGCTTGTCAACCCCGGAGGACTAATATCAAGGTTCTGATTACAGTGCTTGTAAAGACCTCAAGGACTAACACTGAGCTTCTGATTACAGGGCTTGTAAAGACCTCAAGGACTAACACTGAGGTCTGATTACAGGGTTTGTAAAGATCTTGAGGACTAACACTGAGGTTCTGAGTACAGTGTTTGTAAAGATCTCGAGGACTAACAATGAGGTTCTGATGACAGGGAATGTAAATACCTCGAGGACTAACACTGAGGTTCTGATTACAGGGCTTGTAAAAGCCTCGAGCACTAACATTGAAGTTCTGATTACTGGGCTGGTAAATCCGCGGGGACTAACATCCAGGTTATGAATATTAAAGCCATTGGGGACTAATGATGTAGTGAATACATGACTGGTACCGCCTTAATGGAACAACACTAAGGTTCTGACAACAGGGCTGGTAAAACCCCGGGGACTACCTCTCAGATTCTGACTACAGGAATATCAAAACCGTTGGGGACTAAATAATGTACTGAATACATGGCTGGTACAAACCTCGTTGACTAACACTAATGTTCTGACTACAGGGCTGGGAAAACCCCGGGGACTGCTTCGCAGATATTATGACTACATTATTTTTTAAACCATTGGGGATTTAATGCTATGCTGGATATCTGATAGGTGCAACCCTAGTGGACCAACAATAAGGTTCTGATTACAGAGCTGGTAAAAACACAGGGGACTAACACCGAGGTTCTGAATACAGGGCTAGTTAAAACCCCGAGGCCTATACTGAGGTTCTGACTACAGGTCTAGTAAATACCATGGGATCTAACACCGAGGTTCTGACAAAATTGCTGGTAAAAACCCTCGGGGACAAACGCTGATGCTATGACTACAGATGTAGTAAAAACTCTGAGGACTAACACCGATGTACTGAATATATGGTTGGTACAACCCCCGTGGACTAACACTGAGATTCTGACGACTTAGCTAGTAAAACAGCAATGACTAACACTGAGATTCTGACCTCTTAGCTAGTAAAACCCCCGAGGAATAACACGGAGTTTCTGACTACACTGCTTGCAATCCCTTTGGGAACTACAACTCAGATTTGGACAACAAGGATGGCAAAATCACGCGGGGACTAACACTGAGGTTCTGACTATAAAGTTAGTTAAAACTCAGGGACTAACACCGACGTTCTGTCTAAAGGGCTGGTAAAATCCCTGTGGACTAACACCGAGGTTCTGATTACGGAGCTAGTGAAAACCATTGAGGATTAACACTGAAGTTCTGACTATAAAGTTAGTTAAACCCAGGGACTAACACCGACGTTCTGTCTAAAGAGCTAGTAAAACCCCTGAGGACTAATAGAGAATTTCTACAAAGACCTTAAAGCCCTTAGATAGTAGTGGGCTGGTAATAATCAAGGGTATTAAATACCAACGAGGCCATGAATAATGAGTTGATGATACCATCGACATGAGAATTGGGCTGGTAATACTCACGGGTATTAAATAACACCGAGGTCATGAATTATAACTGAGTGGATGATATCATGATCGGAGACACCTCCGTGGAATAACACCGACAGTCTGAATCACATACTTGTAATACCATCGAGGACTTACTAACATAGAAAAGTTCTGACCCAAGTGCTGGTAATACACAACGGATTAACACTGTGGTAATGATTACAGTTGTATTTCATGTCCCACGATATCGGTAACATTGCTTATAATATCGATACAAATGTGGATTTAAAGTGCTTCATACAAAATTCATAATTTACTACCTATTAATTTTGCTATCATTATTTATGTTTTCTTTGTCTAATTCTCTCATACATCGTGGTTGTTGTGAAATAAAAATTGAAATAAAAGAAAATAAAATTTATTAGGAGTCCTAGAATTATGAATTATATTTTTCTTCTTTCGTTTTCTGATTTCCGTAATATTTAGAATCGATTTTTATTAATAAACGGTGTTAAAGAAATAAAAAAAAACAATTGAAAACATAAAATTGTACCTTCTTAACATAGTAATAAAACTAGTACTTCAATGCTAGTTACTGACATTAACAATAGGTAACAGTAATTAATATAATAATGTCTCTATTACCTGACGTGTCTTTATTAAAATGTCACACGATAAATCATCAATGTATGGAAAGCAATTAGGATCAAAAGTTGGGACATTTCATATATTAAAAAAACATACCTTCAATTTTAAAATCCGACGAACAAATCAATAAAAATAATGTGTTTGTGTTAATATCTATTTAACCTCAAAAATAGGACTAATTCATATGTACATGTAGCTATTGAAGAGGTCAAGTGATTTATCCACCCACATTTATGAAACAATTATTATCTTATATAGAAAAACGACCGGGACAGCAATGTTAGACACTGAAATACCATATTCTTGTGAGACACAGGAATTCCACAACCATGGGTGACACCGAAATATCATACCCATGTGCGACACAGGAATTTCACAACCATGGGAGACACTGAAATATCATAGCCATGTGATATTGAAATCTTATACCCATATGCGACACTGTAATTCACCGCCATGTGTAACCCTAGAGATCCACAGTCGTTAGAGTCACTGGAATTCCACAACTATGTGAGACAATGGAATTACGTAATTCATGTGAGACACTGGAATTCCACAATAACGTGAGGCACTGGAATTCAACAACTATGTGAGACACTGGAATTTCACAGGGTTCCACATGAAACACTAGGCCTATATTTGAGGCTAAATAGATAGTAACACAAATATATTTATTTATTTGTTCGTCAGATTTCAAAATTGAAAATATGCTTTTTTAATGGTTGAAATGTAAATCTCCAAACTTGTGATCCTAATTGGTTTCCGTTTAATAGCCATGAAAGACACTGAAATTCCAAATCTATGTGAGAAACTACAAGTGCATAACCATGTGAGATATTGAAATATCATAGTCATGTGAGACACTGGAATTCAACTGCCAAATTCGCTTCTCAGTGTCCTATAAAGCTTCAAATTTATAATTGGTTTGGCTTGAAATTTATTTGTCGTAAAAATTTAGTTTGGTGAAATGTCAGATATAAACATTGTCCGCCATCCACAATGCCAATTTCACAAATCCGTGATATACTTTCTTTAGATGTTTATGCCAATGTCTTTCCTGTTTGACGGATATAATGCTATAGTATATACTATAAAGGAAGTAATTTAGCAACTGTTTTGGAGATTGCTCGATAACCTCTTTTGTAGCATTGTCATTTTTCATTTGCCTTAGATCTGTAGTATTCATCGAATATTTCCGGTTTCATCCACTTACAAAACTGATATCTCTCACAATTTTTTTTTTTTAAAGCAGCGTAAAACACCAGCACACGAACAGTAGAAATATATTTTCCGGCGTTAATTTTATATAATAGTATTTTGGCAAGATTGTTCTCCCTTAAAATAGACGGCGCTGTAGTCTGTTTTTCGCTTGAGGTACATATGGCGAGGTTTTTCCATGTAAACGCCGACCAATTTGTACTAAATATATCATTGTCTTCTCTCTTAGGAATAGTGTTTCTAAAGTGTTGTCTGGTGAGGTATATGAAAACAGTTCCCTGAGGAGGAGAGAATAACAGAATATTATTATTCCTTATGTTCCTTAAATATGCCGTAGGGGGAATAAACAATATGCCTAACCAGGTATGTCCAATGACCGTGTTTTCAGATATATTGCAATATAACATGTAATATGAAAATACACACCATTGAATCACGTGTTGCAGAGGAAACCGATGCTGTTTCTTATTCATATTTAAGAAAACTAAATATCCGAGTTCAAGATATCCAGATATCGACTGTAGTTGGTATATGGAACATCAGGATATGTCAACGAAATATCATAATTACGTTTCAATTAGCATAGTTGGCAACAGTCTGTTGATAAACATGTGTATGCGATTTATAGAACTATTCCTGTCACATGTTGTGATCCAGCCTAAACAGATGTAAATCATAACTTTATGTTGTTAAATCTAGAAGAACTGAACTATTAACATAGATATCTAATTCAGTACACGACGAGTCTCTGTGATAACCTTCATCGGAGAGGATATGCTAAATATCAAAAGAGAGAAAGTAAAATAACGTGAAGGTTGTTGGGAGCAAAAACGAAAAAGGATAGCCAAATCAGCTGAAGTTACATATTAATTTTTAGATAATGTCCAGACCTTTAACTAAATCCTAGTACGACATATAGACATAAAACTTGTTAATACCTTTATTCAGTCAAGTCAATATATCTAGAAATAAAATGCTTAATATCCGTTAAATGGCATCATGGTTAATCAGCTGTTTTAAATCGTATGAATTCATATACATATTCAAAGACCTTCAGTGATGTATCTTTGACAAAAACATTCAATTAGTAATCATAAATGAACACCAAATAAATATTTAAACAATAATTATTGAAGCCATTTCCTGTCTTCCCTTCCTGTTACTATATATATTGCTTATGTTGAATACATAGGAAAAAGAAGAAATATTTCAAATAGTAGAAAAAAACAAGTTGGTAATAAGGCTTCCACTCGATATATATATAAGCAGTTGTAGCTGTAAACCCGACCTTGACATTGTAACTTCACGTGTAGGAAGCATTATTGGTGTATTCTAGTCATCAAACTATGCTACTGTTTTAAATAAACGTTATAGAAAACCGAAGAGGTAATCGGAATCCTTAAGTTGAAGAAGGGCAGACAATACAACAGCCAAATAGAAAAGGACAAACTGACAGTGATCTATAAAACATTACCGAGGAAATAAAAGATTGAGGATCAAGAACCCCATCAACACCTGTATAGGTCAAGCACACTTAGAGATGAGCTGGCAACACTAGAGATTGAGCAACATGAAAGCCATGAACTCAGTAGCTACAGAAGGGTAAGCAATGTATGCCTCATTAGTGGCCACCGTTGTGCTATGTAAACATTGGTATATATTCTGGTTTGTTCAAGGCAAACCTGGTTGGTACCGTTTGTAAGCTATCTTTGAAAGAAATCCAAACCTAGATCTTAAACAGGCGCAATTAATTTGAACCATAAAAAGACATCCAATGAACATATACACTATGTTTTAATTGGCGAAGTGGTTGTCGAATGGAAGAAAAGATCGAAACACGAAAGGTTTACATACAGAAAAGTGATGACGATATCTCATTTGTGACTTTTGATCACGTGATTCAAAACATAAAAAAGAACATTTAAAGAGAAATCCACACAAATTTTTAAAGGTGTTCTCTTCATGATCGTGTTCATGCAGTACTTGTCTGTCGGCTTCCTCTCTATACAGAAGCTTAGTCATTAGGAGAAGTACAATCCGGTCCTATTCCCACCCATTACATAAGACAGGTTTTTATCAACAGTAATAGTGGGATTCGTGTTGCTCAATCTTTAGTTTTCTGTGTAGTGTATTGTACATTATAGTTTGTTCTTTTGTCTTTTTTCTTTTGGCCTTTGCATTATATGTTATACGTCGATTTACGGCTTTTGTTTACACCTTTGGTATCTTTAAGCTTTCTGTATAGTCAGTGATTATATATCAAAACAATCTACACAATCAATGCAATATCACTGCTCAAAGAAAATGATTGCATGATACGGTTTTTAATCTGCCCTCCATAGACTATTCTATATAGCTAATTATATATGTTTCATCTAAGCTCATTATTAAGCACACTCCTCAAACAGATTATTATCTAAATACGACTTTTGTCATTTGTAGTAAAGCTGGTGAAGGAAGAAGACATTTTCTCTTTTTTGTAAGTTTGCATGAATATGCATGTATGTGTGTAAGCTTGTGTGTTTTACTTTGCTTTTTTATTGTTTTAATTTGTTTCTTTTTGTTTTGTTTTCTCTTGTAACCGTTCTATTGTCTTTTGTTTTGAGGGAAAAGGGGGGGGGGTTAATATGACAGTGTAGCTTGTTTGCTATTGCTGGATTAACACAGTATCCATACAACGCATACAGTTTCTACAGAAACCTGGTACAAATATAGTTCGTATCCAGAAACTTATTTGATTTCTACATTTATTCTTATTTATTGTATTCAAGATTTGTAAGCAATATAAAAGTTTTAGAGGAAATATCTTTCATCATTTTAACATGGCGCTGATACACATTAATTGATCTTAAGGCATACGTTTTCACTTCTTAGATCTCCAATACCGTCGGTAGACATGTCGCTCCACTCGTACACATAATTATCATGATTCCAAACCAACTAGTCTTTCGTTCTTACTCCTTAGTGTCGCGTGCCTAGCGAGGAAAAACATCAAATACCAATTAGCAGATGACAAGGAAATATATATAAATAGCTTACAGAAAGAAAGTAGATAGCAAATTCAGCGTAAAAAACATTCTACGCACTTTGAATTAATAGAATGCAGCATAAATTCAAATCTGTTTCGATTGTTTGTAATTTACCGTCCTCCTCCATCTCGAAACAATAAACTAAAAACAATAAGTTTCTTCGAGGAATGGTTGGATTTCCTTGACTATACTATGTACATTTCTGAAGAGATCATCATTACATGTGACTTGAATTTTCACCTTGATAACAAGAGTGATTGTGATGGATGTAAGTTTATTGAGATGCTGATTGATCGTGGGTTGGTACAGCACGTTATTAGTGCTACACACGTTAGTGGACACACCCGCGATGTCGTCATTAGTAGAGACAACAGCCCTATTCTAATCGGTACACCGTCAATCGAAGATTCACACATTTGCGACGATAAAGGGGTTGCGTCTTTCGATCACTTGGCGGTTCTTTGCCGATATAACATTGTCAAACCTGCTAGACAAAGAAAGTCATTGACAATTCGAAAAATCAACATCAACATTGAAAGCTTCAATGCTGACTTAAACAGTGGGCGTTTCCTTCATGACCAGGATACAGTGCTAGAAAATGTAGTTGAAACATGATTCCGCTCTCAGGTCAGTTTTAGACATACACGCACCTGTACTAACCAAAACCTTAACACTGCGACCAACCACGGAATGGTATTCTGACGAACTCCGTTATTCTAAAAATCGAGCGTCGGAAAGCCCAGTGAATGATGCGGAAAACGAAACTTGAGGTTCATATATTGATTTACAAAGAACTGTGCATCAGATCAAATAAAATACTCCTGCAATGTAAGATCGACTATTACTCATGCAAAATTGCGGATATTGGAAACGATTACAAGAAACTGTTCAAGCTAACCAACAGTATTTTGGGCAACAATAATGAAGTTGCTCTGCCGTCACACCAAAGTGAGTTTGAACTTTCAAATCGTTTCGTGCATTTCTTTCTTGATAAAATTGAAAGAATCAGGAGCAGTCTACTCATGGCGAGCGAAGATATCGGCGATATGGAACCTCTTCGGGCAGATGTACGATTCGAAGGTCGTTCACTAACAGATTTCACCCCTGCTTCTGTCGATGAGGTGAGAAAAAATATTCTGAAAGCGCCATGCAAAGCTTGCAAACTCGATCCAATTCCAACGATGTTATTGAAAACCTGCTTAGACAGTGTCGCCACTACAATAACGACGATTATTAATATGTCACTATCAACATATGTGGTACCAACATCTTTTGAAAGAGCAATTGTTCGATCTCTTTTGAAGAAACCCGCGCTGGAAAAAGACATACTTAAATATTATCGTCCGGTATCTAATCTTCCTTTTATTTCCAAAGTGCTAGAACAGGTGGTCGAGAGTCACCTAGAAAACCATTTAGCGTCTAATTATCTCCATGACGTGTGCAATCCGCCTATCGTGCTGATCACTCTACAGAGACAGCGTTACTTCGTGTACACCATGGCATTACCTGTGCGCTTGACAAAAACCGTTGTGCTGTTTTAGTGATGTTAGATCTGTCAGCTGCGTTCGTTGTGATTGATCATACCATCCTTCGAAAGAGATTAGAGTATTCGTTTGAGATTTCAGGTGGGGCACTGCAATGGTTACTCTTTAATCTTCAAGACAGGACTCAGCGTGTAGCCATAGGTTTTGTCCTCTCTGATGAATTCCATCTTCAATGTGGTGTTCCTCAAGGATCCGTGCTTGGACCTAAACTATATTGCATCTTCTCGAAGCCAATCGCCGAAATATGCAGGCGTCACAATATGTCTTATCATTTCTACGCGGACGATACACAACTCTATCTCGTATTCGAACCACTTTAAAATTGGATTGACATATCGAAACGACTCGAAGATTCCTTAACTGATATTAGTTCATGGATGGGTTCGAACATGCATAAATTGAATGAGGACAAAACTGAAGTAATGTTGTTCGCTCCCAAACACCGAGTGAAGGATTTGCAGGATTGTCATCTTACCTTTGGAGGA
>JYMV01034593.1_pt1 | contig 15626 bp, 17 predicted proteins | sample 338911 | NCBI WGS metagenome assembly JYMV01 (sample SAMN03354496, study PRJNA234377) | hydrothermal vent metagenome | biome: Deep sea; feature: Hydrothermal plumes at the Eastern Lau Spreading Center, Western Pacific Ocean; material: Seawater | place: Tonga | collected 2009 | depth 2000 m m
GGGTTAGTGTGTTGTTCTTGAAATAGTCAATTATACTTGCCCAAAATCACCATTCGAATATTCTCACCTATATTTCGAGCTCACAGCTTGTTCATTGGAGCACGTGTTGGTTGGTAAAAAATATTGAGGATTATAAGATAATCGTAAGACTAATTTGATGCCAAAGTCTTTAGAAATTATTTGTACCATTGACGAACTGCGTACCAAGATTGCGTCCTGGCGAAAGGATAAATTAAGCATTGGTCTCGTCCCTACAATGGGAGCCCTTCATGGCGGGCATTTATCTCTTGTTGCTCGGTCAGTGGCTGATAATGACCGGACCTGTGTTACTATTTTTGTTAATCCCCGGCAATTTGGCCCGGGAGAAGACTTCAAGGCCTACCCTCGAGATCATCAGGCAGATACTCAAGCGCTGGAAGATTGTAAAGCGGATCTCTTATTCGCTCCAAGTGTGGAAGAAATTTACCCAATAGGAAGTGTCACAAGTGTTTCAGTAATAGGTATAGGTGACATATTAGAAGGGGAGTTTAGGCCCGATTTCTTTAAAGGTGTTGCTACTGTGATTACTAAGCTGCTTTTTCAAGTACTTCCGGACAGGGTCTATTTTGGGGAAAAGGATTACCAACAGCTTTGTCTCATTGAACGTATGAAGTCTGATCTCGATATACCCGTTGAAATCATCGGGTGTTCTACAATTCGCGAGCGCGATGGACTTGCGCTATCATCGAGAAATATTTACCTAAATAAGGAGCAAAGATCAGTTGCCCCAGGGTTACATCGCATTCTTAATGAAACGGCGGAGCACTACCATACGTCAAATAATAGCAACCAAGCGATTTCTAAAGGAAAAATGGCCTTGATAGAATCTGGGTTTACAAAGGTTGACTATATTGCGATTTGTGACCCAGCCACATTAAATCAAGCCGAGCAAAATACAGGATCCGTAAGAGTATTAGGGGCTGCATGGCTTGGAAGAACACGATTGATTGATAACGTTGAATTGTAGTGTATCACACGCTTTGAGCTAATTCTTTAATTGAGATGCTTGGCGTTACGATCTAGTTACAAATAATTTTTTCTAATTTGGTTTTAATTTTCTGAAGTTTTTCCGGCGACTGGAGTAAAAACTAGTGCTAGTGCCGTGCAAATAAATAACAGTGAAACAAATTCACGCCAACCAACGGTTTCCCCCAGAACTAGGCTTGAACTGACCACTCCTATAATTGGGACTAGTAGAGTTGAGATAGTGCAAATAGAGACGGGTAACATTTCAATCACTCTGAACCAGACAAACCAGCACATGATAATAGGGCAAAATAACACGAAGATAGTAGAACCAGCCGCTGCTAGGGAATAAGTTTGCCAATCGGGGGTTTCAAGGATCAAGGCTAAGATCGTAATGGGTAGTCCGCCAATGACTAACTGCCACCCCACGAGGGAAAGCGTGGAGATACGCCACTTAATACTCTTTTGTACAACAGTACCGGCACCCCAGGAAAAGGCTGAGGCTAACATGAAAAAAGCACCAGCCGGCGCAAGTTCTAGGATGCCAAGCTCCCCAGATAACAATACACCAAGCCCGCACATGCCAAGAACAAGTCCAATTAGTTTACTGGGTGTCGATTTTTCGCCAATAAATAATATACTCAAGATCACGGCCCATAGGGGCATTGTATAGGCGATAATGGAGGCTTGACCGCCACCCAGAAGGCGTATTCCAAACGCGCTAAATACGTGCCAGAGGGTAATGTTTAAAAATGCCGCTAACGTGATCTCTCGCCACTGCCCTTTTGGAATTCCAATCTTAAATTTAAAAAGGAACCCGAGGCCAAATATAGCGAGGGCAGCAGTCGGTGCAATTAGACCACGAAATGTTAATGGTGGAATTTCAGCAAGAGCAATTTTCAGGAAGGGCCATGAAACACCCCACCCGAATATAGCCACCGCCAGCAAAATGCACGCCTGTGCTGTGAGGCCGCTATTCTCTGGATGAGGTATCATTGATGGCTAGATTAGTTAATGTAAAGTTGTAACGACACAAAATACCTAGCATTTGATGGTTAGCGCTACAAACCACAAAGACTAACACCTTGGCTTGGAGAGGATAGCTTTTGGCTGTTGTATCTTTTGGGGTAGTCCCCCTAATTTAGGTAGAGATGTACCTCGGTGCTGGTCGCGCGTGCTGTCCGCTCGGACAAGGACACCCGATTTGGCGAGAGGCCCATACGTTGCAACGATCTAAGTACATTTTCCGCATTGCGGCGCGCCTTGTTTCGGTCAACAGAAAGCTTGGCTGCTCCGCCCAAATTCGGGGCTATGGCTACCAGAGAAAAAGTTGAACCGGGTCGACGTTCAAGGACCCGGCTGACAGCGTTGTATAGTGCTTGCTCATAAGCCACGTCCTTACGGTCAAAGCGAATTACCACCAACGGGCGACTACTAATCGATCGTTGGGTTCGGGGCCCGACGAAGTTTTGTCTGCCAGAAGCGACTGCATCAAGGGCTCGGTTAGTAAGACTGGCCCCCATGATTTCGCCAGTTTTGATGGATTCAGATAGCGTGTTCAAGTTGCTACGTTCGGTCGCGACAAAATTAGTATGACGTTGGATATCCTCACTTAGTTCCTTTAATACACGCTCAACTAAAACAACAGTCCGATTTACTTCATCTTCTAACATGGCAAGTTTTTGGTGGTCTTCATCCATCGCTCCAGAAACACGGAAGGCCGCTCGAGTGTTCTCTGATAGGAATGCTGCCAGGGTTGAATCAGAGGTGACCTGAGAGGTCAATTTATTCATGGACCCTATGTCCTCGCTGATACTATTTAATAAACTCAGGGCGGTATTAAATCTTTGCACCAATACCGGGTTTCCAGGGGTAGTCCCGACTTGAAGACGTGAATTCACGACGGCAACGGCACGCTGATAACTTTCTGCGCTTTGGACGCTATTAGCTCGAAGTTGTTGAAGATTGGAATTATTCCTGGACACGTTGATCTGTAGACGGCGCAATTCTTTCCGTAACTCAGCAACTTTACTGCCTACAAAGGTGCCAGAATCAGCGCCGTTATTTGCGGGCGCATTTTGAGCTAATCTTGTAGGCGCTAATGGGGGTGCGGGGGAAGTTCTGGCCTCAGGAGCTTGATCCTTTTGGGCAGATGAAGTGGGCCCAGCTGGGTCTTCACCTGTCAAGGTGGGGAGCAAGGACTCCGCAGAGAAGGAACAACCAGAAATAAAAACCGCAACGCCAATAAATACTGGACGAATATTTTTGAGGACCATCCCGACGAAATTCCTATTACAATTAAATTCAAGCCACTAGATCAAGCAAGCTAACCTCTGCGACCAAACAATTCGTACACATACACTTAAATATATTACTTAACTATACGTTAAACCTCAATCAAGAAAAAACCCCAATCAAACTCCAAGAAGAATCCTAAAACAAACCATATTAGAAGGGTGTCTTGAACTTAACCCGCCATTTGAATAGTTTTGTCCCTCCTTTGGCGCCCGTAGCTCAATTGGATAGAGCGTCTGACTACGGATCAGGAGGTTGAGGGTTCGAGTCCTTCCGGGCGCGCCATTTGCTGTAGTCACATACAATTTTTTAAGTCACACAATTAAATTTGTGGTGTTTTTGCCGAATCAATTTATTTTGGGGAGGATTTAAAAATATTGATATGCATGTCTCAAATGGTTGATGGTATTCAGCGTTCGCATCACAGAAGATCGTAGGATACGTCATTCTGCTACTGCAATCTTTTCAAAACCCATTCCACCTGACCCCACAATAAAAGCAGAAATTTTTTCTACACCCTGATTCTTTTTTAGATTTGTGAAGTAAAAGGGTTTTTCACCCCGCATTTTCTGGGCGTCACGTTCCATTACATCAAGGTCTGCTCCGACAAACTTTGCAAGATCGATTTTATTGATCACCAGTAAATCAGAACGAGTGATACCTGGCCCACCTTTCCGCGGTATTTTGTCACCGGCAGAGACGTCAATTACGTAGATTGTAATATCGGCTAGCTCTGGGGAAAAAGTTGCTGCTAGGTTATCTCCGCCTGATTCAATGAACAACATGTCGAGATTGGGAAACTTTTCATTCATTTCGGCGACCGCCGCGAGATTCATCGAGGCGTCTTCTCGGATAGCGGTATGGGGACACCCCCCCGTTTCCACTCCCACAATGCGGTCTGGTGGAAGAGCGCCTGATTTGGTCAAGAACTCAGCGTCTTCTTGTGTATAAATGTCGTTAGTGATGGCGGCAATGTTATAGCTCGCTCCCAAATGCTTACATAGTTTTTCTAATAAAGCTGTTTTACCTGTACCGACTGGACCTCCGATGCCAATACGCAGGGGATCTCTATTGAATTTAATCATGATCGGAAAAGCCTAGTATATTGTGTTTCATGTCGTGCCGAAGTCCAATCCACAACCAAGGTAGCGGATCCCATATTTTTCGGAGAAGACGTTAACGAGATTTCTTTTACCGTCAAAATTGTGTCGGCTAAGCCCGCTAATACCTTTAGGCCCATCGTTTGGCCTATGGGAATGAGCCTCACTCCCGCAGAAACCAAATTGGATGAAAAGGCGTTTAAGTACGCTGATAAGGCATCACCAAGCGCTATACCATGAATTGCAGATACGAGTGCAACAGCTACCGAGTAGGGTATATTTTTGTTATCTTGTTTTAAATATGAGGATATACGATTTAGTTGGTTTGAAGGCCAAGCTGCGCAAATGGCGTCGATGAAAGCGTTACCTTGAGCGTGGCTCTCAATTTCCATTTCGGCTGTCGGTTGAAAAGCTCGGGCCATTTCTAATAGCTCTAATAAGCGTACGTCATTTTTTTCGATAGCCGCTCTCCATGTTTCCGAAAATAAAATGCCATCTTTACAGCCTGCACCATAGGTTAAAACGCCTTCTATCCAATTCTGAAGGGTATATGCGTCCCTTATCAGGCCTTCTTCAACAGCAAACTCAATTCCGTGGGAATAGATGTATGCTCCCACGGGGAAATTTGGAGATAGCCAAGTGAGGATTTTTAACAGGTTAGCATCTGATTGGGGACTAATATTCAAGTTTTCTCACCACTGCTGTGAGTGTGACTGTGTTCGTAAGCTCCACCTTCAGGTTCAAATGGTGCTGTAAGGCGGTGAGTAGCGGCCCCCAAGCCTTGTACCATTTTTTCCAGCACGTGATCTTGGCAAATTCGTAAGTTGCCCCGCGGCAGGATTTGCACCGCCGTATGACGGTTACCAAGATGCCAAGCTATTTGGGTCTTCTTTTCAGCTGTTTTACAGATGATATCAATTACAGCTTCCGAGGCAGCGTGAACAGCAAGGATACCTCCGTCATCCAGAACCAAGCCATCGCCATCCCTAAACCGACTGGGCTCAACCAGATCGAGAAGAAAATCCTCGCCGGTGTCATCGGTCAAACGGATTCGCCTTCGGTAACGGTTATGAAACGGTAGGGACACGGTCGCGACCGCAGCTTCCAGCAACCAATCTCCAGCCGGCGAAATTTCAATGGCCCGGCGCATTTTAGAATAAGAAATAACGCTGGGCCATGGAGAGTTCCTGGGCTGGTTCACATATTAGGAGTTCTCCATCGGCTCTTACTTCATAGGTTTCCGGATCAACAAACATGTCTGGCGTATAGTCGTTCAGGATCATGTCTTTTTTTGTTACGGATCGAGTGTTGCAGACGGGAAGCGTATCTTTTTTTAGATCCAACTCCGACCCTATACCAACTGCATCCTTAGATATAAAGCTTACTGAGCTCGCCTGCATAGAACGCCCGAGACTTGCAAACATGGGACGATAGTGGACGGGTTGGGGTGTTGGAATAGAGGCGTTTGGATCACCCATGGCAGCGCCAGCGATAGATCCACCTTTTAAAATAAGATCGGGCTTAACTCCAAAAAACATGGGTTTCCAGAGAACAAGATCCGCGAGTTTGCCAACTTCAACTGAACCAACGTGATTGGCAATACCGTGGGTTAGGGCAGGGTTTATTGTGTATTTAGAGATGTAACGTTTGACCCTAAAGTTGTCGTTTTTGCCTTTCTCGTCAGGTAGTGATCCCCGCTGTTTTTTCATTTTGTCGGCAGTTTGCCAGGTGCGGATGATGACTTCACCCACACGTCCCATAGCCTGGCTATCAGACGCAATCATAGAAAAAGCCCCAAGGTCATGGAGTATGTCCTCGGCGGCAATCGTTTCCCGCCGGATACGGCTTTCAGCGAAGGCTACATCTTCCGGGATCTTGGGGTCGAGGTGATGGCACACCATGAGCATATCCAAATGCTCATCCACGGTATTTATCGTGAATGGACGAGTAGGGTTTGTGGAGGATGGTAATACGTTAGTTTCTCCGCACAATTTGATTATGTCGGGTGCGTGGCCTCCCCCGGCGCCTTCGGTATGGAAGGCGTGGATAGTGCGATCCTTAAAAGCGGATATCGTATTTTCGACAAAGCCCGCTTCATTCAAGGTGTCCGTGTGAATGGCGACCTGCACGTCCACCTCCTCGGCCACGTTCAAGCAGGTATCAATGGCGGACGGGGTTGTTCCCCAATCTTCGTGAAGCTTGAGTCCACACGCTCCCGCATTGACCTGCTCAAATAAGGCGTCGGGTTTAGAGGCGTTGCCTTTGCCAAAAAATCCTAAGTTCATAGGTAGGCCTTCTGCCGCCTGCAGCATCCGACTGATATGCCAAGGCCCGGGAGTGCAGGTGGTGGCATTAGTCCCTTCTGCAGGTCCGGTTCCGCCACCAAGCATAGTGGTAATGCCAGAATAAAGGGCATCATCAACTTGCTGTGGACTGATCCAGTGGATATGAGCATCAATTCCACCTGCCGTTAGTAGTCGACCCTCCCCGGCGATAGCCTCAGTGCCCGGTCCCACAATAATATCAATCTGAGGTTGAATGTCTGGATTTCCAGCTTTGCCAATACCAGCAATGCGGCCGTCCTTAATCCCTACGTCAGCTTTGACAATACCCCAATAATCGATAATAAGAGCATTGGTAATGACAGTGTCAACGGCGTTATCTTGTCGACTGATTTGGGATTGGCCCATGCCATCTCGTATAACTTTGCCTCCACCAAACTTTATCTCCTCGCCATAGATTGTTTTGTCCTCTTCCACTTCAATGAACAAATCCGTATCGGCAAGGCGGACTTTATCGCCAGTAGTGGGCCCAAACATGGCCGCATATGCTGCGCGGTCAATTTCGTAAGCCATGTGTCCAACTTCTCCTTTTTAATCCAGATCGCCTTGGACTAAGGCGTTAAATCCATAGACTTGGCGGTTGCCTTGATAGTCAATCAGGGTGACGTTCCGGCGTTGACCAGGCTCAAACCGGACGGCTGTACCAGCAGGAATATCTAGCCGTTTACCTTTCGATTTCTCACGGTCAAAATCGAGCGCCGAATTTGTCTCAAAAAAATGGTAATGGGAACCCACCTGCACTGGTCTGTCTCCGGTATTGGTCACAATCATGTCCAAAGTTTCTCGGTCTTTATTGAGGATCAAAGTGCCGGGAGCGGTTATGACTTCGCCTGGTTTCATGCTTCGTTTTCCTAACGTATGGGGTTGTGGACAGTCACCAATTTGGTTCCATCCGGGAAAGTAGCCTCAACCTGAATGTCACTAATCATCTGATCTATCCCTTCCATCACCTGGTCTTTAGTGAGAACATTTCCACCATCACGCATAAGATCGGCGACTGAGGAACCATCTCTGGCACCTTCTACGACAAAGTCGCTGATTAACGCGACGGCTTCCGGGTAATTAAGTTTAACACCGCGAGCCAAACGTTTTCTTGCTACTTCTGCAGCCATTGTAACCAGCAATTTGTCTTTTTCTCTCGGTGTAAGGTGCATGGTTTAAATTCCTCTTATGATAATCAATCAGATGTGCCATAAACGTGGAAGAGAATTTGGTAAACTTGCCACATGATGCCGAAAATTTTGCCAAAAATTGCCAAAGGCATTGCGCAAGTTTAAAGGATCTTCACCCATAAATCGGGCGATAAGGACTCCATTAGTAACACTGACAGACATACGAATATTTTCCTCAGGGTTTTTAATTAGGTTGCGGGCGTAATCCAAGTACGTGCCGACATTGTCAGATATGAACGCGATAGTCGCCGCCCCGCTGATGTTTTTTAAACAAGCTGGGTGATTAAAAATCTGTGGAATATTTTTCTCAAGTAACAAAGCATCTATCCAGACAAGCTTATTATCTCGCCAAACCTCCCAGGAATCCCGCAAATATCCAGAAGAAAAGGTTTCACCACTGCCTTTCCTACCAAATACGACAATTTCACCGGCCAGCACTTGTGAGCCTGCCGCCGCCCTAATTCGTGTGGTGCGATTGAGGCGGGCGTTATCAAACAATATTGTTTCCTGGGGAAGGTATTCCGCCCAAGCATGTGTGTTTGCTTCAAGATCGACTTCCATTAGGCAAGTAGCTTCTGAAGAGCCATAAACTTTTTCTGCTGCCTGGGCCATTATCATTGCAGATGTTTTCTCACCAAACGTAAGTGCTAATGATATTTTGTCACCGCCAACCAAGCCACCTGATGTAGTTACTATAATTCCTAATTTTATTTCCTCTGAAGACACATTCGGAAATAGCACCCTGATCGGATCACTTTGGTAAAGGTGGAATAAGTTAGTACGACCATCGCGATAAGAAAATTCGATATTTCCTTGACCATGGATCTGCATTGGAGAGCCCGTTACAGGCCGTTTGTTAACTGCGCACATGATCTTTTACCATTCCAGTCATATCATAGTTGACCAATTTAATGTGGTCTATGCAGCATCGTCGTAGACTAGAATTAATTTTGGAAAAACATAAGTTTGAGTGAATTGATTGCCGTATATGGCGGTTAACACGACAGCTTAAAAAATTCTAATTAGGATCTAAATTTGTTTCCCAGAAACACTAATCAAGTTACTAAGATATGTTTTTCCAACATTCCCAGACCTATAGTCTTCGATTAGTATCTTTCATTTACTTAAATAAGGCATGTGAAAAAAATAGGTCATGTGAAAATGTCAAATTTCCAAATTCATCTCGTGGGGAGCATTCCTCTAAACTCGGCAGAATTAGTTTTTGATATTGTCGGCAGATACCTCGGGGAAAAATGCATGCGTATTCCAGATGGTGAAACAGGGGAACGCACAAACTGGATAGGTTGGCAACGCGGTGTGTTTGCGAACCAATCGGCGTTAGTGCAGGGCCAAAAAAAAGAACGTGATTATCAGCTCAATCGCCCTTTTGCCTTCGTTGAAGGAAGAGGATCTCGAGATCTCAAGATTCATGATCTTGGGTTTGCTCGCGAAGCCATCAAGTCGTACACGCTCTTTAAGAAAAAACAGAAAGACGGAGTATTGCCAAAAATTGCTAAGTTTTTAGTCAGTATGCCAACACCGTTTGCACCAGTTTATTCATTCATCAGCTATAAAAATCAGGATGATGTTTATCCCATCTATGAGGATGCTATCCTGAGGGAAATTGAGCAAATTTGCAGCAGAATTCCGCCATCTAAGTTAGCTATTCAATGGGATGTAGCAACGGAGATGAGCATTTTTGAAGGGGTCTACCCTGCAACCTTCAAAGATGAATGGGATGTCTTAATGAGCAGATTAATTAAATTGGGAAACCGTGTGCCGGCGGAGGTTGAGATGGGGTTTCATCTTTGTTATGGAAGTATGAACAATAGGCATTGGAAGGAACCAAATGACCTAGGTATGTGTGTTAAAGTAGCCAATGGCTTAGCGGAAGGTCTCTCGCGACAAATTAATTTCATACATATGCCTGTACCAGTTAACCGTACCGATGACGCCTATTTTCATCCGCTTCTGAAACTCTTGCAGGCAGATGACACTGAGTTATATCTGGGGCTTGTGCACGATTCAGATACGTTAGATGAAAATCGTGCTCGCATGGAAACAGCATCTAAGTATGTAGAAAAATTTGGTATCGCTACTGAATGTGGTCTTGGCAGAACAAACCCAACGGCCATTCCTAGGCTGCTACGTTTGCACGTAAAGTTAGCGACATCTAAAAAACGCGTGATATCAGTATATTAATTGCCCAAGATTGATATTATTAGTATCATTCCGACCATATGATATTCTAAAATCAACCCGAGCAAATCTCATAACAACTCATACTCATAACAGGGAGACACCTTCAAATGAAAAAAATATTTACTTTGTACTTTGCGTTACTGACAGGCCTGTTTTTTGTCGCTGGTGCGCATCAGGTGGAGGCAGCCGAAGTGAAGCTAAAAATGGTAACAATGTTGCCGTCTAAACATCCAGTCGGAAAATCATTTGGTGGTTTTATCAAAAGAATAAATGCCGCTTTGAAAGGTGAGTTCCAGATTGATTGGCGTGGTGGTCCAGAGGCCGTTCCCCAGTTTAAGCAGCCAAATGCTGTGAGGTTGGGATCGGTTGACGCTACAATAACCAGTCCCAGTTATGTTAACGGGATTTTGAATGTATCTGGCGCATCAAACTACTCTAATAAGACTTATGCTGAGAGAAAGGCGGCTGGCTTTCACGATTATTTCGCCAAACTCCATGAGGCGAAGGGACTTGTTTATGTCGGGGAGCTTCCAATGTCTAACAAGAGTTTCCACATCTTTCTCAGGAATCCAATTAAAAGCCTTGAGGACATTAAGGGCTTAAAAATTCGAGTTTTTCCAGCTATTGCTCCCGCTGTTAAGGCGTTGGGAGCTAACCCTATAGTCTTGCCGATGCCGGCAATTTACACATCAATGGAAAGAGGTGTTGTCAAGGGATTTGTCACGGGAATCCCCGGGGTTGCCAAGATTTATAAAGGTGTACTTGGTGATTGGATTCATGAAGGATTTTATACCGCGGTTTTTCATTTTCTTGTAAATCCAAAGTCCTGGGCCAAGATCCCGGCTGCAACAAGGGCAAAAGTGCTAAATTACACTCGTAATATTGACCCTCCAATTTTTGAAGCGAATTGGAAACCTGTAATTGACGCAGCTTATGCTGCGGTTGAAAAAGCTAAACTTCCAGGAACTAAATTTTCGCCTGCGGTGACTGCTAAGTACAGCAAGACAGTCTATGATGCGGCTTGGGCAGCGGTGAAGAAAAAGGCGCCTATCGTAGGAGCCCAGCTTGAAAAATTGTTGATGAAGTAAATTTATCTTTTTTTTTAAAAGACAATCAATGATTTGGAGGATTACTTTTATAAAGTAATCCTCCAATTCAATTTTAGCACTTGGAAGTGATGTTCTTTAATGTTCCGTCGGTTATCAGCAGTATCCAGATGGTTCGATAAATTAAACCAGTTTCTGGCTTATGTTGCTTGTACCTTATTGGTACTCATTATTCTCGCCATCTGTGTTGAAATTGTTACGCGTTCCTTTTCTTCTATAACAAACCCCTGGCTCATCGATCTCAGCGAAATAACGTTGCTTTATTCCACTTTTTTGGCCGCTTCTTGGGTTCTTGGGAATGACAAACACGTTTCACTCGATCTGATTTTGGAAACTTTTAATCCCCGGGCGAAGAAATACATGCATCTTCTGTTATCAATTGTGGCCGCGGTGGCCTGTTTTATTGTGTGTTTGTTTGGTGTTTTGACCGTTATTGATCAGTACCAAAATGATATTCGGGAAACAACAATTATGGCTCCATTTACATTCTGGATAACCGCGGTGGTTCCCTTCGGCCTGTTTTTGTTGGGTTTCCAGTTTATCCGACGGGGGGTGCGAGCCTTGCTTGGCCTTCAGCTGGCAGTAGATCCAAATTTAGAGGAAGAAGGTTAATTCCATGGAATGGTGGGAAGCATTTCTTTTAATAATGGGATCCCTTTTTTTCTTAATGTTCATTGGTATGCCCGTCGCATTTGCCTTTTTGGTAGTAAACGTGGTTGGAGCCTATTTCTTTTTTGGCGGCTTGCCGGGAATGTTCCAGCTCGTCATCCAAATTTCCGATTCTCTTAGTACATTCACTTTGGTTCCAGTGGCCTTATTCCTCGTGATGGGCGAAATCATGTTTCACTCGGGAATTGGCGTAAATCTTCTGGATGCACTTGATAAGTGGTTTGGTAATTTGAAAGGGAGGTTAGCTCTGTTAGCCGTTGGGGGTGGTGTGCTTTTTGCGGCGCTAACAGGCAACAGTATGGGAAGTGTTGCGCTGCTTGGTTCTTCTTTGGTTCCAGAGATGGAAAAGCGAGGGTATGGAAAACCCATGTCCCTTGGTCCAATCCTAGGTAGCGGCGGATTGGCAATAATGGTTCCTCCGAGTGGTTTGGCAGTTTTACTAGGCGTCGTTGCTGAACTATCGATAGGACAAATTCTAATTGCCATTATTCTACCTGGTATAATTATGGCCATACTCTACGCTATTTATATAGTGGGTCGATGTGCGCTAGATCCCAAAGTAGCTCCAGCATTTACCGTCCCGCCGGTTTCCTTATCTGAGAAATTATGGACTACTTTAATCCATATCTTGCCGGTTTCCTTCATCATATTCATGGTCGTCGGGGTGATTTTCCTGGGATTGGCGACCCCCAGTGAATCTGCTGCATCTGGTGCGTTAGGGACATTTCTCTTGGCTTGCTTCCAACGTCGGATGAACTGGCATGTTTTTAAGAAAGCTATGGTAGGTAGTTTGGAAATTTCAGTGATGCTCCTTATGATTATTTCTGGAGCATTGGCTTTCACACAGATGCTTGCATTTACTGGAGCAACAGTTGGGCTCATCAATATGGTTCTGAGTTTTGGAACCAGTCCAACCGTATTAGTAATTCTGATGCTGATTACAGTTATTGTGCTGGGTATGGTTATGAGTCCGGTACCGATTATGTTGGTAACCCTTCCTGTTTTTATACCAATTGTTGAGGAGTTGGGATTTAATACAATTTGGTTTGCGGTGCTTTTTTTGATTGCCATTGAGACTGGGACTACGTCACCACCATTTGGAGCAAGCCTTTTTGTGATGAAGGGGGTAGCACCCAAGGGTACCACCATGCCCGAAATTTACGGCGCAGCAATTCCATTTTTGATTTGTGATGCTATTGCTTTACTGATTGTCCTTATATTTCCGATTATTGTTCTTGGCCCAATAGGTTTGATGTTTGAGTCCGGCGCATTCAAACCCTACTGATCGTTCTTGTCTTTCCGATTATTGTTCTCGGTCCAATTGGTTGGATGTTTTAGATCTCTCAAGCTCGCAAATAGCGCTGGTTAACACATACAAAATTCCTTTATATATAAATCATAGATTGAAACAGCAGTTTGTGCGTGCCGCGTAGGGAGGGCTATTTGGATTACAATCCGAATTTAAAACACCGGCAGTTGCCGGAGGCAAACAAAGTTGCCAGCAAGGGAAATATAGAGCATTTGGGCCAGGCGAAAAATATTGTGCACCAGACCAGATCTACCTCACCAACGGACTATGAAAACGGGTTGGGTCAGGCTTTAGAGAAGATATTCTCTGATAATGTAATTGAGTTGGAGAATATTATCAGTCGCCTCAATGAAATGGGTGTCCAGACGCAAAGTGGTGCCGCCTGGACTGAAGAATCTTTTCGATCTGAAATGAAGCGCCTTGGAGCGTAATCTCTACAAAAGAAACCAATTAAAAGGAGTTTTATTTAAGGATCCAAACAAGGATAAACCGATGGTTGAAACTTTCAATACTCATAATCAAGTTGAAACACTGCTCGCAAATGGTCTTATGAACATGTGGTATCCGGTATTGCCTAGTTGGAGCGTTCATTCCGAGCCAGTTGGTATTACCCGTTTGTCGCGCAATATAGCTCTTTGGCGGGATAATAATGGAAAGGTTAACGCCGTAGAGGATAGGTGTCCTCACCGAGGGGCGCGATTATCTTTGGGATGGAACCTAGGAAACCGTCTGGCTTGCTGGTACCACGGGGTAGAGGTGAATGGTAGGGGCGTGGTAGAAAACGTGCCTGCTGCAGAGAAAGCCTCGATTGAAGGTAAACGTTGTGTTCTATCTTATCCGGTTAAGGAAATCGAGGGGGCTATATTTCTTTATTTCGGAGATGAGATACATCAAGATCCGTGTGATTTGGAACTTCCTAACGAGCTGGTTGGTCAGGAGTTCAGCAACTTTCTCTGCACTGCTATCTGGCAATGTAACTATCGTTATGCGGTAGACAATGTTATGGACCCCATGCACGGAGCTTATTTACACGCAAAGTCTCATTCGATGGCTTTCGGCGATAAGAAAGCCAATATGCGAATTGAAAACACCGAGTTTGGTTTGGTTTTTGAGAAAGAGGGTCAACGCGATACAAATTTTGATTGGGTTGAGATTGGTAATACTGGCGCGATGTGGATGAGATTATCCATTCCCTATCGAAAAAATGCGGGACCAGGAGGCGTCTTTTACATCGTTGGATTTGCAACTCCTGTGGATGAAGATCATACACAGGTTTTCTTTTGGCGCACTCGAAAAGTTGAGGGTTGGCAGCGCGATGTCTGGAGGTTTATGTATCGGAACCGGCTAGAGAAGCTACATTGGGAAGTGCTAGAACAGGATCGATTGCTCCTAGAGGCGATGGAGCCCGATGCTCATAACTACGAACATTTGTATCAACATGATATGGGGCTCGCCAGGGTTCGCCTTGAAATGAGAAAGAAAGCGGAATCTCAGGTGGTTGAGTTGCTAGCGTTAGAGACAGAACGTAATGAAAAGAGAGCCCAAATTTTAACCGGGGCATAATAAAAGTCCAATGGAATTATTGTCTCGATGACCAACAGTATTTCTTTGGCAGGAAAGCGAGTTTTGATTACCGGCGGAGCCCGAGGTCTTGGCCGGTCATTTGCGAGGGCCGTGGTCGATGCCGGTGCAAAGGTGGCCGTAGCCGATATTTTAGTAGAGGAAGGTCAATCTACGTCGCACTCAATAGGGGCAAACTTTTTCGAATTGGATTTAACTCAACCCGAAAGTATTAAAATTTGTATGGAACAAGTAGCAGCAAAACTTGGTGGACTTGACGGGCTCATAAATAACGGTGCAATTGCAACCGCCGTGGGGGGCTTAAACATGACAGAAATAGAAATTGATCAATGGGATAAGGTTATGACTGTCAACGTGCGCGGCACCTGGTTAATGAGCCGCGCTGCTGTCCCCCATCTAGCAAAATCCGGCAATGGTAAGATTTTAAATTTGGCTTCTGACACTGCTTTGTGGGGAGCTCCAAAGCTCATGCACTATGTGGCGAGTAAAGGAGCGGTTATATCGATGACAAGATCTATGGCTAGAGAACTCGGTGCTGATGGAATTTCTGTTAATAGTATTGCCCCCGGCCTCACGGCTGTTGAGGCTACTGAATATGTTCCGGAAGAACGTAAGCGTCAGTATGTTGAAGGTCGACCGTTTAAAAGAACGCAGATGCCTGAAGACGTAACCGGCGCAACCGTGTTTTTGATGTCGGATGCCGCTGACTTTATCACTGGCCAATGCCTGCCGATTAATGGCGGCTTTGTTATGAATTAATGGTTTCAAATCGAAATTAAAAGTTGGAGTTGAGGATGTCTGGTGTTGACGAATTTGAAGACCTCGAAACTTGGAAAAAGCCGGAG
>JYMV01009820.1_pt1 | contig 15623 bp, 20 predicted proteins | sample 338911 | NCBI WGS metagenome assembly JYMV01 (sample SAMN03354496, study PRJNA234377) | hydrothermal vent metagenome | biome: Deep sea; feature: Hydrothermal plumes at the Eastern Lau Spreading Center, Western Pacific Ocean; material: Seawater | place: Tonga | collected 2009 | depth 2000 m m
AGGCAACGACTGTAATCACTACTTTTGATATTGATACAAGTTCAGCAAACGTAATTAAGGTTGGTGAATCATATATCAAAACCAAAATTGCAGGATTATCTGTAAAAGCAGGATTAAGAAAAGGCTTGCATGGAAATGGCTTAACTTATAAAAAATCCTCAGCAGCAGAGAAGATAACTATCGGTACTTCTTTTTCTGGCTTTGGCGTTTCTGCTACACAGAAATCAAACAGCCCAACGGTAAATATTGACGTTAAGGGCACTGTTGGTCCAGTAAAAGTTAAGGTTCAAAATATAACTAGAGATGGAAGAGTGTTAAGCCTTTCTGGTTCTATGGCTGGATTTAGCTTAAATCTTGAAGATTCCGAGCTTACTACTGCTTACTCATTAGGTGGAAGCATGTCTGGCATCAGTGGTAAGTATGTGTCTATTGGCCTTAAAGGTGCTAACACTGCAACCCAAAATGATGGAATCTTTGGTGACATAACTGGTGCTACAGATGTAGACGGCTTGGTTGTTTCTACTAAGCTTGGCTTTGGCAAAATAACTGGTAAGCATTACAAGGCTACTTTTGCTGCAACAGAGAAGACAACCAATAAGATTACTTTGTCTGCAGGTGGTGTTTCGTATTCATACGCTAATACTGACGATGCAACGGCAGGGTCATCTACTGATTCATTCTCAGCAAAAATTAAATTCAAATTTTAATAATATAGTTTTTATTTAATATGCTAAAAATGGTTGTCGAAAGGCAGCCATTTTTTTTGTTTATAATTCTTGATATGTCCGTATTATAGTGATACAATGTCTAGACGGACAGTTCGTGTAATACGATGTCCAGCCCCAGATTAATCCTCTATCACTTAGTATTGTTATCTCATAGTTCTCGTGAAAAGATTTGAATTTTTCCACATAATTATAAGAAAATTAATGCTCAAAACACTACTATCACTTCTTAGCTTATTAATTTTGATTTACGTCATTTTTCATTTAGAGCAAGTGAAGATTGATTCTGATTCGACAAAAATAGCACACTTGGCTAAATAGCTCAATGATTTTATTCGAGGGTCTGCACTGGGTTTTAATGACTACCACTGCATGCTTGGTTTTTCTCAGGGCTTTCCAGACTCAAAATGTCATTCACAGACATTATTATTGGGCCGTAATGACTTCATATCTTATGGCTTTTGCCGAAGTGGCAGTGGTACTTGGCGTTGTAGATGCTGGTTGGTCTTCAGTGCTTTGGGTTGGAACAGGTGGCGCAATTGGAGTTTCGCTTTCAATGTTTACCCATAAGAGAATAGTCCAGTGTCAAGAAGACTAGTTTTTTTTGCGCTAAAGGTGTAATTTCTTAAATTTATCTATTGAACATTAGCGTATCCTTGTATATACTTATTTTCATACATGATTTTAGGATATGCATCAATGAAGAACGATAATAATAAATCTAACTCCACCTCTGGCAACCTTTTGCTAATTTCTACCATAGCTTTAACGCTACTCATTCCAGTTTCACTCATTCTATTAAGTTATCTAGAATTAATTAACGGCATATTACTCGGTCATATTGTGACAGCCGTAGCCGTTATCACGGCTTCCGCATTTATTATTGTTGGCGGCATTTGGATGTTTATCCAGGATAAAAAAGACGGTACCGAAGCAAAACAAAAAAAGAAACAAACAAAGGAATAATATGAATTTATCAAAAACTTATGATATGGGCGTCGTAAAATGGTTTACGGTTATGTCTACTATTTATCTTGTAATGGGCACCATGTTAGGGCTATATATAGCTTCTGAATTAGCTTGGCCATATCTTAATGATTTAGGCACTAATCTTCCTTATTTTCAGTTCGGAAGATTAAGGCCTTTGCATACCAATACCGTTATTTTCGCTTTTGGTGGCTCAGCATTGATGGCAACCGCCTTTTATGTAGTACAGCGGACTAATCAAACCCGGCTGTGGAGTAATAATATGGCCTGGTTTACCTTTATAAGCTGGAATCTAGTTTTACTTTCCGCCGTAATTACACTTCCATTGGGATTAACCCAAGCAAAAGAATATGCAGAGCTTGAATGGCCAATAGATATTTTACTTGCTGTTTCTTGGATGTCATTCTTATATAATTTTGTCATGACTATTCACGTCCGTGATCGGGTTAAGGTTCCACATGTGTATGTAGCCAACTGGTTCTTTATGGGCATGATGATTATGATTACATACTTACATGTTGTTAATAATTTATCCATACCTACTGACTGGTTTAAGTCATACTCCATTTTTTCTGGTGTCCAAGATGCAATGATTCAGTGGTGGTGGGGACATAACGCCGTTGGATTTTTCTTAACAGCGGGCTTCCTGGGCATGATGTACTACTTTGTGCCTAAGCAGGCCGAGCGTCCAATTTACTCTTACAGACTGTCCATAATCCACTTCTGGGCATTAATGTTTGGCTACGTTTGGCTTGGTGCTCATCACCTACAATACACTGCTTTGCCGGATTGGGCAGGTTCATTGGGAGCCACCATTTCACTCGCAATGATTATTCCGTCGTGGGGCGGAGCTATTAACGGCTTACTGACCTTGTCTGGTGCTTGGGATAGACTACGCGAAGATTATATTTTACGATTTTTAATAATGTCATTAGCATTTTACGCCATGAGTACCTTTGAAGGTCCTATTATGGCTTCAAAGACTGTTAATGCCTTGTCTCATTATACCGATTGGACTATTGGCCATGTACACTCTGGTGCCCTTGGATGGAATCTAATGGTTGCAGTGGGTTCTCTTTATCATATTATAGAGAAACTCTATAATGTCAGATTATCTCAGTCATTATTAGCCGCTCACTTCTGGATTCACACCATTGGCACGGTTATTTATATTGTTGCCATGTGGGTTTCTGGAATCACGCAAGGATTAATGTGGAGATCATATGATGAATATGGCGCCTTAGCGTATACATTTGCTGAGTCTGTTTCAGCAATGCATCCTTATTATGCAATGAGGGCTGCAGGCGGTGCATTAGTCGTCATTGGTACAATTATTATGCTTATTAATGTAATTTCAACGATTAGAAGGGCTAATAAAGAGCAATCTAATAACAATAGCGAGGTTTCTCATGCCTAAGAAAAAGAAAGAAAGTTTGCAATCAAAGTTTGAAAAGAACATTTTTGCTATGTATTTATTTGTTGGCCTTTCCGTTTCAGTGGCAGGCATAGTGGAGATTGTGCCATTGTTTACAAACCCCGATGTAGTTAGGGAGATGGTCATCGACAAGGATGGCAATAAGTTAAGTTTACTATGGCAAAGGGGCGAAGAGGAGAAGTTTTCAGATTGGAAGCCCGGCGATGGTGTTAGGCCTTATTCAGACCTTGAATTGGCTGGTCGTGATATTTACCAAAGAGAGGGTTGTTATTTATGTCACTCTCAAATGATTCGTCCATTTAGGGATGAAGCAGAAAGATATGGTCACTTCTCACTCGCTATAGAATCAGTTTATGACCACCCTTTTCAGTGGGGGTCTAAAAGAACTGGCCCAGACTTAGCCAGGGTTGGCGGTAAATATTCTGATAACTGGCATTACTTACACATGAGAGATCCTAGGGGCATGGTGCCAGAGTCTATAATGCCCAAGTATGCTTTTTTGGATGATTCAATTATTGATTATAAGCAAATACAAAAAAATATGATTGCAATGACCAAGGTTGGTGTACCTTATAGAGATTCTGATGTATTAGATGCCAAGGACAATCTAAAGGGCAAGACTGAGATGGATGCTATGGTTGCTTATTTGCAATCTCTGGGAATTATGATTAAGTTCCAAAAAGGAATAACGTACAGGGAGTAATTTATGACAATCACGGACTATTTTGGAGCAATACTGGCAATAATAATATTTTTATTATTAGCTGGTGCTTATTACTATGCATTTACGCCAAGTAATAAAGATAAATTTGAAGATATGCGTAATTTTGTAAATGAAGAATAGGGAAAGGACTTAATATGAGTGGACACGACAATAAATTTCCAGGTGAAGATAATACAGGTCATTTTTGGGATGATGAGCAGGACTTAAGGGAATTAAATAATAGACCACCAAGATGGTATATGATTGCGCTTTACATGGGTTTAGTTGCTATTGTCGGCTACGCACTTTATTATCCTTCAATCCCTTGGTTTGGAAATACCTCTAAAGGGTATTCTGAGTGGACTCAAGTTAAGGAAATGAATGAGGATATCTCTAAGTTAACCGAATTTCGTGAAAAACGTTATGCAACTCACGAAAAGGATATCGCATCCAAGTCATTGGACGAAATTCTACAGAGTGAGAAACTTACGACATACTCTGTAAAAACCGCAAAAACATTATTCGGAGATAATTGTTCTGCTTGCCATGGCTCTGGTGGCCAGGGGAATGAAGGCTTCCCTGTTCTTGCCGATGATGACTGGCTATATGGAGGCAAACCACAACAAATTCTAACTTCTATTTCTAATGGCCGTAAAGGCAATATGCCTGCTCGCATGATGGGCATTAGCGATGATGATGCTAATACTCTTGCTGATGCATTAATTAGATTGTCAACGGGAGATATTAAATCTTTACCACCATTAGAGAAGGGTTTGTATTTAACAAAAGGATGTATTGGTTGCCATGGGCCTACATTAAAGGGAAACATTTACATGGGTGCCGTAAACTTATCTGATTCAATTTATAGATTTAGGGCAGATGACCAAAAACAATCCTATGTTAATACTATTTTATATGGAGTTAACCAATCTTCAGTTAGTAAATCAAGACATATTTCCATGCCATCTTTCAAAAATTCAGAGGTTATTACCGATGTACAGCTGAAAAAATTGGCAATTTATGTTCACCAGCTTGGTGGCGGACAATAATATTTATTTTATTTCAGTAATTTATTGACTTTATAACTTTTATAACTAAAGTATAAACAATATTTTTATTTCTGGAATTTTATCATGAACAATGCAATTATTTTATCCTCGGTGGCAGTTGCCGTAGTTGGCATTTATGCCGTCACTCAATCTGACTCCACTATCGAGCCACAGCCTATTGAGGTAGTTGAATCAACTGTTGAAGTAGTTGATGCTCCTGAATCAACAGTTGAGGTAGTTGAGGTAGTTGAAGCTCCTGAAGCAACAGTAGAAGTAGTTGAGGCTCCTGAAGCAACAGTTGAGGCAGTAGAAGTAGTTGAAGCTCCTGAAGCAACAGTTGAGGCAGTAGAAGTAGTTGAAGGAAGCAACAGTTGAGGCAGTAGAAGTAGTTGAAGCTCCTGAAGCAACAGTTGAGGCAGTAGAAGTAGTTGAAGCACCTGAAGAAACAGTTGAGGCAGTTGAAGCTCCTGAAGAAACAGTTGAGGCAGTTGAAGCTCCTGAAGCAACAGTTGAGGCAGTTGAGGCAGTAGAAGTAGTTGAAGCACCTGAAGAAACAGTTGAGGCAGTTGAAGCTCCTGAAGCAACAGTTGAGGCAGTAGAAGTAGTTGAGGCTCCTGAGGCAGTTGCTGAAACAGTAGAAGTGGTTGATACACCAGTAGAAATTGAATCTCCTCAACTTTCCAAAATAATCGAACTTGAGTCAGAAATTTCTAGGGTAAATACTATTTTTAATAGATTGGAAAATGAGATATCGGAATTAAAGCAATCGGCAGTTAAACTAGAAGAGATAAAGTCAGTTCGTATATCTGAATTGGAATCTAAAATAAATTCTTTAAAAACCCGCTTCACCGAAAAGCAAGCCCTTAGTGCAACAAAAATCACCGAGTTGGAATCGCAGATTTCACAATTAAGCCTGGATTCTTCTGGCGAGATATCATCGAAGCAATATATAATTGCTGATTTAAGAACAGAGGTAAAATCATTACTTGCAGTAGTCGCTGAACTTGAGGAGTCTAACAGTAAACAAATAACGCAATTAAATACAGAAATTGCTTCAATTTCCAAAAAAGCCAACATGGATTCAGCAGAATTAATGTCAACAATAAAAGGAAAAAATATAGAGATTGTTAAGCTTGTGAAAATCTCAGGCACTCAATCAAACGAAAAGAGAGCTTTACTTATTGAGAGAAACCAACTTATCGGCGAGTCTATGGGCTTATCGCAAAGATTATCAGAAAATGATCAAAAGCACGCTGTTGTACTTGCCAAGCATAAAAAGCAATTAATAAAAAATGAGAAAGCCATCTTATTAATTACTGAACAGCTAGAGCATACTGGTAGTCAGCTAGACTTAGAAATGGAGTTATTAGAGGCAACTAAATCGGAACTTAACCTTACTGAACAAGAGCTTGCTGCTTCAGCAAAGGCACTCAATGAATCAGCAAAGGCAAAGGCGGAATTATCAAAGTCTATTTTGGAAATTAGGGCTCAGCATAAAAAAGTTGAAGTTGAATTGAATAAAAAATTGGCTAAAATTTCCGAACTCAATACTACTAAGGGAAGAATTTCATTCATTGAGCAAAAGAATTCAATTATTTCTGATCTTCATTCTAAGTTTAAGGCACAAGCCAAAAAATTACAAAAGAATTCCATGCAGGTTTCTGCATTGATGGGTTTAAACACCACTCAACAGGACCAAATTGATGTCGCTAAATCAAAGGCTACTACCTTGAGCCAAACTCTCGCATCACGTGATACAGACATAATTTCTTTAAATGTTGAAAACTCAATGTTTAAACAGATTCTTGCTGACAAGGCTAAGCGTATTAATCAGTTAAACAATAGGATTTCTATTCTTATTAAGCAACTGGGTAGCACGAAGTAATTTTTTATATATCAATAGAATAAACTTCTAATTTGTGTAGAGTTATATTATCATAATAATATAACTCTACAATGAAAGATTTAAAAATCCTTATTAATGATTTTCTAGACAATGGTATTACGGATAGTATCCCTGGCATGGATGCAAAATTATCAACAACCATACGTGCAGCGACTAACATTGCTATTTTTGAAAATCACATGCTTGAATTAAATCTTATATTGAATTTCTTAAAGAGCTCAGCTGCCAATAAAATTACTTCGAATGATGTCCATGATGCCTGCCTTAGAATAGGTAGAAAAACACCCATCATCCCACCCCCCAACATAGATGTAGGTAAGGGTGCTACCGTTAGAAAATTACTAAAGGCTCCTAAAAAATACCCTACAGTTGATAATGTGGTTAAACCCGCCAAGCCTGTAGATTTTTGTAAATTACCTAGTTTGCCAAAGACTTGACATCCAATTGAATTATCTATATAATGATAGTCTAATATAGAACACTATTAAATATATGAATATTTGTAAATTACTGAAAGACGGCGCAATACTAATTGACGTTAGGTCTGAAAATGAATTCCGCGAAGGGAGACTTCCAAACGCCATAAATATTCCTTTGCATTCAATTAATACCACTACTACCAAATGCAATGTGGATGATACTGTGGTACTATATTGCGTTTCAGGAGCCAGGTCTAATTCTGCTTCCAGGCAATTAAGGGGTATGGGATTTTCAAAAGTTTATGACCTTGGTTCTTTCAGAAATTACGATTGCTAATTGCTAGGCTCTACCACCATAGTTCTCTATAGTGTTTGGCAAATAGCTCTAGACCCTCACTAACTTTTGTATAGTGGATACTGTATTCGGCTTTATGTTTATTGTATAAATTCTGGTTCAACACCGTGACAACAACTTTAGACTCTTCCCCATATGTCATTTCTACAACTCCGTCAGGCAGAACCGGCTCGTTGTCTTCAAATGCATAAATCATCGCCTCAACAGCCTTAACCCACCTTCTTAGCTCAAGCTCCCCATTTGAAAACTGGCCACCATTGGAGTTTTTTTCATCATCAGTTAGCGTAAAATCACAAGGGACAATGAACCCGCAATCCATCTCGCCTTTCTGGCTTTTAATCAATGAAACGAATTGCTTGAGACCACCAACTATAATGGGTCCTAATGACTCCTCCAATGAGCTTGTTTCTTTTTGATTATGTTTGTAATTTGTATCTATCATGGCATTAATATTTAATATCACTTCCTTGTCTTTACCCTTTGTATATCATAATATTGGATAAAATTTAATTGCATTTACTTACCCATATATATACCATGAATATCATGTAATAGCAAAAAATTGCACCCGTTTATTCAATTAATAAACTATTATTATTTATTTAAATATCATGTTATTTTTATTTAATTTATAGACATATTATGATATAATTTATATTATTTATACAGCAATTTACCAATGAACCAAACACCAATTACAAAAGATGGCGCAGTTAGACTAGAAAACGAATTATTGAATTTAAAACAAATCACCCGCCAGAACATTATAGAGGAAATCGCCACTGCTAGAGCCCATGGTGATTTAAAAGAAAATGCGGAATATCATGCAGCCAAAGAGGCTCAATCTTTCTGTGAAGGTAGAATTAGGGAGCTTGAATCTACACTATCCCTAGCTCAAATAATAGATGTTCATAAGCTCCCCCAAAATGGCCGTTGTGTCTTTGGTACCACTACAACCATTCTCAATCTAGATACTAACGAAGAAGAAGTGTATTGCATTGTCGGTAGTGAGGAGGTTGACCTTGATTCAAATAAAATTTCATGCTATTCTCCAATCGCCAAAGCATTGCTTGGCAGTGATGAGGGAGAGGTTGTTGTTGTTCTGGCTCCAATAGGGGAAGTGGAATATGAGATTATAGAGGTTAGGTACATTTAATCCCATGCCTGAGCTTCCTGAAGTTGAAACTACCAAGAATGGATTGATTCCGCACCTATTGAATCAGGTTGTGGGTTCTACCAGTATTAATATTGAGAAATTACGTTGGGAAATTCCAAAGCACATTCCCAAGACTATTTTTGGCATGGTTTTGAGGGATATTACGAGGAGGGGAAAGTATCTATTGTTTGTATTTGATTCTGGGACCCTAATAATTCACTTGGGAATGTCTGGCTCTATCAGCATTTCACCATCTTCAACTAAGGTTGTTAAGCATGACCATTTTGAAATTTATTTTGAAAATGATATAGTTATGAGATTAAATGACCCAAGGAGGTTCGGTTCTGTACTATTTTCATACGATGGAAAGCATCCGCTGCTGGATCATCTTGGCCCCGAACCACTGGAATCAGATTTTACAATTAACTTTTTATTTGAGCATTCTAGGAACAAAAGACAAAATATCAAAGCATATATTATGGATTCTAAAATAGTGGTTGGAGTGGGCAATATATACGCCTGTGAAAGTCTATTCGTGTCCAGAATAAACCCCTTGACCCCAGCTAGGGATGTTTCAAAATCACAATACAAGATGTTAACAGGTAATATTAAATCAATACTTATAAAATCAATTGAGTCTGGAGGAACTACATTAAACGATTATTCAAATGTAGACGGTTCACCAGGGTATTTCTCTCAAACCTTAATGGTTTATGGAAGAGAGAATTTGCCATGTGTAGATTGCTCAAGCTTGATTCAACGCCAAACTCAAAATCAACGGTCTACATTTTATTGCCCCACGTGCCAATCATAGAATTTACTATTTGATTTAATTGTATATTATTTGTGCATGGATAAAATGCAACAAATTATCGTATGCAAGTGGTTGGATTCTCAAGATTCAATAGATAAATATGAATATAACCCAAGCGATCAGGAGTATACGGTTTTCTTTACCGATGATATATCTCTTAAGTTGAAGCGTAAGTTGACGTTTGAATTGAATTGGTTTATTATTTACAATTATGAAAATTTTCAGGCAGTTCGTTTGAACTGGGATGAGAGAGGCTTATTGTCAGGTTTTTCTTGGTATGATAATCTGGCAAATTGATAGTTTAGTTATATGGCATGGAATGCTTTAAGAAAGTCTTTTCTCTTTGTGCTATTAAAATATATATGTTCTTTGTGATTTAGCGCCCTTTTTTTGCCTTTAAATGCAGGGGCTACATATCCCCACTCACTTTCCCTGGCATAATAAATAACTACATCAACCCCAGAATCACCCCATTTATTTTGGATTTTCTGATCCTTACCCCCATCACCACTTACAGTTTTTATTTGTATTCTGTAATAATTCGGCCCATCAGAAATTAATATGTCGGTCTTGTGGCCATTATCGACGATAGGGGCATACACTTCCCACCCATCACTCATCAACCAGGCAATTGTTTTTTGCTCAAAAGACATATTTTGCAGTGTTTGGGCGACTTCTATTCTTACCGTGGTTTTTCTAGTTGGCATTTTTTACTAATTATTGTCTTAAAGACTATACATTATACCACCTTACCCATTGTTTTTTATTTTTTTTTCACTTTATCTACATCGATGGTTATAATCAATTATATAAACCATACACAGGATAAAAAAATGAGCATATATTACGACATCGAAGCAGAATTAATTTACCCAGATAAGAAGACTATGGAGAGGGCACTTGCCCCAATTCGTGAAGGTGGTTGGCTTAGGGATGACAATACCATGATTTCTGAGGAAACTGATGTTAAAAATGACGGTGCACCAGTTATTAATGACTTGGTATTTGTTATTCCTGTTGGCATTTATCGCCAACTTGGTGGTTCAGTTACTAGTCTTGCTTTGGAACTTGCTGAAGCTGGGTATTACAAAGAGTCTTGCCTTGATGGTGACTGTTATTTTCACTTATGGGAAAATGGAGAAACTCTTAATGTGTCGGATGAGAAAATAGCAGAATATTTGAAGACTGAAGTTGATCATGACTTATTCCTATTGAACGCACAGGAATACGAAAAGAAGCATGAAGAAGATGAGGATGATTACTGGGAGGCTAGGAATGAGGCGTTTTATGATGCCATGGATAATGCATTTGTTAAATTAGATGGTTTTGATGATGAGGAAAATGATTACCAAATCATTAATTATTGTAAAAAACTATTTGAACGAAAAGAAATTGTTTTTAAATCCGAAGAATCTATTATTTTCAACGGAACCTCAATCCAAACACTAATAAGAATGCAACAAAATGGCTCTTTCAAGAAAATCCCAGATTACATGAACAGCATACTCATCCGCAAAGGCAAGGAAAAACAAGAAATCACCGATGAAATGAATGCTTCTGTTAATAAATCCAACAAAGACATGGCAATTAAAGGTAAATAAAATGAGCACATATTACGAAATAGAGGGGGAAATGACTTTCCCAACACAGAAAATAATGGATGAGGCGTTGTCTGAGCTACGCACAGGCCGTTGGCTTCACGAGGATAATACGATGGTAACTGGAGATGGAGACGTCGCCACTGACATTAATACTGGAGAGCCTATAGTCACTATAAATGGTTTAGTTTTCACAATACCACCAGGTAGCTACACAAGAATGGAAAGTGCTGTCATCGGCCTTGGAAAATATCTAGAGAGTAGCCGTGCTGAGGGTTATTTAAATGGATCAAGTTCAGAGGGCGGATGGTATATCGACGTCTGGAAAGGTGATATGCATATATCAGTCAATGAAGATGAGTTTCATAAGTACATAGGTGAAGATAGTGTTTCAACTATACAATGTTTGGATGTAAGTGTTGATAACAATGTTAAAATATTTAATTTTATAAAAGAAGAAGATAAGATGCCAACGATAGAAGATTTGGCTCAAATACTTGGTGTTAAAGATGCGGTGGCCAGCAAGCTACTAGAAGATGCTCTGGCTCTATCTAGGGCCTTGTTTCCAGTTCCTGATAGTGAAGGATTTTACCCCGATGAGGAATATGATGATTATGAAGATGTAAAGGCAGATTCATTTTACGAAATTCAAGAGAAGGTCATTGAAACCTTTAATGACATTGTTTATGAAAAACTTTCTCCAGAAATAATCAAAGAATGTACAGAATTATTTGAAGCTGGTAAAATTAGATTTTCAGAGGATTCAAGTAATCAGATCTTTGATGGAACTAGCATTGAGACCTTGGTTAGGTTTCAAAAGCATGGGTCTTTTGCAAAAATACCGCCAGAGATAGAGCAAAAAATTGAGAGCCTTGGTGTGATAATGAAAGAAAGGACAGCCGAAAAGAATGCCTATAACGAAAGTGAAACGGCGGCCAAGTCCAGTAATAATCCAGAAAAATCCAAAATGCATCGCTAACTTCCTATGTTATTTTTGGCCTTTAAAGCCTGATTTGATTACCTATAATTTACACTTTTACATTTATTAAATATGTATTTTAGTATTGTATACTTTTACTTATAATGTATTATTATAATTCTATAATATATATAAAAAGGAAAATAATATACCATGAATAAATCACTATCAATGGCAGGTTTGTCATTATTCATATTACTCGGAACTGGCTGTACTAATACACAAGTAGTTAAGCCTGAGGGTCCAGTTTCAAAAATTAACCAATATGACAAGGCCGGTAAGCAACATGGCTTGTGGATATACCAGTATTCACATAGACCAAAGAGATCTGAGGTTATGTTTGTGGAGCTAGCAAGCTCTTCCACAAAGGGTAGCAAAGGCAGTGCTTCTTCAAAAGACAAGGTCTCGACTGCAAAGCTAGTGAAAAAAAATGTTAGAGTTCAAAAGAAGATTTCCTACAAGAACGGAGTTAAGCATGGATTGGAGCAATGGCATTATAAAAACGGCACGAAGCGCTCAGAGGTTAATTGGATTGACGGTAGGGCATCTGGTACAGACACCTGGTGGTGGGCAAATGGCCAAAAAGAGTACCAAGTCAACTACGTCAAGGGTCTTGCCGATGGCTTAGAGAATTGGTGGCACCCAACTGGCAAAAAATGGGCTGACATCGACTGGATTAATGGCAAGAAAGATGGCCTGGAGACTTGGTGGTATGAAAATGATAAAAAACGCTCCGAGGTTCAGTTTGTTAATGGCAAGAGTACTGGTATGAAAAGTACTTGGTATGAAAGCGGCACTAAGGAATCTCTGACTGATTATGATGCTGGAACATCCACCTCATGGTATGAAGATGGAAAGAAAAAATCTTCATCCCAATTTAAAAATGGAAAGAAAGATGGATGGGAAAATATTTATTACAAAAATGGTCAGATTAAGGATCAAACTTTCTGGAGTGAGGGTGTAAAGCAACAGTTTTAAGTAGTTCATTTAATTGTTATATAAGGCGGTGTTTTCACCGCTTTTTTTGTGGTTGTTCCCCCTGGGGTTTAATGTTATCCACTTAGCAATATAACCCAAATATCTATATAATAAAGAATTATTTAATAATTCAAATAAGATGGCACTTAATATACAAAAAACAGATGCTGATTTAGGAAAAAAAGTTCATAATCACTTAGTTTCAATGGGATTAGAAACCCCGTTCAATGAACAGTCTCTCAGTGATGATGAGAAGATTGACATCATAGAAAATAACTTTAGAAATATTCTTGATACCTTGGGTCTTGACCTGCACGATGATAGCCTTATGGATACTCCGATCCGCTTTGCTAAAATGTATGTTAATGAAATATTTTGGGGTATGGATTATAGAAGCTTTCCGAAGTGTACGACAGTCGATAATAAAATTAAATACGATGAAATGGTCATGGAGAAGGGGATTAGTGTGCAATCTACCTGTGAGCATCCTCAGCCACCCCCAACTTCATATCCATAAGTTCCCTAATCTTCCATATTTTGGACTTTTTTGAATAATTGATATCCTAACTACCGTCAGATATACCATCCACTACAATCCAGTTTGTATTCTTCTTATGGAGGAATATCTCTGGTATATGCCAATACAACCAACCATTGCTTTTGATTCGACATAGTTCATTAATGCTACTCGGGTATAATGATATGTAAATTTATTGGATTTTACGTTAAGTGCTGAATGTAGCCACCAACTATAATTAGAACAGCCAATGCTATTCCTTCATTGGGCTTAATAACCTCAAATATATGACAACTTCTTTCTTTTACATCCAATAATGCCGCCACTTTCAATGAAAATGCTCTTTTCATAATGGTAAATAGTTCTGCTGATAATATGGTGGCAATATATGGAGTTAGCGAAAACATGACTATATTGGATCCTATAATCGCCTTATAATCCCCAATATTATCTTTCTTAAATAAATCTTTTTCTTTGGCCAGTAATGATGCCAATGAAAACAGCAGAAAGTTTGAAGCAGCTATCAGTGAAAAGTATAAATATGCATTAAATGATTGCATATTTTTAACCGCGAAGAAGATGGCAAATGATGCCGATAATGATAATCCAATTAACAACCCCGGACTTATTACAGATAATCTTTTGAATCTGGTTTGAACAATATAAGTAAATACCACAACAATAAGCCCAATGATTCCAATTAACTGTATATTTGAATCATAGTTGGCAACGATTGTATCGCTATAGCCCATAGCGTCAGTTAGTAAAATTGCAATTATTGGAACGATGAAAATTGACGAAAAAATAGCTATTTTAACCCCAACGAGGTTGTCGTAGTTCCTGTTGAAATTCACTCTATATAAGAACACCGTTAAAAATTCTAAACATAGAGAGATATAGAATCTGTAGTCACCCGTAATCACCCCAAAATCATCCCACAGCGTATCTCCTGTGACAATTATGGCTATTAATAGGGTGGTAAAAAATGCCGCTACCGATGCAACAGCCGTCGAAAAGTTTTGTGGCATCGACTGTTGAGCTATTTTTTTCATACCAAAAACTTCGGCATAAACAGAGACTAATAACATAGAACAGCCAAAGAATATAGTTAACACCCGTCAATCACAAGAGAATCATTTAATCCACTTGCCAAAAAATCCATCTTTCTTATAGCCCAGCTTAAACATTAGCTCATGAAGTATTTTTCTTAAAAAAGGCACATCATTAGTTTCAATGATATCCATATTTATTTCATCAGCCCCTTTCTTTATATTGCACAGCACTTGGTAATATAATTGAACTTTTTTTTCATTAGAGTCACCTTTTGACCGCACCGATATCCCCCCGCCCCCGCCACTTAACTTAATTTTATCCAATTCTCTAATTATAATTTCCTCATTATTATTAGATTCGAAATACACAACACAATTAGCATAAGCAATTTCGTCCCCCCCTTCATCTGATTCTGTTGTTTGTATTTTGCTTGCCGTAACATTTTCAAAACTTCTTGCTATCTGACTAATTGCTATATCTAGATTCTTTAATCTATCTGGTGAGTTGCTACCCAACCCAACAACGTATCCACCCATGATCTTATAGTCAATGTACTGAATTTGACTGTTTAAGCTATATACTCCACCTTTTTTAGCTACCCTAAATCCGTCTCCCTCTAGGATTTTAACTTGCTCAATATTAGGTAAATGATAAAATACCATGCGCCTAATTTGCTCCATGGTGTATTCTCGTTTAATGGATTCAATATCAGAGTGAGCTGGATTCATTCCTAGTGAACAATCATGGAATATAATTTCCCCACTAGTTGCGTAATGCCCTACTATCTCAGGAATAGGCCTAGTGTCCCCCGAATAAAAAAAACAACCTCGCAAGGATATCCCAAACGCACGCCCCGGAGACATGTGTCTTACCTGAAAAATATCAAATTTATACCCCGTCAACCAGAAGGAATTAAGAATGGGGATGATTTGAAAGCAATCGGCAAAGT
>JYMV01027652.1_pt1 | contig 15621 bp, 14 predicted proteins | sample 338911 | NCBI WGS metagenome assembly JYMV01 (sample SAMN03354496, study PRJNA234377) | hydrothermal vent metagenome | biome: Deep sea; feature: Hydrothermal plumes at the Eastern Lau Spreading Center, Western Pacific Ocean; material: Seawater | place: Tonga | collected 2009 | depth 2000 m m
GAACCTCCGACCCCCTGCTTCCAAAGCAAAGGCTCCGCCGTTAATTAATTATGGGTTGTGTATGCACGGATATGTATGGAGACAACCCATTCTGCACATTTTCATTAAAATACTTAAATGGAGTCTTTTATCCATTTCGTTTTATTGTTGTAAAATTACAATCCAAGATAATTCGTCTCCAATTTCCCAATTCCTGGTTAGGCTATGTCCGACTTTTTGCAACACGATCAGCCCAGGATTCCTTAACCTTGGTTTGAGAGACTTCCTCCATCGTAATGCAATCAGGCACGGGGCAGACGAGCATACAGAGATTGCAGCCGATACATTCTTCCTCATCCACAAAGGGAACATGACTCATTACAGTATCTCCTCCATCATGCCAGACGGCCGGTTTCACTTCCGTACGGGGACTAAAGCCGTGATCCGGTTTACCGTGCCACGCATGGCAGGGGCCTTTTTTAGTATGAATACACTGGTGAGCACCATCGAGACAGGCCACATAACAGAGACCACATCCAATACACTTGTCCGCATCAATCTTTGCGATGAGATCATAGTTGAGATCCAGTTCTCCCCATTCAACAAAACCGGGAATAGCCTGACCTGTGAGCTCACTGGTCGACCGCATCCCTTTTTCATTTAGATAGTTATTCAGTCCATCAATCATGTCATCCACGATGCGGTAACCGTAGTGCATCACAGCCGTGCATACTTGGATCGTGGTCGCTCCAAGCGCCAAGAATTCTGCTGCATCCTGCCAGTTTGAGATACCCCCAATGGCAGAGACGGGTACCTTTATCCGTGGGTCTTTGGCCAGTACTGCTGCCATGTGGAGGGCAATGGGTTTGATTGCGGGACCGCAGTATCCGCCGTGGGTGCTTTCTTTTCCAACACTCGGCTTTGGCACGAGGGTATCGAGGTCCACGCCAATGATGGATTTGATGGTGTTGATTAGAGAAATACCGTCACATCCTCCCTTCACCGCCGCAATGCCTGGGTCTCGGATATCGATCACATTTGGAGAAAGCTTGACAAACACCGGCACACTTGAGAACTCCTTCGCCCAGGAAGTGATCTCCTGCAAGACTTTAGGCTCTTCTCCCACGGCACTCCCCATACCCCGTTCACACATCCCGTGAGGGCAGCCAAAATTGAGTTCCAATCCATCAGCTCCTGCATCTTCCGATCGCTTGATGATCTCTCGCCATTCTTCCTTCGATTCTACCATTAAGGAGACAATGACCACGTTGTCAGGGTATTGTTTTTTTACTTCATAAATTTCTTTGAAATTAGCATCCAGGGGACGGTCGGTGATGAGTTCAATATTATTGAAGCCGATGACTTTTGTCCCCGAATAGTCGACAGCACCGAAACGTGAATCAACATTGACGATGGGTTCGCCCAAGGTTTTCCAGACAGCACCGCCCCACCCCGCATCGAAACCCCGCATCACCTGCTCACCCGTATTTGTAGGCGGCGCCGAAGCCAGCCAGAATGGGTTGGGACTCTCGATACCACATATATTCACGGATAGGTCAGCCATTTTAGGTTCTCCTAATGCCCATTATATGTAAAAAAGGATTTGAAATATTTCTTACCGTGTAGACTCGGTGAGATTCCCCAGCTCTTAAGCATATCAAAGGCAGCTTCCCGGCCATCTTGGGCAGCATTCACTACCTCCTTCCCTCCATTGATGCAATCTCCGCCAGCGTATACTTTTGGGTGGGCTGTCCGCCGCGTCTCTGAATCCACAATTAATCTTCCCATCTCATCCACCTCAATCTCGGGAGAAACATCAGACACATGCTTGAGCTGTCCGACGGCTTCCACCACCCAGTCGCAGGGAAGCTCAAAAGTGTCATCCGAAATGGTGGACGAAACTTTCAGGGCTTTTACCTTTTTTCCGTGGCGGACGACTTCCAGCGGAGTCACATTCTCAACTAACCGTACGCCGTAATGACTGGCTCCCACTATCTCGTGGTCGTAGCCCCGCATCTCCTTTCGGGAACGACGGTATAGCATGCGGACATCCTCTGCGCCGAGCATGGCTAATTCCCGGGAGATGTCAATGGCCGTGTTCCCGCCACCGATAACAAGCGCAGTGTTAAGGTCTTCAGGAAGAGAAAAATCGGGGTTGTTCTTGATCTGACGAATAAGATCTGTAGCGCCCCAGACACCGGGACCGGCACTCCCTGGCAGGTCCAGACGGCTGTCCGTTCCTAATCCAATTCCAATAAATACGGCATCGTATTCATCAATCAACTGTTCCAGTGAAATATCCTTTCCAATCTCGATTCCTGTCTTTAATTCTACACCGTGCCGAAGGATCCAATTCGCCTCATTGATAGAATCTTCTGTCTGAAACTTGTATGGGGCCACGGCCATCGTGTTTAATCCTCCAGGCAGCCCGTCTTTTTCGAAGATGACCGCTTCGACCCCGTCCAGAGCAAGATAGGCGGCACAGGCTAACGAAGCCGGCCCAGCGCCGATGAGCGCTACTTTTTTCTCAGACTTCCTGCTATTACGGGGGAATAACTTTTTCCCTGTACTTACTTCTTTCTCCAGGGCCTTTTCGGTAGCATATCGCTGGAGCCGACCAATCTGAATGGGGGAGTAGTTCAGGTCATTGTAGACGCAAGCACCCACACACAGATCCTCCACCGGGCAGACCCGTCCCGTGGAATAACCCAGCATGTTGGCCTCAAAGATGACTTTGGCACTACCGATAATATTCCCAGTGGCAATCTTCTTTATGAAGGCGGGAATGTCAATTCCCGTGGGACAGGCGGAAATGCAGGGCGCGTCGTAGCAGTTGATGCACCGGTTCGCCTCGATGAGAGCTTCCGATTCTGTATAAAGCGGCTTATAATCGGCAAACTTTTTTTCCAGTCGGCCTGGAGAGATGGTCAGTTTCGAACTTGTAACATCATTCATAGATAGATTGCAATAATTTTAAGTCATGGCGGCAAAGCTGTCATCAAGAATCCCGACGGCTTCTTCCACCTCATTCTTGGTGATATTCAGGGGCGGTGATATTCGCATGGTATTCGCGTAGAGTCCGCCCCTGCCGATAAGGAGACCTCTTAACTTGGTTTCCTCCATAAGCTGGTCTGCCGCACCCGGGTTTGGAGTACGGTCTTTTTTTGTTTCATCCACCACCAGTTCGATGGCCTGCATCAGTCCCATACCCCTGACCTCACCGATGACCTTTGGGTACTTCTCCTGGATCTGTTCCAACCTATCTCTGAGAAGCTTCCCCATCTTCCCTGCATTTTTTTCCAGCTTATCTCGCTGGATCACATTGATAGTCGCTTTGGCAGCAGCACAACTCACCGGATTGCCCCCAAAGGTGGATATCGTGTTCTTGGTGAGAGCATCGGCAATGTCGCTTGTGGTTACCACAACAGCGAGAGGCATCCCGTTGGCAATGCCCTTCGCCGCAGTTATCATGTCCGGTTCAACATCGTACTGCTCAATTCCCCACATTTTTCCTGTACGGCCAAAACCGGTCTGGACCTCATCAGAAATAAAAACCCCTCCGTATTTACGAACGATTTCAGCTACAATTTTGAAATACTCTGGCGGCGGAGTAATAAATCCGCCAACTCCCTGGATCGGTTCTGCTAGTATCCCGGCTACTCGACCGGTTGTTGTGGTCTGAATCAATTCTTCCACGTCTTCTGCGCAGGCAACTCCGCACTCAGGATAAGTGAGTTTAAGAGGACACCGGTAGCAGTAAGGAGAGAGAGCATGTTTGATAGCAGAAACTTGTGTTGACAAAGCTCTCCAGGAAGCGTGGGCGGTGAGAGCCTGAGCCAAAAGCGACCGACCTGAATAACCATGGCGGAGAGCGATGAGTTCATTATTCTCCGTATAGAGTTGTGCCATCATGACAGCAGTTTCATCTGCCTCCGTTCCGGACGCCGTGAAAAAGCATTTATCAAGTTTTCCGGGAGCAAGATTCACAAGCTTTTCTGCAAGCTCTACAACAGGTAAGGTGGGATAGAGAGAAGAAACGTGAGTCAGATTATTGATCTGGGCGATGACTTCCCTGTTTACGTCCTCATTGGCATGCCCTACGGAGATGGTCAGAATTCCCCCAAAAAAATCAAGATAGGAGATACCTTCCATATCCTCCACCCGCGCTCCTTTTGCTTTCGAAACCGCAATGGGTTTTTCGTAATAATTTTTCACAGCCGGAAAAAGGTGATCTTGGTGTTTTTTCCTTACGGTTTCGCTGTTCATCCTAATCTCATATTATTGTTTAAAGCGTAGTCAATTCTTTGTACGCTTCCGGTCTTCTGTCTCTAAAGAACTGCCACGTGGCTCGAACTTCTTCTATCATTTCGAGATCGATTTCTGTAACCAGTAATTCATCATTATCCTCTGATGCAATAGCAACTATTTGTCCCCTTGGATCGACGAAGTAAGAACTACCGTAAAATTCGCCCAGATTCCAGGGTTTTTCGATTCCGACTCGATTGATACACCCCATGAAATACCCGTTAGCTACAGCATGAGCCGGCTGCTCCAACTTCCAAAGGTACTGTGATAATCCCTTTACTGTGGCCGAAGGGTTGTAAACAATTTCGGCACCGTTAAGCCCAAGGGCTCGGGCTCCTTCAGGGAAATGACGGTCGTAGCAGATATAAACTCCCACTTTGGCATAAGCCGTCTCAAATACAGGATACCCAAGATTACCCGGACGGAAAAAAAATTTCTCCCAGAATCCTGAGGTGTGCGGTATGTGGGTCTTTCGGTATTTGCCCATGTACTTTCCATCGGCATCAATGACGGCAGCGGTGTTGTAGAGCATTCCTGCTCGTTCTTTTTCGAAAATGGGAATTACCATGACCATTTGATACTTCTTTGCATATTGCTGCATCCGTTCGATGGTGGGACCGGGAATGGTCTCGGCTGAAGCATACCATTTTGCATCTTGACCGGGACAGAAATATGGAGTGGTAAATATTTCCTGCAGACAAAGAATCTGAACACCTTGCTTCCCTGCATCCTCAATAAAGGGAATGTGTTTCTGAATAATAGCTTCCTTAATTTCATCAATTGTTCCGTCTCCCTCTGACTTGGGGATACTTATCTGAATCAAACCTGATTTGACAATTCTTGCCATAATTTACTCCTAAATAAATCGCTTCAAAAAACCGGTTGAGACATTTGGTTTTTTAAACATTTAAACAAAATGGTTACATTTTATCCCGAATACAACCCTCTTTTTAAAAATTGTCCGTCTCCCTTCCTTCCCGCATATTCGCAATTCTCAACGATAATCTTTCCCCGGGAAATGACCGTTTCGGCAACACCTGTCACCTCAAACCCTTCATAAGCGTTATAGTCCACACTCATGTGGTGCGTCACGGAATTATCCACGCTGATGGTCTCCTTCCGGTCCGGGTTGAAAATAACAATGTCGGCATCACTTCCCACAGCAACAGTTCCCTTCTTGGGAAACAATCCGAACATTTTGGAAGATGCCGTCGAGGTCAATTCTACAAATCTATTCAGTGATATTCGTCCTCCAACAACCCCTCCATTAAAGACAAGACTCATCCGGTTCTCTATCCCGGGGCCTCCGTTGGGGATTTTAGAAAAGTCATTAATACCCTGCTCCTTTTGTTCCTTAAAGCAGAATGGACAGTGGTCGGTGGAAATGGACATCAGGTCACCCATCTGCAACCCCCTCCAAAGTTCGTCCTGGTTCCACTTTTCCCGGAGGGGTGGTGTCATGACATATTTTGCCCCTTCAAACCCCTCCTGCTCGTAGTAGGAGTGGTCGAGAAAAAGGTACTGTGGACAGGTTTCAGCAAAAGCATGAACACCCCTGTCCCTAGCCAGTACTACTTGTTCCAGAGCATCGGCGGAAGAAAGATGGACAATGTAAACCGGAACATTGGCCACTTCTGCAATAGCAATGGATCGGTAAACCCCCTCGGCTTCCATTCTTGTGGGACGTGTGAGAGCATGCCATTTAGGTTCTGTTTTCCCTTCTGCAAGGGTTTGTTTCACAATTTCGTCAATGACAATACCGTTTTCTGCATGCATGCAGATCACCGTTCCGTCTTCCCCCGCTTTTCGCATGGCACGAAAAAGTGTGCCGTCGTCAACATAAAGCACACCCGGATAAGCCATGAATAGTTTATAAGAGGTAACCCCTTCATCCGCAAGTTTTCGCATTTCCGGCACTCGGTCGTCTTCCAGATCAGTGATAACCATGTGGAAACCATAGTCTATCGCTGTCTTTCCTTCCGCCTTTTTGTGCCACGTTTCCAGTGCCTCCAGGGTGGAATGTCCTTTTGTCTGGATCGCAAAGTCAATGAGGGTGGTAGTGCCACCATGGGCAGCGGCAAGAGTTCCCGTCTCAAAATCGTCCGCTGACACCGTACCGCCAAAAGGCATGTCGAGGTGAGTGTGGGGATCGATACCACCGGGAATGACGTACTTACCTTTGGCATCAATGACTGTGTCAGCTTCCATTGTAAGGTTTTCACCAATAATGGAAACTGTCTCATTCTCCACAAAAACATCGGCATTGTAGTCATCCACAGCTGTGATGACTCGACCGTTTTTTATGAGCAGTGACATTTTGTATTTCTCCTAACCAATTTAAAACTTAATGACTTTTGTTTCCCCAAGCGGTCAGTCCCCGCTCCTCGTCTGTTCCCGGGACGGTGTTGTCTAATAGAAGAGCAATAAAAGCCCCCACTGCCATGCCGGTGCTGCCCAGGGTGTTGATAATGTTTGCCAGCCATTCAGGTTCGAAGGCTGCCGGGTGGGCCGAAAAATACTCCGGTACGCTCAACCCCATGAAAAATGAAAAACCGAGAATAAAAAGATTCCGGGCAGAATTCAAGTCCACAAACTGGAGATTCGACAGCCCCACGGCGGCGATCATCCCGAACATGGCGCAGTACATGCCGCCCACAATTGGGCTTGGGATGGTGGTAAAAAGAGCGCCAAACTTGGAAACCGTTCCCAGCAGAATCATGATGAGGGCTCCGGCCTGAACCACTCTTCTCGATCCCACGCGGGTGAGTCCGATGGCACCGATATTTTCGCTGTAGGAGGTGGTACCGTTTCCCGTGCCAAAGATCCCCGCCACAAGGCAGCCAATTCCCTCAAAGGTAATCCCCCGGTTGATGGTTCGTTCATCGGGCATAGGCGCCCCACTCAGGCGGGCGCAGGCATAGTAGTCCCCAATGGACTCCACCATGGAAGCGATATAACCGGCCAACATTCCCACAAAAGCAGCTATTCCAAACTGAGGGATGCCCCACTGCAAGGGATATGGCACCCGGAACCAAGGCGCATTCCGCAGATTTTCCAAACTGGTAAAAGAAGGGTGACCTGCAGTGAAAATACCGGTAATTGTCAGGATCGCTGCCACCGCCCAGGCCATCAGGATCGCCAGCAGAATGGGATAGAGCTCAAACGATCGGTACTTGGATTTGAGATACTGACTGAACAGTATGATCAGAATAATGGTCAGTCCACCAATAGGCCAATGTTCTCCTGCTTTGGGAGCGCCAAATTTGAAGAGAGCCAACCCAATGAGCGCAATCGTTGGGGCAATGGTGATGGGCCCTATAAAACGGAGAAGTCTGCCCACCAGTCCTGTAGCACCAACACCGATCTCTACGAGTGAACCGGCGATAATGGCTCCCTGAACGTGCTGCATCCGAACCTCCCACCCCGCCTGGGCCAGAGCCGCCATTCCACAGATGGCAAACGTAGGCGCCAAGAAGGAAAACGTCCCGCCTTGTACAATAGGAAGGCGGTTGCCCCAGGTCGTCTGGAGCAGTGTCGTTATTCCGCTGACAAAAAACATGGTGGCGATGAGCCACCCTAACTCCACCGGATCGGAAATACCGAATGCAGGCGCAAGGAGCAACGGAATTGAGAGGGTCGAACCGAACATGGTAAGGTAATGCTGCAACCCCAGCACGCCCGTCTCCACCAGAGGTGGTTTATCATCTATTCCGTAAAGTAGATTATGATTTTTTTCCTTGTTAACCATTTTGAATTACTGGATTTCAGGCAAAAAGTGGAAGGAATCGAGATAACTAACTCATCCAGTTGGTTCTCGCTTCGGGATTCCACTTAGTAGTGGTCTTCTTGAGCTTTGTCCAGAACTCGATTGAGCTTTTCCCCGTGATGTCCCCAGTACCAAACTTGGACTCATTCCAGCCGCCAAAGGAGAACGGTTCTCTCGGAACCGGGACGCCAATGTTGACGCCAATCATGCCAGCGCTGGCATGCTCAGCTACATAATTGGCTAATCCCCCTGATTGGGTGAAGACCGACGCTGCATTGCCGTAGGCAGAATTATTTTCGATTTCGATAGCCTCATCGAGGGTAGAGGTTCTGAGAATAGCAAGAACGGGACCAAACACTTCTTCCTGAGCGATTTTCATATCCGGTGTGACAAAGTCAATCACCGTCGGTCCAACGTAATAACCATTCTCCTTTCCTTTGACCCTGGCGCCGCGACCATCCACGAGTATTTTGGCGCCTTGTTCTTCCGCCTCCGTTATGTAGCCTTCAATTCGTTCTTTTGCCTGTTTAGAAATGATGGCACCGAGATTCTTACCGGGAATAATCTTTTTGGTCTCCTCACAGAGTTTATCGATGATGGAGTCTACCTTTCCGACAGCCACCATGGCCGAAGCAGCCATGCACCGCTGTCCGGCGCATCCCGTCATAGAAGCAGCTACGTCTGATGCTGTCATCTCCTCATTCGCATCAGGCAGAACGATGAGATGGTTCTTTGCACCACCCAGGGAGAGGACCCGCTTCAGATTGGCTGAGGCTCGTTTGTAAATGATTTTGGCAACTCTCGTTGATCCCACAGAAGAAATTGCCTGAATATCGCGATGGTCGCAGATGGCCTCCACGGCTTTCCTGTCGCCATGGACGACATTGAATACCCCTTCCGGCAAACCGGCCTCCGCCAGCAGTTCAGCAATCCGGTTGGTACTCAGTGGGGTTTGCTCCGACGGTTTCAGGATCATGGTATTTCCCAAAGTGATGGCATTGGGAAGCGTCCAGTTAGGCACCATATTGGGAAAATTAAAAGGTGTGATACTTGCTACCACACCCAGGGGATGCCTTTCTGATCTACACTCAACACCGCGGCTCACTATTTCTATTTCCCCTACACAAAGCTGCGGGAGGGAAGTAGCAAACTCTGCCATTTCGATGGAGACACTCACTTCTGCCCTTGCTTCACCTATGGTTTTTCCATTTTCCTCAGAAATCAGAGCCGCCAGTTCCTCAAAGTGCTTTTCCAGGAGGTGGCGATAGCGATAAAAGATTTGAGCCCTCTCCTTAAGAGGCAGGTCAGCCCATGATGGAAAAGCCTGCTTTGCCGCAGCGACCGCCTCATCCACCACATCGGCCGAGGAGAGCGGTACCTGAGAAATGACTTCGCCATTCAAAGGACTGAATACGTCGAGAAACCTCCCATTTGAGCGCCCGTATTCACCTTTAACAATATTGCTAATCGTTGCGTATTTCATTGATTTAATTCCATCATTTCTATGTGATATTAACTCTCATCTATGCGTTAAAACCATCGTTTTTAAGTTATTTCATTTTTGGATATCTTAACTAACTTGTTGACAGCATCTATTTTAACTATCTTTTTAAGTCAAAATCCTTAGGTCTTTTTAGCTGATGCTTAAAACAGTTTGCGAGGTGGTTATTACGAAAAGAAACTACGTTAACGCTTTGGTCACCATCTAGCACCCGAATTTCGAAGTTTTCCCCTTCAAATGATATTGGATGTTTCTCAAATAGTTCCATAGCTATTTCCTTTAATTAATTGTAAAACATCTAACTAGTTAATATGTTGCACTTTCTTTGATAAAGTACTCATATTTGAGTGTTATTTTGGGTTTCTTTTATTTTAGCCTTCTTGGTTAAATGAAAAATGATTTTACGCTACACCGCACCTAAATATCTATGAACAAAAAACCCCAAGGATGTGAGGCCTAATAGCACTAGTGTGGTGCTGTCAATAATTGGCTAATTTATTAATATCTTTATTCTCATAAATTTTAATTCCATTCTTTTGGTCTATAGTATTTATCATTGCCTTTCCTATATTGGTCGTATTGGTAGCTGCACTAGAAAAATGTTTTAAGATGAAATAGATAGGACTAAAAATTAAATAAATAAACGAAACCCATTTCGTTCTAGATTTTATACCCCTCAATGGTTGGATATAACCAGGTCTAAACATATAGGCAGCTTTAAAAGACAATTTTAGAAGATCATTTTCCGTTTTACCTTTAATTCTTGCCCAACTGATACGCCCTTTTTCGGTAGTATCTGTTCCTGCACCTGTTACATAGCAAAAAACACTATTTTTACTATTATTTAAAAAAACTTGTGCAAAATTCATTGTTAACTCATAGGTTATTTTTTTGTATTTATCTTCAGATACTCCAGCTGATGAAATGCCTAGAGCAAAAAAGCAAGCATCGTACCCTTTCAAATCTTCTTCTATTTCATTCAGGTTAAAAAAATCATCAATTAAAATCTCTTTTAATTTTTGATGTTTGATATTTAGGGTAGTTCTATTAATGGCTAATACAATTGCCACTTTCGAGCTATCTAAGCATTCTAACAAAACGCCTTTACCAACCATCCCAGTTGCACCAGTTATAACTACTTTGTGTTGCATATTCTTCGTGTAATCATACCAAAATCAACCCATCATCCCACAAAAACAAAAAACCCCGCTGGGTGGGTCTTGATCTTTAATTAATCGGAACTATGATACTGAATTTTTGATAATGTTCCAGTTCGATCCAAAGTCTGTACCCTTAATTCCTGAATTCTATGAAGAAAATTAGTTATTTTATCGTTAGTCATTATTATCTCAAAGATCGGAACTTGCAGACTTTAAAATTAATTTCACAGATACATGATGAATCCAACACCAATTAAAAACATATTCCTGCCAGTAATTACAATATTACTAACTTTTTTCATATTACGAGACAAGGAAACTCTTCATGAAGAAGAACGTGAATCCATTCCTGGACTGCGAACCTGTTTTTGGACACGTGGACCCGCAAGCAAAGATCCTTACATTAATATCGCCTACCCTGATGCTAGTGTTTATTATTGGAATGCCACCTTTACTGTTCCCGAAGATGCCCAATTTCATCTTGAAGGTGAATTTCCTCATTCAAGATATATGTCACTAATTAGCTATGATGGTCGGGGTACGCCAATAGAGTCTTTGGCCGATTATCTTATTGTACCGCAAGAGAATTCCGTAAACCCTTTTGTAGAAGGGGCAAATAGAACAATTAAAAAAAGAACTTACACAATTGAGATTGTTAATCTTCCTCCACAAATAAGAAGAAAAGAAGGAACCCGGCTGAAGCTTCAAACCGATGTTAAAGGTTCTGGCCCACAAAAAGAAATCAGTTACCGAAATTCCCTAAATGCAACACAATACGCACATGGGCAACAATCAATTATCTATCGAATATATGTCCCGGATAAAGATAAAAATGAATCTGGAGGGGTGCCTTTACCTGAACCTGTTTTAACCCTGCAAAACGGAGATGTTTTAAGAGGAGATGATGCCTGTGATGCGTTACGCACCAACCAAGCGGCGCAAATCACCATCGATGCAGTTGGGTTGCCCATGACGGTATACTCACAACTTGTAAATCAACCCGGCAAACCGGATACATGGCCAGCGACAGTACCGCCAACTTGGTACCTTCAATATGACAGGGATTTTCTTCTAGGTATTTATAACGGTCAGCTACCAAAATCCGCTAGAAAAAGCACCGGAGGCTTTTATCCAAATCTCGATAACAATTATGTAAGGACCATTATTAACCGTAAACATGGGAAAGTCTTTGTTATGAAGGGGAAGTTGCCCAAAACCCCAAAAACCTATCATGGTGATAAATTCATGACCAAAGGAGAGTTGGTATACTGGTCTGTTTGCTCCAATCAAGGATTTGCAAATACCAGGGTGAACGATTGCCTTTTTGATGAGCAGGTTCCTGTGAATAAAAGTGGTGAATATCTCATTGCGGTAAGTCGAGAAGAAGACCGCCCTCGGAATGCCTATCCCGAATGTGGAGTTGGTTGGTTACCGATGGCCGATGATGGTGACGGCGCTATTGACGAAGACGTCACTGTTATTCAAATTAGGAACATGTTGGCCTCTCCAGATTTTGAACATGCAATACAAAACGTAAATGAGATTGGTAAAGAAAAGGAGGTAATGGGGCCTTATTTACCTGTTTCTTTTTACACTACAACAGGAGCATTTGAAATTATTTTCCCATGCCTTAACTGATACGGATGAATTAAATGAACAGTCAATAACATAACGTTTATAAACAAAAAACACCGCTAATAGAGGGTTAATCAATTAAACCAGACTCCATAGCCTAGGCTTCGTAGTGCTTTACCCAACATCTCTTCAATTTTTTCAGCGTCTTTTCTGGTTGGAATTGGGTTATACTTCTCATAGAGGTCTGGTCTAAGCTTAAGACCATAATACTTTGCAAATTTGTTTGACTTATAACCCTCTTTATGTTGCTCAAACCTGAGGGATGGTTTTCTTGAAGATTGACCTACATAGAGACAGCTATTTCCACTGATATACTTTGGGTTTTTAGCTCGAAATTTTCTCAGGTCTGCTACTGCTGGGTCTAATTCTATAACATATACAAAGTATTGTTTCATACATTAAATCTACTCCCACCCTTAAAAAAATCCCCGCCAATAGGCGAAGGTTATTTGATAATCAATGAAAATTCTTGAAAAATATATTCTAGGCGACCACCAGATATAACTTTTCCAGAAATTGTGCCATTCTGCACATTAATTAATGCTTTTTTTAACGCATATAAGGACTGAGGCTGAGCAATCGGACTATTGTGTGCCGGATGCAAAGTGGCCAGATGCGGAACCATATTACAAAGACGTTTCACAGAATTATAAAACACATCTAAATCTGTTTCCGGAACAAATAACCAGATGGGGCCCTCATAATAAATATCCCCTACCCAAAGTAACCCCAAGTCTAAATCGAGAAGAGAAATTGCATCAGGTGTGTGCCCCGGGGTGCTCAATACTTCAAGAATACGACCGCCTAAATCTATTTTATAACCATCTCTGATGAATGTCTTAACTATAAAAGATGGGGTATAATATGTTGCAGGATTGAATTCAGCCGGTAAGGAACCACATAATGCTTCTTCTGATATTTCTTCTCGCACAAGTTCATTAGAATAACCATCTACATTATTTCTTGTATAGTCTGTATCCATCGCAAGGATATCTCTGAATTCTGAATTACCACCTATATGGTCAAAGTGTGTATGTGAATTGAGGACAACTACCGGCAAGATCGTAAGCTCATTAACAACTTCACTTATTTTCCCTATGCCGTTGCCCGTATCAAAAAGCAGGGCTTTTTCCCTGCCCAAAATCAAATAAGAAATTACTTCCTGCCATTGCTGTGGTTCATATATTGCAAAAACATCATTATCTAATCGATATACTTCGAACCATTTATTTGATACATTAACGCGTTCAAGGTTAGCATAAATTGTACGCGGTAAATCATGACACCAGCCTTCTGAAATAATGCTTAGTGAATCAATGCCACTGGTTCCTTGAGAATAGATATATCCAGCAACAACCAATAATAATTTTAATCGTTTCGTCATTTCCAAATCTACCCGCACTGTTACAAACAAAAAACCCCGCTAGGCGGGGTTTGATTTTTGTTTAATCAATGAGCGATATATCTACCGCTTTATCTCCTCTATCGCCTTTCACAACCTTGAATTCTACTTTATCACCATCTTTGACATAAATCTCGTGGGATAGTCCTGTCTCGTGGAAAAAATAGTCATTACCATCATCTCCCGTTATGAAACCAAATTTTCTTACTTTATTATAGAATTTAATTTTTCCTTTTTGCATCGTTTCCTCCAATGATATTTAGGCAATTTACAAACACCACCACAAACAAAAAACCCCGCTGGTGGGCGGATCTTGATGTTTTACTAATTAAAGAATCTATTTCAACAGCACCATCTTCTAGATCTGCCTTAACTCACCTATCTGTACCATATACAAGTAGAGACCAGCTGATACTGGTGCCCCAGTACCATTGGGATCATTCCATTGCACTGATTTGTAACCAGCGCTTTGCTTACTTCTAACCCCACCATAAATCGCAAGGGAAGCAGGTAGAAGAAAGATCCTAGACCCAATTATATTTCCCACGACAGGTGCCGTACTCATTCACAATCCTACCTTTTGTTTGCCAAGATTTTTAGAATTCAAATTCATCAGCGGAATTACATCATTGTATCGGAATAACTGGTCGTGAATCTACTCTCAAGATAATCACCAAAATGGAATGGCTCATATCGAGGTGGATTATTTTTACTGCAGAATTCATCCAGCGGAACCACGACCGTATCAAAGTTCGGCTCAAAGAAGAATGGAAGGGAGCAACGAGTTTTATGTTTTGGCGGAATCACACGATGAACAGTTGCCTTATAGTGATCATTGGTCCACCGCTGGATCATGTGGCCAATATTGATTAGAAAGGTTCCGGGGATTATCGGGGCGCTGACCCATTCGTTATCAGCATTTTTTACTACCAGTCCACCAATATTATCTTGAAATAAAATAGTGAGAAATCCGTAATCAATGTGAGCCCCAATTCCATCACCAACATTTTCTTCCTGATTTTTTCCATATGGGGGATAATTTGAGATTCGCATAAAACTGTGAGATTTACTCATAAAAGGCGCAAAAAAGTTTTTCTCCAATCCCAGGCTCATAGCCAGTCCCTCCGTGATCCTTCTGCCCAACACAATCGTGAGATCCCAGTGTCTTTCCAGGACTTTTCTGAAATTGGGTTGGTTCTCCGGCCATTGGTTGGGGCCCGACAATTGGTCCCCTGCTATTACTTCAGGATGGTTCGGTTCAAGATCAAGTCCAAAATCTACACATTCATGCCAGTCATACTTCGCATTAGTGAGTTCCTTACCCAGTGGTGTATATCCTCGGAATACGTCTGATTTACCGATATGGATTTTCATTTTTTCTTCTTCTGGCATATTGAAGAACTCCTGCATTACAGGAATCACAGCATCCAGATGATCCTGTGGGATTTGATGGTTCTTTACATAAAAAAAACCAATATTTTTGCAGGCATTTCCTATTTCCTTCGCTGTCTTTCGTACCGATTTTAGATTGTCGTGGGGACCTACCAGTGGAGCAATATCAATGACCGGAATTTCCTTAAAGAATGAATTATTTGAAATCATTGTTCGCAATTCTTCAGTTCAGCCTCCTTGTTTAATTCTAATCATCGCGGCTGAATGTAAGGACAAATGTGGGGAAACAAAAAACCCCGCTACTCCGCCAAAGGCGAACTAGTAGACGGGGATTGCGAGGAATCGTCCTCGCCCTTTTTCTTTGCGAAGAAGTCCCTGAGGTTCATGCCAATCGATGTAACGAGGGCGGGGGTGAGGCAGAACCCGGCGAGTTGTTCGGCGGTGGCGTCGGTGATGACGATGCCCGTCCAAGCGTAGAGGA
>JYMV01017411.1_pt1 | contig 15620 bp, 10 predicted proteins | sample 338911 | NCBI WGS metagenome assembly JYMV01 (sample SAMN03354496, study PRJNA234377) | hydrothermal vent metagenome | biome: Deep sea; feature: Hydrothermal plumes at the Eastern Lau Spreading Center, Western Pacific Ocean; material: Seawater | place: Tonga | collected 2009 | depth 2000 m m
CAGAACCTTCAGCATCCTCAAGACTAACTTGATAAACATGTTCTCCAATACGATGCGCATTTTCCAGATCACCCCGGAACAAGGCGAGAGTGGCGGCGTTAATACCGGGATAAGGATCTCCGGCTTTGTTGTAAGCGGTTTCATAAGCTTCGTAGGCCAAACGAAGCTGTTCTTCTTGGGCTTCCCCGTTGCTCTCTTTTTGCCATAGGTCCTTGTGCGTCCTGCCTAAGAGTGAAAGAGTTTCAGAATCATCATGGCCGTCGTTGATTAGGTTTTGAGCTGTCTGGTTGGCCTTAAGTGGCGATCCTCCGCGGGCAAGCCCTAGCCCAAGCAATTGTTGTAACTGGAGGTCGCGCGGCCAAGTTTCCAAACCTTCGGAAAGTACATCGTAAGCCAGTAGGTTTTCAGCCATACCCAAAAAACGCTTCCCCAGAATACGGTAGGTGTCGGGTACTTGTCTCCAGAGATCTTTTGACCTTGTTTGCCAGATTTCCTGAAGGGCGTGAAGGTCAAGACTTTTATCCTCCATTCGTAGGATTATTTTCCTAGCCTCATCTTGATAATCAGCGCTACCACTACCACTTGTTGGCGGGATTATCTGGTAACCTAGGTGTTGTATCGTCTTTAGTGCTTCCATGGCAGTGTTGCGGTCGTATGCTTTTTCAGACTCTGGAAGTTGATCATAAGGAACAAGGCAGGGGTGTTCCAGGTTTTCGTCATTGCGCACTTCTCCATATGTCCAACCATCGTTAATTCTCCCTTGTGCCCATATCTCGTGGGTGTTCTCAGACAGAAGTTCGGTTAGACTTTCTAATTCCTCAGGCAGTTGGACATCTGACGTATCAATGGGTTTTGGCTTATATGTCATAGAATTACCTCAACCAGAATGAAGAACAGTCTGTTAAAACATCGTCGTACATAAAGTGACTTTAATATACCGTTGCTTACTCATTTTTACTGTTCTGGACCGCAATCTTAAACCTAGCAAGATAACATAATTCAGTTATATAGAGAATCTGTTTCAGATCGAGGATCCTAGATTTGAAACTATCATATATTTTGATGTTTCCTAGCGGGTCCGGTCTTTAGTATCCAGCCCCTCCTTAATATATAACAGATAAAAACTAAACAAGGTTTCAATCCCATAGCCAAAGTTTGTGACAAATATAAAGGTGGGAAATGGTCACTGAAGTGATGCTGCCTGTCGATAGGTAGGGATAACAAGTGGTGTCCAGCACCCCAGATGAGATGTCGAGAGCGGTGGAGGGATTGGCTCCCTTGTTTGCCATCGGACGCCGTTAGGCTGTTCTCTAACTGCGCCATAGGCGGTACATACAAAGCGTCGGAGAAGTTTCAAGCACAAAAGAACAGATTCCAAAACAGCATAACCTCGCATACCATCTACCCGATTTCCCTTATTTCACGACTGATGGTCGATTTATGAACTCCGACCTAATTGGCGATCTCCGTTTAATGATATCCTTGCTTAAGCATTAGATAAATTCCGTATCTTGTTTAGGTTGCACTTATATAGTTGAATCCGCCTGACATTATATGCATAATGGATATTGGACAGTGCAAGAAATCAACTCTGCTATGACAAGAAAGCAAGCCCTTGTTCGATTGAGATTGACAAAGATAGAGGAACGAAAGATGAGATCTAAATATATGCTAACAATTGCGTTCTGTTGGTTATCGGTAACGATTGCCACCGCACAGATCGACCAAAAGCCAATTGGCTTTTGGCAGTTTGATGAGGGAAAAGGAGCCCTAGCTGCTGATGCGTCTGGTAACAAGTTCCAGGGCAAGATGATTGGAAATCCGAAATGGGTGGGAGGCAAAGTTGGTAAAGCACTTCAATTTGATGGTGCCAAAGCCTATGTCGAAGTAGCTGACATTAAAACCCCTCCTGTTTTGACCTTTGCCTGTTGGTTCAAGAAAATGGGAAAAGGCAATGGTGGAGTGCCTCGGATTCATTCCAGTGGTGGCGGACCATGGACACTAGAATATGGGATAGGCAATACTCATCAACCAGATGGCCTCGGATTTTATCTTGCTTTTCAGGAAGGTGGAGCCACCGGCTGGAAAATGTTTTTCACTCCTAAAGAGGGAAGTTGGTACCATACAGCCATCACCTTTGATGGCAAGACGGTCAGAACCTACGTCAATGGGGAGCAAAAATTCGAGAGTGATGCCTGGAAAAACAAGAAGATCAACTCTCATATTTCTCGGATTGGAGCCCATGCACCTGGCGGTGACTGTTTCGATGGGATCATAGATCAGGTAGTCATGTTTGAAGTCGCCCTCTCGAAAAAGGAGATCCAGAGCCTACATGACGGAACGTGGTTGGCTGTAGATTCTGCTGATAAGATAACAGTTACTTGGGCAGATCTAAAACAGAAATAAGTTTGCTCTGTCTGCTACTCTCGTCAGCCTTTGCAGATCAACCGTCGATCTCTATCGAGAGGCATCCGTTGGTATCCTACCAAAATATCGATTAGATTGCAGAAGCACTTCGATAGTCTGGTATTGCTCGACCTACCGGGTGGGTTCAGCGGCTTCGTTGAGTTTGGTGACAACCTGCTTTCACTCGCCACTGATGGGGTTGGCAGCAAGATGCAGATCTCCACGGAGGTACATACGCGTCGGATAAGTTTCAAGCGGATAAGACCTGATTTCAAGACAGCGTAACACAACACATATCTTCCAGCTAGAAGCTAATAACTAAAAAGCCACACATCTCACCCATACCGGTTTGAACTAGATCTCAGGCAAGTGTGAGTGAAGTGATTCTAACCTACGCCATAGGCTCAGATTGAACCTCCAGCCGAACAGTTTGAGACATTAAGGCACTATATCATCCAATTCTTTTTACATTTATCTAAAGTATTTGGCTGATCCTGTCGATAGATAGGTGGGCTTGTTTGCACCCGTACTGCGGGTGGTATACCTGTTTCCCGTTTAAAACAAGAAACAAAGGACATATATCATCGATTATGAGCACCTTCAGAATCAACAGTAATCCCGCATCAATACTGGCATACAGCACACCAGAACGGTTGGCTCAGGATTTTGCCAGCAGGGGGCTCGTTGTACTGGCTCCAGAAAGTCTCGGCATTCCGATAGATGTTCACGACCGAATCTACGAGCAGGAAAAGCAGGCGATCAGCGAGCGGAAGCGAGTTACGCCTTCACTTATTCCGGACGTGCTTAACGTGATCAACGCACCCGGAGTTGTCGCCGCTTGCAACCAACTTGTCGGTGAGAACTGGGCCATCGTTCCTTTCACCCACAATGCATCTTTCACAAGTGGCTCCAGAGATCAGCATTGGCATAAAGACGACAACGGCCCTTACAACAGCAGAAAACAGCGCCACCACCAGGCCGTGCAAATCGAGATGCTGTACTATCCGCAGGCGGTTCGTGAGGACATGGGCCCAACGGCGACCGTGCCTTATTCACACTACTGGACGTTCAATCACGAAGAAAATCATGACAATTTTGCAGGTGCGGACCATCTCGATTTTAACTACCAGCTTAACGGCATGGAACGTGAGCCTGTCAGCGGCCCCGACTCCAAATACGATGAAGACGACATTGTTCATCGTCGCACGGCACATGACGTTCGGATGAGGGAGGCGATTACTAACTTAAAGTGGCCTCTTGTTCAGTCGTTTGAAGCCGCTCCGCTGCGGGCCGGCAGTGTTGTTTTCTATTCTCACAATACGTTCCATCGAGGCAATCACCGTCGTGACGATTGGCGCACATGGGAAGATAACCCGCGCTTCATGTGGCGTTTTTGGTTGTATCGCACCACCGATCCCACTTTATTAAGTAACGACAACGGCTCGCCAGCCGAAGTCCGTTGGAACAGGCTCGGAGTGGATCCGCTGACTAATATCGATCTGACTGAAGCTAACGACGACGTTACCGTAATTTGGCGCCATCATTATCATTGGATGCTAACGGGGCAGACACCTCCACCACGACCGGAAGTTGCAGCCTTAGCGGCTGAGGAACGAGAGCAAGAGGCGGCACGATTGTCCACGCAGTTGCACTTGAAGCACGATGAAGCAGAGCCGGCACGAATCGGCGCTGCATATAAACTCGCCTCCATTGGTAATACAGCGCTGGCTGTAAAGCTACTTGGCCAAGCCTTGTACAATGACCGAGAGAGTGTACGGAGGGCTGCCACGTATGGCCTGACTGCCGTTGGACCAGACGCTACAAGCACCCTTCTTGAAGCAACGAATGCACCGCTCAAATGGGTCCGGAAGGCGGGCGTGTATGGGCTGGGCGATGTTAGTCCTCTTAATGATGAGGTTTTGAAGGCTGTCGTAACATGTCTAGAGGATGACCCGTCCGTATATGTCCGTTCCGTTGCGGCTGGAACCCTAGGCTGTTTGGGACGCCGCGCAATAGCCATGGGTGTTGGTCAATCACTGATTCCCGCATGCCTTGAGGCGCTCGTGCAGAGTCTGGGTCGTGAGGAGAATCGGCTGGCTATGGACCGAGAGCAACAACGGAGCATCAAGTTTGTACGGCCTACAGATGAGTGCGATGTGTGTGAGGGCGGCGGCGTCGACTTTGCTCTTGAGCGTTTTAAGCCGGTCCGTTCAGCAGTTCGGGAGAATGCGCTTTGGTCCATCGTCATCCTTTGTTCGCATGGCGCCACAATCACGGGTACTGCGCTAGAGCCGACTATACTTACCTTGAAAGAAGTTATGCGAAACGACCAGAATGTCATCTGTGTTGGGTTCGCTATGGATGCGCTGAACCGCCTTGCCAACTTGCGGTCGCAGGATGAGGTGGTGGCATCACTTATCATCGACCTGCAAGCGAATCTTTTGGCGATACTTAAAGAATCACCTGCTCGAAGTTGGGAAGCCCTTGTCCGCGGTGGCCTCAGTTCAAGCACCTTATCCGAGCTTGATCAGTTGGGTTGATCTGATTGTTTTGCGGCATGATGATCCTAGGTCGGTTGATGTAATGTCAATTGTCGAGCAAGGTCTCGAGAACTACCCTAATCTCTTCCTAACCTTCTAGGAGCCTTCCATAGCAGAACTTTCTTCGGAGGAGTGAAGCGCATCTGTCTTGTCGCGTCACTCACCACTCCATCAAAGACTGTGAATCCTCTAGCAAATGTTCGGGCAGCGAATTGGGAAATCTGTCGCGGTATCTAGTTCGGCGTAAGGTAAGCGGTTGCCAACACTGAGCGGCCAACGCTATAGTACAAAAAGAGGGACCCAATAATCGCATCAGGATGGCTATATCAAGTGGTTTGATGCGGTGCAGGGTCCTTCAGCGGAAGGTCAATATTATGGCTAAAAGATCGATTGTCGTGTTGACGGTGATGATGAACTTGCGAAAGTAAAGCCGAAATGCAATTAGTCAAGAAGCTAAGAAAAGTGTAAAGATCTTTATCGATAAAGTGTGTGCTTTTTGTCACGAAGGACCGAACTTCAACGACAACGATTTTCATATCTGGGGTTGCTGACAATAATCCCCAAACGATGGAAAATCGAGCTAAATTCAATTCATGCAAGCCCCCCAACACCCAATATCCGGAGAGAAGAGAACCCATGCTTGGGGGCGATTTCTCGTGATAGGACAATTGTTAGGATCCATTTAATAGCAATGGAATCTACAGTGATAAGACAGCTGCCAACCGGCCGAAATTTCTGATGCCATTTAAGTTTCGTCTTAGTCAATTTAGAACCCGGCCTTGAGGAATGTCGCCTTAACAGCGTCTTACTCACATAGCGGAAGGTTTAATACTCTAGAAGAGGTGATTGATTTTTATAACCGAGGTGGTACTCTGGTTTCATGGATAAAAAAAGAAGGAACTATCAAATCACTGAATTTGAGCCAAGAAGAAAAATCGAACTTAATCGAATTTCTGTATACCCTGACAGCCCGACCTTTACCCGACGAACTGACTCGAAATACTAACAGCTTTTAGATCTACTATGACCATTCTCCTGTATTTAAGTTAAAATTTTGTACAAACAATCTGAACATTATATTACTACTGCTTTACAAATAAACGACAGTAAAACTATGGCTCTTGGGCAGGATTGGTGAAGCTGGAGCCTCCTGTTTATTACTGAACTAGAAAGGTGCTAGTTAGGAAAACCCATTCGGGCTCTGGTCGATTATAATTGACTGAGCAAGAATACAAAGTTGAGTATGCATGGTGTGTAATTCCTCCCTTGACAAACTAAATTTAATTGCTGTAGATCACTGATACTGTCTTCTAATTGCGCCAAGACAATGTCTATTCTGCTTAGCATTGAAAGCCAGTAGGCTGATGGTCGCTGACTCTGACCAAAGTTGGGATTATCGTCCGTGTTTCCTCTTTCAGCTTGACCAATCCATCAGTTTGGTATAGCATGAGGAATGTGGTGGATCGCATATTGATTGTAGTTTGCTTCATTCGCTGAAATCGAGTATCAACGGGACTACGGTGACACGGGTACTATTTGATTCACAGTTTTTTAAGATCTTGGTGTATTTGGTAATTCCGTTTTAAAAAGATGAGACGAAGTCACGTACAAAGTTGATTGGATTGTGACTAAAATTGCTGCGGCAGATCCTACAAAGGATGATATTGAATGGAAAATGAGCTTACTCAACAACAAGTTAACTTCTTTGAACAAAATGGACATCTGACCCTTGAAGCTATGACAACGCCAGAAGAATTAGAATGGCTCCGCCGCATTTATGACAGTCTGCTGAGTAAAAGGGTTGGTTGGGAACAAGGTCACCAGTTCGATCTGGCAGGAACAGACGATGAAGACCAACCTAAACTGCCTCAAATTCTAGGTCCGAGTCGATACATTCCAGAACTTAAAGATACCCTCTACCGAGCAAACGCTAAAGCCATTGCTTATCAACTACTAGGTCCCAATGTCCAAGATCAGATTGGCGAGCATATGATTTATAAACCGTCTCAGATCGGCGTCAGCACACCTTGGCATCAGGATCAAGCCTATCACAATCCAACGCAATTTTTTCGCAACATCAACTTTTGGTTGTCATTAGACGATGCTACTGTCGACTCCGGTTGTCTGCAGTTTGTCCCGGGCAGCCACAAACTAGATGTCCTTCCACACCATAGCATTAACCATGACCCTCGCATTCATGGTTTGGAAGTGGACGAACCGGAGTGTTGGGTAGACCAAGCAGTTGCCTGTCCGGTTCCAGCTGGCGGAGCCACGCTTCACGCCTCTTACATACTCCACTATGCGGGACCGAATGTGACCGACCAGCCTCGTCGTGCATACACCCTTGTGTTTCGGATGCCGCCAACACCAAGAGATATTCCAATAGATAACTATTGGGAACGGCAAAAACAGACAGCTCGCGCTGAGCGCAGTGAGAGTAGACAGGGACCTGATCTAAATGCTCAGTGATTTACAGATAACAACTTTAGAACAAAAAGGATATGTGATCATCGAAGATCTGTTTACCTCAGAAGACTTGCATCCGATAAAAGACGAGTTCAGCATGCTGGTAGAACATCAGGCACAGAAACTGTATCAGGCAGGCCGGCTCAGTGATTTGTACCAAGACCAACCTTTTGAACACCGTCTGGCAGAAATTGCAGCAGAAGTTCCCGAAGCTATTTCTGCTCTGTTCCCAAACGGCAGGTTCCATAAAGGGGAAGCATTGTTCCAGTTCATGAAGCACCTTAAAATCTTAGATCGAGTGGAATGTTTGGTAGGAACCGAGATCCTTTGCCATCCGTCATACAATATCCACCCTCGTTTAACTGGTGGATACACCAGTTCCCATCAGGATGCTGGATACTATCTGCCAGATGGGGATGAAACTTTGATTATCGCCTGTCTGGTACCGCTGGTCGATACTACGGTTGAAAATGGATGTTTGTGGGTTGCGCCGCGTCGACACCAAGAAGGTGTTTTTCGTCATGTCTGGGGAGAGGGTGGACTAAATCTCTTGTTGGAAGATATAACGCAGTCTGAACGACTGCCATTACCAACTCAAGCTGGTAGCATGGTGATATTCAGCAGCATGTTGCCACATGGTTCGCTTGTTAATCAGACGGATGCCATTCGTTGGAGCATGGATCTACGCTATCAAGCAATCGGCGGCGCTACAGGCCGTTGGCACGTTCCCGGTTTTATAGCACGAAGCCTGTCAAATCCGGCATCAGAGACACCGGACAGCCAAAAACGTGGGCAGATGAAGTCTCACGTGTCAAGCAGCACGCAGATAGGTACCCCGAATGGCCACGAAACCGCTGGCCCCGCACATAACTTGCATTGTACAGCCACCTGATCTAAAGGGACCTGATTTTGATTAGCATGTTTTTCCGCACGCGGGCCTAGTGAATAGCATTTTCTTGTAAAAGATGAGTGCGATGAATGTAAAGATCAATTGAGAAAAGGAACCATAGAATGGGCTTAACCTCAGCAGAAATAGAACAGTTTCAAAAGCAGGGCTATTTGGTCAAGGAAGGCGTTTATACCAATACCGATTTGCAGCCGCTTCGTCAAGGATTAACAGAAACAGTTCAAGATAAGTGTGATCAACTGATCGCTGAGAAACAACTGGATCGAGACTTCGCAGAAGCTTCCTTTAAAACACGCCTAGCCAGACTCTATCGACACAACCCAGATGCCGGACACCAGGTGTTAATGTCGATTTGGTCAGGCCGTTTTCACGGTGCTGGCATGTTAAAGGCCTTGCGTCATCCACCGCTTGTCGACTGTGTGGCAGATTTGATAGGTCCTGACATTGTCGCTACTTCGATTTACCGTGTGCGACCTAAAGTCCCAGGCTATCTGGGAGGAGAAGTTCCATGGCACCAAGACTCAGGTTATTCGATGTCGCATTGTTACGACTATGTAATGATTACTTGCTGGATTCCTTTAGTGGATGTAACCTTAGAAAATGGATGTTTGTGGGTAATCCCCAAGTCACACCAGTCGGGAATCATTCGGCACTATACAGGGGGACATGCGGGTTTTCTGGAAGTTGCACCAGAGGATTTGCCAACTGGAGCAATTCCAGTGGAGATGTCGGCAGGTTCTGTACTACTGATGACAAGCATGACGCCACATGCTTCCTTTGAGAATACGACTAATATTGTTCGCTGGAGCATTGATTTACGGTACCAAGATTTTGAAGTGCCAAGCAACATCGACGAAATACCTCAAGATTACACATCCGATCGAGATCCAGTGACAATGGCTTGCCACCCGGGTGAAGCCTATTTCGTAATTCGGGACACACAGCATCCAGAACGAGAAACAACAGACCCAGCTGATTTTGCGGCTTTGCGCCAACGGTGGGACCGAGCTCAAGTTAGCGGTGGTGGACGAAGATGGACTCCATTGTCAGAACGAAAAATTAAATCTAGCTAAAATGTGTTCAACTGGCCTAGGCTCCAATTTCATTAGCCATTCCTTAACACTCGGGAGGCCTCTCTCATCCTCACTTTGAACTCAACAAGACACGAATTCTAAACCTAGAAGCTTTTGAAAAAGTGGCAGGTAAAATCAGGTAAGGGCGAGAAGTACACCAGTTATATGAATAATTAGCAAATACATTTGCTAATTATTATCAATTTTATTAATGAACGCTAACTAAGAACAATTATGCTAGAAAACTCTCTTTATCTTCTTCTTTTCCCGTTCTTCTCTGTTGTTTCACAGAACACGTGCGAGAAACTGCAAATTCCCCATATCTTTGGTGACCACATGGTTATTCAGAGAGATAAGCCAATTCGCATGTGGGGATCGGCTGAGCCAGAAGCCACCGTTCAAGTCCGTTTAGCAGAATTGAATGGCATCACCAAGGCCGACCAACACGGCACATGGTCGCTCGAACTCGAGGCACTGCCTGCCAACGCCGAAGGTACGACCTTATCGGTTACTTCCAATTCAGAAACTATCGAATATCAGGACGTGATTATTGGCGATGTCTGGATACTTGGTGGACAGAGCAATATGGAGGACGAACTCGAAAATGTTTACCATGGTGACATGGAGGTTGCTTCGGCCAATCATCCAAATATTCGATTGATGACCATTCCCCAGGTGGCTTCTCCTCAACCGCTCTCGAACTTTGCACGAATCAACGAATACAATTCCTGGACAGGCCAATACGAACAGAAAGGAGGATGGTTCTGTTGCACGCCAGAAACCGTTCATCGGTTTTCGGCCATCGGTTATATCTTCGGTCGCCGTCTCCACCTTGTTTCAGGTATTCCCATTGGCTTGATCGATACCGCCTGGGGTGGAACCACAGTGGAAGCTTGGACTTCACGTGACATGCTGAAAACCGTAGACGGAGCCCACCCCTTGCTTGCCGAATGGGATGCTCAGATTGAAGACTACGACACAGAAGCTAGCCTTCAGGAACGCATCGATCACTGGAAGAAAGATACTGAACGCCGTAAAAAGGAGGGGAAATCGCCGAATCCAAAGCCGACTGAGCCAGACCAAGACCCTGCAAGCGACAGAAATAATCCCGGAGCTTCCTTCAACGGTATGATTGTTCCTTATGCCGACTTCAATCTGAGGGGAGCTATTTTCAATCAAGGCTACAATAACGCACTCGGAGATGCTCGCCCCAAACTATACGCTCGTGTTTTTAAGGCCATGATCCAGGATTGGCGACGTGCCTTTCAAAATGAGGCTATGCCGTTCGGAATTATCTCGCTCACAGCTGGTGGAAACCCACAAATATATCAAAATTTTGAGATTAGCATGATTGACGCTGGCCCCTTTATTCGCGAAGGGCAGTACAAAGCTTGGCAGGAACTAGAAAATGTAGGTTTCGCCTCAGCCTACGACCAACAGGTGCCTTGGTACCATCCACATAAGAAGGTCGAATTGGGAGAGCGAATAGCTCGTTGGGCTTTGCACACCCAATACGGCCAAACCCAGTTGGGTTGGCAACCTGGCATCTGTAAGGAATTAGAGAACAGAGGCAATCATTTAATACTAACTTTCGATCGAGCGGTTCGAGTTCATGACGGACGGCCTTTTGAAGGTTTTGCCATTGCTGGTGAGGATCAGCATTTCTATCCAGCTAAGGCTGAATTTGTTGTTGTTGGTCAAGACGAGCACGGTCGCGATCGTAATGACGAACAAAAGCTGAAGATTTGGAGTCCGATGGTTCTTAAACCGAAGGCTGTTCGCTACGCTTGGGCGCGTAACCCAATCGGCAACGCAGTCAACAGCCAACATCATGAGCGCATTATCCCTATTCCCTCTTTTCGAACAGATGATTGGGACTGGCCCGAAGCCCCTTTCGATGCAGCAGGTCTGGATGCCAAAAATGCACACAACCATCAGCTTCATCAAATGCGTCAGCAGGCCGAAGCCTGGGTCAAGAAACGGATTATTGAGGAAGCAAAGGAAATCCTGAAAGCCACCGAGGGAAGCTCCAAATAAGCTGAAGCAATTCTGCGGGAATGTATTATGGAACTCCTGAATCAATCCATATTTAAACATGCTATCCTTGTGACAACGGGAATTTGCTCTGGTTTTATCAGCTCAATGGCTGCGGGAGGATCTCTGTTAACACTTCCTGTTCTTATCTTTCTTGGTCTGGACGGTCCAACAGTTGCCAATGGAACAAATCGTGTGGCACTTGCCATTCAGAATGCTTTTGGCATTGCGAGTTTTCGGAGGAAAGGTATTTCCGATTTCAGATACGGTATTTTAATTTCTGTTCCCGCTGTGTGCGGGGTTATGATCGGAACACTATTGGTTATTCAACTCGGAACGATAGACAAAAGCAGTATCATTTTCAATCGTATCTTAGTAGGTATCATGATTGTTGTTTTAGCTAGTACCATTCTTAATCCGTTCAAAAAGTTGCAGAGTTCTAAAGAAAATCTTAGTTCATCTAGAAAAGCCCTTGCCGCTTTAATTTTCTTTTTTCTAGGCATTTACATAGGTTTTATTCAAGCAGGTGTAGGGTTTATGATCATTGTGACAATAACAACTGTGAACGGGTTTAGTCTGGTGAGAACAAACGCACTTAAGATGTTTGTGGTGTTTTTTGCTACTCTGATGGCCCTGTCGATTTTCGTCATGAAGGGGCATGTCGATTGGGGGCTTGGCTTAGCGTTGGCTGGAGGCAATTCAATAGGCGTATCAATTGGTAGTCACTGGGCAGTGGCTAAGGGAGACAAAACCATTAGGGTTATCCTCGTTTGTTCCATTTTAGTTTTTTCAGCAAGATTAATCTGGAAAAGTTTCTTTTAATTCCAAATCATTGACCATAGAAGGCGAATTGTAGTTGTGGTTGAGACAATTTAATTAGAGAAAACTATAGAACAAATTTGTGTTACGATATATGACATAAGATCAGGAAGGAGATAATTATGGCATTTAAATTTGCTTTTCTAGGTTGTTGGCATAGTCACACAGGTATGCATGTGCGTGAGTCAACTGCTAATCCCAGTGAGTTTGAACTGGTCGGGATTTATGACAACGATCCGGTTGTTGTGGCCGAAAGACGGGAACAGTGGGATGCTCACGTTTTCCCTTCAATTGAAGCTGTGTTGGACAGCGATATCGATGCTGTAGTGGTGGAAGGCCGTATATTTGAAAACCTCGACTACGCTGAGCAGGCCCTAAAGGCAGGGAAACACGTTTTGTTAGAGAAACCAGCAGGTGTTGACCTAGACCACCTAAAACGGGTGCAAGCCCTTTCCTTGGAAAAAGACTTATGTCTGCAAATGGCGTACATGTGGCGTTATAATCCAGCAATCCATGAAATGATCAGGTTAGTTAAAGCTGGTACGCTAGGCGACATTTTTTACTACCGCGGTCATATCCCCAAACCAAAAGGTTGGCATAAGCAAATAGGCGAGGAAATCGGATATTATCATGGAGCAGTTTATTACGAAATGGGTGGTCATCTGGTGGATTTAATGGTTATCTTGATGGGAAGACCCAAGCATGTACATCCAATGTTAGGTAAGCATTATGGTGATCAGCGGCATATCGATAATGCTGTTGTAGTGCATGAGTTCGAAAATGGTTTGGGAACTATCGATACAGCTGCCATGCATATTGAAAGCGGAAAAACACGACGGATCGAAGTCTACGGAACGCAAGGAACAGCCATACATACGCCAATCGGTTCAAACAATCTGAGTCTTTGCTTGGAATTGGAAGCGGAGGGATATTCTGCTGGTTGGCATGATCTAGAGATTCCTTCTTCGGAAAATTCTTCAACCCTGTTGCGTGAACTGGTTGCCTGCATTGGCGGCAAAAAAGCACCTGACTATGCACTGTCTCACGATTTGGATGTGCAGGAAACACTGTTTGCCGGTTGTGGAATTAAAGATGGTAAAGCATTAAAGTAGAATCAAGTAGGTTAGACTGAAAACATGGCAGACAGATTTCAGATAGCCACTTGGATATGTAATTTATGCATACGCGCCGTACCCGTACATGTATATATAGGTGAGCCTGTTCCCAATCTGTCGCAATAGGCTAAAATACCGCATAAAAAACCGCACCAACGAAAAACTCGAAGATGTAAACAAATATAATATAAGGAATAGGTTATGAAACCGATATTGAAATATATTATCTTTTCACTTTCCATCTCAATTTTATGCGGTTGTGCTGTAAAGACAACAAAATATAAAATTAAGATTGTTGGACAAATTGGGTCCATAGACGAATATGGAAATGCCGTTCTAGACAGAAAAAGTTCGGAACAAGCCAAAGCCCACTTAAAACTAGGCGACTCATTGAGTGTACGTTTTGATGAAAGCCAAGAAAGCCTAACGTGCAAAATGGTCAAAGATTATGGAGATGTGCCTGTTGGAGATTACTTGGCACGCTTCGATAATGATACTGATTTGTTGAAGTTGGCCATAAATCAAGGTCAGATTTCTAAAACAAACAATTTGAAGCAGGGAATGGCTGTCGAAATTGACGTAGTGAGATGAAGAAACCCAGAATTAGGTTACATATGCCTAATGACATATCAGAAATTTGATAGGTAATTGGTGAGAAACTATTATATGTTCCAATTTGAAATGCTGGGTTTAATACCCCGTTGGCAGCCTAGGATTTAGGGGGGATTATGAAAATCAAAGAAATTAAAGTTTTTCCGGTTCATCAGTTCATCTACGTCAAAATCGAAACTGACAAAGGAATATACGGCGTTGGTGAAGCTTCACTAAGTGGACGGTCACTGGCAGTTGTTGAAGCTTTAGGACATATTAAACCTCTGCTGATCGGTCAGGATCCAACCCGAATTGAACATATCTGGCAAGACGTTTTTCGTGGTACGTTTTGGCGTGGTGGACCTGTCCTTCAATCCGCGTTGGCAGGAATCGATATTGCACTTTGGGATTTGGCTGGCAAAAGCTTGGGTGTACCGACTTACCGTCTATTGGGTGGAGCGACGCGCCAAAAGGTTTTGGTCTATCGTCACGTTGGAGGCCAAACATCAGCTGATCTCATCGAAAACGCACAAAAACTGCTGGAAGACGGTTGGCGTGTTCTACGCATCTCGCCCATTAACACATTAACTGATGGTTTCAACCCAAAGTTGGCGGTGTTACGCGGAATTGAACATTTCACTGCCCTGCGTGAAGCCGTTGGCGACGAGGTTGAAATCATCTTTGAAGTTCACACCCGCTTGACACCAATCCGTGCGGTTGAACTCTGTAAAGGTATTGAAAACTTGCGGCCGTTTTTTGTTGAAGATCCGATCCGTTCCGAGAATCCAGCGTCCTTTGCTATGTTGCGAGCACAAACTACCGTGCCAATTGGCACAGGTGAACAACTCCATCACAAGTGGGCCTACCGCGAACTGATCGAACAGGAGCTTATTGACTATCTGCGCGTGGATATCTGCCACACTGGCGGCATCACTGAAGGCAAGAAATTGGCAGTAATGGCTGAAGTCCATTACCAAGAGCTCGCCTGCCATTACACTTCCAGCCCAGTCAGCACAGCGGCTATGTTGCATCTCAATATGTCGATTCCCAATTGCGCCGTACAGGAGTACGCACCTTCCTCCGGTTGGATGAACGATGTGATCCAACACAATCTGCAAACGGAAGATGGGTATCTTCTTTCAGTAGATACTCCGGGGCTAGGGATAGATCTAAATGAAGAGGCGGCTTTGGCACATCCCCACACACCAGGGGAACCACCTCATCTGCGTCGAGAAGACGGATCCGTTCAAGATTGGTGATCTTTCGGATAAAAAATGGAAAACTTAAGGTATAGCCATATGTTGAAAGCTAAAAAATTCAAAAGTATAATCTGCCTTTTACCAAAAAAGACCTCCCAGTTTGTGCTGATTATTTTCCTAGTGCTGTTTATAGGACTATCATTCGAAACCGATTTTGCCATCGGTGAAACTCATCGGGTTAGTTTCAATGATGATATCCGGCCGATTCTGTCAGACAAATGCTACGCTTGTCACGGTCCCGACAAAAAGAAGCGCAAAGCTGACCTGCGACTGGATATCAAAGAGAGTGCTTTTGCTGATCGAGGTGGTTACTTTGCTGTTGTTCCCGGTAAACTTCTGGACAGTGCGCTTTATCAGCGGATCACCGCTGAAGATCCCAAAGACCGAATGCCTCCCTTGCACTCAGAACG
>JYMV01040586.1_pt1 | contig 15618 bp, 16 predicted proteins | sample 338911 | NCBI WGS metagenome assembly JYMV01 (sample SAMN03354496, study PRJNA234377) | hydrothermal vent metagenome | biome: Deep sea; feature: Hydrothermal plumes at the Eastern Lau Spreading Center, Western Pacific Ocean; material: Seawater | place: Tonga | collected 2009 | depth 2000 m m
TATAATACAATTAGAGGCGATAATATGAAACTATTTATTTTGGCAATATCATTACTGTTATTAAGTGGATGTAGCTTTAAGAGCCAAGAAGAACTTGCTAAACGGGTAAAGGTTAATAGTCTAATCTGTCCAGAAGGCTTTTCAACTCCCAAGCACGTTCATAAAAACTTAACATATTGTAATTATTATGATGAGAAAAAAGCTGCTGAAGCATCTAAATCACCATTAAAATCAGCATGTAAGAATTGTTTAGAAGATAAAGGATATAAATTAGAATAATGAAATATTTAGTATTGATAGTGTCTTTTTTTCTTTTAGGCTGTGAAGGTTTTAAGATTAATGCGAGCATGTGTGAGAGTTTACAACCTGGTGAAGTTTCAAGTGAATGTAGAAATTATAATGATGATGAAGCGACTAAGGCATCTTTGCCTATGTATGATGAAAATGGGGAATGTCTTAGATGTAAAAAAGCAGAAAAGATAGAGATACGAAAATGACCTTAAGTGTAAATATTTTACATATTTACACTTCCCCGCAACATCATTACTTTACAAGAAAAAAGTTTAATATTGGAGATGCGCAAACCCTTGAGCATGAAGAAGTTTATTTAGAAGTGAATAAGGGGATAAAAGATGATAGGTTTGAATTTTCAACTTATCCTTTGACCTTTATGAGTGAAGAAGTCATGAAAGATGTTTGCTCTGTTTTAGACCTAGCTTATGAACCTAAACTCTTCAGAAGAAATATTGTTATTTCAGGAATTAACCTTAACCAACTTATAGGTAAAAGCTTTCAAGTTGGAGATGTTATCTTTGAAGGTATGGAGCATTGCTCCCCTTGTACTTGGATGAATGCAGTTATGAAAAAAGGCGCATACCGACAAATGAGTGGGCGTGGTGGTTTAAGGGTTAGGGTACTTAAAAATGGAAAATTAAAAACAGGTACTAACATATTAATAACACCTCATGAGTTTGACTTATTAGATCCAAAAGAAGCTAAAAAAAGACCAAAGCTCCCATGAGTTTCTTTAGAAAATCCCTTAGAAAGTAGAATATGTATGCAAGCACACGAAAGATTTTATACAATTTCAGATGATTTCCGTTCCCCTTATGCAAGAGACAGAGATAGAATTATTCATTCAGGATCTTTTAGAAAGTTAGAATATAAAACGCAGGTGTTTTTAAATCAAGAAGGAGACTTCTTTAGAACACGACTAACACATTCCCTTGAGGTCTCACAAATAGCAAGGTCCATCTCTTCTCAATTAGGTCTTGTTGAATCTTTAGCTGAAGCCATAGCCTTAGCTCATGACTTAGGGCATACTCCCTTTGGTCATGCGGGTGGTGATGCTTTGGATGAAAAGTTAAAACAAACTGGTTTTAAAAATGGTTTTGAGCATAATTACCAGTCTTTTAGGGTTTTAAGTTTTTTAGAGAAACGATATAAGGGTTTTAATGGTTTAAATCTTTCTTTTGCTAGCTTAGAAGGTGTGTTGAAACATTCTTATCCTTATAAAAAAAGCTTTTATTCTCAAGAGATAGATAAGATGTTTAAGCTTGATATGCATCCTTCTATAGAAGCAATGGTAGTAGATAGAGCGGATGAGATAGCCTATATGAGTCATGATATAGATGATGGAATTAATTCAGGTCTTATCTCTTTTGATACCCTTAAAGACTCTGAGTTAGCCCAAGAGGTTTTAGCTAAGGTGTATGAAGAAGGTATAACAGAAAAAGAAGATGAAATGTTTAGATACAGATTTTCTTCACACTTTATCAATCATTTAGTATATTCACTTTTAGAATATTCACGAGAAAAAGTAGATAATACAAGGGTTTTAAGCGCATGTGTATCTAGCAATGAGTCTATTCCTATAGGTTTTGAACCTGCCTTAGAAACAAAGATAAAAAAGCTTAAGAAGATACTTTATCAAGAGCTTTATCAACATAAAGAAATTGTTAGAAAGATGTACGCAGGTAAAAAGGCTGTTGAAGGACTTTTTGAAGCCTTAATGGACGAACCAAAGATGTTACCAAAATACTTTTTACACCAGCTAGACACACGCAATAAACATAGAGTTATAGCAGATTATATAGCCAGTCTTTCAGATAGATCAGCAATGAGTTTATATAATGAGATTTTTGGAAAGATTTAATAACTAAGGTCAAGAGACTTTAGTTTTTAAGATTGATAAGGGTGTTAAGAAGTTGATCTGATGTGGTAATTGTCTTACCATTTGCCTGATACCCACGCTGAATAATAATCAGTTGTGTTAGTGAACGTGATAAGTCAACATTTGAAGCTTCTAAGGCAGCAGACTGTATAAACCCACGTCCGGCAGTAGCAGCAGTACCAATGATGGGATCACCTGAATTGGCAGATTGGATATATACATTTCCACCATCAGCTGTTAGTCCTTCGTTATTGGTAAACTTGGCCATAGAAACTTGGGCTAAGCCAAATGATCTACCATTTGTAAATGAACCAACTAAAGTCCCTGATTGATCAATTCTAATTCCAAGTAAATCTCCACCTGGAAAACCATCTTGTGATATACCTGAGGTTGCTGATGGGTTATCAAAAGAAGTTAGGCCATCAAAGCCATTGATAGTTCCAAAATCAAGGGTTATATTTTGATTAGGAGCAGAGCCATTGTTTGCAGTAAAATCTATGCTAGGAATATTAAAACCTGCTAATGCCCCTGTATCTGTAAATTGAGCATTACCACCCGTTAAGATATTTTCATTTGGAGCGGCAGCATTATTTAAAGATCCAGGTTTTGGAACAGTAACTGTGTAAGACCATTCACTACCATTCGTGTTACCAGTTTTTCTAAACTCGATTCTAACAGTATGCTTTGAACCTAAAGAATCATAAACATCAATACTTGAAGCATGTGTGGCTGCATTTATAGCTTGAGATGATTTATTAGCAGCGGGTTGAGTTGTTCCATTTAGAGTCGTAAAGTTATCTGCAAACTTTAGATTTGGGTTACCTGCAATATCAACTATTTGAGTTGTAATGGCAGCTCCTGTAGTATTGGAAATATTAAATTTTCCATCTGCACCTACAGTTACATCTACAATGATTCCAACAGCAGCATATGCTGCGACTAGCTCCTCTCTAAGTCCATTTACTGTTTGAAAGGTTTGATCATCAGCTACACCATCTCCAGCAGCGGCATAAACTATATCTGTAAAGGTTGCTCCGCCATCAACTGAGATTGAGATACCTTGGCCATCCTTTAGGTTAAAAGCTTCTCCTGAAGCATTAAAAAGAACACCCATATCTTCTGCAAGAGGACGGATATCAAAAGGAACTATATTACCATTTGCATCTACAAAGGCACCAGCTGCATTTAAAGCATAGGCAGGTTGAGATTCAGTTATGGTTGATCCTGCATTAAGATTGGATTTTAATACAACTTCTGTTGAAGAATTTGCGGGTGTTGTAAGTCCAGGTGCAATGACAATATTTTGAATGGGAGCAGTTGAATCAACAAGACCTGTAACCTCATCTCTTAACCATCCTTGGGAAATAAAACCATTATTATCAACAAGGTTTCCATTAGCATCAAATTTAAAATCACCTGAACGCGTGTACTTGTAAGTGTTACCACCATCAGGAGAGATAATAAAAAAACCGTCCCCTTGAATAGCAAGATCGGTGTTTTTATCAGTGTTTTGTATTGAACCTTGAGAATGAAGGCGTGTTACTGAGGCAACAGTCGCGCCTAAACCAACTTGAACAGCATTTTTTCCACCAAGAGAACCTTGAGGTGCAGTTGAAATTTGGTTCGTTTGTGCAAGTAAATCTGAAAAATTTGCACGTGAGTATTTAAAACCAATAGTGTTTACATTGGCGATGTTATTTGATTCAACATCCATAGCAATTTGGTGAGACTGAAGACCAGAAACACCTGAAAATAAAGATTTAAGCATAAAGTATCCTTTAGTTTGGACTAGTAAGATTTATAAAGCAATTTTTGTTCCAAAATCAGCAAGTAGGCATAAAAAGATTAATATAAATATATATAAATTTTTTTTATACTTTACAAGAGAAGAAAGAGAAAAAAGGACGGCTTAAGCGCCCATATTTAAGGCATTTTGAAGGAGTTGATCGGCGGTTGAGATAGTTTTAGAAGCTGCATCATAAGATCGTTGCATAATGATTAGTTCTGTTAGGGCAGTTTCAAGTTGAACGTTAGATGTTTCAAGGGTATTTATTAGTATTGTGCCATTATTTTGTGCATAAAATATAGCAGGTCCGCTATTGTCACTAACTCGAAACTTTGTACCACTAGCAGCTTCTAAGCCTTGATCATTTTGAAAGTGGTAAATGGCGACTTTTCCAACAACACTTTGTTTTCCATTGGTAAAGTTAGAAATAATTTCACCATTTCTATTAACAGTGTAGCCAGTAAGATCCCCTGCTAAGGTACCATCAATCGTTACAGATGTAACAACAGAAGGTCCAGTATGTGATACAAGTCCTGAATAATTTGTTCCTAAGTTAATGTTAATAGGTGCACCATCATTATCTATATTACCAAGTGTTGAGCTTATTAAGGAACCTGATTCATTAAAGCTAACAAGACCGGTTTGTGTATCATATATTGTGGAACCATCAGCATTTTGTGTTGTTGCGGTAACATCCCAAGATACACCCGTTGCCGGTTGAACAGCACTTTGAGTAAATAGAAGACGTAGGTTATTTCTCTCACTTTGTGGGCTAATTACAGTGGCTGATATTGATTGAGGTATATTTTCAAGACCAAGGTTCCCTAAAAAATCAGCTTGAGTGCTTGGTTCTACGGGATATGTTAACTTTGCTGGAAAGATAAGAGCTTCTTGCACTCCTACATCAGCTAAATCCAAGTCTAGGGTATCTACTACGGGGCTTAATACACCATTAGCGGTATTGTTTGCAAGTGTTCCTGTTACAAAGAATCCTTCTACATTAGCTAATCGAACCGTTGTATTGGCGGATTCTCCATAAGGGAAGAAGGGATGTTCTTGATATCCATCAGAATTATAAGGCTCAAAATTAAAATTACCTGCACGGGTGTAATATGCATCGCTATTTGCTCCACCAACAATACCAAACCAACCATCATTACCTGAGATTGCCAAATCTGTGGTATTTTCTGTTTGGCTATAAGAACCTGTTGTTAAGTCAAGTGCAGTGGCTGAAACACGTACACCTAGACCCGTTTGAGCTGAGGTAATTGATGAAGTTTGAGAAATAGCTTCTTCAAAAAGATTGGCAAACTCTGTTCTAGAGCCTCTAAATCCTGTTGTATTAACATTAGCTATATTATTAGCTAAAACATCAATACCTGTTTGAAAAGATTGTAAACTACTCACACCTGAATAAATTGATTGAATCATACTACTTTCCTTTGAGGCTTATTGGTAAATCTCAACGATTGAGTCAAATGGGACATAAGATGAGCCTAGTTTTAACAAACTTTGTCCCCCTTCAAATCGTACAGATTCTATAGGATAAGCGCCTGCACGTGTTTTTAGTGGATCACCATTATTATTAGAGTAAGATGCTTCAATGTAATAAACACCTGAATCCGCTGCACTTCCGGCATCGGTAATACCATTCCAGTCAAAAGAATATACGCCCTTATCATTAGGATCAATAGGAATAGTACGTACAATATTTCCATTTGTATCTTTAATTTCGACATCACCTGCGGCAATCTCTTCTGGAAAATAAATCTCAAAGCTAGAACTTGTTCCTTCTTCAAAGTTTATACCATTACTACCAATATCTGCTATTTTACCAATAGCAGATACTGTAGAAAATTGAGAACTTGATAAAAGAGAAGCAGATAAAGCTTCTAAGGCCTTATTCGTATTTTCTGAAGCTTCAAGACTTGAAAGCTGTGAGGTCTGCGTTAAAATTGTTGCAGAATCTGTTGGCTCTGTTGGGTCTTGATATTGTAATTGAACAAGAAGAAGCTTTAAAAAGTCATCTTTACCAAGTATTCCATTTGGATTAGCCCCAGTAGGGTTATCAACGAGATTAGTTGCTGTTGCTATTGAATCTATTGCCATTTTATATCCTTTTGTTTATTTATATATATTTAGGAACAACGATTTCTAGTGCTGTTGCTACTTCGGTGAATTCTTCTTCAAATTCTTGAAATTCTTCATAAGTAAGGCCTGCATCTTCACGTTTTTGACGCTGTTGCTGTTCTTGCTGATGTGAAGAGAAGTTCATGCTTGCGTCACCAAGTCCATGAGCACTAAGTTGAGCTTTTAGTTCGTGGGCATTTTGCATCATTGTTGTTAATGCAGAAGAAGAGGCATTAATATTAATATGCACATTATTACCACGTTGAATTAGAGTGACTTCCATATCCCCAAATTTCTGAGGGTTGAGCTGCATTTTGATACGGGTAAAAGGTGGCTTGTAATTTTCAAGACTTTCTTTTACATTTTGCGAGACATGTGAAATAAGTTGTTTTGCTTCCGTAATCTTTTGTGAAAGAGCCTCAGTTTTTATTTGATTGATAAGTTGCGGCTTCTCATGTTCTTTTGGACCTTCAAGCTTTGTACTTAAATCCATTTCAGATTTTTCAGTATTTTTTTCCCCATGAAGCAAGGCGGTTATGGACGAAGGAAGGGTCTTAGTAGGCTTACTTATTTCCTCTTCTAAGGCTTGAACAACTGGGATAGAAGGGGTCTTAATAATATTTTTCTTATTTAATAAGGCATTTAAAGGTTTTTGAGCTACTTCTTTTTCTGTTTTAATGAGAGTTGGTTTAACAATTTGACTTGTTGATAAGCTTAGAGTAACAGGTTCTTTTACTTGAATGAGTGCCTGTGTTAATTCTTTAGTAAAACTTGTTTTTCCTAATGACTCAAAGTTTATGGCCTTAACATCTATACCTGACTTTTCAGCAAGTTTAATAAGACCACCTAGAGTTTTAGGAAGTTCTTTAATATCAATCTTTTGTAAAATTTGATCTTTTAAGTAGGATTTAGCTTCGCCAATAAGGGTTTGAATACTTTGTTTGATGTCTTTTAAAGGAATGGCCTTAAGTAATTCAGGACTTAGTTGCTCTTCATCACTAGCTTCTTCATTACCCAAAGATAGTAAAGAGATAAGCTTAGTATTTTTTGTTTCTTTTTTCTCATCTAGGAGTGAAAGAGGATCAAACTTTTGTACACCTTCATTATCTAAATCTAAGGTCTCTGGTCTGATGCCTTTGTTGATAGACGTTGCTAAGGGATCAAGTTTAAGGTTTATAACATCATTTTTATCTAAGGCGTCAAGTTTAAGGTTTATAACATCATTTTTACCTAAGGAGAAAGATTTGAGTAATAATGAAAATTTATCATTTCCTTTGACCCCTACTTTAAGGCCTAAGAGGTTAGATAAAAGTCCTTTTGGAGCTTCAGACTTGTCAGTTGATAAGGCTATCATACTTTCTCCTTATGTGAATTGTAAGAATATTAAGCAATTATTATTCCAAGTTATCTCAGATCTTATCTTTGTATGATTTCAAAGTCCTTGGTAATAATCCAAATATCGATATGATGGCTTTGAGAAACATTTTCAAGTTTATTAAGGTATTTTTGATATCTTTTTGCATCTTCAATAATCAGTATAACAGCAGGATTAGGAGAGGTTTTAGAAGCATAATATAAGGACTGAGTAATACTTTCTGCCCATTTTTTAGCAAAATCAACTTCTATAGAATGGGTGTCAACAAGACAGTCAACATGAGTTTTGTCTTTTAGCCTATATTTCATGACTCCACCAAGTTATTTACAAAAATGTTCTTGATAGACTCTTTCTTTATGAATATTTTTAGTTTGCAGTGACAAAAATACTAAGAGACTTAAGAGAAGTACTTTAAATATGATTATGTTCTTTTAAGAGTTGTGTCACACAGGTTTCAATCATTGTATAGACCTTCTCAAATCCTTCAAATCCATCAAAAAAGTAGGGATCAGGTACATCTTCATTATTACAACCAAAACTTCCTAGTTTTAATGCGCCCTTTGCTCCAAGTTTTGCAAGGTTAGTCATATTACTTTCATCAAGACCAATGATTAGGTCATATTTTGTAAAATCATTTTGGTTCACTTGACGGCTTTTCTGAGTAGAAATATCAACACCATTTTGGGCAGCAACCTTGATGGAATGCTCACAAGGGGCATCACCTATATGCCAATCTCCTGTACCTGCAGAATCAACCTTAATATCAAGGTTTTTCTCAAGAATGATTTTTCTTGCAATACCTTCGGCTAAGGGTGACCTACAAATATTTCCTAAACAAACAAAAATAATAGATTTCATGCTTCAACTTTTTATTTGAATTATACTTTATAAGACCTATATTAAAAGAAATATATGTACAAAGAGGATATTTTAATACATTTCATAATCTCCCCTTGCCTTGTTTCTAACAGCAGCCCAATATACCCAGCTGATAAACATAAATTGCAAAGGAAGTCTTAGGTAAATACTAAAAGGGGAATAATGGGGAAAGTATTCGGGATATACAGCCATATGTATGTTTGCTGGAAAAATTATAACTAATAAAATAATAAGACTGTATCCCGCCATACGTCGTGTTCTTGCAAAAAGTAAGCCTACTGCCCCTAATACCTCTAAGATACCTGCTATATAAGCGAGTTCTGTTTGTAAGGGTAAATACGAAGGCATAATGGAAACATAAAAGTTTGGATTTGAAAAATGGTTCATACCCGCAACTAAGAACAACACAATTAAAAAAATAAGTCCAGCGATACGCAAACGCGTTTTAGGTAAATAAATCATGAATCTATTCTATATGAAGTTTTCTTATAAAATAATAATTAATAAAAAAATTTAATTATCTTATGATAAATAGACTATAGATTAGGGTTCATCTTCTTCTTTAACTACGATAAATTTTTCTCGTATGTCTTGTGGTAAGGCCTTTGGTCTACCTGTCTGATAATCTACAAGTACCCATATGGTTTCAGCTTTTGCAATCAGTTTTGAATTATCTTTTCGTACACACTTATAACGTCTGGTAGAACGTGTTTTATCAATCTTATGTATCCATGAGTAGATGATGAGTTCATCACCTTGTAGAGCTTCTCTTAGATAGTCTATATGATGACTCTTAACTACCCAGGCAAGACCATGGTCTTTACATGCTTGCATTCCCCATCCTAAAGCATCTGAATGCTTTATGGCTGTGTCAATGAACCATTGAAGGTAAGATAAGTTATTGACATGACGGATATAATTTTTTGGGTCTTCATTGACGGTAAAGCTGTGTTCAAAGACAGGATTCATAACTTTTGAACGATAACGCGTATAACAAGGGCATTTCCTTGGTGTCCATTTCCTTCGTCTAAAGGGACATCACATTCTTCAAGATAGAGAATCTTTGTATCTTCAAGACAAAAGATGGAATCTAGGGAAGCTATTGTATAAAGTAAAGAAGGTTTCTTAGGTCCTCCACTTTCTCTAGGTATTTGATTTATAGAAAAAAATTCTCCAATAAAGTAACCACCTATTGCAAGGGTGCTAAAGGCCTGTCTAAAGGCCTTAGTGCGAAGGGGCTCTTCAAGATGAAGGTAAGAGCTAACGACAGCGTTATAAGACTCTCTAGGCTCCCATTGTTCAAGGTCTAACAGCTCTGTTTTAAAACTAACACCACGTTTCTCTGCCAGCATAATTGCCTTCGTCATACCTATACCTGAAGCATCTAAGGCAGTTACATCAAAACCTTTATCAGCAAGGTAAACAGCATTTCTACCCTCACCTTCTCCAAGACATAATACACTTCCATTAGGCGCTAACAGGTTTGTTTTAGACTCTATAAAAACATTTGGTTCAAAACCATAAAAGTAACCTTCTCTTGAAAACTTTTTATCCCACATACGTCCTGCACTCAATTCTTCATTTTGCATTGTTGTCCTTTGTATTTTATGTCTAAGGGGGTCAAGTAAGCACTTATTTTCCACATTTGTCTGTGCTTAATCCAAGTACTTTTTTTGTTAAGTTGCTTTACTTAAGCACTATCTTCAAGAGTAAAAATACAGTGCCTTGTTGCTGTTGTACATTAGTAAGGTAATGAACTTTGATCCCTTGTAGGGATAAACGTAAAGTGGTAACATTCTTTAGCTAAACCACTAAGTTCTCAACTATAAACAAGTATATATTTACTACTTCTGAACACCATCTAAAACAGGTACAAAGACACATTCTTCTAGTTCTTCAGCTTGAAGAGAATTTCCAGTTTTAATAAAACGTGTGATAACTTGTTTTCCATTTTTTTCCATAGGGGCTACGAGGATACCATTTGGAGCTAACTGGTCTATAAGCTTTTGAGGAATGTGCGTTGCTGAGGCTGAAAAAAGTATACGGTCATAAGGTGCGTATTGAATCCAACCCCCTTGCCCATCATCTGTTCTAGTATGAATATTTGAGATATTTAATTTTCTAAACCTTTGTTTAGCCTCGAGCATAAGGGGTTCTATTCTTTCTATAGTAAATACACGTCTAAAGAGTTTAGCAAGTACCGCGGCTTGATAGCCTGAACCACATCCCACTTCTAAAACAGAATCTGCACCTTGAGGAAAGAGATATTCACTCATTTTAGCAACAGTTAGAGGGGAAGATATCCATTGATTGGCTCCTATAGGAAGAGCATCAAGCTTATACGCATTATGGGTAAAACCAGGAGGAACAAAGGCTTCTCTATTTGATGTGGCTATAGCCTTTTTAACGGCGTCACTAAGTTCAAATTTAGCATGTATATCTTCGGCGAGTTTAGCATTTTTTATGGCATTCATTCTGGCTTGCATTTGTTTCCTATTATAAGAATCACTTTATACCTACGTCTAGGTATCTACGCATTTTGCGTAGTTCTTGTTTATCATATTTATGTATTAAGCAAAGAGCGTTCCCGTTACGTAGGGCTTTTCCAAAGGGAGAGATAATACCACTCATACTTGTGCAGTCTTCATTTGAAGCGTCTGTAGCAAGTACGAAACATTGGTTCATTACGGCCAAGGCCTCGCTTAGGACTCTAAAATTCTCTGTTCTATTTTTTCCCCATCTTGCGGGTATTAAGATGATGTCTGCCCCTTCTAGGTCTATCCAATACTTTTTAAAACGTAATTCAAAACATACTAAAAGACCAAGCTTTATTCCATCAACTTCAAAAATTAAAGCCTTATCATCTTGTCCCGCTGTAAAATACTTTGTTTCTTGGCCAAGGGTAAAGAGCTCATTTTTACACTTCTCATAAATGATTGTTTGTTTATGCAAGACCTTGGCCACATTATAGAACTTAGCATTTTCTCTTTTTTCAATAATAGTTAAAATAATGATACGGTCTTTAGAAAGCTTTAATAAGGGCTCAAGGGCTTTTATAGAAAATGCTGAAGCTGCTTCAAAATTAACATAATCAAAGTCAGTTAAACACACTTCAGGGGCTAATACGATACTTCTATCGGGGGTTTGGTCTATAAGGGAGATAAGGGTTGAGAGGTTCTCTTCATAATTCTTTGTAGAAGAAAATTGAAGAGTGGCTAAATATCGCTTGGACATTGTCTAAAAGTCATCAAAATTTAAAGAGCCTTTAGAATAATTAGCTACTGTTCCTTCAAAGAAGTTTGTTTTTTGATCATTAAATTTAGCAAAGTCATCTACCCACTTGATAGGATGCTCAACATTATAAAGTTTCTCAAACCCAACAGCCGTCAATCTATCATCAGCAAGGTACTTAATATATTGTTCAACGATATCATTAGTTAGACCAAGGATTTGTCCTTGAGTGATGTACTGACCCCATTGAACCTCAAGTTCAACGGCTTCTTCAAACATTGCGTACACTTCGTCTTTTAAATCTTCTGTAAAAAGATCTGGACGTTCACGTCTAAGTGTATTAATGATATTTTGAAAAAGTGTTAAGTGGGTTACTTCATCTCTTTGGATAAAACGAATCATCTGGGCAGACCCTAGCATCTTACCTGAGCGTGCTAAGGTATAAAGATAAGCAAAACCAGAATAAAAGTAAATACCTTCTAAAATCTGATTTGCAAAACAAGCCTTTAAAAAGTTATGCTCACTTGGATTTTCAGACAGCTGGATAAAGACGGCCGCAATAGCGTCATTTTTTTGTTTTAGTTTCATGTCACGACGCCACAGGCTATAAATTTCATCAGAATTATTTGAAATTGTATCCACCATAACTGCGTAAGATTGAGAGTGTAAGGCTTCTTCAAAAGATTGACGCACTAAGATTAGGTTAATCTCGGGAGAGGTTACATAAGGGTTTACATTATCTATAAGGTTATTAGTTTGAAGTGAATCCATAAAGATAAGTTGAGCTAGTGCTTTATCATAAGCTTCTTTTTCAACATTAGAAAGATTTTTATAATCATTCACATCACGGGTCATATCTACTTCTTTAGGAAACCATGTGTTGTTTAACATCATCTCCCAAAGATTATATGCCCATTGGTATTTGATATTATTTAGTTCAAATATTCCTGTGGGGTTTCCGCCAAATATTTGTCTATCATTTACATGTTCATTTGATTCTGGATTGTATATTTTTTTTCTATTCATTAGGTAAATCTTTATGTATTAGGCAAAAAAATACTTCGCCATTAGGTGCAAAAATTATACATTTCAATGGCCTTGATATTCTTTAAAATTAAAAAGAATTCTTACTTTTTTTAGCTACACTTCACATACACAAAACAACACTCCCTAAATACTAGGGTTAAGGACATATTATGCTCAAAAAATTAGGTTACTTTTTTTCACTATTGTTTATTCTTTCTCTTTCTTTAGAAGCTAAATCTTTACTTTATAAGGTGAGCTCTAAAACATCTACCGTATATATTTTAGGATCTATTCATTTAGCAAAACCTGAGCTTTATCCCCTTGCACCTGAGATTGAAAAAGCTTATCGTTCAAGTGATGTTTTAGTTCTTGAGCTTGACCCTACTTCAGCAGAGTCATCTGCAAGTATTCAAAAGAGTATGTTTAGCTTAGGTTTATATCCTCAAGGAAAAAGCCTAAGCTCGCAGCTTAGCTCTAAGACTTATACGGCCTTAAAACATTATGCTGCAAAAACAGGGATACAATTAGATCAGATGGAAGGTATGCGGCCTTGGGTTGTGATGTTACAACTTAGCGTAGTTGAAATGATGCGCTTGGGGTATTCTCCTGAACTAGGCATTGACCAGCACTTTTTGAAAAAGGCTAAGAAGGATAAAAAGTCTATCATTGAACTTGAAACAGCACAAGAGCAGATGGCTGTATTATCAAAAGATGATAAGGACTTTCAAGATAAACTCTTGTTTTATACCCTTAAAGATATGAAAGAACTTGAACCTATACTTAATGAGATGTTTATATCTTGGAAAAAAGGCGATGCCAGTTCTTTTGATGAGATGATGTCAAAGTCTATCAAGGAAGACCCTAGTTTAATAATCATTTATGATGATATTATTACGAAACGTAATTATACAATGACAGCACGCATTGAAGGTTTTTTAAAAACTAAGAAAAATTATTTTGTGGTTGTTGGTTCAGGTCATGTTGTGGGCAAAGAGGGGATAATCTCTTTGCTAAAAAAACATGGATTTACGATGACTCAGCATTAAGTTGAAGGAGAAAACTTTAAGTTACCAAGCTTAGAAGGCCTTGCCTTGGTGTATCTCTGGAATTGTGGATGTTCATCACAAGTGTTTTTTATCTCCATTATAATGAGACAGAGTTCTAAAGAAATGCAGTATACTTTACACGCGAAGTATCTAATATTACAACTAAGTCAGTGATATGTTCTAAATCATTTTTATCTTCTATGAAGCTTAGTATCTCATTTTATTAGTACGGGCATAGCCCGTTATACTTAGAATAATCAAAATAAATAAGATATCTTTGATCATAAAATTTCCTAAAAACTAGTCTTAAATAATTTTAAGCATAATAAGTTAATTGATAGCAATAGATAAATATTTGTTTTGTATGATGTAGATAAAGCTTATAAGAAATAAATGATGAAGAGAAGAAGTTTGTAGTGAGTAAAATAACCTTAATGGATCAGAAAAGAATTATTTTCTTTGGTTACGATACCTCACGTTAAATAAATGTCCCTGTGGGACGTTTGTTGTGAGTAAAATAACCTTAATGGATCAGAAAAGAATTATTTTCTTTGGTTACGCTTACGCTCTGCTTCAGTTAAGAAACGCTTACGAATACGAACACTTACTGGAGTAATTTCTAGTAACTCATCATCTTCGATCCACTCAAGAGCTTTTTCAAGGTTCATATCACGTGGTGGAACAAGTTTAATTGCCTCATCTGCACCTGAAGAACGAACGTTTGACTGAGCCTTACCTTTAATAGGGTTAACTGAAAGGTCATTTGAACGTGAATGCTCACCAATAATCATACCTTCATAAACCTTATCTTGTGGCTTAATAAACATACCACCACGGTCTTGTAGGTTGAAGATTGAGAATGCCATACATTCACCCTTTTCAGTAGAGATAAGAGCTCCATACTGACGAGACGCAACTGTACCTGAGTAAGGACGGAATTCAATGAAAGAGTGATTCATTACACCCTCACCTTTAGTATCTGTAAGAAATTGACCACGGAAACCGATAAGTCCACGTGCAGGAATTTCAAATTCGATACGTTGGAAACCAACACCCATTGGAACCATTGCCTTCATTTCTGCCTTACGCTTACCAAGACGCTCAATAACTGTTCCAGAAAGCTCTTCAGGAACATCAATTACTAAGTGCTCAAATGGCTCACATTTAACGCCTTCAACTTCTTTAACGATTACTTCTGGTCTAGAAATACCAAACTCAAAACCTTCACGTCTCATGTTTTCAGCAAGAACTGTAATTTGAAGTTCTCCACGTCCTGAAACTTTAAATAGACCTTCTCCACCAGCTTCTAACTTCATTGCAACGTTAGTTGTCATTTCAGCTTCTAAACGCTCACGAATTTTGTTACCTGTAACGAACTTACCTTCTTGACCAGCAAGAGGAGAGTTGTTAACTGAGAAAACAACTGTAAGAGTTGGCTCTTCAACGTGCATTGGGTCTAGTGCTACTGGATTAACTGGATCACAAACAGTATCTCCAACATCAACAGTTTCCATACCAGCGATAGCAACAATGTCACCTGCTTCTGCTTCGTTAATTTCCATACGGTTAAGACCGTGGAAACCGATAAGCTTAGAAATCTTACCGTTTACAAATTCGCCATCAGCTTTTGCAAGCTTGATTTGGTCACCTTTTCTAAGTCTACCGTTGAAGATACGAGAAATACCGATCTTTCCAACATAATTATCATAATCAAGAGTGAAAACCTGAGCTTGAGCTGGAGCATCAGCAGAACCTTCTGGTTCTGGAACATCATTAACAATTGCTTCAAAAATACATTCGAAGTTTCCATCAGGATCAGCCATATCTATTTTAGCAATACCATCTCTAGCTGCTGCATAAATGATTGGGAAATCTTGTTGATCATCTGTTGCGCCCATTTGAGCAAACAGGTCAAACATTTCATCAACAACACGATCTGGATCAGCAGAATCTTTGTCAATCTTGTTAATAA
>JYMV01026023.1_pt1 | contig 15615 bp, 10 predicted proteins | sample 338911 | NCBI WGS metagenome assembly JYMV01 (sample SAMN03354496, study PRJNA234377) | hydrothermal vent metagenome | biome: Deep sea; feature: Hydrothermal plumes at the Eastern Lau Spreading Center, Western Pacific Ocean; material: Seawater | place: Tonga | collected 2009 | depth 2000 m m
CTGTGAGTGTAAATGGGTCAAAGAGAGCTGTCAATCATTGTGTTTTGGGGGTTTTTAAGCCGTTCCACGCTTCTCCCGGCTTCTTTGCTGGGGGGGCAGGCTTGGTAGTTAACCAATCTGAGCGACTGCTCTTTTGAACTTTCTGGAAGGGAGTTCGTATACAATGAACTGTGTTATGCATAGAACACCTGGAAAACGCCCTGTTTCAGCGGCGCAGATGAGCGATGAAGAGCTCTTAGTTTCCTATCGGGAAACCGGAGATCGCGATTTTTTTACGCTGCTTATGCAGCGTTATGAACGCGAACTATACAGCTATTTGCGCAGATATTTGGGTAATGCTGAAATGGCTGAGGATGTTTTCCAAACGACGTTCTTACAGGTGCATTTAAAGGGAGATCAATTTGAAGAAGGCCGTCGTTTTCGCCCTTGGGTGTATACGATTGCTACCCACCAGGCGATTGATGCCCAGCGTCGTAATAAGCGGCATCGCAACGTCAGCCTTGATGCTGGTCATCGAGTACAGGATGGAGATGATACGGCAAAACTAATGGACTTGTTGATTAGCCAGGATCCAAATCCGTTTGACAACGTTGCCCAGATGGAGCGGGCACAATGGGTTGAAGAGGCGCTTGACAAGTTGACCGATCCGATGCGAAGTGTTGTAAACCTGGTGTACTACCAGGGGATGAAATATCGCGAAGCAGCCGAGGTGTTGTCCGTTCCTGTGGGAACGGTAAAGAGTCGCTTGCATGCGGCTATTTTGAAACTAAACGAAGTATGGCACCGTACCCATGTGCCTTAATAGCAGGTTTGAGAGTTTATGCGTGACAAGCTGTTGGATTATCTCGTAGGTGGCCTCGACAGTAGGGAATCTGAGCAGGTGCGCAAAGCGCTCCAGGAAGATCCGCTTCTGCAGCAGCAATTGGAGTTGCTGCAGACGTCGTTGCAGCCCTTGGAAGCTTGTCGACATTACGAGCCTCCCGCGGACCTTAAGGACCGTACTCTTGATTTTGTTGCGCAGTCACTTGAACAACAGGCAGGCAGCGGCTCTCCTGCGCAGCGACGCAGCAACTGGACGACAGGCGCCAGCAATCCCAGTGTGCAACTGGCCGGATCTGCTCAGGCTGGATCCAAATGGACGATCCTTGATGTGGTGGTTGCCGGGGCTATCCTGATGACGGCATCCTTGCTCTTCTTTCCACTGATAATGAATAGCCGATATGCTGCTCAATTGCGCGGTTGCCAGCAGAATCTGCAACAGATTGGGATGGCCTTGCATGATTATAGTTCAATACACGGTGGACTATTTCCTCAGGCAACTGGAGATTCGAAATTGTCCGTAGCTGGCGCCTATGCTCCGGTTCTCTATAACAACCAGTTCGTGAAACGTCCTCGTTTGTTCTTATGCCCAACCGTCATGGACGAAGATAAATGGACTGGCTGGAAACCACCTGCATCCGAACTCGTGGCTGAAGCTGCTGGCCGCAAATTAACGGAGATCCAACAGCAGATGGGAGGAACCTACGGATATAATCTCGGTTATTGGTCCAATGGTCGCTATTTCCCACCACGGAATCTTTGGCGTTCCTTCTATCCCATCATGGCAGATGGTCCCAGCCCAACACGGTTAGGCCGCCGTAGTACCAACCACGGAGGTAATGGACTCAACGTTCTCTTTGAAGATGGCCATGTTCAATACATGACCGATTCCCAGGTTTCCCCACGTAAAGATAGTATTTTCTATAGCGATCGTGGCCGTGTGGAACCGGGTAGACGTCGCAATGATGCCGTCATTGGAGAAAGTGGCCAAAATCTGTCCAATCGCTAGCATCTCTGTAAGCTGGCAACTTCAACGACACTTTCCTGGAATCGCTACTCGCATGGCATCGAGCATTCTCCATGAGCAATGATTACGCGCCAGTTTTCTTAGCTAGCATGCTTTCCTAAGCACTGGGGTATAGCTTCAATTCGCTGTTGCCCTCCGATTGCTTTTGTTGGTACTCTCTCGCCTCGGTTTCGGGGTCTCCAAGGCCCTTTTGGCAACCAGCTTCAGGCCATCGGTCTTGCTTAATTGACACGCTGATGATGGCCAGTGAGTCGAGCGCGGTTTGTCAAACCAGGGTTGGCTCGCAGCCGAGCGTGTTTTTTTTGCTACGCATTTTGTCAGAGAGCTTTCTTTAGCATTTAGCCCGCGAGGTTATGACGATGAGAAAAGATCGTTTTGTGCAACGCCAATTCAAAGGAATGGTCACTTGCTTAGTATGGGCATGGGTTGCCGTGATACTTGGGTTACCATTTCAAGCTTTTGGGCAGGAAGCGGAATGGATTTGGTGGTCGGGCCATCAAAAGGAAGCGGTTCCTGAAACGAGTTGTCATTTCCGGAAATCATTTGTAACTGCGAATCCAGAGACTTGTCGTATTGAAGTGGTTGCAGACGACGAGTTCGAGTTATTTGTTAATGGTCGTCGCATTGGAGAGGGAAATAACAGCAAGCGATTATCTACTTTTGATGTCAGTAGCCACGTCAAGACTGGTCGTAATACGATCGCTGTTTCGGTGGCCAACCAAAACGGTTCGACGGCTGCCCTAGCGGCCCGGGTGATGGTCAAGGAGCGAGGCGGTGGCTGGACTTCTCATTCAACGGATGATACTTGGCTGACAAGCTTAACTGTTCTACCCCTTTGGAATACGAATATTTACACGGATCGTCGCTGGAAGACTGCTCAGTCGTTCGGCAAACTGGGTGACACGGCACCCTGGGACATTGAAGAGGGAGTTGCCACTGCCCAGCGCGATCGGGCCGAACGATTTCGAATCGGCGCGAACTTTGAAGTTCGTCGTTTAATCGATGATGACCAGACCGGCTCTTTGATTGCTATGACATTTAATGAGTTTGGTCATGCCATTTTGTCCCAGGAAAGTGGACCTCTCTTGCTGGCATATGATAGCAACGGTGATTTTCATTTGGACAAGGTGCGTACGTACTGTGACCAGGTGAAAAACTGCCAGGGTATCCTGGCTCTCAATGGCGAGGTGTTTGTCACCGGCATGGGTCCGGAAGGTTATGCGTTATATCGTTTGTCTGACGAGGATCATGATGGGGTGCTGGAACGAGTCCGCACCTTGTTGAAATTTAAGGGCGAAGTGATTGAACATGGTGTGCATGGAATCACGCTGGGTCCCGATGGAATGTTGTACCTGGTACTGGGAAATCATATTGAGCCCAAGCGTGATTATGAAGCGTCGAGTCCCCATCAGCATCCGTACGAAGGAGATTTGATTCAGCCTCGATACGAGGATCCAGGTGGCCATGCAGTGGGAGTGAAGGCACCGGGAGGTGTTATCCTGCGCGTGACTGTCGAAGGCAAACAGTTGCAGAGAGTTTGTGGCGGATTGCGAAATGCGTACGATCTTGCCTTCACGGAACGGGGCGATTTATTTGTTCATGATTCGGATATGGAATCAGATCGAGGCTCAACGTGGTACCGTCCTACGCAACTCTACCATGTGACCGATGGAGCCGAATTTGGCTGGCGCAGCGGCTGGTCGAAATGGCCCGAGTATTTTGTCGACAACCTGCCGGCGCTACTTGATACCGGACGTGGTTCTCCCACGGGCGCGGTGGTTTACAATCACGTTGCTTTTCCGGCCCGTTACCAGGGATCAATATTCCTGGCTGACTGGTCGGAAGGTCGTATCCTGGCCGTGCATACGAAGCGAAGCGGTTCCAGCTACACGGCCAACAGCGAAGTTTTCCTGGAAGGATCACCTCTGAATATCACCGATCTGGAAGTTGCCCCCGATGGAGATCTTTACTTCATCACGGGTGGCCGAAACACCAGTGGAGGCCTCTACCGGGTCCACTGGAAAGGTGAAGTTGACCAGGCAGTGTTCGAGCTGGGGGAGGGAATTAGTGCGGCAATTCGGCAACCTCAACTGCACAGTGCATGGGGCCGTCAAAACGTAGCTCAAATTCAGACTAAATTGGGAGATCGCTGGGGACCACTGCTGGTTAGCGTGGCTCGTAGCACAGCGAACCCGGCGCGATATCGAACGCGAGCACTCGACCTGATGCAATGGTTTGGTCCTTTGCCGACCAAGGAATTGCTGGTTGAACTGGCGAAAGTGAAGAATGAGGAAGTAAGAGCGAAAGCAGCTTACCTGATGGGCATCTATCCCAGCCCGGACACGCAAGCGGCGCTGGTTCGTCTCTTGAAAGACAATGACGCTTATGTTCGGCGTCGTGCTTGTGAGGCGTTAATGCGAGGGAGCCAGGGAACTGATTATCAGTCTCTAGTCCCCCTGTTGGCATCTGCCGACCGAGCCGAAGCGTGGGCTGCCCGTCGCCTGTTGGAACGCCTGCCACCCCACGAGTGGAAAGACCAGGTACTGGCTACGGATAACCACAGTCTGCTGGTGAGAGGTTCACTGGCGCTGATCATTGCTCATCCCAGTCGTCAAAATGCAGCTGCCGTACTCGATCGGTTTAGTAAGATTATGGCAGGGTTTGTCAGCGACCGCGATTTCATCGATATGTTGCGCGTGATGCAAGTTGCGATGATCCGAGGAGCCATTCAGCCGGAAGAAATGATTCCCCTTCGCAATCAACTGATCGAAGAATTTCCGGCGAGTGATCCAGTGATGAATCGCGAGTTGATTCGACTGCTGACCTATTTACAAGCATCCTCTATTATGGACCGTTACTTTGACTACCTGGATTCTGACTTGCCGATGCAAGACCGGTTGCACTTGGCACTCCATCTCCGGTTCTTACAGTCTGGCTGGACGGGTGAGCGCCGACTGGCGTTGCTACAATTCATGGAGAAGACGCAACAAAACACCAAGGGCAGCGCAGTTCCGCTTTACGTGATGCATGCCACGCGCGATTTTTGTCGATCCATGACAGTGGAAGAAAGTCGCCTGGTGCTTTCCAAGGCAGCAGACTGGCCAAATGCAGCTCTCGGCGCACTATTCCAGGTTCCCCATGAGTTGGATGCGGAATTGCTCGGTTACCTCAAAGAAATTGACCAGGCCATTGCCGAGCGCAGTGGCGATACGATCACGCGACTGAAAGTTGGCATTATTGCTGTCCTGTCGCGCAGCGGGGACGAGGAATCGATGAAATACCTGCATGAAATCTGGAAACGTGAGCCAGAATTGCGCCAGCCGATTGCCCTTGGCTTAGCGCAGCAACCGTCCGGTGAAAACTGGTCCTATCTACTGCACAGTCTGCCTGTATTGGAGGGTGAAGTAGCTAAGGAAGTGCTCAGTAAGCTTAAGACCGTAGATCGCCGCCCGCTCCATGGCAACTACTATCGTCAAGTCATCCTAAGTGGTCTGCAGTTACCTGAAGCTGATGCGATAGTGGCCGTACAATTGTTGGAACATTGGACAGCCCAAAAAACGCCGGCTGACAATTCCGATAAGGTAACTGGTCAACTTGAATACTGGCAAACATGGTTCCAGGAGAAGTTTCCTAAAGAACTGGCCGCAAAACTACCGGAACCACCTCCAGAAAGCAAATGGACGTTCAGCAACCTGGCTGATTACCTGACCACTGGTGAAGGCGCCCATGGCGATCCCGAACGAGGTGCCCTCGTCTATGAAAAATCCCAATGTGTCAAATGCCATCAATTCGGTGGCAGCGGAGAGGTGATCGGGCCAGATCTGAGTAACGTGCGAAAGCGATTTACCAGGAAAGAAATTCTCGAGGCCATTGTTTTTCCCTCGCATGTTATTTCCGACCAGTATCGCTCGAAGCAAATCGTAACCACCGATGGTCGCAGCTATAGCGGGCTGGTCGTGCCAGGAGCCGGGAAAGAATGGATTGTCTTACAATCCAATGGCAAGAAAGTTGCGGTGCCACACGGTCAAGTTGAGGCCTTGAAATCGAGTAAGCAATCGGCGATGCCGGCAAAACTGCTCGACACCCTCACGCTTCAGGAAATCACCGACCTGTTCGCGTACCTGGGGGCCCAACCAAAATCCCGAGTCGCCCGCCGACCCAAGTAAGTCGAATCATACTGCTTGGAAAGCGGGCAGGTAACATCCCACCATCTTTCTGCCTGAAAGTGACGAGGGATTTGTCTGCTCGATTGGTTTTCTTCATTCCCCGTGTCATTTACAATCGACCTGCCTGCAAGACTGCGCGAAAACGGGTGATTGGTTAGCCCCGATCGGCGCTGTCGGCTAACATAGGATTCGTTTTGATATGGCTGCCAAAAAAGCAACAAGTTCTGCCAAGTACTGGTTAATGAAATCAGAACCCCATGCGTACTCGATCCAGGACCTGGCCGCTGAAAAAACCAAGACCACGCACTGGGATGGTGTTCGCAACTACCAGGCCAGGAATTTCATGCGAGACCAGATGAAAAAAGGTGACCTGGTTCTTTTTTATCACTCTAATGCCAATCCGCCGGCCGTGGCGGGAGTTGCCCGTGTTGTCCGGGAAAGCTACCCCGACCACACTTGCTGGGACCCCAACGACAAGCACTATGATCCTAAGTCAAGTGCCGAAAACCCTCGCTGGTTCATGGTTGATATCAAGCTGGTGGAGGTGTTTGCCGAACCGATTTCCTTGGAAACGCTAAGGGGTATTCGCCAGCTGGCAAAAATGGAATTGCTTCGTAAGGGTTCGCGACTCTCCGTGCAACCCGTACGCAAATCGGAATTCGAAGCAATCGTGCAGTTTTCCCAGACCAAATAACTCGGACTAACAGGCGATAAAGCGTGGACCCTTTACGTTGGATTGACGATGCCCTGCAGGATCTGGACGACCGTCATTTGGTTCGTCACCGACAGATTCGGTCAGGCCCACAAACGCCAGCGGCTATTACGCTCAACGGGGAATCATTGGTCAACTTTGCGTCCAATGATTATCTCGGCCTGGCAGCCGAGGATCTACTGGAAAATGTTCGTGGATCGCTCCAGCCCGTTGGCTGGGGAAGCGGGGCCAGCCCACTGATTGTTGGCCACGGAGATTTACATGCGGAACTGGAAGCAGCCCTGGCCCAGTTTGAACAAACTTCTGCCGCACTCTTATTTTCCTCCGGTTATGCAGCCAACGTCGGCACCATCACCGCACTGGTTGGACCAGGGGATGTGATTTTCAGTGACGCCAAGAACCACGCCAGTATTATCGATGGTTGTCGTCTTTCCGGGGCGCAAATCGAAGTTGTACCGCACACAGATGTTACTGCCCTGAAGAATCTGCTGGCCACGGCCCATCAATATCGACGTCGTCTAATTGTTACGGATTCGTTGTTCAGCATGGATGGCAACCTGGCACCGCTGGCTGACTTGGCACCGCTGGCGAAAGAATACGATGCAATGCTGATGGTGGATGAAGCACATGCCACTGGGGTGCTTGGCAACACAGGCAGAGGAGCTTGTGAGTTGCTGGAGGTGGAAGAAGGGGTTCATGTACGGGTGGGAACATTGAGTAAAGCGATTGGTTCTGCGGGTGGGTTTGTGGCTGGTAGCGAACAACTGGTAAAGTGGCTAAGTAATCGTGCTCGCTCCTACGTGTTTTCCACCGCGTTCCCCCAAGCGTGTGCCGCTGCCGCCCTGCGGGGCTTGGAAATTATTGAACAACAGCCACAGCGTCGACAGCAAGTGCTCCAACAGGCAACCTGGTTGCAGCAGCAATTAAGCGATCAGGGCTGGCCGGTAGCGGCCATGGAGAGCCAGATTTTGGCATTACCTGCCGGTGAACCTGAACGGGCCTTGCAGTGGTCTGCCGAATTGCGCAAGGCAGGCTTGTTGGTACCGGCGATTCGACCCCCCTCCGTTGCTGAAGGGGAATCACGGTTGCGGATCAGTCTGTGCTATGGACATCAGCAGGCGCAGTTGGAAGCGCTGACCAGGGAACTGGGGCGGTTTGCTCCGCTGTTGAAGTAACCAATTTCCCACCAGTAGGCACTATTCGTGTCGCAATGCTTCGATGGGATCCATCTTGGCGGCTCGCATCGCGGGATAAATTCCGAACACGACTCCCACGAAGACTGAGATTCCGAACGCTAACGGGATAGAAACGGGCACGATCTGAGGATTCATTTGTTCGATCATTTGCTGGACGGTTTCCGGTAGAGTGTCAATCTTGGCTTTTGCCCAAGTGTTGGCAGCCCAGCGAAGTGCACTGATCATGTACGGACACGTATAGCCACCGAGAATTCCGATGACTCCACCCATCGTCGAGAGGGCAATTGTTTCGACCAGGAACTGTCGTATGATATCCCCTTGCCTGGCTCCCAGGGCGCGACGAACGCCAATTTCGCGGGTTCGTTCGGTGACAGTTGCCAGCATGATATTCATGATGCCGATTCCACCCACCAGCAGCGATACCCCGGCAATGAGACCCATGAAGATCAAGAATAACCCCCGGGCAGCCTCTGCCTGGTCCAGGAGGTCCAACGGAATGACAACATCCATATCTTCCATCAGGTCATGAGATTTGAGCGTTTCTTCGATATGCGCAGCGGTGGAGACGACGTTATCGATGTCGTCAACGATCACGGTGATTTGACTCAACTGGACATAATCACGCGTAAACTGACCGGCGCGGGCGGTTCGGTCCAGGTCTCCAATCCGTTTCCGCAGGGTGGTGAGTGGGATATACATGTCATTTTCGTACACTTGCGCCGACAATGATCCACCGACGGCGGCACTGGCGTTTCGATGTTTCATAACGCCCACGATCGTGTAGTAATCTTCGTGGTCTGGTAAGTAGATGGAGCGTCCCAGGGGGTCTTCGTAACTGAATAACCGGTCGGCAACTTTTTGAGCCAGCACACAGTATGCTTTTTCTGCTCTCAGGTCCGCGGCTTCCAAGAACCGCCCTCTCGATACTTCCAGGTGGGTCAGATCCGAGTACTCTGGGGTGCAGCCGACGAGCCGACCGTCAATATGGTTGTCGCGGAAATAAAGCGAACGTTTTAATTCTCGAATTTGGATTGCGTCTGTGACCGTTGGGATTCGCAAGATTTTTTCGTGATCGTCACGAGTAACGCCGTAAGGCATCGGTCCCGAATTCTCGCTGGTCACCTGGGTCGAAGGCTTTACCGTGCGAATGATGATATTGTTGGCGCCAAGGTCTTCAATCTGCTTCTGGTAGACATCGCTAATTCCCTGACTAATAGCCAGTAGCCAGATCACGCTGGCAACCCCGATAAAGATTCCCAGGATCGTCAAGCTTGACTGCATTGGTTTAAGCATCAAGCTCTTGACACCGATTGTCCAAGTCTTTAGCCAGTTCATAGGGGAGATTCTCTACAGACACTTCATATCAGAAGTTCATCGGAAATGCCGTCATCTGCTGTATCTAAGGCTATTTCACCATCATACAGACGAATGATACGTTTCGTTCGGCTGGCGACTTCTTTTTCGTGAGTGACAATAATGATCGTCTTTTTCTGTTTATTTAAATCTTGAAACAGATCGAGAATTTCATTGGTTGTCGTGGAATCCAGGTTACCGGTCGGTTCGTCGGCCAGAATAAAGACGGGATCATTAATGAGGCTGCGGGCTATTGCGACCCGTTGCTGCTGCCCACCAGACAACTGGTAAGGACGGTGTTTAAGCCGGTCGCCGAGACCCACCATGTCAGCCAGTTCCTTGCAACGGCGGCGGCCTGCTGCGTTCAGGCGGCGACAGTAGGTCAGTGGTACTTCGATGTTTTCCAGCACAGTCAACTGTTGGATCAGGTTGTAAGACTGGAAAACAAAGCCAATGTTGGTTGCCCGCATTCTTGACAAGGCATCGTCGTCCATCTGGGAAACGTCCGATTCGCCTAGAAAAAGAGAACCACGGGTGGGGCGGTCAAGACAGCCCAGTACATTCAGCAGGGTACTTTTTCCCGAGCCCGATGGGCCCATGATGGCAACGTAGTCACCTTCGGGGATGTCAAACGTAACACCTCGTAAGGCTCGTACCGTTTCACCCTTTAAGAAATACTCTTTGTGTAAGGAATCAACCCGGGCGGCATACGTCAACGATCACCTCCCGGTCCTCCACCCCCCTGTCGTCTGCCTTCCCCGCCTCCTGAGGCCGCTTCCTCTTTGTCAATAAAACCGTCCTTGTTCTTGTCTCGTCGCTCCATGAAGTTGTCTCGCATTGCTTCCGGAAGCTCTTGGGGAGAGATTTTTCCATCACCATCACTGTCGAAGCGTTCGATCAGACCACCACCACCTTCTGCTGAGCGTCCTTGTCCAGCTGACGGATTCTCGTTGGCTCCCGGCAATTGCGTTTCGAGGGCAGTGACCGTTGTGCCCTTCTTACCAATCGATTTGATATGAGCGTCTTTCAAGTTATGTGGAATGACCAGGCTTTGTATGTGCGCCCGCAGATTTTCGACAAGAATATCATTCTCTTTAATGCCGGTAAGCTTTGCTTTCTTGGTGGCTGCCTCGTCGAAGACGATCATTTTCTCGTTACTGGAACCGATCTTGATTTCGCGGGTTTCCAACCGGTCCGGTCCGTTTTTGTCCTTGGTGTTGACGAGACAGAAAAAATGTCCAGCGACTTCATACAGCGCCTGGACCGGAATCAAGAGAATATGTTCTTGCCGTTCGACGAGTATCTTGACTTCTGCGGTCATTCCAGAGCGGATGGTTTCTGGTGGTTCAAGGATCTTGATGTAGGTGCCATACTCTTTTACCTGCGAACCCCAAACGGAACTCGGTTCCGGAATTTGGTTTACCTTGATCACCTGTCCCCGGATCACTTGTCCTTGCAAGGCACCGATGTTAATCACGGCCTCCTGGTCGACCTGGACATAACGAATACCAGCTTCGTTGATCTTTGCCTTGACCTGCATGAGCTTGGGGTTAGGCAAATCGATAATAGTCTGTCGTTCACGGGCGCGTGAACCGGCTTCCACGACAAATTCCACGCGACCACTTCGAGAACTGTAAACGTTGTGATAGATTACCTGGCCCTCAGATGGCGCTCGGATATCACACTTGGTCAGATTAAGGTCGATTTCATCCATTTTCGATTGTTCTTGTTCGAGAATCGCCGTCTTGGCAACGACATCTGCCTGAGCCGCCTTGATATCACTCTGGAAGCCGACTTCCATTTTCTTCTTGCTAATATTTTCCAGGGTATCCATCCGACTTAAGGCCAACGCTAGATCAACCTCTGCCTGTTTAACCGCGAATAGATCAGCCTTGAGTTGTTCGGCGGTTAAGAAACCGAGGGCTGCTAAGCGGGTACTGAACTTGGCTGTATCTTTAGCGCGTCCGTTTTGTTCCCTGGCGACCAAAATCTCACTTTCCACAAGCTGTTTTTCTTGCAGGAATGTTCCCTTTAAGTATTCCTCCAGGCTAATGGTTGCCTGCGTCCATTTGTTTTCAGAGGCAGTGACGGAGCTTTGAGCCGATACGACAGCCTTGTTTTGATTATCCCGTGCGTCCTGAAGAGCTTTCTTGTTGAGGGTCACCAGTAAATGCCCGGGGATGGTAATTTCCTTACCCTGCTTAATGTTCTCCTCAAGTGCAGGATTGGCTATCCGCAAGTCCTCTTCACTGAGATTATACTTGTTGTCAATGAGATTATACTTGTTGGCCAGGGAGGCTGCCGTTTCATTGCCCAGGGTTGCCACCTGGTGGGGTCCTTTGACGTATTGTCCCTCTTCGATAACCCAGATGATCTCAGTCCCCCCCTGGTTTGGTGAATCGACTTCGCAGCGAATTTCGATTTTCGCAGAACTTTCAACTTCACCCTGCTCCGTTACGACATGCTCAAAGTCCGCCTTGACGAGTTTGAATCGAATAATCTGGATTTCCTCGGGCACGGATGCTTGCGCAACCATGTACCACACACCAGCAGCCAGCAGGCCGATTACTACGAGAGCAAGGAGGAGAAAAACTAACGCCCCACCTGTTCGTCGATAAAGGACAGTGGAAGGTCGTGCGGACGTCAAGGAACCGTGCGTCATGACAGAAGATCCTTTTGCACAGGAATGCGGGGTGTGGATCAAAGGTGCGTTAATTATAGTGGTATGAAATGGCCCGGTTTGCTGACCTGTTTCAGCACTGGCCACTGTAAGTAGTTTAGTTGCTGCGAGCTCGATTGTCAGTGGCACATCATAGCGTAATCTCGTATCTGTCAGGGGGCTTGCCCAACTTGCCTATGACTATAAAACCCGTCAATCGTTAACAGGTTTCTCTAAAAGCAGAGCCTGCTTGCAGCAGTTGAGTGAAGGCTCAAAACCCACCTAAAGTACGCTGCTATTAAGGGTCTTGCGGATTAGCAAGTTCAGGCTCTGGAGGTGGAATTGCTTCCAGATCGTTGGGTTCCGTCTCTTGCTCGAGGGCAGGATAACCAAATTCCAATCCGATAGGACCCGGATCCACCCATATCCCGTCAGCATCCAATTCCATGGTTCCCAGGTTCAGATCAAGCATGGCACGTTGAACTTCATAATTCACCCAGACACCGAGAATGTCATCTTGAGCGGCCCGCAGAGCGTCCAGGGACGAGATGAGATTTTGGGCGGTGGTGGGGCCGAAAGTACCTGCCTGGCCCAGCGCATTTTGTCGAGGAGGTTCCTGTAATTTCAGACGTGCGGATTGCACTTGCTTGATGGCCACCCGCAAGGCCGTACGTCGTAACTCGAAGTTCACCTGGTTCAGCTGAACTTGTCTCAAGGCTGCTCTTAAACCCGAGGCTATGGCATCTTCATAACGGTAGTATCGTCGTCGAGATTGTTGATATTCTATGAGGGACTGGCGATATGTATTGCGTTCCTGTAATCGGGTAATGGGCGCGTCCCAACGCAAAGCGGCTCGCAGGCTGCCGGTAGACGTATTCAGGTTAAACGGGTGGTCACCAACGTTACCAATGTCGCCACTAAAGACGATATCCAGGTTGCTCTCCAGGCTATCCGCATTGAATTCGACCAGTCTCCAGGCATCTACCAAAGATGCCCTGGCATTCATCCAGTCCCGTCGATATTCGCGGGCTATTTCCAGGGCAAATTCAGCATCCATTTCGACCGGCACTAACGTTACGCTTTCCGCCCGCGCCTCGGCTTGCACAAGAGAGAGTTCCAACAGATCGGCCGACAAGAGATTGAGTTGATCTGGTAAGACACTGAAGACTTTTTGTTCCAGTACGGTTTGCAAGCCTGCTGGTGGCAACTGGTCGCCACGGTCCATTAGTTGTTGAAGATCCTTGATCAACTGATCGACGGTTTTATTGTCAGTAATTCGCGTGTTGATGTCGTTGAGTGTTTTGGCTAAGGCGGCAGGCAGGTTGTCCAAACCGGAAGTATTAAATACAGATAGATCCACTAGGCCTGCTGAATCGTCCCCGGCTATGGCTCGCTCACGGAACAGATTGGTGAGTCGTTCTCCTGCCTGGTGTCGATCGGCGAGCCTGGTGTTCAAGTGCTGAATATCATCGGTTGCCTGGGGTATGTTGATCTTCAAGGCCTGGTCGCGCAACTGTTTTAGCTGTAATGACTGCTGATGCAGTTGAGTGATACTGGCCTTCAGAGCAGGACTCCATTGTATTTGCGCCGGCTGATTTCCCTCGCCCGCAGGAAGTAAATTGATAATCGTGGCACCGGCTTGTTTCTGAAGTTGTGCAATGGCGTTTTGCAGTGGAACGATCTTGGGGTCAATTAAATTGAAGTGGTTTAGCATGTCGTCTTCGACCACCAGGTCGATTTGCGGTGGTATGCCAAGGTTCGATTTAAATCGATCAAGACCATCCTGGTAGGATCGTCGGGCCGTCAGCAAGCTGGACATGGTACTGTACAACCGCTGTCGCAACTGTTCCACCTGGAAAAAATCGATGCGACCCGCATCACGGAATGCTTCCAGCTGCGAGAGGCTGCTGCGTAAAGCCGCCAGGCTGGCGTCGCCGTTGCGCAAGTTTAACTGGGCTTGCAGCAACCCGACATATCCGCTGGCGTTTTCCGGAGCCACGGAACCAAAGGAACCTCCGAATGAGCTGCCCCCGACGCCACCAAAACCACCACTACCAACACCAGTAAAACCACCGAGTCCGGAACTGCCAAAGAATCCACCACGACGGGTAGGACCCGGTTGCTCTCCAAAACCTGTCATTAATTCCAGGTAGTAACCGCGACGGAAGCGTTCCATTTGGCGTACGTTAGCCAACAGTGTTCGTTCCGATAATGTTAACGTCTCCATGATGCGCTCGCGGCCAGCCCGCCGCAGAAGTGGTTGCACCAGGCTAAAATCCAGGAGGGTTGAGGATGAGTAGTTATTCGGGCCACTGAATTGCCAGACCAGGCTGTTGGCCAGGCCAACCACGAGATCAGCACCGGTGGTAAATGCCCGTTTCATCGCCAGGTTGCGGGTGCTTAAATCCAGCACACTACTGGAACCGCTGGGTGACGTAGCTGGTCCTCGGGCCTCGTAGTCCACTCCGTAACCACCGAAGAATTGAGTATCAAAACGAAACCGCTCGGCACTTACGTCCAGTGCAGACAGGTAAAGCGTTTCCAGTTCTCGTTGATATCCCGTGTCATGCGTCAAGGCCAGGCGATATGCTTCTGTACTGGAGAGTCGCAGCTGGTTGTTTTCGTCAAGCGGTAGCGTTTCCATCCAGTCAGGGTTTTGCACATGCTCCGTGGATCCATTCATACTCCAGCCGGGAAAACCGGGTTTGCCATCGATCCAGTGCATCAAGTGATGACTTTCCGGGTCGTCTGGTGGAATGGGTGGATGGTCGGGATCGAACGGATCAAACATCCGTGACTCAGAAGAAACTTCGATCCCAAAGTCTTCTAGTGCCCAGCGTGGGTCAGAGGCCTTTTCTTGAATGAGATCATACGCGTCTTGATCAGCAGCCAGGCGATAGTAAGCCCGGTTGCAGCCATTCAATAGCAGACAGCAGAGCAATGTAGCGACAACCGCTGGCAGGCTACTCAGAAATTCAAGCGCTGAACAACAAACTCGATGCATAGGGGTTGTTTCTAGGGAAATGGACCAAAGGTGCGATAGCATCAAAGCCAAACCACACGAGATTGGCTTTATGTTTCCGCTCAGGTGTGAGGGGTGAGAAGCTCTTGAAGGGAGGCAAATAGTACCGGTTATCCGGCTGAAAAGAAACGTGGATTTCCAGGAATGTAGGAGCTGGTTTCAGGTGACAGGTCTTATTGTCCGAAGTTACATAAATAAAACGACTTAGGTCAAACAAATCGCGGCAATAAAACTTGACACCCCATTCTTCCCAACTTATCATCGGGAAGTGGTTGGGTTGTTTCCTTCAGCACTGGAACTGCAGTGGGATTTGGCCGATCTTGATAGTATGGGTCTCTGTGTTTTGTGGCATTTGAGCGAACGGAAGTGAGAAGATGGAGATTGGGGCAGCTGCACTTCTATTCTGCGTTTTCGTCTTCTTGACGGTAATGTGCACCAAAACGTGGCGTTGGTTTCATGTCACGATGGTGTTCTTTGTTTTTACTGCTTCCCTTTTCCTGGCCACGATTGCGGCCGTTTCAAAGATTACCCACACGACTTGGAAACGAGAGGCGGCCAAGAAAGAAATCCAACTGGCTGAACTCAAGCGTCAATTCCAGGCGATGTCGCGAGGGGTTCGCGATCAGCAGCCAGTCGTAGATGCCGACGAGTTGCGGGCTGA
>JYMV01023621.1_pt1 | contig 15613 bp, 14 predicted proteins | sample 338911 | NCBI WGS metagenome assembly JYMV01 (sample SAMN03354496, study PRJNA234377) | hydrothermal vent metagenome | biome: Deep sea; feature: Hydrothermal plumes at the Eastern Lau Spreading Center, Western Pacific Ocean; material: Seawater | place: Tonga | collected 2009 | depth 2000 m m
CGTAAAAGGTTTTCGGAGAGGAGAGGACGGTCGTACCCAATGATCGATGAATACTTTGGATGTGCCGTGGTGGAGTGGTTATGCATTAAGGGTACTCTGGACGGCCCGAAATTGGTTGTTTTATGATCTAATATTTTGTCCTGCATTACTTGAAATACTTGGAAATCTTGCCAAGTCGCGCTATAGGCAGTGCCTATCTGCAGAAACGATACAGGTAACGTCATGGCCAAGCGTTGGAGCGTGGACAGTTGGCGCGAAATGCCGATACGGCATCAGCCCACTTATGCCGATGTTACTGCACAGGTGGCGGTTGAGGCACAGATCAAAAATTTTCCACCTCTAGTGTTTGCGGGGGAGGCGCGAAAACTCCACGCGCGACTAGCGGATGCAGCAAATGGCCGTGCATTCCTGCTGCAAGGTGGGGATTGCGCGGAAAGTTTTGCAGAATTTCACCCTGATCATATCCGTGATACTTTTCGAGTATTGCTGCAAATGGCTGTGGTCCTTACCTTTGGCGCTAGTTTGCCAGTTATTAAGGTTGGCCGTATGGCCGGCCAATTTGCTAAGCCGCGTTCATCGGATATTGAGAGTCAAAACGGGGTGGATTTGCCGAGTTACCGAGGCGACATAATTAATGGCATTGAGTTTTCTGAGGCTGCACGTAGACCAGATCCTGCCCGCATGCTTCAGGCTTATTCACAAGCGGCGGCTACACTCAACTTAATTCGGGCGTTTGCTCAGGGAGGTTACGCTGATCTCCATCAGGTCCATAGGTGGAACCTAGGTTTTGTCTCCGGCAGCCCGGAATCCGAACGATATCGAGACCTTGCCGATAGAATCGGTGAAAGCTTAGCATTTATGGAGGCTTGCGGCCTCACAACGGAGGAAGTTTCCGGACTTCGCCAGACGGATTTCTTTACCAGTCACGAGGCTTTATTGCTGAGTTATGAGGAAAAGCTAACCCGGGTCGATAGTACGAGTGGTGATTGGTACGACTGCTCGGCACATATGCTTTGGATCGGAGATCGGACCAGGAGTCTCGACGAAGCTCATGTCGAATTTTTGCGTGGTGTTGAAAACCCCATCGGTGTCAAGGTCGGTCCGAGTATGGATTCGGACGAATTGATCCGTCTGATGGACGTCTTAAACCCAGGTAATGAGGCGGGGCGTCTGACACTAATCGTGCGCATGGGTGCTGAAAAGGTACACGAGCTGTTGCCACCACTTCTTGCCCGGGTCAAAGCCGAGGGTCGAGTGGCGCTGTGGGCTTGCGATCCGATGCACGGTAACACAATCAAGTCATCAAGTGGGTACAAAACACGCCCGTTTGATAGGATAGTGGCGGAGGTGCGGGGATTTTTTGCCGTACATCAGGCGGAAGGCACTTACGCCGGCGGCGTTCATTTTGAGATGACAGGTAGAGATGTTACTGAGTGTATCGGTGGAGCACAGGAAATCACGGAAGAGAATTTACGGGACCGTTATCATACCCATTGCGATCCTCGGCTCAATGCTTCGCAAAGCCTCGAATTGGCGTTTCTAATTGCCGAACAACTCAAGGCCCAACGGCAGGATACGAGGCCGCACGTTGTTGCAGCGCAATAATAAGATAACAAGAACTACAATATCGGCAAATTTGATCCGAATTTTCTTTTCTAGGCGCTTATCTAGGTCTTGTCTTACATGGACTTTGATTTCTTTGTTGTGGCCTAGCAGGGATCGTCTAGTGGGCTTTCCGATTTTCGTTCGATTGTTCCATCTTGTTGGTCATACTAGCCTTGCTCTGATTAGTATTTTGTCGAGAATGGGGACGGTTGTCTGTAGACCTACGCAAGGTTGCTAAATAAATTCTACTAAGTCGTTGAGGCAAACATATGCATGTCGCATCTGGTTTTATTGTGTTTGGCACGATGATTGTGGCGTGGCTTTCTTTGGTGCCTCCGGTCGGTGCGGTTATTGAGTCCGAAAGTGGCGCTGAATGGGTTGCTAGCGTTGACGAACCCGGACCGAACGTGCCGCCGGTGGGTAGATCATTGTTTGATTACCTTTTCACTGAGCGAATCGATGGTATTCCGCAGTACCGCGTACCGTTTCCTTTCGAGGCGCTAACAGGGGAGATTGAAGTGTACTTGCGTGCGACCACGACACGGTCGTTGCAAAAGGTTTTGATTCCATTAGGTCGTTCTCTTCATCGGAATGCGGCTAGCCCCCATTTTTTTAAATCACCGAGGGCCGTAGTAGCTGCTGAAGCGGATCCGCTTTCGGTGCCTGGAAAACCTCTTGTTGTGCTTAAGGACCGGCTTTATCTGGGCTATCAGCCGAGCGTTGCGGCCATTGAAGTCATTAGTTACAACGAATCTGCGGGGAGATTCGAGTTTCAGGTTGTGGAAGATTATCGGCCGGGCGGTACACCTAGGGTGTATTACGCCGAACGTGCAATTTGTCTTGGGTGTCATCAGAATCATGCACCAATTTTTGCAATTCAACCATGGGATGAATCAAACTCCAATCCAAGTGTCTCTACGCTTTTGATGCGTGAACAACCTAATTTTTATGGTATTCCATCTTTTACGGGCATTGATATTCCTGGCCTCATTGGTCTTTCCACGGATCGGGCTAATTTATTTTCGACATATCAATTGATTTGGCGTGAGGGTTGCAGCGCGACCGATAAAACTGAATCTATAAAATGTCGAGCCAATGCGTTATTCGCTGCGCTTCGCTATCGGCTGGCAGCGGATACACATCCTGGCACACGACAAGACGACGCGAGATTCATCCTTGCTACTCGGTTTCGTGAAACCTGGCGCGAGAAATGGCCGACTGGTATCGCTATCCCATCTCGTGAGTTGCCGGACCTTGATCCATTTGGGGGTGCGAAGACTTATTTAGGCGTTGGTGCAATCAGGAAACTTGAATTACTGGAAACAAGGGTCCCCGTTGACGTTATTTCGATTGATGATGAGTTTGAGCCCTTGTATGCACGGGGTCCTCTGGAGGTATGGGATTTGCCACGCCGGATGCCGGCTAGCGCCGGAATGGAACCAAGCTGGCTGGATGAATTTATAGCCGGTCTTGGTGAGTTTCTGGTGCCACAAGATGTTGAAATTTTTGACAGGATCTTGGCGGAGAGTGGTGGTGCTGTAACGCTGTATCAAGCGCCCTGTGACATTAAAATTATTCCAAATAGCTTAGTGGATACGATGTTGTCGTTCTCCTGTCGCGAGCTGCAAACTATGCCAATTTTGTTTTCTGCAGAGGCACGGGTTCAGCTTGACAATGGAGAATTCATAGACGGTTTAATAAAAAATGTACGGGTAGATCCTTACGGTCCAGCAAGGTCCTTAAAGGCGACAGAAGGCGAAGTGCTTCGGAACGAAAAAAACTGGCGCCTAGTGTTAAAGGCACGGGCGGCAAATGATGGTGCGAGTTTAGGAGAGGTGGGACGCCATCCTCGTATTAATGCGCGTTTGCCAACAGGAGAGTTGATTTCGGAAATTGTTTTGGAGTGGGTTCAGTCCGACAACTTCAATGCCAATTCTGGTTCCATCACTGTCACTGTATTAAACGACATCAGTCACCTGAGGAAGGCTGTGGAAAGTTTAGCAGAGCAAAGCGATATTGGTCTTTCAGATGCTTTGACGGACGGAGCCTTTCGACGTTCAGCCCTGTTGCCCCCGTTGTTGAGATCCCTTGGCATGGCTCCGTTGGCATGGTGTTGTTTGGATGATGACAAGTTTCCACCTGTACAAATTGTTGGCCAATAACGATATGAATATCTGACGAGTGTTGAGGGAAGACTATCTGCGTGGCATGTTGCCACATCTACGCGTCTTTGATGGCCACTGGAGCAATGTCGGATTTCGAGAATTATCTGTCGAAGCGGGCCGATAGTTATTTTAAGCGGACCCGTGAGATCGTTCGTTGCCATGGTGAACGGCAGGTCACGTATGCAGTGTTTATGCGCCGACCGGTAATATTTTGCCCACGCCTTGCTGTCGCTTGGCTCGAAGAAGCGGCACATGAACGTTCAACACATTTCGATATTGAGCAGTGTTTCGAGGAGGGTGAGCGTGTTGGCGCTGGGGAGGTGTTGTTATACGTCTCTGGGCAGATGTCAAATTTAGTGGATTTGGAAACCATTTATCTACAACGACTTGGTGCGCCTTGCGTTGCCGCCTATAACGCGTACCAAATGTGTGCGGATTTACCGCACGTACGATTTTTTGCGATGGATGCACGACACTGCGCAGGTGACGGGATGGCAGACCTAATGGCGTATGCCGCCAGCGTCGGTTCTGTACGTGCGAAAACTGATTGCGGTGCAGTAGGTTTCGTTGGAGGTGCCAATGACGGGACCGCGCATTACTTTGGCCAAGCAAAGGGCATCGGTACTATGCCGCACGCTTTGATAGGATATGCTGGATCAACCGTACGTGCTGCGGAACTATTTCATGAAACCTTTCCTGACGCACCGTTGACAGTCTTAGTGGATTATTACGGTAAGGAAATTACGGATGCGCTTTCTGTTTGTAATCGGTTCCCTGATTTAGCAACTACTGGACAGTTGAGCTTTCGTTTAGATACTCATGGCGGTCGATTCGTCGAAGGTCTCGACACTGCCACTTCTTATGACATTTTGGAACGACAGGTGCCAGAGGCGATCCGTACCTACCGAACTGATACTGAGCTACGGTGGTTGGTGGGAACTGGAGTTACAGCCGCTGCATTATATCATTTACGTGTTAGTCTTGATGAGGCGGGATTCGGTCAGGTCGAAATTGTTGCTAGCTCTGGTTTCAACCCCGCTAAATGTCAGCTTATGTCTCAGGTTGATGCACCGATCGATGCAATCGGTACTGGCTCATTTTTGCCCGAAAATTGGTCCGAGACCTATGCCACCGCTGACATCGTAGCATATGACGGCATTGCCGAGGTGAAGATTGGGCGGGAATTCCTTTTGCAAAAGACTCTGTAATTGAGACTGCTGTAAAACTCTACATTGCGAGACGATACGGCTTTGGCGCTCTTCTCGCTGGTATTCATTTAGTGGTGACAGCGTTAAATTATATTCGGAGTGGGGTTTAACTATACATGTCCAGTAACCGTATTGATTCTTTTGATTCAATTTGGGCGTTTGCAATAGATGGTGCCGTTGATGATTGCTAGTCTGGCGAGCATCTGCGGCTTTTAGAGCGCGTATTTACGTTTCTTGCAGCTAATCCTTTTGCCACTGAGATCATGACAGATCATCTTCGAATAGTGTTGGCCCAATTAAATCCAGTGGTTGGTGACATAGAGCGGAATGTCGCGATGCTGCGCGATGCACGCGCGGAGGCTGTTCTAAGGGGTGGCGATCTGTTGGTGGCCAGTGAGCTTTCAATTACTGGCTACCCGCCGGAAGATCTGGTTTTGCGAAAAGCTTTTATAGATAAGGTGGAAGAAGCGGTACTCGTCCTAGCCGCAGATACGGCAGACGGTGGTCCTGGTTTTCTCATTGGTGCTCCGTGGCGTGATGAAGAAAAGCTCCATAATTCCGCACTTTTGCTCGATGAAGGCAAGATAACGGCTCGTCGCTACAAACATGAATTGCCCAACTATGGTGTTTTTGACGAGGCTAGAATCTTTGATGCTGGACCATTGGCGGGGCCGGTCTCGTTTCGTGGTGTCCGGTTGGGAGTCATGCTGTGTGAGGATATGTGGGTTGGCGACGTATCTGAGACACTTGCAGAATCAGGTGCCCAAATACTGATTGTACTAAACGGATCTCCGTACGAGAGAGATAAGGAGGACGTTCGTCTAAACTTGGCTGTTGCGCGTGTGACGGAAACTGGTCTTCCTCTGGTCTATGTCAATCAGGTTGGTGGTCAGGACGAATTGGTATTTGACGGAGGTTCGTTCATACTTGACGGTGATCAAACCCTGCGTCTGCAGGCTGCTTGTTGGCGCGTGGCGATACATGTAAGCGATTGGTCTTTTTCATCAGATGGTCGATGGTGTTGTGCGGATGCGGAGCGGGTTCCAGACATAACTGGGCTCGAAGCCATTTATTGGGCAATGATGGTAGGCCTCAGAGATTACGTCGATAAGAACGGGTTCCCTGGGGTTATTGTAGGTATGTCCGGCGGCATTGATTCTGCCTTGTCCGCAGCGATTGCAGTTGATGCCCTAGGTCCTGATCGTGTGCGATGTGTGCGGATGCCCTCGCGTTATTCCTCTGATCATAGTCTCGAGGATGCCAAGGCCTGCGCGGATTTGTTGGGTACAGTTTGCGATACCATTCCTATCGAGGAGGCACATCAGGCGTTTGAGTCTATGCTTGCCGGACCGTTTTCTGGTCAGGATTCAAACGAAGCGGAAGAAAATATTCAAGCCCGTGTACGAGGTGTGATTCTAATGGCTCTATCCAACAAATGGGGCCATATGGTTTTGACCACTGGTAACAAGTCCGAAATGTCCGTGGGATACGCCACGTTATATGGTGATATGTGTGGCGGATTTTCCGTACTAAAGGATGTTTATAAAACTGCGGTGTACCAGTTAGCCACGTGGCGAAATCAATCCCGGGTTGATGGTTTTAAAGGACCGTCTGGTCTTGTGATCCCACTAAATATCATTACCAAGGCACCGTCTGCCGAGTTGCGCCCTGATCAGACGGATCAGGATAGTTTGCCGCCTTACGATCAGCTCGACGATATTTTAGAGGGCCTTGTGGAGAATGAGCTTGGCGTTCAAGAAATTTGTGCTCGAGGTCATGACGTTGACGTTGTGAGGCAAATTCGTCGCTTACTCTATATCGCGGAATACAAGCGCCGTCAGGGTCCACCGGGTGTGAAAGTCACTCTTCGTGCTTTCGGGCGCGATCGCCGTTATCCAATCACGAACGGGTTTCTGAGCGCAGAATAAGCGCTGCGATCAGTACATGATGCTGCATCTATACAACACCCTAAATCGCAAAAAGGTTGAATTTGTGCCGCTCGATGAGGAGCATGTGCGTGTTTACGTGTGTGGTCCAACTGTCTACGACCACATTCACGTGGGAAACGCCCGCCCCATTATTGTCTTCGACGTGCTTTATCGCCTGCTGCAGCATCTATATCCCCGCGTCACCTATGTTCGAAACATTACCGACATTGACGATAAAATTATCGTCCGCGCCGCGGAGAGGGGCGAGGAGATTGGTGCGCTCACTGAGCGCACCATTCGGCAATTCCACCATGACATCGAAGCTTTAGGAACGTTGAAACCAGATATAGAACCGCGTGCAACAGATCACATCCATGACATGATCAAGATGATTAATCTGCTGCTAATTCAAGGTTTTGCTTATTCGGCCGAGCAGCATGTGTTGTTCCACGTTCCTGCATTGCAAGATTATGGACGGCTCTCGAGGCGTGATCGCGACGATATGGTTGCTGGTGCACGGGTCGAGGTCGCACCTTACAAGAAGGACCCAGCAGATTTCGTTCTTTGGAAGCCATCAATGGATGACCAGGTAGGGTGGAATTCACCGTGGGGCCGTGGGCGGCCAGGTTGGCATATCGAATGTTCTGCCATGAGCACTAAATATCTGGGGCCGGACTTCGATATTCACGGTGGGGGTGAGGATTTGATTTTTCCACACCACGAAAATGAAATCGCCCAAAGCCAGTGTGCTCATCCCGATTCATCTTTTGCTCAGTGGTGGTTGCATAATGGGTACCTTCGGTCAGAAGGAAAGAAAATGTCAAAGTCGCTTGGAAATTTTTATACAGTCAAAGAGCTTCTGGGTGCAGGCGAGAGAGAAAAAATGTGGCGCGGCGAATCGATCCGCTTAATGATGCTTAGCACGCACTATCGACAACCTCTCGATTTTACTAAGAGCGGCGTAGATAATGCGAAAAAAAAGCTCGATCGTTGGTACCGCGCACTCGGTGATGTTGATTTCGAGGATGGATTGTCTACGACAGGGATTGTAGAGGCATTGTGCGATGATCTCAATACACCGCGCGCAGTTGCAATTATGGATGCGCTCTGCGGGAGCGTTTCAGTTGGAAGAGATGGGGCGTTGGATGCTAAGCGCGACTTGCGCGCCGGAGCCAGTCTTCTTGGCCTACTACAATACAGCAGCGAATCTTGGTTTCAGGGTGGTAGCGTCTCGGAATCTCGGGAGGGCGGTGGCGACATCGAGTCTTTGATAGCGCAGCGTCTTGTGGCGCGGGGGGATCGTGATTTTGATACCGCAGATTCGATTCGACAATCCCTCCTAGACCGCGGCGTAGTTTTAGAGGATAAGCCCGATGGAACCACAGTGTGGCGTCGTATTTCGTAGTGTTGGTGGCTCCTTCGGTTGCGGGTGGGCAAGGCTAAAATCCAATGACGGGTATCGTTAGGATCAAAGACGGAGGGACTCACGGTTGTAAAGTCGCCGAAAGTGTGCGTGGTCCAGCAATCGTACTAATTGAGCCCCAGTTGGGCGAGAACATTGGCACTGCTGCGCGGGCGATGCTCAATTTTGAACTTTCCGATTTGCGCCTGGTGCGTCCCCGCGCTGGCTGGCAAAACGAGAAGGCAATTGCGGCAGCTTCTGGTGCCAAAGGTGTGCTGTCGGAGGCACGTCTTTTTGAATGTACCGAGGAAGCGATCGCTGATTTACACAGAGTTTATGCATCGACGGGTCGCTCGCGGGACATGACTCAACAGATTTTATCGCCAGCCCATGCGGCGCAAGTTATGCGTGTGGGTGCGGTTTCGGGAGAGTTGTCGGGCGTGCTTTTCGGTCCTGAGCGAAGTGGACTTACCAATGAGGATTTAGCTCTCTCCGATGCTGTAATCACTGTTCCTGCCAACTCCTATTTTAAGTCCTTAAATCTGGCGATGGCGGTACTGCTAATAGGTTACGAGTGGTTTGTTCATCTCGATTCGATCCATGATCTTGATAATCTTGTGATGGTAGGTACAAGATCGGCGACCAAGTCAGAATTACAGGGATTTTTTGACCATCTCGAAGGGGCTCTTGATGATTGTGGTTTTCTTCGGGTTCAAGAAAAACGCCCTAACATGGTACGTAATATTCGCAATATATTTCAGCGAGCGCAGTTGACGGAACAAGAGGTTCGCACTCTTCGAGGTGTTATCTCTGGACTAGTCGACCATACATCAGGGACAAGGTAGTGTCCTCCTACAGCAGTTGACCGCCCAAGTTCTGTAGGTATAGTGCGCCTCGATATTTTAGGGCAAGCTAATTCCGCCCAGATAGTTTATTTGGAGAATTTATGAGCAATCGAAGCAGCTCGAAATATAAGATCGACCGTCGGCTTTCCGTCAATTTGTGGGGCAGGCCCAAAAGTCCCTTCAATAAGCGAGATTATCCCCCAGGTCAGCACGGCCAGCGACGTCGCAAAGTGTCGGATTTTGGCATTCAGTTGCGCGCCAAGCAGAAGCTGCGAGGTTATTACGGTAATATCAATGAGAAGCAATTCCGTCGCATTTATGCGGAAGCGGTACAGGCCAAAGGCGATACCAGTGAAAATTTAATTGGCCTGTTAGAACGCCGTTTAGATACCATTGTGTATCGAATGTTGTTTGTGCCGACGGTGTTCGCAGCACGGCAGTTGATAAATCACCGCCACGTAAGGGTAAATGGCAAACGGGTCAATATTCCGAGTTATCGGGTGCGAGAGGGCGATGAAATTGAAATCCGCCAAAAATCAAAACAGCATCCAGTAGTACTTGAGTCTATCCAGACTCCGGAACGTGATGTGCCTGACTATATCGACATCGATTTTGAGAAGCTTAAGGGAACCTTCGTGCGTATCCCGATGTTAGCGGATGTGCCTTACCCGGTTCAAATGGAACCCAATTTAGTAATTGAGTATTATTCTCGTTAAACTGCCCGCCTTCTTTTCGTAAACAGAAAAACCGCCTCAGTGGGTGGTTTTTTGTTGCCGGATACATCTGGCATTTTTTTCACTAATATTACGCGTCTTCAAGCTCAACTCCCTTGTTACTAAATAGTTCTGCTAGCTCCCCCGATTCATACATTTCACGCACGATGTCGCTGCCGCCGATGAATTCACCTTTTACGTAGAGCTGAGGGATCGTAGGCCAGTCGCTGTACTGCTTGATACCATCTCGGATTGTCGGCTCGTTCAGTACATCGATGCTCTTAAATTTGGCACCCATTTGGGTCAGCACTTGTATGACCATCGCTGAAAAGCCGCATTGTGGGAAAATAGGCGTACCTTTCATGAATAGCACTACTGGGTGATCATTGATTTCCTGCTCAATTCGCTCCAAAGCCGGATTATCTTGTGTTGCTGTCATTTGATGCGCTCCTATTTTGGGCTCGTTTGTTATACGTCCTCGGGGATCGAAGTTTGAAGCGCCAGTGCGTGTAATTGCTCGCCCATGGCACCTTTGAGAGCTTGATACACCAACTGATGCTGTTGTACTCGGCTCTTACCCTGGAAAGATTGTGAGGTCACGTACGCAGCGAAATGATCACCGTCGCCCCGCAGGTCTTCGATGCGGACCTGGGCATCGGGCATAGCTTCTCGAATTAGGCGTTCAATCTCGGCCGACTTCATGGCCATCAGCTATTCCCCTGACTGAGTACGGGTTATCCAGTCGCCGCGTAGGATGAGAACCAGCGCCCGTGCATATTAATTAATTCAGATATCGATATGGCATTGGCTGAGTTCAGAGTCAACGTATGACCGCCAACCTCCCCAATAGAGCGTACAGGTACGTCTGCTACGTGAGACTGATCAAGGACTTGGTTAAGGGCGTCTGAGGTGGTTGAGATTAGATAGCGCCCTTGGTCTTCCCCAAATAGCTCAAACGGGTTATCACTGATATCGAGATTTACTCCGCGTCTACCGGCTATACACATTTCGGCAATTGCAACCAAAAGTCCCCCGTCTGAAATGTCATGGCAGGCTGTAACGAAGCCCGCTTTAATAAGCCTGCGTACCAAATCACCGTTCCGACGTTCGAATTTGAGATCGACTGGAGGAGGAACACCCGCATCTTTTCCAAGCAAGTATCGCGCGTAAAGCGACTGTCCTAAGTGTCCAGATCCGTCGCCGATAAGAAGAATCTGTTCGCACTGAGGACCCAGCGCTAGGTTTGTTCCATGGCGCCAGTCGTCAAGCAAGCCTACGCCACCTATCTGTGGCGTAGGGGGAATATTGGATTCCTCAGTCTCGTTGTAAAAAGAAACGTTCCCCGAAACGACAGGGAAATTAAGTGCACGACAAGCTTCTGACATTCCTTCGATTGCTCGCACAAACTGGCCCATTACGGTGGGTTTCTCTGGATTACCGAAGTTCAGACAATCTGTAATGGCAAGTGGTCTAGCACCTACCGAGGTCAAGTTGCGCCAGCACTCGGCAACTGCCTGCGCACCGCCTTTTGCTGGGTCTGCCTCACAATAACGTGGTGTACAGTCAGTGCTAACTGCGACCGCTTTATTGGTACCGTGAATCCTCACTACGGCGGCGTCCCCTCCTGGACCAAGTACAGTATCGGCCATAACTGTGTGGTCATATTGCTCCCAGATCCATTTCCGTGAGCAAAGATCGGGGCTAGCGATTAGAGAACATAATGCCTCCATTGGTGCCACTTTTGGCAGAGGCGGTAGTGTTGCAGGGGTTGGTGGGTCGGACCATGGGCGGTCATAGCTGAGACCTTCAGCCAAAGGCTTAATTGGCATGTCCGCGACGATGTTTCCCTGGTTTTTGAGGACCATGCGACCAGTGTCTGTGACGTGCCCAATGACCGCAAAATCCAGTTCCCATTTATCAAATACTCTTCGAGCTTGAGCCTCTGTGCCAGGTCGTAAAACCATTAGCATTCGTTCTTGGCTTTCGGAAAGCATGAGTTCATAGGGGCTCATACCGGCCTCTCTGCGAGGCACTTGGTCGAGATCAAGTTCGATTCCACCCTCTCCCTTCGCGGCCATTTCGACTGCGGAAGATGTTAGGCCAGCTGCACCCATGTCTTGGATGCCGGTGATTGCATCGCTCGACATTAATTCCAAGCAGGCTTCAAGTAATAACTTCTCGGTAAAAGGATCTCCAACCTGCACGGTGGGACGTTTTTCATCCGACCCCGCATCAAACGATGTTGAAGCCATTGTTGCGCCGTGAATGCCATCACGTCCTGTCTTGGAGCCAACATAGACAACTGGGCTATCAACACCCCGTGCTCTGGCATAGAAAATTCGGTTTGAATCGGCTACGCCGATGGTCATCGCGTTCACCAAAATATTGCCGTTATAGCGGGCGTCGAAGGTGCATTCTCCAGCCACGGTTGGGACGCCCATGCAGTTTCCGTACCCACCGATTCCGGCTACGACGCCCTCAAGTAAATACTGAGTCTTGGGATGTTTCGGATCACCGAACCGCAGGCAATTAAGTGAGGCGAATGGGCGCGCCCCCATCGTGAAAATATCCCGTAAAATCCCACCCACGCCAGTTGCTGCACCCTGGTAGGGCTCGATGTAGGAGGGATGATTGTGGCTTTCCATTTTGAATACTAAGGCCTGTTCATCCCCGATATCGACCACACCAGCGTTTTCGCCCGGACCACAAATTACCCATGGGGCTTCCGTTGGTAAGGTTTTGAGCCATCGTCGTGATGATTTATAAGAACAATGCTCACTCCACATTGCCGAGAATACGCCGAGTTCTGTGAAGTTAGGTGGACGACCGAGCAGCACATGTACACGCTCGAACTCATCGGCCGCGAGACCCATCTCTGCGGCGAGTTCCAGTGTGATGGCGGTCATGGTAACTGCATAACCAAGGATTTGAACAAGCGACGACCGTCGGTACAATTGTGCGCTTCATCCACTGCGCGTTCAGGATGTGGCATCATACCGAGTACGCGACGCGAGTTACTGAGAACCCCAGCGATTGATTTAATCGATCCATTCGGTGCACTCTCCGGAGAAACTTCTCCATTGTCCGTACAATAACGGAAAGCGATCCTGTCCTCTCCTTCGAGTTCTGCCAAGGTATCGTGGTCGGCGAAGTAATTACCTTCATTGTGGGCGATAGGCAGGGTTATGATGTCGTTAACGGCGAATTCAGACGTGAAAGGTGAATCGTTCGTTTCAACTCTGAGAGTTGTTGCATGACAAAGAAATTTAAGGTTGCTGTTGCGCATAAGGGCGCCAGGTAGCAGTCCGCGTTCCGTGAGCACCTGGAAACCATTACAGATCCCAAGCACGGCGACGCCCTTTGACGCAGCCGTCACGACTGCGTCCATGATTGGGGAATGAGCTGCCATTGCGCCAGCGCGCAAATAATCGCCATAGGAAAATCCGCCTGGTACTGCAATCAAATCGACCTTTGGTAAGGATCGTTCGCCATGCCAAACCATCTCAACCTGCATTCCATCACACTCCCGCAGCGAAACCGCGATATCGCGATCACAGTTTGAACCTGGGAAGACGATGACGGCAGCTCTCATGCGCAGAGCGCATGTCTGGTTGGCGGAATACACGTCATCCGTCGAGTTCGATCGAATAATCCTCGATCACCGTGTTGGCTAACAATTTTTTACACATATTCTCAAGCGCAGTGCGAGCGCGTTCCGGGTTTGATTCGGTAAGGTTAAGCTCTAATACTTTTCCTTGCCGCACCTCTTTTACGCCCTCGAAACCCAGCCTGGTTAACGCCTGTTCAGTCGCCTTGCCGCGGGGGTCAAACACTCCACGCTTGAGAGTTATATGAATTTTTGCTTTCAATTGGTGGGCTATTGCATCGTGCCCGGACCCTGCAGGTCGCGGGGTCCACCTTCAGGAAGAATACCAAGCCTGCGGGCAACTTCCTGGTACGCTTCCTCTACCCGATCAAGGTCGTGTCGGAAACGATCCTTGTCTAGCTTTTCGTTGGTTTTGATGTCCCAGAGCCGACAATTGTCAGGGCTGATTTCATCCGCGAGAACGACGCGTACTTCCTCACCTTCGTAAAGACGGCCAAACTCAAGCTTAAAGTCGATCAATTTAATTCCCAGAGCCAAGAAAAGGCCAGATAGGAAATCGTTGATACGAAGCGACATCGATAGCATTTCATCGAGTTCTTGAGGTGTCGCCCACTCAAACGCGGTGATGTGTTCCTCTATTACCATTGGATCCCCTAGTTCGTCAGACTTGTAATAATATTCAACAATCGAACGGGGTAGAGGTGTTCCTTCGGCAATCCCAAACCGGTTTGAGATAGAACCAGCGGCAACGTTGCGAACGACGACCTCAATCGGGATTATCTCCACCTCTTTGACTAACTGTTCACGCATGTTGAGGCGTCGGACAAAATGGGTGGGAATCCCAATCTCGCTTAAACGTGTCATCAAATATTCTGAAATACGGTTATTCAGGACGCCTTTGCCAGTTATAGTCCCCCGCTTCTTATTGTTAAAAGCAGTGGCGTCATCCTTGAAATGCTGCACCAACGTGCCGGGTTCGGGTCCTTCAAAAAGAACCTTCGCCTTACCCTCGTATATTTGTCTGCGCCGCGACATGGGTGCTTCTTTCGCGAGGGTGTCCGTGGAACCGTAAAAATTGACATCGCTATGATCCTGGGGACCACTCACGATAACGCTTTATTACCTCATATGTAGGTTCCAGACAACGCCACGCAAGTAGTTCTGAACCGTAATTCGTATTTTATTATAAATCCTTATTTTTTAATATATTGGCCCGCCAACAATCCACCGGATTTGGGTCAGTCCGATGAATTGAAGCCGGTTGGGTCCAAAGGATTGCATTATGCTAAACAGATCAGGAGTGCCATTCAGTGCTATTTGACGTTGATGATGACGCGCCTCGAGCGGATGACTGGTTCGTGCGGTATGTGATTGTGATCAGCTAACAATAACTGAAGCGTGTGGTTGCCAAGGCCCAAATCTAACGTTACTTCCGTCTGACCCCCTCCAAAGTGTCGATAATTGTCGTCGGCCGGGACCGGTTCGTCAAAAGGTGGCAAAGGAGCATCGATGATCAGATGATGGTGGCCGGTATTGGCCTTTTCCGTTCCCGCTGGCGCAACATCCATGCCCCGCAAGCCAAATTTTATTGTCACTGGTGATGACACTTGCTCGGCATCAACTGGGGTAATGATATACACTTCCGCACCATCACTTGACGCTGTGCGGCCATCGGCTAGTGCAATGGGTACCCCAATAAATCCACTGACCGCTAACATCGTTAGAAACGTGCTTATTCGTGTCAACATGTTATTCTCCTATCGAGCAACGTTCTTTTATGCTTGGTATTATCACAATCTCTAGTTGACGCGTCCAGAGCCTAATGGCGTTTCGATCACACGGTAGATTGCTTGCTTGCGGACTCTGGCTCAAGCGAGATTGGCCAATAATCTCCGCAACTTGGGTAACCCGACGCAAAGTTCCAGATTGGCAATTTATTTTTTTTTGCCAGGGCGGGTAGTGCGATAAGTGACCTGGATGAAGTGCCAAAGCCAAAATCCGTGACAATATTCATCGCTTCCGTTGGATCATCATTCTTTGCGTGGAAGCGACACGCGAGTAGCTCTTTCCATTCTGACCACTCATTGGCATCTGGATCGGGTTCAGACGATTTGGAAAATCGGGGTAGAAAAGTACGAAT
>JYMV01047323.1_pt1 | contig 15609 bp, 15 predicted proteins | sample 338911 | NCBI WGS metagenome assembly JYMV01 (sample SAMN03354496, study PRJNA234377) | hydrothermal vent metagenome | biome: Deep sea; feature: Hydrothermal plumes at the Eastern Lau Spreading Center, Western Pacific Ocean; material: Seawater | place: Tonga | collected 2009 | depth 2000 m m
TGGTAATACGCTTAGAGGATGGGCAATACCATCTGCGACTGATATTGCTTTTTCAATTGGTGTTTTGTCATTATTAGGTAAGCGAGTTCCAATTTCTTTAAAAATTTTTTTAATGGCTTTGGCAATAATTGATGACTTGGGTGCAATTATAATCATAGCCTTTTTTTATTCAACTGACCTTCAATACATGTATTTAACTTTAATGATAGGATCTTTTTTAGCTTTACTTATTATTAATAAATTTGGAGTGAAAAAATTCGCGCCCTATTTGTTAATAGGTCTCTTTCTCTGGTATTTTACGCATGAATCTGGAATTCATTCGACAATATCGGGAGTTGTCTTAGCTCTCACAATACCCCATCGAATTCATGAAAAAGACTTTTCACTATTGTTAAAATTGGAACACATTTTATCACCCTATGTTGCTTTTGGAATTATGCCTCTGTTTGCTTTAGCAAATGCCGGTGTTTCGCTTGAGGGGATATCAACGAATACGTTGATGGCCCCTGTTCCTTTGGGAATTTTATGTGGATTATTTTTTGGAAAACAGATCGGTGTATTTTTATTTTCTTACTTATCTATAAAATTGAAATTTGCAGAAATGCCTTCAAACTCAAATTGGATTAAACTTTATGGAGTTGGAATTTTAACAGGCATAGGATTCACTATGAGTCTTTTTGTTGGAAATTTAGCATTTATGGAGAACACACAACATATGGTTGGAGTTAAAATTGGAGTTTTATGTGGATCTTTATTATCTGCATTTGTTGGGTATTTTTTACTATTGATCACTACTAATAAAAAATAATACTTTAATAACCAACCCATCATCTAGAAAATTTATTAAAGCTTTAAAAAAACAAATCTAAAGTTAACTAAAAATTTTATAAACTTATTTTTAACCCATCATAAGCTGGGACTACATCTCTTGGAAGTATTTTAATGAGGTAATTATAATCTAGATCATGATTAAGATTGGTAAGTATTGTTTTTTTAGGTTTTAGTTTTTGATGGACTAAAAGCGATTCTTTTAAAGTAAAGTGACTAGGATGTTTTTTAAATTTTAGACAATCAATAATTAAATATTTTAAATTTTTAAATTCATCCATTTTTATTATTGACAAATCATTAGTATCGCTGATGTAAGCAGTTTTTTCAAAAATGTAAGCTAAACTATTTATCTTGCCATGTCTCACTTTAATCGATTTGAAAAAAACTTTTTCATTTGATTCACCTAATGAAAATTTCGATTTAATTATATTTGATTTAAAAATAGGCGGATAACTACCCGTTTTTTTAAATAAATAATCATGTCTTTTGTTGATCAATTTTATTGTATGTGTGTCTCCATATATATTTATTTTCTTCTTATGTCTCCAAAAAATGGGTCTTAGTTCAAACAACCCGTTAGTTTGATCAGCGTGTTCATGTGTCAAGATAACTGAAGATATATTTTTAATTTTATTTGATAATAATTGATATTTTAAATCAGGAGAAGTATCAATTAATATATAATTTGTACCTTTAATAATAATAGCCGAACTTCTGCTTCTTATATTTTTTTTATTATTTTTTTTACAATTTCCCCAAACACCATCGATCCTTGGAACACCTACTGAACTACCACAACCTAAAATTAGTAATTTTGCTTTCATATTAGGTTAAATTAAAAAGTTTCATAAAATTATTAGTTGTATTAATCACTATAGATTCATTTGGTAGTTTTTTTATTTGAGATAATTTTTCCACAGTATGGATTATATATGATGGTTCGTTATCTTTTCCTCTATATGGTAAAGGCGCCAAGTAAGGTGAATCCGTTTCAACTAAAAGATTTTCCATTGGAATTGAGGAGACTGTATCTGCAAGTTCGATCGATTTTTTAAAAGTAATAATACCACTTACTGAAATATAAAAATTTAGATCTATAAGCTTTTTTGCAAAATCTCTCGAACCGGTAAAACAATGTATTAATACTTTTAAATTAGAATTTTTGCTTTCGCTTTTTAATATTTCGTAAGTATCAACTTCCGCATTACGCGAATGAACAATAATTGGAATATTTAATTGGGAAGCTGCCGATATGTGTTCAATAAAACTTTTTTTTTGTATTTCTTTTTCACTATAATTATAATAAAAATCAAGTCCAGTCTCACCAATTCCAATAATTTTATTATGTTTATTTTTAATATTTAAAATAAACTTTGAATCTACTTGTGTATATTTTGCAGATTCATGGGGGTGAATACCAAAAGTTCCATAAATATTTTTATATTTCGTTATTATTAATTTAATTCTTTCAAAACTTTTTAATGTCGTACAAATCGTAAGCAAATACTTAACTTGATTGTATTCGGCTCTTTTAACTATATCATCTAATTGATCGTAAAGCTTTGGATAGTCTAGATGGCAATGTGAATCGGTAATCATCAAGTTGTTTTTTTAAACAATATATCTAATTTTTTGATCTTGATTTCATCATCTATTACATTTTTTCCATCTAAAAATGCCAAATTTCTCAATTTAGTATTTATATTTAATGCGTCTAAAACTTTTGACGATTTTTCAGGAATAATTGGGTTTAATAAAATAGAAATTTTAACAATTTGTTCCAATGCTATATGCAATATATTGTTCATTTTTTCAGTATTATTTTTTTTAAGTTTCCAAGGTTCTTCATCATTGATGTATTTGTTTGTTAAAAAACTTATATTTATTACTGATTTTATGTAATTATTTAAATTTTGCTTATCCATTTCATTTCTTAAATCTTTTGTTAGTTTTTTTGTTTGTTCCATTAATTTCTTATCCGAATCTGATATATTTTTCCTTTTGCTAACTTTATTTCCGCAATTATTTTTTATAAAAGAGAAAACTCTCTGACATAAATTTCCATAGTTGTTAGCTAAATCACTGTTAATACAATTTTCAAGATTTTTTAGAGAAATACTTCCATCAGATCCATGAGGCACCTCTTTCATTAAATAATATCGGAGTTCATCAATGCCATAAGTTTTAATTATTTCTAATGGGTTTAAAATATTGCCCCTGGATTTGGACATCTTTTTTTCACCAGACAATATCCAACCATGACTGAAAATTCTAGTTGGTGGTTCTACATCAGCAGCAAGTAAAAATGCTGGCCAGTAAATTGCATGAAATCTTAAAATATCTTTTCCAATAACGTGCAAGGATGCCGGCCAAAAATTTTTATATAACTTATCATTAGTATTAGGAAAATTGAGAGCACTTAAATAATTTATTAAGGCATCTAACCAAACATAAATAACATGTTTATTGTTGTTAGGCACCTTAATGCCCCAAGTAAATGAAGTTCTACTTACCGATAAATCTTTAAGACCACTTTTTACAAAATTAATGACTTCATTTCTTCTGGAAATAGGGAGTATGAATTTTTCATTTTTATCATAAAACTCTAATAGTTTTTTTTCCCAAGTTGATAACTTAAAAAAAAAAGAATCTTCTTCAACCCACTCTACAGTTGAACCAGAAAAAGTTGAAAATTTTTTTTTGTTTTTTTCTATAATTTCATCAGAGTTATAATAGGCTTCATCAGAAACAGAATACCACCCTTTATATTTTGATAAATAAATATCACCTGATTTGACTAGCCTATTCCATATATCATTAACAGATTTGTAATGCCTTTTTTCTGTCGTTCTAATGAAATCATCGTTAGATAAATTTAATTTTTTTGTTAAGTCTTTAAATATCTTAGAAATTTTATTGCAGTAAGTTAAAGGATCTAAATTATTTTTTTCAGCAGCTCTTTGAATCTTCAGGCCGTGCTCATCTGTTCCTGTTAAAAAATGGACTTTGTAATTATCATTTCGCTTAAATCTAGCAAAAACATCGGCGAGAATGCTTGAATAGGCATGCCCCATATGGGGTTTCCCTGAAGGATAATAAATTGGTGTAGTAATATAAAAATTTTTATGAATCATTTTTTGAGCATTCCTTGTAATGAAATAAACAGATTATTTTTATCTAAATTAAATTTTTTCACGTCATTAATTTGTTTTAGTATCTTAAATTTGTGATAAAAATAAATGTGCAATTTTTTATTATTCTTTAAAGACAATTCATTATAGAAAAGTTCTATCATCAAAGAAATAAAAGTTAATAATTGAGAGTCTTTTTTCTGTCTGTATTTATCAATTAAATAAGAAATACAAGATAATTTATCTTTAGCATAATCAACATTGCTTTCACTTAAAATCTCTAAATATTTTAAAACATTTCCTGGTGTATCAAAATAAAAATTATCATTAATTTCATCTATGCTAAAATTATTCCTATACTGTTTAATAATGTTTTTTAAAATACTTTTTCTTTCAGATAAGGTGAAAAAGAATTTAAATTGAATACAACGAGATTTTATAGTGTCCAAAATTCTATTTGAGCTATTATGAATAATAAAGAAAAATGTATTAGCATTATGTTCTTCCAGAACTTTAAGTAATGCATTAGATGAATTAATGTTTAAATATTCTGCATTATCTATCATTACAATTTTAATATTTGAATTATAAGTTGTCTTGTTTAGAAATTTCAAAATATTTCTTACATTATCAATTTTAATATTTTCCTCATGAGAATTATTTTCAAGCAAAAAAAAATTTGGATGTATATAATTACATAAACTTTTGTAACTTTTGTTATCTGGATTAATAGTAAAATTATTAACAGAATATTTGTCTTGTTCTTTATATGAAAATAAATAATTGATAAAGTGATAAGCAAAGGTAGCCTTTCCATAACCTCTTGGCCCGCTTAATAAAATTGTATTTGGTAATTTATTTTTATGAAAAAGTTTAATAAACGAATTAAAGTAATCATCATAACCAAAAAGCTGTAATTGATTTTTTGGAGATAAAATTTCTACATTTTCAGTATTAATCTTCATTTAGACAAAACCTGAATAAACTTATTTAATATGATTTTTTCCGTTTCCTCAGAATCTTTTGAATTATCCAAAACAAAATATCTTGTTTTATTCTTCTTCGCTATTTTAATAAAAGCTTTTTGAGCTTTAATATAAAAGTATTTAGAAAATTTATCATACCTATTCTTCTTTTTTCTTTTTTTTAATCTTTCCAGAGCCTTCGATATATTAACTTTCAGTATAAAAGTCAGATCAGGTCTTATACTTCCTAAAATATATTTATGAACTGAATCAACCAGAGCTTTGCTCACTCCTTTGCCATAAACTTGATAAGCTAATGTAGAATCGATAAATCGATCACATATAATAATTTTTTTTTTAGAAATTGCCGGTTTTATTTTATTTTCTATGTGTTCACTTCTTGCAGCTAGATAAAGTAAAGTATCTGTATATTTGTTAAATCTTATTTTAGAATGTAGATAAAAATAATCCTCAAGTATAATTTTTCTTATTTTTTCGGCACCTCTTGTGCCCCCTGGCTCTCTTGTAAGTATTACAGGAATTCTCCTTTTTTTAATACTTTTGTACAATTTTTTGCTTTGATAAGATTTTCCTGAGCCTTCAATTCCTTCAAACGTAACAAAAAGGGGTTTTTTTTTATACATCTCCCCAAACCAAGTAATTCAATGATTTGAATATTCTTGAAAAAATATTTGATTTTTCTATATCTTCAGCTGCCAAAATATTAATTTGCTTTTTTAACTCATCAGAGACATATACATTTAATAATCCTAAAGTGTCACCTTTTTTAATGGGTGCTGGAATTGGTCCTTCATACTCAAATACTACTTTGATAATTTTTTTCTTTCTTTTAGGAATTGTTAAATATACATCTTCTGACGGAAGTATTTCGACTTTACTTTTTTTTCCTAACCAAACGTTTAAACTGGTCATAATTTCGTCTTTTTTAGCAATTTGAATAGTATCAAACTTCCTTAATCCCCAGTTCAATAATTTCATGGACTCTCTTGATCTAGAATTTTTCGTTTTAAATCCACTAGCAACAGCAGTCATTCTTCTTTTCCCACTTTTTATTGAAGATGCTAAAGAATATTTTTCTACAGTTAAAAATCCTGTTTTTATTCCATCTACTCCAACATCTTTATATAACAAAGGATTTCTATTTCCTTGAGTGATAGGATCTCCTCCCGTTCTATCCCAGGTAAAGGAAGTTTCTTTAAAATAAGAATAATATTCAGGATAATTTTGGATCATATATCGTGACATCTTTAAGATATCCCTAACCGTTGAATAATTACTCACATCATTAATACCTGATGAATTATTGAAATTAGTATTTTCTAAACCAATTTCTTCTGCTTTTTCATTCATTAACATAACAAAGTCCTTTTCAGTACCAGACAAACCTTCGGCTAAAGCAACACAAGCGTCATTGCCTGATATTATAATTATTCCTTTAAGCAAATCTTCAACTGATACTTGATCATTCAACATTATAAACATTGATGAGTAACCACTTTGAGATAATCTCCATGCTTTTTCTGATACTGTTATCATTTCATCCAAAGATGTTTCTCCCTTTTTTAACAAATCAAAAGTAACAATTGCTGTCATTATTTTGGTCATAGATGCAGGATAAATTTTATCATCTGCATTTTTTTCGTAAAGAATTTTACCAGAAAGATGATCTTGTAAAATTACGTAATTCGCATCAACTTCTATTTGTGAGTAGGATTTTTGTTGAAATAATAAAAAAATTAAAATAATAAAAAAAATTTTAAAAAGTTTCATTTTATTCTCTATATATGTTTAAGTTTTCAAAACCTAATTTATTTAAACTAATATAAGTAGTTTTTAAAGCATTAAAATTTTTAAAAGGTCCCGCAAAAAGTCTATATTTTTTATCATTAATTTTTTTTACTGAAATATTATTAATTTTAGTTTTTTTAACTAACTCTTTCATTAAATTATTTGCTGAATCTTCGTAATAAAAATCAGATACGACTAATATAAAATTACTTTTTTTATTTGATTTTTTTTTGGCTTTAACTTCTACCTTTGTCAAATCATCCATTTTAACTTCATTAACTGGAAGTATTTCGGCAACTTTTTTTTCCTCTTCAAACATATTAGTTTTTTTAGCAATGAAAGTTTTATTTTTCTTAACTTCAACGACTTCTACAAATGGATTATCAAGATCTAATTCTAAGATTGAGGCAATTTTCTCACTAACAACGATAGTAAAAATTTTTGGGTAATTAGCTTTTTTATAAATTTTAGTTTCTATGACTTTTGAATTAGCAGGATTAATAATTTTTATTGGAGTATTTGTTTTTAATAAGCTGTGCATTACCTTTATATCATCATTGTTAATCTTTTTATTTACTACCTTTTGCAAATAAAGATTATCTTCATAAATTAATGCAAATCCACTTGATGAATAATACTGTCTCTCCTTTTTTTTCATGCCGTCTTTTACGTTATAGTCAGCACACGAATATAGAGTGATAATACAAACAAAAGTTGAAATTATTCTTTTTAAATTCATATTCTTATCATATTCGCTAAAGTACAAACACTAATACCGAATCTTAGAGATCTATTCCATTTTAATATTTTTTCGTAATTTTTGAAAACTAAAAAAGCTGGACTACCTGGTTTACCATCAGGTAAAATTAGCGCCGCTTTAAGGTCGGTTTTTAATTCAGTTCCATCAAAATTAATAACACCTTTTTTTTTCCATTTTTTAATTTTAAGTCTATTAGAGATTGTTCTGGCTGATAAATTTATGTATTTATCTTTTATATTATTTGTCAACTTAACCCTAAAGAAACATGGCTGTCCCTTCTTCCAACCAATACTATTAATATAATTTGCAGCAGACGCTAAAGAGTCATCAAGCGAAGATTTTAATTCAATTTTATTATTATTATCATAATCAATTGCATAGCGTTTAATAGAAGAAGGCATAAATTGAAAATTTCCATAAGCGCCCGCCCAGGAACCATAAAGTGTGTTTGGATTTATTAGCTTATCATCAATTAATTGTAATAGAGTAAGTAGTTGTGATGAAAAAAAATCTCTTCTGCGCTTATCATAACTTAATGTTGCTAAAGAAGAAATTATGTCCATTTTTCCAACATGTTTACCAAAGTTAGTTTCTATCCCCCACAATGCAAGCAAAATTTCTTTTTCTACGAAAAATTTATTTTCCACATCAACAAATAGTATTTTATTTTCTTTTAATAATTTTCTTGCGGTTCTAACTCTTGTAATGTTAGCTCTTTTGTCAACATATGTTTTTGTATCTTCAAAAAATTCTGGTTGTTTTCTATCGTATTTAATTACTTGTTCTAAAAATTTTACATTCTTGAATGCGATATCTATAGTTTTCTGTGACACGCCTTTTACTAAGGCAGATTTTTTATACGATGAAAGCCACGTTTCAAAATTTTCTTCAGCATTGATTTTAAAAGAAAAACCAACAACTAAAATTTGGAACATTAGAAAAAAGGTTAAAATTTTATAGATTGTTGACATGAACTTTTTTATCATAAGTACTTAAATTTAACTATTGATTCTTTTCCATGCCATACGTCTAGCAACTAAATCAGTCGATTCATTATTTTTTTTACTTTCTTGAAGAACAGGTTTAAGACGATCGGCAATTTTTTCCAAATACTTTTCTAATAAATTCTCAGTATTATTTATTTCACACGCAATTGCTATTACCCCACCAGAATTAACAAGGTAATCGGGTGAATATACAATTTCATTTTTTAGTAACCATTCAGCTATTGTTGTATTCTCAAGTTGATTATTTGCTGCACCGGCTATTGCTTTACATTTAAGTTGATGCTGATTTGATCGGTTAATAGCTCCACCTAAAGCACAGGGTGAAATAATATCACAATTAGTTTTAAATAAATCTTCCGGTTTTACTTCAACTAAATCAATTTCTTTTTTCAACTTTTTAATAAGTTCATAATTTATGCTTGCTGCTGTGATTTTAGCTCCTGCCTTAGCCAATAAGATCGCTAGCTTTCCGCCCACCTTTCCAACGCCGCTAATTGAAATGTGAACATTTTTTAAATCGTTACTATTATTAATAAAATCGTTTGTTAATTTTATTGCGTGAAACAAACCTCTCGAAGTGGGTCCCGAAGTTTCAACATTGATTCCATAAACATATTTTGTCGCTTTAGAGCACTCAACTAAATCTTCCTTAAAAGTATTAACGTCACCTGCTGTTAAGTATTTGCCCTTTAAAAACTCGACAAGTTCTCCATAGCTTTGGTAGAGTTCAGGTGTTTTTTTTACATTTTTTAAATTTAATGCTGCCTTGCCACCACCAAAATTTATACCGCAAATACTATTTTTCAGAGTCATAGCCTCTGAAAGTCTCAGCGCATCTCTTTTTTGATCTTCAAAACTACTATATTCCCAAGATCGGACACCACCAAGGGCAGGTCCCAGTTTTGTATTATGGATTACTATTATACAATCAAGTTTAGTAGTTTCATTTGTTGCATGAATTACTCTTTCATAACCCTTGGCCTTAATATCTTCTATTTTTAATGGCATTTGGAGTTTAAATTAAACATATTAAATTTTTAAAATAAAGTTGTAATTTTATTTACTAAAATATATTAAAGTCTTATTCCATATAACTTGGAAGGGTGGCTGAGCGGTTAAAAGCACTGGTCTTGAAAACCAGCAATGGGGCAACTCATTCGTGGGTTCGAATCCCACCCCTTCCGCCATAAAATTATAATTTAAAATTTTTGAGCATTATTGTTACTTTTGTTTTTGGAATAAGCTTGTCAGAATTCTTTTCAAAATACCATTTATATATAACTTCATCTTCAATAAATAATAATTTTGTCAAATCTTTAAGTTCAGCAACGTTCAGTTCATCAATATATTTTTTAACAAAATTACCTAACAGTAAATCCATCTCTTTTGTTCCTCTATGCATAGATCTGTAGATAATTTGTTTCTTTAAAATTTCTTTATTTGTCATCATCGAACAAAATTTATTATATATTATAAAGCAATGAATCAGTCAAAAATACACAATTTCCTAATTCAGAATGTATCTGCTTTGGATGGTGTGGGTATAAAAATAAATAAACTATTAAAAAAAAAGAAAATTGAAAAAATATCTGACTTACTATGGAATCTTCCTCAGGGTTTTACAGATCGATCAAATGTGCAAACGCTTGATAAACTTGAAATAGGAAAAATAACTACGATAAAAGTTAAAGTTACGAAATATAACTTTCCACGAATAAGAAATCTTCCTAACAAAGTAACATGTGAAGATAAAATGGGCAAAATAGATATTGTTTTTTTTAATAGCAGAGAAGGATACATAAGAAAAATTCTTCCCTTAAATTCATTGGTAATAATTAGTGGTAAAATTAATTATTATAGAAAAAAATACCAAATCACAAATCCCACATATGTAGTACCTATTGATATGGAGAATTATGTAAATAAAATAATTCCAAAATATTCATTAACTGAAGGATTGACTGAAAAAGTATATAGAAAATTGATAGAAAAGGTATTAAAAAATATTACCGATTTAACGGAATGGCATAATGAAGAAATACTAAAAAAAATTGGTAATGTTAGCTGGTCTGAGTCCATAATTTATATTCATAAAAATAAGGAAAATGATCTTAATTCAAAGTTCTATAAAAGATTGGCTTATGATGAAATTTTAGCTAACCTATTAGTCTTATCTCAAGTAAGAAAAAGGGTAAAAAAATTCAAAAAAAAAAACAAAAAGTTTGATGATTACTTATCAAAAAAAATTGCCAAGAATTTCATCTTTTCTTTAACAGCCAACCAAGCAAAAATTATTGAGGAAATTAACAAAGATCTAAAATCCAATTTTAAAATGTTTAGACTTTTACAAGGAGATGTGGGAAGTGGAAAAACAATAGTTTCATTAATAGCTGCATCAAATGCAATTAGGTCTAATTGTCAGGTAGCATTAATGGCTCCCACGGAAATTCTTGCTAAACAACATTATAATCTTGCTAAGAAAATATTTAAATCAACTGGTGTTACTATTGAATTTTTAACTGGTAAATCTGATACAAAAGAAAAAAAATTAATTCAAGAAAATTTAATAAATGGAAAAATAAAATTTTTAATTGGAACTCATGCCTTATTTCAAAAAAATATTTTTTTTAGTAATTTAGGATTAATTATTATAGACGAACAGCACAAATTCGGTGTAAAGCAAAGAATAGAGCTTTCGAATAAGGGTGGTAGAGATTGTGATATACTTTTAATGTCTGCCACTCCTATTCCACGTACGCTAGTTTTAGCTATTTATGGAGACATGGATGTTTCTAGACTTATAGAAAAACCCATGTACAGAAAAAGTGTTATTACTCTAAGCAAACCAGAAGAAAAAATTGATGAAATTTTAGTTTTTATAAAAAAACAAATTAAAAATGGAAATCAAGTTTTTTGGGTTTGTCCACTAATTGAAGAGTCAAAAAAATTAGATTATTCGGCGGCTGTAAAAAAATATAATTATTTATCGAAAACATTTGCTAAAAAAGTTGGTTTAATTCATGGTAATTTACAAAAAGACGAAAAAGATAAAGTTTTAAATAATTTTTTAAGAAAATCGATCGACATATTAGTATCAACAACTGTAATTGAAGTGGGTATTGATTTTCCAGACGCAAGCGTAATAGTTATTGAAAATTCCAATAAATTTGGTCTTTCTCAACTTCATCAACTAAGAGGTCGGGTTGGTAGAGGAGCTGTTCAAAGCACTTGTATTTTACTTTATAAAAAAAATTTAAGTGGAAATGCAAAAAAAAGAATCCAAATATTAAAGTCATCAAATGACGGTTTTTTTATTGCCGAAGAAGATATGAAATTAAGAGGATTTGGTGATATACTAGGCTATCAACAAAGTGGGATTAAAGATTTTAAGTTGGCTGACCCCATCCAACATGAAGATCTTTTTAAAATAGCGGAACGAAATATAAAAGATATTGAACATGATGAAAGTAGTTTTAAAAAATATTATTTTTTGCTCAAATTATTTGATAAGGCAGATATATTAAATCAAATAAATTAAAAAAGATTAATTTGGATTTGACGTTCCTGCGGATATAATAAATTTTGATGCTTCTTCAAAAGTTAAATCAAGATAAATTACTTCGTCTTTAGGAAACATAAGTAAAAACCCACTTGTTGGATTTGGAGTAGTCGGCACAAAAACATTTATTAAATTTTTTTTTGTTTTATTGCTCATCTCACCAAAATTTTCTTTCGTTGCAAATCCGACTGCCCAGGTACCTTTTCTTGGATACTCAACTAAAACAACATTTTTTTGACTTTTGTCTGTTTTTGTAAATGTTTCAGTCATTTGTACAATTGCTGAATAAAAAGTTCTTAGAATAGGTATTCTCTTTAAAGCGTTATTAAATATATCTAACATTTTTTTTCCAATGAATGATAATGATAACCAACCAATTAACGTAATTAAAATTATTGACGTGACTATTTCAACTCCAGGAATGTTATATGGCAAATAATGATTTGGATTTATTTCTTTGGGCAAAATTTTTGATGAAATTGATACTAAAAAAAGCGTTAGGTAAATAGTCATACCTATAGGTATTAAAACAACCACTCCTGCAATAAAATAATTCCTAATTCTCGTAAAAATACTTCTTTTTTTTTCTGCTTTTGCCATTAAAATACCTATTTAATAATGAGTAAAGTTAATAACATAAATAGAAGAAAATTTCTTGAAATATTTGGTGGTTGTACCTGTTCATTAATAATTTCTGCTTGTACAACTGCACCAATAACAGAAAGAAAACAATTAAGATTATTACCAGAAAGTTCTTTAAACAGACAAGCTGCACAAATATACGAAAATGTAAAAAGAAAAACAAAATTAAGCGACGATAAAAAGCAACTTCAGGAAATTAAAGAAATAGGATCTAAAATTGAGGAATCTGTAAGTGCATATTTTAATTCAATAAATGCAAAAGATCCTACTTATAATTTTCAATGGGAATATATTCTTGTTGATGATGACAAGATAAAAAATGCTTGGTGCATGCCTGGAGGTAAAATTGCAATTTACACCGGTATACTTAAGATTACCAAGAATAAAGATGGTTTGGCTGCCGTAATGGGTCATGAAATTGCACATGCCGTAGCTAAACATTCAATTGAAAGAGCAAGTCGAGCCTTAGTTTTAAACGTTGGAACTGCTGCATTAGATATATTTACTGGAGGAGCTATTTCTAACACTCGAAGAACTACCGGGGTTGATGTTGCTGGAATGTTAAGAAGGTTTGGTATTGATAATCCTTTTGGAAGAAAACAGGAAAGCGAAGCCGACTATTTAGGTTTAATTTTTTCATCTCTTGCAGGATTTGATATTAGAGAATCAGTAAAAGTTTGGGAAAGAATGAAGGAGGCACACAAAGGTCAGGAGCCACCCGAATGGATGAGCACACATCCTTCAAGCGCAAAAAGAATAGAGTCTTTAAAAAATTGGATACCAGAAATTATTATAAATTATCCTCCTTTAAAGAAAATTTCTTAGAATACCAATATGATAAATACCAATTATGAGTTATGAAATTTTTTAGTTATTTCAGCAAATTTCGAATTAAGAGTTTTTAAATTATAATTCTTACTAACTACATATTCATCGATAGCTTTCCTTACTCCAGGTACATAAGACATGAAACACCCCTATTTCTAAAAAATTCTTAGTTTTACTTTTTCGATATGATTTAAAAGAAAATCTCCATCTTTCTTGTTTTTTAAGCTTGTTTTCTCCAATATTTTTTAAATTTTATTTTCATAAAATTCTAGTAAAAAACAATAACACGTCACAACTAATCTTGCTACTTAGAAAGATAATATGATAGTTTGACAATAATAAAAATCAATATTTATTGAAAGAGAGCGTAATAATTTAAAAGTTCAGATATCATAATATATAAATGCAAAATAATTTTTTTAAAAATGTTATTCAGAAAATTCAACTTTAAAAAACAAGAGAAAATATTTTACTTAATATTTTTATTACTTTTTTCAATTTCTTTTAATCAATACTATGGAAATTTGGGAGTTTGTCCTATTGATAGTTTTTGGTTCTTTAATTCAGGATATGATGTTTTAAATGGTCACTATCCTTTTAAAGATTATTGGACAATAGCAGGACCGTTTATTACTTATACTCAAGCTCTCCTTTTTAAAATATTTGGTGTTTCGTGGTTCAGTTATGTCTTCCACGCTTCTATATATAATTTTTTAATTTCTATAGCTACTTTTTATACGTTTTATAAATTGAAACTAAATGTACGTTATTGTTTTTTCTATGCTTTATTAGTTTCAATTTTAGCTTATCCCTCTGCAGGAACTCCATTTGTTGATCAGCATGCTTCTATTATTTCCATAATTTCAATATTTTGCTTCATTTTAGCTTTAAAAACTAATTCGAAAATCTATTGGTTTTTCTTACCTATTTTTTTTCTAATAGCATTTTTATCAAAGCAAACACCAACAGGATATATTTTTTTAATAATAGGATTTTTATCTATTATTTATTTCATTTTCAATTTTAATATTAATAAAATTATTTATGGGATATTGGGATCAATAACTATTATCTCTGTTTTCTTAATAACTTTATTTGCTAGTAAAATCTCATTAATATCTTTTTATGATCAATATATTTCATTTCCATTATCGATAGGTAAAGTTAGATACGAATATTTTCTTTTTCCGTTAGAATTTTCAAGAATAGTTTTGCGATTTAAACTAATTCACTTATCATCTATCATTCTTATAATTGTAAGTATTAAAAATATAATTCATAATTTAAAATATTTTAAAAGTAATGAATTTTTAATTACATTATCATTAATAGGTTCTTCATATGCCTTAATTGCTCACCAGCTAATGACAATTAATGGAATATTTATATTTTTTATCATTCCCATTTTAGCTGGTTTTTCACATATTTATTACTTAAAACATTTTAAAAATAAGAAATATATTTTATATTTTTTAATATTTTTAACTTTTTTCTCAACTGCATATTATGGATACAAATATATCCACAAAAGAGATTTTATGGATTTAAGAAAAGCTAATATGGAGAATGCTATAGATGCAAAAATATTGCATAATAAATTACGTGGACTAAAGTGGATATCTTGCTTGAAACCAGATAATCCAAAAAAAGAAATATCACAGCTCTTAGAAGCAATTGATATTATTAAGAATGACGGAAGAAATAAAAGTATAATAACTGATTATCAATTCATATCAGTAATTTTATCGTCATACGATTTTTCGCCTAGTCAATCTTGGTTTATTAACCACGTTGTTCATCAAAAAAAAGAGTCAAAATATTTTAAAAAATATAAACAGTTGTTTATTAATCAACTTAAAGAAAACAAAATTGAAATAGCGTATGTAATTAAACCCCTTTGGCAAAGTAATGAAGTTTTTGAAGAAGGGTTAAGTAAAAATTGTATGAAAAAAATGAGAATAACTGAGATATTAGATGGTTATTTATTACAACCATGTGAAGAGTTAAAAAATTAAATCTAATTAAATATAAAATATTCTTTATAAGTCAAGTATTATGTATTCGTTTTAATGATGAA
>JYMV01025765.1_pt1 | contig 15608 bp, 10 predicted proteins | sample 338911 | NCBI WGS metagenome assembly JYMV01 (sample SAMN03354496, study PRJNA234377) | hydrothermal vent metagenome | biome: Deep sea; feature: Hydrothermal plumes at the Eastern Lau Spreading Center, Western Pacific Ocean; material: Seawater | place: Tonga | collected 2009 | depth 2000 m m
CTGGATACGAATCTTATTCGCCTGCAATGTTATGAAGGTTTGGATGTTCACAATGCGATTTATGAGTGGAATTATTCCCGACAGATATTGCAAATACGCATGTTGGAAGCGGAGGGTCAAAAGGATAAGGAGGAAATTTCAAAAGAAATTTTCGATTCGGAATTTTTAATTAAGCGCCCCCTGTATCAGGCCATCGATCATGATGGTGATAATCCTCCTGTTTTGCTTATTGATGAATTGGACCGTGCGGATGAGGAATTTGAAGCATTTTTACTGGAGATCCTCTCTGATTTTCAAATTTCGATTCCTGAAATAGGAACAATAAAGACCGACAAACCACCGGTGGTCGTGATCACCTCTAACCGCACCCGGGAAATCCACGACGCCCTTAAGCGGCGTTGTCTTTACCATTGGATTGAATACCCATCTGCGGAGCAGGAATTAGAAATTGTGAAGCGAAAAATCCCTGAAGTCAATGATGCGTTAGGGAAACAGGTGGTTGCCTTTGTACAAGCTGTTCGGCAAAAGGATTTTTATAAACTACCCGGTATTGCTGAAACACTTGACTGGGCCAATGCGCTGATGAAATTGGGGACGACGGAACTTTCAACTGAGATCACTTCCGACACATTGGGTACCCTCCTAAAATATCAGGATGATATTGAAAAAATGGATAGAGACACCACCCATGGATTGGTTCAGCGCGCTTTTACTGAAGCAGACCTAATTTCTACATAACTAGCCCTTAGTGTCTACGATGATACAATCCAGGTTGCATGATGCTATCACTGTTTTCGGCCGATTCCTGAGACAGGCTGGCTGCCATGTTGGCACAGGTGAAATCATGAGTGCCGTTGAAGCCAGTTCAAAAATCGATCCATCCAACCGGGAAGACTTCCGCCAGGCACTAAAAGCCTGTTTTATCACAAATCATAAAATGATTCCACTTTTTGATCAATTATTTGATCTTTATTGGCGGAATCCGGACAGGATCGAGAATGTTTCCGAAATACTGAGAAAATTATATGAATCCCGATTAAGCCTGGCGGAATTGGCCAGCATGAAAGATCAAGTAAAAGAACTTTATAGTAAGCGGGTTGAAGCATTCAAAGAAAAAAAAGGTGATGAAGATGGTGAAGAAAAACAATTTGATGTATTTCTCTATAGCCCACAAGAAATTTTAAGGAAAAAGCGGTTTGATGCCTATACCAATGATGAATACGAAGAAGCCAAGAAGTTCATTACCAGGTGGAAGTGGGAATTTGGGGAAAAAAAACTGCGCCGCCTTCAGAAAGGACGAAAACCCTATCGCCTTGATATTCGTAATACCATCCGCAATAATATTTTCCCCGCCCAGGATTTCATTGAACTCGATTGGAAGAAGAGAAAAACCAAACAAAGACCGTTGGTGGTGCTTACCGATATCAGCGGTTCAATGGATCATTATTCGCGGATCTTACTGCATTTTATATTTACCGTGCATTCAATCAATAAACATCTGGAAGCATTCACCTTTGGTACCCGTTTGTCCCGGATCACCCACTACCTGCGGAAAAAAGATGCCAATGATGCTTTGGAATTGATCAATGAATCGGTGAAAGATTGGTCCGGTGGAACAAAAATAGGTGAAACATTGGAAACCTTTAACCACATGTGGGCTCGGAGGGTGCTCAGTGGCGGTGCGGTTGTTCTCATTATTAGTGATGGCTGGGATACCGGCAATATTGAATTGTTAAGCAAAGAATCGGGCAGGCTGCACCGCAGCTGTCATCGATTGATCTGGCTAAACCCGAATCTTGGTTATGAGGATTTTCAACCCCTAACTCAGGGCATACAGGCAATTTTACCCCATGTGGATGACTTTTTACCGATCCATAATTTGAATAGTCTGATAGATCTAGTAAATATTCTTTCCAATTTAGATAAACGACACACATTCAAAGCAATGGCATGATTATTTCCGCTACGATTCTTGCTGCTGGAGGGTCATCACGTATGGGGGATGAAAATAAACTGTTGCTACCTTTCAATGGAGATATGGTTATTCATCAAATTTGCCATACGGTTCTTAATTCAGGATTGAAACCAGTGATCGTGGTCACAGGATTTCAGCATAGGGCAGTTGAACCAGCTTTGCCAGAATCGATAGACCAAATAGCGTACAACCCCAATTGGGAACAGGGTATGGCTGGATCCATTTATACGGGGATGTCATTGTTGCCAGATACTGTTGATGGTAATATGATAGTTTTAGGTGATATGCCTCTTTTAACGACACACACACTCAATCGATTAATAGAAAAATTTTGTGCCAATGAAGGTAAACAGATCATTTACCCTGTTTATTCAGGACAACAGGCAAACCCGGTTATCTTCCCAAGGAAATATTTCAGTGAAATACTTTCATCTACAGGGGATAGGGGCTGTAAAAAAATACTTAAACAATATCCTGATGATGCTATCGGAATTTCAATAGATTCTGAGGAGGTCATTCTTGATTGCGATACCAAGGATGACTATTTTCGAATCTTAGCGAAAAATTGAAACGATGTCTAAACATAAAGATCTTATCCAAAAGATGGCGAACCTTGAATCTGCAGAAGAACCCTATGCAATTGCTTCAGTTTTTAATATACATGGTTCTTCATCAGGCAAAGTGGGTGACAAGGCTTTATTTGATGATAGGGGCAACCGTATTATCGGGTATATTGGTGGCGGTTGTATTGAGAATCGTGTTGCAGCCACAGCAAAAGAAACTTTAGTAGACGGAGTACCCAGAACTGTAGATATTGACCTGGATAGTGATGAAATGAATATGGGTATTCCATGTGGAGGATATATGTCAGTAATCGTAGAACCCCAAATGGTTAATCCAACATTGCTCATTCGGGGTATGGGACGCGTGGTGGAGGTTTTATGCCAAATGGCCAGCGTGCTGAAATTCAAAGTTGTAGTACAAACAGATGAGAACGAAAAAGATCGTTATCCCGAAGCAGATGAGATCATTACGGAACCATTGGAATTGGAAGATATAGATTTTAAAGTGGATTACTTCATTTTGGCTACGCATCATCGTAACGATGATAAGATTACCTTTGATGCCCTGAGAAAAGGCATTTCCTATGTGGGTGTGGTTGCAAGTGCTAAAAAAACGGGAATTATCAAAAGTTATTTAGTTGAAAATGGAATTTCGGCAGAAGAGCTTGATAATTTCTATGCACCCACAGGGCTGGACCTCAAAGCACAAACCCCGGAACAGATTGCCCTGAGTATTCTATCTGAAATGGTAATGTTAGGCAATAAGGGTAGCGGTGTACAAATGAGGACACTGGTTCCTGATGAGATGGCTGAAGACATATCATAAGTGGCAGTTTGCTAGCTGCCCTTGATTGACAAATACAATCTATGAATAAGCTGGTCTATTTAGATAACCAAGCCACAACGCCCCTGGACCCTGACGTCCTTATGGCTATGCTGCCCTATTTCAGGGATAAATTTGGAAATGCCGCTAGTGTGCACCATGCTTTTGGTAGGGAAGGGAAGGAAGCTGTGGAGAGCTCCCGAAAACTTCTAGCGGAAAGTATTCAGGGACGTTCCAGAGATATCATTTTTACCAGCGGTGCTACGGAATCCATTAACCTGGCTATCAAGGGAGTTTGCAAAAAGTACCAGAACAAAGGTCAGCACATTGTTACTCAAAATACAGAGCATAAAGCAGTTCTGGATACCTGTGCTGCCATGGAGCAAGCAGGTTGGCGAGTAACCTATCTGCCTGTGGATTCAGATGGATTTGTGAATCCACAGTCTGTTTTTAACGCCATTGGAAAAGATACCGTACTGGTTGCGGTCATGCATGCCAATAATGAAATTGGGACCATTCAGCCTGTGGCGAAGATCGGCGCAATTTGTAGTCAGGAAAATGTATTCTTCATGGTAGATGCCAGCCAATCTTTTGGGAAACTGGAGATCAACGTGAACGAAATGTGCATCGACCTATTGGCAGCAACAGCGCATAAGATATACGGTCCAAAAGGGATCGGGCTATTGTATGTTCGACAGAAGGATCCCAAAGTAAAACTTGAAATGCAGATGGAGGGCGGCGGGCATGAACGGGGCTTTCGTTCCGGGACATTGGCTGTGCCTCAGATAGTTGGCTTTGGAAAAGCGGTCGAACTTTGCCTAGAGGTAAAAAAGGAGGAAAACCAGCGCTTGGCGACTCTTCGAGACTTAATGTTTAAATCGATCCAGGATGCACACCCGGAAGTGATATGCAATGGCAGCCAAGAACAGCGGCTGACGCATAATATGAATCTCTGTTTTCCTGGTCTCGAGGCAGAATCCCTGATCATGAAAATGAAGGGTGTCGCATGTTCAACAGGATCAGCCTGCAGCAGTGCCAATTTGGAGCCATCTCATGTAATGAAAGCGATCGGGAGAGATACAGAAATGGCCCATTCTTCCATAAGATTTAGCTTGGGAAGATTCAATACAGAGGATGAAATTCATTTTGCGATTGATGAAATAATTCATGCCATTTCTGATCTAAAAAAGAAATCGTTGAGATATCAGCCTATAAATAATTAATCGGGAGAATTTTAATGCCCACGAATATTTTTAATCCAACTGAAGAATGGTCAGCCAACGCTCATGTCCCGTCCCTTGACCTATACCGCGAACGTTACCAAAAATCCATCGCAGACCCGGAAGCGTTCTGGTCAAACGTCGCACAAAGGCTGGATTGGATCCAACCGTGGAAAACGGTCCGGAAATATGATTTTGTCAAAGGAGAGATCGAGTGGTTTTCCGGTGGGAAACTGAATGTTTCTTATAATTGTATCGATCGTCATATCCATAATGGCCATGGTGACCAGACCGCCATCATTTGGGAAGGCAATGATCCGAACCAATCCAGGGCCTTCTCATTTAATGATATATTGAAAGAAGTGTCCCAGTTTTCGAACGCGTTAAAGTCCCTGGGTGTGGAGAAGGGAGACCGGGTTTGCCTGTATATGCAAATGATTCCCGAATTGGCCTTTGCCATGTTGGCCTGTACCCGCATCGGTGCCGTCCATTCCGTGGTATTCGGCGCTTTCAGCGCCGATTCCCTCCGGGACCGGATCAATGATTCTAAATGCAAAATATTGATAACCCAGGATACGGGCGTGCGGGGTACCAAGCAAAATATCCCCATGAAATCCAATGCTGATAATGCGGTTGCGGATACACCTTCCATCGGGAATGTGATCGTGGTTCGCCGGACGGGTGAACCGGTTTCCATGGACAGGCAACGGGACATCTGGTGGCACGAGGCGGTGTCCGGTATGAACGCTATTTGCGAACCGGAAGAAATGGATGCGGAAGACCCCTTATTCATTTTGTATACCTCTGGATCTACCGGTACACCGAAAGGTGTTCTCCACACCACGGGTGGTTATCTGGTCTATACTTCCTACACCCATGAAATGATCTTTGATTACAAGGAAAAGGATATTTATTGGTGTACGGCAGATATCGGCTGGATCACCGGTCATTCCTACATTGTTTATGGGCCGTTGGCTAACCGGGCTACCACGGTCATGTTTGAAGGGGTACCCAATTACCCTGATTATGGACGTTTCTGGGATGTGGTGGATAAGCACAGGATCAACCAGTTTTACACGGCGCCTACGGCATTGCGGGCGCTCATGAAGGAGGGGAATGACTGGGTCACATCGCGAGATCTGTCCAGCTTGCGGCTGTTAGGAACGGTGGGTGAACCCATCAAAGAACCGGAATGGAACTGGTATAATACCGTGGTGGGTAAAGGGAATTGTCCTATTGTGGATACCTGGTGGCAGACGGAAACCGGTGGAATATTGATCACACCACTGCCTGGAGCAACACCCACGAAACCAGGCTCAGCCACGTTTCCATTTTTTGGTATTGAACCGTCCATTATGTCTGAGGATGGGCAGGAGATCGAAGGAAACGATGTCCAGGGCCTGTTGGCCATCAAAACGTCTTGGCCAGGGCAGATGCGCACCATTTATGGCGACCATGACCGTTTCATTCAAACCTATTTTTCTCAATTTCCCGGGTACTATTTTACTGGTGACGGCGCTCGCCGGGATGAGGACGGATATTACTGGATCACGGGCCGGGTGGATGATGTATTAAATGTGTCCGGTCACCGGATCGGAACGGCAGAGGTAGAAGGCGCCATTGGAAAAGCAAATGGTGTCGCCGAAGCGGCTGTGGTAGGGTTTCCTCATGATATCAAGGGTCAAGGGATCTATGCCTTTGTGACCTTAATGACAGGAGTAGAAGAGTCGGATGATATCCACATGGATATTTTAGGTACAGTAACAAAGGAGATCGGCCCCCACGCCAAACCGGATCAAGTGCAGTTCACACCGGCCTTGCCGAAAACGCGCTCCGGAAAGATCATGCGGAGAATCTTAAGAAAAATCGCGGAAGGCGATTCAGACAATATGGGCGATATTTCTACCCTGGCGGATCCTTCTGTGGTGGAAAGCCTTATTTCCCGGCAGCCTCCAGCTTAGCATTCATATCCCGGACCCGTCTGGTGAGCAGGCTGATGATTTGTTTCATAATCTCTGCGTTCCCGGCCATGAGTTCGTAAAAGCCATCCTGGTTGATCTTTAATAGGACCGCATTCTGACCGGCAGTGGCATCAGCGGACCGGGGTTTGTTGTCCAGCAAAGCCATCTCCCCCAGGGACGCACCTTTTTCCAATTGAGCTATTTCTTTTTCCCTGGTGTGGATGGAGACCGATCCGTCTAAAATGATGAACATGGAATCGCCCTCGTCCCCTTCCTTAAAAATAGGCTCGCCCTGATCATAGAGTTTGGCACGGGAGATCTGGGCAATGTGGGTCAGGACCTCGCCGGGAATGTTGCGGAAAAGGTCCACGGATTTCAGGAGGATGGTTCTTTCTAAAATGGTGTACATGGTTGACTCCGTTTTAATTTGAAATTTAGTTAAGGGGATTTTGGTATTATCGGCTGTTCGATCTTTAAACAATTGGGCTAAATAGATCGTAGGATCCACCTCGTCCCAGTTAATAGTTTCCAGGATGGAATTTTTTCCTGATTCCAATAAACATTGGATAGCCAGAACAGATTTCCATTCATGACCCGATTCAGCCCAGTCCTTCAAATAATGATCAAGAGAGTCAGGGAGTTCTGAAAACAATTCCTGGCCCGTAGAGACAGTATCCGCATCCGGGTCAACCAGGGGAACGATGAGTTTCCTGACCTCCTTGTCGCATGATGAATCCAGGAATTCCAGAACAAACGGGATATGAGTTTCATTGTTATGGAGGACATACTGAATATAGGATTCGATAGGTGTATTGGGTATGTGTAAAATGCTGAGCCTTAAAAGTACCTGGATCAATTTTTTCTGTTCGTATAATAGATGGTCCCGGATCAGCATTCCATTTTTCTGAGTCGAAACGGTTGAATGGAACAGATGCAGTTTATAGAACCGCCTGGCCAGTTGTTCCACTTCGTCCAGGAACGGTTCTCCAAATTCATTCGGTACATTTCCGGAACGAGCTATCCGCAACAAGGAGCGAGCCGCCGTGACCAGTATATCCATGTCAGACCGGGTTAATAGGACTCGTAAAATTCTAACAGTATTTTTTGTGGGATAATCTTCAAGGCAGCGGGTGATACCCCGTTCCAGTGATTTTGAAATTGAATCATCTGATAAGGAATCAGCCAGGGAGGTAATTACATCATCCCCAGGAAATTGAGCCAGGGCACTACGTGCAAAATTGGCTGTTTCCGATGATTCCAGGTTGGAAATGATTGCTGGTAGAAGGGATAGTTCGTGGCGGTTACCGGCTACTTTTAAGGCTGCTTCACGGATCTCAAATGATGGATAGGGTAATAACTCGATCAGGGTTTCATTAGGCAGCAGGTCGCTTGATGCTTGCAAATAATAGAGGGCGATAGCCGTGGTGTGCTCATCTTTCACATCGAGGAAATCATGGAGAATTTTTTCTGCTTCAATTTTGTGGATTTTCATTCGTAATAATCCAACCGCACTGGCGGCTTGAATGTGTTCATTATCACTGCTCAGGTTTTGCTGAAGTGAATCCGCCAGCTGTAAAAGGGATCGGTCCACGGCGATGGTAATTGCAGCGGCTGAAGCTTCGTTATCTCCACTGGCAGCGTTCAGGATCACGTCATTATCCAAAATATCCGTCATGGAGCCCGCCAGATTTATTATCTGTTTTCTCACTTCAAGAGAACCGGACTCCATTAGGTTTAATAACGTTTTTTTAAACGGATGAAGGGGCAGCGGCTTCAGCAGGTCCAGGGCAAAAAGCTGTTTGAATTCATCCTCATCTTTTAAGGTTTTATCAATGGTTTCAACGATTTGGCTATCGGTGACGTCAAACTGGACATCATCCAGATTGAGCCGCCGCTGTTCAATGGCCTTCATCAGGGTATTCACGTAGCCATTTTTCAACCGAAAATTATTCCAAAGCCAGATGCAGGACAGGCCGATAACAGGTAAACTCAGCCAGTGCAGTTTTTCGGTGGGAATAAACTCCAGGGACACAATGATGAAGATCAGGATCCCGATGGCTCCTTCCATTATGGACCTGATGGATGAATCAATGACCGGCTTGGTCCGTCGCGTTTTTTGTTTATCAACCGGCAGCCATAGGATCTCCCGGGTGGTGCTCTGGATGGAAAATTTGAACACCTGGTCAGCAAAACGGGCGATGAAAACTGTCATGATCCCCGCCGCAGCAAAAAAGGCCGCCGATCCTACTATTAGGCTGATGGGGAGAATTAAAAGACCGCCAATGATGCCAAATCGTGAAAGGACAAACCCGGTAATGAAAAATTGCATTATGAGGGTGGCCCCTCCCGTTACCATATAATAGGTTCCGAAGAAAGCCGCCAGGGAATCGGCTTCAGGGTAGGTCGCTGCTGCCGTCATTTTGAACTGGTATTCGATGACCCGGGACGAGATAGCAGCAATGACCACCATAACGGCGATCGATTTCAAATATGGATTGAATGATGATGGCTTCCTGAATGTTTGTTCATCATTACGGCGGCTGGGCTTTGGTTTTTTATCCGCTGTGTTCCGGAAGGGCTTCAGAAGCCAGGTGAACAGGATAGCCAGGGCGATGAATCCCATGGTGGGGATGAGCAGGTTTCCGGCCCCGAATTTTGTCACGAAGGGTTTGATACCGTACCCGGCGCCGATCCCGGCGATGGATCCGCCGGCACCGATAATACTGAAAAGACGCTTGGCCTGGCGGGCATTGAAGATCTCCCCGGCCAAAAGCCAGAATTGCAAGACGGAAATGGAAATGATAACGTCAACCCAGACATACAGAACCGGAATCATAATACCTTTCAATCTTAACTGGATGCCGGCGAGAGTGATGATAAATATGAGTGACGTAATGGTGATGTTCATTCCAAGGTCTTTCCCCGATGCCAGATGGTTGTAAAGGGCAACAGCCGCCACCATGACCACCGCGATGGCGGCAAACATGAGAGGCAGGAGAGAGCGGTCATAATCAGTGAGAAAGAATGTATCTCGTGCACTGGATCCAGTGATACTGGCAGCGACGATGGAAAAGAACATTAGGAATGCCAGGGCAGTGGGTTTTCGTTCTTCCGGTTTAATAGAGATGATTCCCATGGTTGTAGGTAATAACTTAATAATTCTAAGGTTCAGAAAGTTTCTGTAAATACAAGAATGTGGTTAGTTGAATCACCAATCCCACAGCGGTAACTTTTTGATTCATTTTTAATCACAAATAGATTGAGGAAATCATGTCGCATATTTCAACGGTAACTGTAGCAGGATCATCTTGGCAAGAAAGCGATGCCGGTCTTATCGCTGTTGGTGTATATAAGGATCAATCCCTGACTCCTTTGGCCCAAGAAGTGGACAAAGCCATCGGAGGACTTATTACTCAGGGAATCAACCTGAAAGATATCAAAGGAAAAATAGGGCAATCCCATTTCTTCTATGCTGAAGGAAAAATGATCTCTGTCTTGGGATTGGGGCAAAGAGACAAAGTTGATTCCAATTCGATCCGTCTGGCTGCCGGTGCCGCAGCCAGAGCAGCCATCAGCAGGAAAGTGAGATCCGTGGCCGTGGAATGTTTTTGTTCCGGGCTTGATAGCTGTCAGCCCATGGGTGAAGGACTGGTACTGGGAAGCTATCAATTCCTGGATTACAAGACTAAAGATGAAGAAAACTTTGAACTTGATTCTGCAGCTGTCATTGGCTGTGATAGTGACGAGATTGCGAAAGGCACCGAGATCGCGAAAGCTGTATGCTTTTCCCGGGACTTAGCCAATCATCCTGGGAATGTTACCACTCCCACCCGCTTGGCCGATGCTGCCAGGGAAATTTCTGATGAAGCCGGAATGAATTTAACTGTCTTTGACCGCAAAGAATTCACTGAAATGGGTATGGGCGGTCTGGCCGGTGTGGCCCAGGGAACCGATGAGCCTCCGAAATTTATCATTCTTGAATATTTTGGGACAGACAAGGAGAAGCAGCCTAAGGTCCTTGTCGGAAAAGGATTGACTTTCGATGCGGGAGGTATTTCAATCAAACCCGCCTCGAAAATGGATGAAATGAAATATGATATGTGCGGTTCCGCCACAGTTCTGGGTGTTTTCAAAGCCATGGCAGCATTGAAGCCAAAAATCAATGTGGTAGGGATTGTGCCATCAACCGAAAACCTGGTGGGTGCAAAAGCATATAAACCAGGGGACATACTAACTGCCTATAATGGCAAAACCATCGAGGTATTAAATACAGATGCTGAAGGCAGGCTCATCCTTGCTGATGGGCTATCCTATGCCAGCAAGCATTATGAACCGGAATTTATCCTTGATTTTGCCACCTTGACCGGCGCTGTTTTGGTCGCTCTTGGTCATATTGCTACTGGAATTATGGGTACTGATGATGAACTGGTCAACAGGGTAAAAAAATCATCTGAAAATGTTGGTGAAAAGGTCTGGGAATTTCCTTTATGGCCTGAGTTTTGCAAACAGATTCAATCCAAGATTGCGGATGTGAAAAATATCGGCGCACCGCGCCAGGCTGGTACTATTGCCGGTGGTGCCTTCCTGAAAGAATTTGTAGACGAAAATATACCCTGGGTACACTTTGATATTGCCGGCACTGCCTGGGGGGTTAAACCAGATTCATGCAATCCTAAAGGGAGCGCAACAGGGGTTGCGATCAGGCTGGTATTAGACCTATTGGGCGTTTAACTAGTTTAATAAAACAGAGAAATCATCAGATTACATCCAATAACATTCAGCATTTTAATTTTCATTTCAGGTTTACTATTTGCCGGACATCCAATAACTATTGAAGGACAGTTTCAGGATTGGAATGAAGTACCAGTTTCCTATACTGATCCACAGTCGTCTGATCAAATGAGCGCAGATTTTGCTGATGTTAAAATCACTTATGATATGGAATTCCTTTTCATTTATTTTAATTTTTATGCGAATGAATTTCTCTTGCAGGATTGGAATAATTTTCATCTTCTTATAGATGCAGATCATGATGTTTCGACAGGGTTAGCCATAGATGGTATTGGAGCGGAGCTTGATTGGACATTTGGATCCCGGACAGGTGTTCAGTATATAAACGGGAATGATAATGAGCTTTGGCAAAATGACCTTACCCTTCGAATCGGACCTACTATTACTTCTCAAGAGTTTGAGATCGCCATTTCCAGATATTGTAATGCACTGACCATGAATGGCAGCCAGGTCCTGGTGGAGGGTAGAGTGATTATCAATAGCGGAAACTCTACCCAGGATCAGGTCCCGGACGAATCGGGCGGGATCTATTTCAGTATTGGCGAGGATGCCGTTCCCTTGCCAGTCCCAATCCCCTTGGAGCGAAAATATGAAAATGATATTAGGATAATATCTTACAATACCTGGAACGACGGCATGCTTGATGATGCTCGACAGCCCCGGTTTAAACGGATCATCCAAGCCCTGGATCCAGATGTGATTGCCCTGCAGGAACACTGGGACTGGGATGAAATTGATGATATTATCCAGTCATGGTTTCCCCAGGAAGAGTGGTATGCCAGCTGGACCTATCGGGATCTGGTAGTCCTTTCCCGATTCCCGATCTTGGAAGATGCCAACATGATCAGTTCAGAAAGAACCATGGCGGCGTTATTGGATACAGAAAATGAACTGGGAAAAAATCTACTGATCTTCAACTCCCATTTATCCTGCTGTGCCAGCAATGACGATCGCCAGCAGCAGGTTGATGAATTTATTAGCGTGTGGAGGGATTGGATCTCCGATAATGAAGGACCCTTTGAACTTGAGCCAGAAACTCCATTTGTTCATGTTGGCGATTTTAATTTTGTAGGGTATCGTCAGCAGGTAGAGACTATTCGAATAGGAGATATCCAAAATGAAGCAGATTATGGCCCAGATTTTCCACCAGATTGGGACGATTCGGATATAATCGATGTATTCTCTCGCCACACCCATAAACGCATGGGCTATACCTGGCGGTCTGATGGTTCATCATTTAACCCGGGTAAGCTGGATTATGTTTTTTATTCCGATGCCACCATCGATACGGGCCGCCATTATACACTGAATACCTTGGCCATGGATGAAGAAACCTTGATGGAAACGGACCTTGATGCTGAAGATACTAATGAAGCGTCCGATCACTTGCCTCGGGTGTTTGATATTTCTCTGGCCGCAGGCCTGGGCACGAAAAACGAACCCGTATTACCATCTGGATTCGCATTATATCCAAATTACCCCAACCCATTCAATCCAATAACTACACTGCGCTATGATCTGCCCGAAAATGCGATGGTAACTATTATGATATATGATATTATGGGACGACGTATAAAGACATTAGTTAATATTGATCAGACGGCTGGATACAGATCCATCCAGTGGGATGCCACAAATGATCTGGGGCAGCCGGTGAGTGCGGGTGTATACCTGTATCTGATCCAGGCCGAAGAGTTTCGAGATACCAGGAAAATGGTATTGATGAAATAAACAACGTTGATAATTGTTGAAGAAGCCCCGGCAGCGACCGGGGCTTCTTTGTAAATATTATTCAATTAATCGGGCGAGACTGTTTTTTCAATTCTTGTGCCCGAGACTGGAGTCGAACCAGCACGTCCTCGCGGACACACGGACCTGAACCGTGCGCGTCTACCAATTCCGCCACCCGGGCTATAAAAGAGCGGCTAATAATAGAATTATCTGACGGGAATCAACAAGGATTAAACTTGGAGAGATTAGAACCGGTCATGTATTTTAGGCTGCTTTTTACTATGGAAATCAAGACGGTTGCGACCAACAGAAAAGCCTACCATGAATATCATATCCTGGAAACATTCGAAGCCGGTATTGAACTTTTGGGCAGTGAGGTCAAAAGCCTGAGAGAAGGAAAAGCCAGCCTGAAAGAAGGATATGTATTGGTAAAAGATGGCCAGGCCTGGATGGTGGGAGCGCACATCAGTCCCTATAGCCACACAGGACATACTGGGCATAAGCCTACTCGAGACCGGCGCCTTCTGCTTCATAAGAGGGAAATTTTAAAGATAAACAAAAAATTGGCTGAAAAGGGGCTTACAGCCGTGCCCCTGAAATTGTATTTTAAACGGGGCTGGCTGAAGGTTGAGATCGCATTGGCAAAGGGAAAAAAGCTTTATGACAAACGGGAAACAAAAAAGAAACGGGATGTGGAACGTGATATCCAGCGTGCATTGAGCGATACCGAATGAGTTTTTTACCTGTAAGAGAACAAATGGAATTGATCCGTCGCGGGGTGGAAGAGATCATTCCTGAAGATGACCTAATATCAAAACTGGAAAATTCCAGGGAAAGCGGAACACCTTTAACTGTTAAACTAGGCTGTGATCCCAGCCGGCCCGACCTGCATATTGGCCATGGGGTAGTCCTGCGAAAACTCCGCCATTTTCAGGATTTAGGTCACCAGGCAGTGCTGGTGATTGGTGATTTTACCGCAATGATCGGGGATCCATCTGGACGCAATAAAACCCGCCCACAACTGACATTAGAAGAAGCGAGAACCAATGCAAAATCTTATGTTGATCAATCTAAAGTAATACTTGATATAGATAAACTTAAAATACTATATAATTCAGAATGGCTTAATTCAATGAACTTTTCAGATGTGATAAAACTGGCTGGTTCAACTACCGTAGCACGTATGTTGGAGCGGGATGATTTTACCAAAAGGTATGAGGCAGAAGTCCCCATCTCGTTGCATGAGTTTTTGTATCCCCTGGCCCAGGGCCAGGATTCTGTAGAATTGAATGCAGATGTTGAGCTGGGAGGCACAGATCAAAAATTTAATCTCCTGGTTGGTCGGGATCTCCAGAAGGATGCGGGTCAGGACCCGCAGTGCATTATTACCCTGCCGCTATTGGAGGGTACGGATGGAGCGGAAAAAATGTCAAAATCCTATGGAAACGATATCGGATTACTGGATAAACCGGAGGATATATATGGTAAAATTTTGTCTATACCAGATGAAATGATTGAGAAATGGTTTATTTTAGCAGCAGACACAGATGAAGAGACACTGAATTCCATTAAAAACCGCTTGCAGGATTCAAGTGTAAACCCCATGGAAATTAAAAGGGAATTAGCCAGGGATGTTGTAGCTCTTTATTATGATGGAGAGAGGGCGTTGGAGGCCGAAGCTCATTTTAACAATGTGGTTGTTAGAAAAGGTATTCCTGATGATATGCCGACATATGTTTTAGAAAGTGAAAGACTGGTTGTCAACGTGATTGCTGAATCGGGAATCCTCAAAAGTAAAAGTGAAGCCCGGAGAATGATCACGCAAGGCGCTGTACAGCTGGAAGGTGTGTTAGTGGATGATATCCAGGCAATAGTTCTTCCTGGGACAAAACAGGTTTTGAAGGTTGGTAAGCGACGATTTTTGAGGATTATCGGAAAATGAAAAAACTTCTGGGGCTGTTCCTAGCAGTCCTTTTCATTAGTTCCTGTGACACTGGCCTGCCCAAAATAAAACTTGTTGTTTTATTGGTTGTTGACCAAATGCGCCCGGATTTGTTAACTCGATTTGACGACTTGTACACGGGAGGATTCCGCTGGCTGATTGATAATGGCGTCAGTTTCACCAATACACACCATGAACACAGTTATACGGCTACAGGACCGGGTTTCTATGTGATTGGAACGGGCCAATATCCCGGGCCAGGGGGTGCCTTGGGAAATAGCTTTTATGATCGAGTCCTCGCAAAAAAAGTCAATTGTGTAGAGGATCCTAATGCACAGCCGATAGGTGGTGACGGGAATGCACGATCTTATATTCGCTATGCAACAACAGGGATAGGTGATTGGATGAAATCAGCTGATCCGCTGTCAAAAGTCTTTTCTATAGGTGGCAAGGATAGGTCTGCCGTATTCCTGGGCGGGAAACATCCTGACTTGGTTGTTTATTATAATTATCATGATCGGTTTATAACATCAGATTATTATATAGATGCAGTACCTTCGTGGTTGGACAATTTCAATCAGAATCTAAACCTTTCATCGTAC